>Ga0256832_1000009_pt1 | contig 162315 bp, 167 predicted proteins | sample 134614metaG_FD_190534 | JGI IMG/M metagenome (GOLD analysis project Ga0256832, IMG submission 190534) | Hydrothermal vent microbial communities from Lau Basin, Pacific Ocean - 134-614 | ecosystem: Environmental > Aquatic > Marine > Hydrothermal vents | place: Pacific Ocean: Lau Basin...
ATTTTTTCTTCCTTTTCCTCTCCATGGAGAAAGTGTTTTTGAATCTTAAGACATCTGTCAATATCTATTTTCTTCAATCTTTTTTTAAATACCTCCCATGCTATTTCTTCTATCTCCGGATCATTTTTTATTTTTCCTTCCTTTTCTTGAAGGAAATTTCTCTTGATTTCGAGAGCACCATAAATTTTTCCTTTCTTCAATCTTTTTTTAAATACCTCCCATGCTATTTCTTCTATCTCCGGATCATTTTTTATTTTTCCTTCCTTTTCTTGAAGGAAATTTCCTTTGACTCTGAAGACATTACCAATCTCTTCCTTCTTCAATTCTTCTTTCATCACTTCCAATGCCATTTCTTTTATTTTTTCTTCCTTTTCCTCTCCATGGAGAAAGTGTTTTTGAATCTTAAGACATCTGTCAATATCTATTTTCTTCAATCTTTTTTTAAATACCTCCCATGCTATTTCTTCTATCTCCGGATCATTTTCCGAGAGAAAGTGTTCTTTGATTTTGATGGCACTATTAACCCATCCTTCTTTTAATTCATTTTTAATAACATTAAAAGCTAGTTCTGCCGTTTTTTTCTTTGAAATTTCATAATCTTTAAGTAATTCTTTAGCTTGTTCATATTCCCCTTTTTCTAAATACAAACCAAATTGTTTCAATACAGCTTTTTCTTGCGCGTTTTCTATATGCTCCTCTTTTTCTTGCTGTGGTAATTTGTCAAATTTTTCTTGATCTTCTTGTTTAGAAAAATTAGATTGTAATTTTTTTTCTAACATAGACTTAATTAATTATTTTACTTAGAAGTCTTCTCCTTCAACGGTTTCCACCACCCAGGATTGTTTTTGTACCAATCAACGGTTTGTTTTAGACCTTCTTTCCAGGAGATTTTTGGCTCCCAACCCAGTTCGTTTTTGATTTTGCTGAAGTCAATGGCATATCTTTGATCGTGCCCCTGGCGGTCCTCCACGTATTCTATCATACTTTCGTCTTTCTCCATCAATTCCAAAATTTCTTCGGTAATTTCCAAATTAGTCTTTTCATTGTCACCGCCAACACAATAAGTTTCTCCGATTTTTCCTTGGTGAATAATTTTATCAATGGCCCGACAGTGGTCTTCCACGTGTAACCAATCGCGAATGTTTTGACCGGTACCGTAAACGGGCACTTTTTTGTTTTCCATTAAGTTGGTCACGAAAAGCGGAATCAGTTTTTCCGGAAATTGGTAGGGTCCGTAGTTGTTGGAACAGTTGGAAATGGTAATGGGTAATTGATAAGTGTGATAATAAGCGCGCACCAGATGATCAGCCGCAGCTTTAGAGGCGCTGTAAGGACTGCGAGGATCATATTTGGTCTCTTCATTAAAAGGAGGATCGGTTGGACCAAGAGAACCGAAAACCTCATCGGTGGAAATATGATGAAAACGCACTCCACCGTTGCCTCTGGCGCTTTCCAATAAATTTAAAGTTCCGTTGATGTTGGTGCGCGCAAAAACATCGCTATCTTCAATAGAGCGATCCACGTGACTCTCGGCGGCGAAATGAACAACCAGGTCAACCCTTTTCATTAAATCGTTAACCAGCTTTCTATCGTTAATGTCGCCTCGGACAAATTCATAGCGAGGATTGTTTTCCACGGATTTTAGATTGGCCGGATTGCCGGCGTAAGTGAGGGCGTCCAGGTTGATGATTTTATAATCAGGATATTTTTTTAAAATGTACCGGATAAAATTGGAACCGATAAACCCCGCTCCCCCCGTAACTAAAATACTTTGATATTTTTGCATTTTTAAACTGATTGAAGTTTTAAATTTTTTACGGCAGATTTTGTTTTGGCGGAATGTATTTCGCCATCCCCCGATTGTTTTTTCTATTATAGCCGGATTTTATTTTCAAGCCAATTGGTATTGCCACAATTGCCAGTATTTTCCCCGGCGAGCTAACAGTTCTGTATGGGTGCCATCTTCCACAATTCTTCCCTGATCAAAGACTATAATTCTGTCCATTTGTTTCAGAGTAGAAAGACGATGAGCGATGACCAAGGTGGTTCGCCCTTTCATTAAAAACTCCAAAGCTTTTTGGATTTCTTTTTCCGCTCGGGAATCCAAGGAACTGGTGGCCTCATCCAGAACTAGGATGGGAGCTTTTTTGAGTATTGCCCGGGCAATCATTATTCTTTGTTTTTGTCCGCCGGATAGTTTAACACCGCGCTCTCCCACCATAGTTTTGAATTTTTTGGGAAGACTGTTGATGAAATCAAAAGCGTAGGCTTTTTGGGAGGCTTCTCTAATTTGCTCCCGGGTGGCGGAGGGAAAACTGTATTTGATATTTTCTTCAATGGTGCGGTGAAATAAAAGGGCTTCTTGAGGAACATAGGCGATGGCCGAACGTAAATCGTCTTGTCTTATTTTCTTAATATCGTAGTTGTCTATCCTAATTGTACCGGAGTCAACATCCACAAAACGCAAAAGTAAGCTTATTAGAGTGGATTTGCCGGCGCCGGATTCTCCCACCAGACCCACTTTTTGTCCGGCCGGAATCTTTAAAGACAAATTTTTAAAAATAGTTTGATTCTTGTTGTCTTTGTAGCGAAAATTTACTCCATTAAATTCAATTTCACCTTTCTTAATCTCAGCCGGTTGAGCATTGGCTGGATCTTTTATTTCGTACGGTCTGAATATTTCTTCCAGTCCTTCTTGCAACTGACTTTTGGCTTCAATAAATTTATTGATATTTTGACTGAGAAATTCCAGATTGTTGTAGAGAGTGTAAAGCATAGTTATAAAAAGGATGACATCACCAAGAGTGATTAAACCTTTTTGCCAATTGTAAATAGCCATAAAAACAACAGTGGTAAAAATGGCAATGGCCAAAAAGTTGCTAAACAAAAGCACTTTATCAAATTGCCACCAAATTTTGCGGTGGGTTTTTTGGTATTGAGTTAGAACTTGATTCACCCTCTTTTCTTCTCTTTGGGAGGCTACATTTTGTTTGACGGCCAGAATATTAGCCAAGATATCCACCACCACGCCTTTAGCTCGAGAAAGTTGAGCCGTATATTGTTGACTACCCTGGGACAATTTGCCGGCCGAATGCAAACTATAAACAATAATAATAATCAAGGAAATCAAAGCCGTTAAGCCGATTTGAACATTGATCCAAAAAGCAAAAAACAAGAATACCGAGAGTTTGATAAATAGGTTGAGAAAGTTCCATAAAAAAGTAGTGGAGAGCGAAACCATTGCTTGAGAAATGTTGAAAATTTTGTTTTGCAATGTTCCACTGAGACGGTTGGCAAAGTAGCCGGCGCTGTGTCCGATCAGATAATTAAAGGCTGTTTGAGCGGAAAATTTTTCCATAGCTGTCATCCAGAAAGAAGCAAAAAAGCCACTGGCTCGGTAGAAGATGTTGGTAAAAACCAGAGCCAGCACCAACAAGATAAAATTCAAAATAACCACATCGGTGGCGGAATATCCGGCGTTGAGGGCGTTGGTGATATTTCTAATAATTAAGAAGGTAAAGGAGTGGATTAGAGCGGCCAATACCACTGCTGTAATCGCCAATATCCCCCAGGAAAGATTTTGTCGCATCACAAAAAACCAAAATCTAAAAGGATGGTTACGAAAATAAGTGTAATTGATTTTTTTAAAAGTTTTCTTTGTTTTCACGAGAAATTGCCTTGATTTTATTTTGCCAATTTACGCTGGCTGGTTGCGTAATCTGGTAAGAGGTATTTTCTGGCCAGGCAGAGGGGAACAATTGTTTGAGCGCTAAGAAATTTCCCTTGGTCCAACATCCGGTAGGCTTTTTTGATTTTTATTCTGACGATTTCCAGTCCGGCTTCTTTTTCTGAACTTTCCAGTTTTTGGCCGACAAACCGCAAACCTTCAGCAAGAAAAACGTGGCTTCTTTCCGAAGACAGTCCGGCAAAAACAAAATAACTGCCTATTTTTTTGATCTTCTCGGCTTGGTAACCCGTTTCTTCGCGAAGTTCTTTGCGAGCGGAAATAAGTGGGGTCTCCCCTTTCTCTTTTTTGCCTGTTGGTAATTCCAGCAACTTGTGTTGACTGGGATATCTAAATTCTCTAATAAAAATAATTTTGTCAGCCAAGACGGGCACGACTGTCACTGAACCGCCGGTGGCCAAGAAATAATAATCCCCTTCTCGTCCACTGGGGAATCTAAATTTATCGTGAATAATCTTGAACCACTTGTTTCTATGAACCACCTCGGAAAACAATGTTGGCCATTTTCTTTTCCGCTTTACTTGCGACATGATTGATTTGATAAAGTAAAGAGGTTACGACGATAAAATTTTCAGCAAGAAGGCGCCAATCAGCCCCAAGCTGAGAACTAATTTCAGAAGACCTCCCAATAACAAGCCAAGCAAGGAGCCGACGCCGGCCTTAGCGGCTATTCTGCCTTCTTGATGCTGTATGTATTCCGCCAAGAAAGCGCCCGCGAAGGCTCCCGGAAATATTCCGGGCAAATTAAAAAAAGAAAAGCCTAAAATCAGACCAAGTAAAGCGCCAAGAACACCGAGCCAACTGGCGCCAAAAACTTTTGCCCCCAACAGTCCGGCTAAAAAATCAATAATCATTCCCAGAAGAGCTATGATACCAGACCAAACAACAAAAGCAATACTGATTTTGACAAAAGATGTTCCCAAGCCGTAAATAAATATCCCCAACCAGATTAGAGGTAGTCCGGGAATAAAAGGCATAATTAAACCGGCCAGACCAACCAGGAAAAGCGTGAAGGTGGCAAAAATTACAAAAAGTTGTGAGATCATTTTTTGTTTTTTATTTTTTTATTATTTTGGAAAATTCTTGAAAGGAGAGACCTTCTTGATCTTTGCTGGAAACGAGCGGTTGAGTTAGTCCGTATTTTTCCAGTTGCCAATCTATTTTTAAATCCGAATCGTTCCAAAGGACGCTGACTTCCGCTTCGGGGTGATAAAATTCCGTACATTTGTAAAAAAAGATTGTTTCATCTTTGAGCGAGAGAAAACCATGCAAAAAACCGGCGGGAATCCAAAATTGCTTTTTGTTTTCTTCATTTAGTTCCACACTTTCCCACTGACCGTAAGTTGGGGATTGCGGACGAGCGTCTACAGCTACATCCAAAACCGCGCCTTTGATTACTTGTACCAACTTGCCTTGTCCAAAAGGATTTTTTTGCAAGTGAAGTCCTCTGAGGACACCTTTGGCCGATTGGGAAAGATTGTCTTGAACAAATTTTTCCTTTAAACCAATTGACTGGTACTTTTCTTGATTATAGCTCTCCATAAAGAACCCGCGTTGGTCGCCAAAAACATCCGGCTCTATAATTAAGAGATCTTTTATTTTGGTGGGAATGACTTTCATTTTTGGATTGAAAAAATTACTTTAGCAAAATTTATACACCTGTTATTTTATCGTGAAATCAATTTTCTTAACAATGTACCAATTTTGTTTGTCCCGGGACCAGTAAATATAGAATTGATATTGACCCGGTTTTTCAATAGTACGTAAAACAATTCCGCCACAGCGAGGATTGTCAAATTGGCTAAAGTGATTATAAGAAGCTCCGGCGTAAATTTTTACTATTTTATTGAGCGTTGGCCGAGAAATACTTTTTGTTCCTTGGCAAATCTCTGTTAAAATGTAGCCATCCCGGGGACTTTTGTGTATTTTGAAGCCGTAGGCCAATTCCGGCAATTCATCAAAATTAAAAATATTCTCTGTTTTTATTTTCCCCATTTCTTCTTTGTTGACCAGACCGGCTTCTAGAGAATAATTATTTTTAGCTTTAACGAAATTGGCCAAACAGTTTTGGTTGTTTTTGTTTTGACTGTTGAAAATCTTTCCCAAATTAACTTTGTTGCCGGGATTTTTTGGAGAAGATTGTTTTTCTTCTGATTGTATTTTCTTTATTTTCGCTTGTCCAAAAGGAATTTCTTGACCGGCTAAATTTTCGGAATTGTTGCTGTTTAACAGTTGGTTTTTGTCAGAAAAATTTTGCTTTCGGGTAAAATATTGACGGCCAAACCAGAAAGAGCCAACAACAAGGATGATTATTAAAGCAATTCCCAGCTTAACTTTCATAATTAGTTTTTATTTTTTAGTTTTTATTTTTTGGTTTTGCTTTTATCTTCAGTTTTAGCCTCAGCGCTACTGGCTGTTTCTATTTTATCTTCAGCCTTAGTTTCTTTTTCACGATTTTTCTTGCGGGCAAAATAGTAAATCAAAGCGCCAACCAATTGAAAAAAGAAAATAACCAAAAACCAGGCCACCAAGTCATTTCCCTTCTCATTTCTGATAACATCAACCAGCATCCAAAGCCAAAAAATAAATGTTATTGTTAAGAACAAAAACAAAAAAGCCATTAGTCCGAAGAAAATAACAAAAGGCCATTGAGGAATGTTGTCGCAGGGAACTGTTTGACCATTGACTTTACAGACCGCTTCTGCCAACACCGGCTGTACAGAAAGCAGAGCCAAGACTGAAGTCATTATTGATAATGATTTTTTCATACTTTTGTTTTAATTTAAGAGTTATGTCCTCATCTTAGCATTTAAGATTTGGATAGGCAAGCTGACAGATATTTTTCCAGGAGGCAAGAAGCTTTCATGGCTAATGCGAGAAAAGCGCCTGTTTTAATTTAGATTTGATTTATTGGTTTTTTGTGGTATTATGTAGCCTGTGGCGTCGGCAAGGGAGAGGTGCCGGAGTGGGAATGGTCTGAGCTAGCGAAGACTATTCCGGATTTTTAAGTATAAAATCCGCGGAACCACTCTGGTGGGAAATAAAGCGAAAGCAAGTTAACAGTTTCAAGAGAAAACGCTATCCGGAGGAATGCCGGAGTGGTTGAACAAGATTCCTCGGTCCGGAATCTTCCCTGCTAAGAACACCTTAGCAGGGTTCGTCTCAGGAATAATTGTTGGGGGTAGGATATTTAATTTTACATTTGGAGAGGTGCCGGAGTGGTTGAACAAGATTCCTCGGTCCGGAATCTTCCCTGCTAAGAACACCTTAGCAGGGTTCGTCTCAGGAATAATTGTTGGAGGTAGGATATTTAATTTTACATTTGGAGAGGTGCCGGAGTGGTTGAACGGGGCACCCTGCTAAGGTGTTGGGCTGTAACAGGTCCCGCGGGTTCGAATCCCGCCCTCTCCGCCAAACAAAAAACAGACTTTTAAAGTCTGTTTTTTTGTGGATGGTGCTGTAGCTCACTTCTGTTTTTGGCAATGTTTTTCAATAATTTCTTTTAGCGGTTTTTTGTCTTTCAATAAAACCAGTTTGATGCCGGTCTGCGCCAATTTCTCCTTGGCTTTCGGGCCAATGTGACCGGTGATAACTTGGTCAGCCTGCGCCCAGCGGATAAAACGCCAGCCCCGGCCCTTGTCACCTTGACGAAAATGATTTGTCACTTCTTGACTGTTTACAATCTTGCCTTTTTCCTTATCAACATCAACAAGTAAAAAAGTTTTCTCGCCTAAAGTTCGGAAACTCACTTCGCCGGTGCGCAGAGGAATAGCACAGCGCCAAATGTTATCTTTTTTTAACGGCGGAGCGGGCAGTTGGGAAACTTGTCGTTTTAGCCTTTCTTGAAATCTGTAACCTTTATTCCAAGCGGAGGGATAAATTCTGGTTTCTTTAAGCTTGTGGGAACTGATTTCCGTGCTGATTTGACCGATTTCCGGAAATTCTTTTTTGAGATTTTCTTCCATTTTTTTGACGAAGCTTGAAGCTTCCTCCACTGTCAGCTCTGCCGGCAAAGTTATCTTTAAATCAACTATATTTTGCCAACCCTGGCGACGAGTTTTGATTTCGGAAAATTGAATCTGATTATCTTGAAGAAATTTTTCCAGCTTTTTTCTTAATTCGGGATCACTTTTATCAACCAAAATGTCTGTGGCCGATAAAGCCAGACTGTAGGATTCAAAAACGATGTATCCACCCACTAACAGTGAAAGAATGTTATCTATCAGAGGAAAATATTTTATCAAAAATAGTCCGACCAACACGGCCAGCGAAATCAGCACATCCATACGATCGTGTTGGCCATCGGCCAACAAGGCCGGGGATTGATATTTGTTGCCAAAATAAATTTTCAAGCGAGCGGTCAGTTCATTGATGATCATGGAAGCGACCATCAGGCCGATACCCAGCAAAGTAAACTGGGCTTGATTTTCTTTCAGGTAAAGATTTTTCAGCGATTCATAAATCAGAAAAAGCCCGGTGGCAATCAGAATTAGCGCTATTATAAAGCTGGCCAGACTTTCATATTTTTGGTGGCCAAAAGGATGATCTTCGTCAGCCGGTTTTTCCGCTTTTTTAATTCCAATAAAAGTAATGGCGGAAACCACAATGTCAGAAAAAGAGTGAACTCCCTCTGCTATTAAGGCTTGGCTGTGGGCGCACAGTCCGGCGGCAACTTTCATAACCGAGAGGAGGAAATTTGCCGCCCCGCCAATGATTGATATCAAGCCGGCTTTTCGATTTAAGTTCATACGTTGAAAAATGATTGTTGGTTTTATTATAACTTTTCTCGTTTCGCCCTGTCAATGCAATTGACTGAGCTGATTTTTTTTGGGATAATTCCTCTGTGAGTCTTGCGCTGAGTTTCGGTTTTCTTAAAAAATTAAAGTCAGTTTTATGCTGGTGGGAGTTTCCGGCAAAAAAGGCAGTTTCTCCGAAGAAGCGGCCGAATATTATTTGAAAAGGATTGGTAAGAAAAACTACCGCTTGCTTTATTTAACTTCAGTGGAAAATGTTTTGAGCGCTTTGGAACGGGAAAAAATAGATTTGGGAATTTTTCCCATTGAAAATTCCAACGGCGGAATTGTTTATGAGGCTGTTGAAGCGATGTCCAGACACAATTTCAATATCAAAAAATTTTTTGAAATAGATATTCAGCATTGTTTGTTGGTTTTGCCGCAAACCCTACCTCAACAGATTACCGGTATTGCTTCCCACCCTCAAGCATTAAAACAATGTCGGATGTATTTGAAGCGCAAATGGCCCAAGATGGAGCTTATTGAATGGAAAGATACCGCCTTAGCGGCCAAGAACTTGGCCGAAGGGAAAATGCCTTCGTCCACAGCGGTTATTGCTCCGGAAAGATCAGCCGAACTTTACAACTTGGATATTCTGGAATCCGGTATTCAGGATTTGAAATTTAATTTCACCACTTTTCTGGCGGTGGAAAAAAGAATAAACTAAAATTAAGTTAGACCCGCCATGGAAAAAACATCTTTGGAGAACAAAACAGGCAAACCAAAAATAGAAAAAGCTGAATCTAAAGAAAAATCTTTGGAGGGGGAAGTCGTTACCGCCAGGAATTGGAAAGAATATAGTGATGATTTGAAAATATCGCCTGAATTTTTGAAAAACAAAGCAATTCTTAACTTGGGGAGCGGTTACAGCAACCTGCGGGCTGACTTAAAAAAATTGGGGATTGAAGTAAGACAACTGGTGGAATTGGATAAACTTTTTTTGCCAAAAGAAGAGAGGAATAATTTTATCCGGGCAGACGCCAGAAACTTGCCGTTTAAAGATAAACAGTTTGATATAGCGTTGGCATTTTGGTCAACCTATCAGATTCCGGAGGAAAGTAAAAAGAAAGTTTATCGGGAATTGTTTAGGGTGGCCAAATTTTCTCATATTGCGCCCATTTTCGGAATTGACTTTGAAATTATTAAAAATATTTCCGATGAAGAAGAAGGCGTTGAAATCATACTTTGCCAACCATTCGGAGATCAGGAAATAAGCTCCATAGCTTCGGAAACTGATTATGACAATCTTTTAAATTCCTTAACTCCCAGGGAAAGAATTATTAAGCCGGTGGCAGAGCAAGTCACAGTTCTACAAAAAAAAGACAAGAAGGTTTTTTCCAGTAAAGGTGGAAGTTTGATAATTGTCAGATCGGAATAATTGTTTTAAACAGATAAATTTACTGGACTCAAAGCAAAAACTCGCCTTTAAAGGCGAGTTTTTGCTTTAAATTTAAGGAGCTGAAAATTCTGGCGGAGGAAGAGAGATTCGAACTCTCGGTACCAAAAATGGTACAACGCTTTTCGAGAGCGTCCCGTTCAACCACTCCGGCATTCCTCCGGATAGCGTCTTCTCTTGAAACTGTCAACTTGCTTTCACTTTATTTCCCACCGGAGTGGTTCCGCGGATTTTATACTTAAAAATCCGGAATAATCTTCGCCAGCTCAGACCATTCCCACTCCGGCATTCCTCCGGATAGCGTCTTCTTGTTGTTGAAGTTGGTTTTTGTATTATAAATAAACAAAAAGAAAAAGTAAATTATTTTCTGTTTTTCTCTCTCCGCTTTGGCAATAGTTTTTTCCGCAAAAGAGATGATTTGTATTTTTCCGGATGGTAAGCCGGTAAGCGTTTGATTTTTGTTTCAGCCAAATCAAACTCTGTCAATTTTTCTTGTAGCTTATCAACAAAAACGCGCTGGTCGTAACCAAGAACAATAACGTCCGGCCGGTATTTTTTGATAACTTCATATTTGTTTCGCCGACTACCCAAAACAACTTTGTCCGCCAATTTACTTTTCGCCATCTTTTCTTGCCGTTGCCTTTCTTTATTCAAGGGATAGCGTCCTTTTACTTTCCCGACAGTTTCATCTCTGGCTAAAACCACTGTTAGGTAGTCTCCCATTTTTTTAGCCTTCCGCAAAAGATAAGTATGTCCCGGATGCAGAATGTCAAAAGTTCCAAAGACCATCACTTTTTTATTTTTTGACATGGGATAAAGTTAATTTATTTTAAAGAATTCCGCTTTGGTTATATCGCCGACAACGATATTGAGCAATTAGGTACCGCTAATTTTGTTGTAGCTCAAAGCTGTGGATAACTTGATTTGACTTTTTTGTTGTTAATGCTACTATAATAACAGTTGAGTACCTTTAACACAAATAAATATAAAAAGAAAGGAGGAAAGAAAGTCATGGGCAAAACTTCGACAAACTGTAAAGGCGGAATTGTTGGTGCGTTCGTGTATGGGGTCACTGGTGGTTCGTGCCCTAAAACCACATCCAGTGGCAAAGGCAGCAATTTCACCAAAACAACCACCTCCGGTTCCGGGTCAAACAAGACGACAGTGACCTGTACCGGGAAGGGTTGTAAGAAGTAATCACCCATGGCGGTTGACGGTATCCAATATGGATGTCGACCGCCTGCATGGTGACGGGATGCTGGAACCTGTGCCGGGTTCGTACGGTAACGACCGGGCTAGGTGAAGGGATAGCAAGACCGCTGAAAGTAGCGTCCTGTCGCCGTTTCGTTGGAGTAACACTCCGCCTATTTGAGGCATCTTTAGATGCCTCTTTTTCTTTGTTTCTTCCAACTGAATCGTAGCTTGACCGCTGATGTTCTTTCCTGTATATTGAACGCAAACCTCAAATAAAGGAGGTGATATTATGGAGGTAACACCTCCGGGGGGGGTTGGTGAATTTGTCTTAACGTTTGCCGGGTGGCGAACATCAAGACGACAAGTAGCCAACTCCCTTTTTTATTATTGCCAGCTTGCTGTCAAAAAAAACAATTATTCATTTTCAAGAATTCAACAAAGGCACAAAGACAAAGCCGGGGAATTCTTCCGTCAGCGCTCGCCCTTCCTTTTTGGTAATTCTCCAAATTGAATTTTGAATGGGAATGACCATTACCCCTCCCTCACGCAACTGGGCAAAAAGCTCCACTGGTAGCTCTTGAGCGCTGGCGGAAACAAGTATTTTGTCGTAGGGAGCATTTTCCGGATCACCCAAGATCTTCCCGCTTCTTCTTATCTGAGCATTCCGCCAGGAAAATTTAGCCAAATATTTTTGTAAATTTTTCCGGCCAAATTCCACCAAATCGTCCACTCTTTCCAATCCTTCCACTCTTCCGGTCGGACCAACTAAGTGAGAAAGGAGAGCGGTCGTCCAGCCGGAACCGGAACCGACATCAAGAATTTTTTCTCCTTTTTGCGGTTGTAAAAATTCCAACATAAAAGCGACGGTGGCCGGCTGAGAAATTGTCTGCTCGGCGCCGATGGGCAAAGGACGATTTAGATAAGCCAAATCCTTCATTTTCTCTGGCACAAAATCGGCCCTGTCCACCGTCCGAAAAGCGGAAATAATATTTTTACTGCGCAAAATCCCTTGATTTTTCAACTCTCGAATCAGCTCGTCCATATCGCTTCTTTGTTTATTAAACAAAACTATGAATGTTTTTGCCGAATAAAAAGTTGGCCGATTTGGAGAAGTGCTCGTTTCAGTTAATAATCGGTAATGATTTTTCCAATTCCATTTGGACACTGTCGCCCCGCCAAGTAAATTTGAGACGATAGGCTAAAAATTCAACTCCTTTTTGTCGGGCTTGTAAATAACCTTGGTAAAATTCTTTGTCAATCTTGTCGGCCACCTGAAATTGTTGGCAATCGTTACGCGAAACCAAGAAAACCACTACCGCCCGATGACTTTTTTGCGTTTCTGCCGTCAACTCCCGCAAATGCTTTAAACCTCGTTTGGTGGAAGCATCGGGAAAAGCGCAGACCCCCTCGGCAACTTTTAGAGTGGCGTTCTTAACTTCCAGAAAAACCTTCCGACCGGTAGCATCTTCCAGAAAAAGATCAACACGGCTGGAATTGTTTTGTCCGTAAGGCACTTCTTTTTTTATTTCCCGGCCACCTTCTATTTCTTTGATTATTCCTTTTTCTATGCCCTCCTTAACCAAATGATTGGGCAAATGTGTGTTGATTAAACAAAATTTCTCGGAAACCGAATTATTGCTTTTGGCAGAAAGAAATGTTTTCTTGTTGTCCGGTCCCGCTAAGTTGCCGTCTGAAAAATCGGGAAGGCTATCGTTGAGTTGTATAATTTGAGTGGTATATTTTAGTTTACGTTGGGGATTATCATTGGTGCTAAGATAAACCGGGTTATTCTTTGCCAGCAAGGTTTTCATCGTGCCGGTATTGGGTGTGTGAGCGACTACTCTTTGGCCGTTAGACAACTCCACCTCCATCAAAAACCGCTGGAAACGGCGACGATAACGAGAAACAAGTAAATTTTCCAATAACATTTCTGAAGTAAATCTATTCCGCCATTAAACTAATTTTCCTTTCTTCTTTTTTGGTAAAAAAGAATTAAGGGAATTCCCACCAAGACAAAAGAAAGTCCGGTGGCAATGCGTCTTTTCTGACTTATTCGGAAACGTTGCCTGTTTTCTTTTTTGGCTTTTTCCAAACACTGGTTATACTTTTTTCTTAACTTCGCCTTCTGGACTTCGGTTAATTTTTTGCCGGCAACTTCGCCGACATTGGCTGACTTCGGCGGTGGCGCCATTGTTCCTCTGGGACGCCCAAGATTACCGGCCAATCTTCTGGCTTCTATTAGGTCAACGTTGTATTCGTCGCAAAGGTAAATTCTGTCCGGACCAAATTCCGGCTGATCAATTTTGAAAACATAAAGATTGAATAAAGCGTTGAAAAAGAGAATTGCCCCGATGGAAGTGATAATAATTCCGGTGGTTACCCCCACCAAGTTAATTAAAGATCTGATAATTTTAACAGCCCTTGATTCTTCCATTTTTTTGAAGTTAATTGTTAACTGTTTGTTTTATTTTAACACAGGATTCATGGCAAGCAAAATTCAAATCATCTCAGGTGATTGGATTTCTGTTGTCTAGGTTGTAAAATAATTTTTTCTTTTGTAATAAAATTCAATTGCGAAGAAGCAAAGTCTTTGTTGGTAAAAATGTCTGCCATAATTTATTTTAACTTCTTCCGTTCTTTCTTTCTCGGTAGATAATTTTCTTTTGTTGAAACTTTTTTACCACTTTTCTTTTCCAAATCTTTGCGAGCTTTGCCCGCTACCGAACCACCTTTTTGTGCGGCAACTTTGTTTTCGGGCAAACCCTGTGTATCAATATTTTTGGCGATTTCGGTTGTTGCCGCTTCGCCTAACATTGTAAAAATCAGCTCCAAGTCATTCATATGATCGCACAAATTCTCCCTTTTTAGTTTTTTAAATTTTTTGTATTCACTCGGCGTCATTCCAAAAGTCGCTTTTGAAATTTCCGCCGTCAAAATCGCGTATTCTTGTTCTTCTTTTACTCCGCGCTTTTTCCACTCATCGGTAAGTGTGGCACGGACCTCAATACCACGCATTCGTTTCTCAATCCAACTGTCGGGATACCCCTTGGCTTTATAAAGCGCTCTTGTGCGTTTGGTAGCTAGCTCGGGATCTTCAATTTCTTGCACTCGCTCATATCCAACTCGCGCCAGCCAGCGCTTAAACGGTTCGGCCTTGGGAGACGGTATTGACTGAATAATACGGAAAATACCTTCTGTATTGGCGCAATTCAACTTTTGTATACCGCCTTTTGTTTGTATCGGAAGGGGGGTGGCAATTTACCCCCACCCTTTGGCAAGTTCAGGATCTCTGCGACGCATATCTTTGATATACCCTTTTGATTGTTTAGAATCTGTCAGCGCCGCCACCACATCTTCAATCACAAAGTACCACTCCCCATCTTTGAGTGTTTTACGAATTTCTTTCTTTTGAAATATTGCGATTTTGGTTGTTATAATTTCTTTTGCCATAATTTTTGATTTGCTTAAAATCGACATCGTTCTTGTTGTGTCACTTTTGCCGTCATAGATACCCCCGCCCTTACAGGCGGGGAGTTCTCGCTGGATGAATGACACGGTTGTATGTTATTTTTTTTGCTTGGAAAAGATAATAAGGGTTTTTGTATTAATCGTTTTGAAAACTTTTTGAACCGTTGCAGTTTTTGCAACGGTTGCTGTTTGAGTGTTTTGGTTGAGTTCTTTCTCGTTTAACCTAACCGGAAAATTCGCTTGTCAACCCCATCCATTTTCCTGAAGTTGATTATTAACCGTTTGTTCTATTTTAGCACAAGGTTATCTGTTTTCCAATTACGAGATAGTTGGCACTCTCGTGGCTCGCTCATTGCCTCCGATTAAAATTTTGTGGTTATTTTTGCACCAAAAGAAAAAGGGTTGTGCCAAACAGACGACTGGCGTAAATAAGCAATATTATTAAACCAGTTTCTTGGTGATTTCATAAATTCTTCTACCAAGCAACTCAGTTCTTTGAGTTATGTCATTTTCTGTCCATTGGTAATTATTATTTTCTAATTTTTCTACAACCTCTTTTACTAATTGAATAGAATCATTCTTTTTGTAGTATTCCGTAACTTTATCTTTTATACTCGCATTTCCAGCTGCAGAATTTACATATTTTGAAAGTGGTAAAATATTCCCAATTTGATGCATACTCTCTAATTCAATATTTTCATCCCCAGATTGCGCAGCAATATGCTCAAGATTTGCTAAGTTTTCTTCAAAGTTAAAAGATGTCGCACTTTGTGTGTCTTCTAAGTTAATTTTTTGAAATACATATCTTATTATATTTCTGTGTTTCGGTTTTCTGTAATCTATCTCCATAAAATTCTCCATGAACTCAGATTCTCCAGGAAATAGTTCTTCCAGTTTCTGAATAAATCTAGTATAAATATCACCGATTGCCTGAGTATCTTCTGAGCTAGTATTTTGAAACTCTTCCGCAAATTTACCATATAATTTTTCAACTTTATTAGCTTGTTTTTTCGAAATCGCTGAGTATGCAAAATGAAACTTTTCTGTTGCTCCTATAATATCTCGCACCGTTTTTGAGTCCACACTATTTCTTATGATAGACATAAATAAAATATAAGACTGCGTGATCTCAAAACTGCGAATGTTTTTTAGAAATGTTAAAATCTGTGCATTATAATCTCTTTTCTCCGTCCAATTATAATCAATTAAATCAAAAAACGAACGAAAAATTTTAGAATTTTCTACCAGATCATCAGCAACAGGGCTGTAACCATTTTGTTTTATATAATTTGAGAAATTTCTATAGAGATTCTTTGAAGTTGTAAACTTCGTTCCGCCAAAATAAGAATGCCAAAAGTATTTAAGAAATGATTCCGTATTAACTTTCACAGCTGAAACATCTTCTATATTAGATATGACTTCTGACCACTTTGCTTTCATGCTTTCAAGATCATCATTAGCACTGGCATTTTTATAAAATAGATTTTTCAATAAATCCATATTACCAAGCTCCTGACCTCGTGCATTGACTATCTCAAATGCTGTGTATGCTTCTTCATCAGAATCAACTTCTATTGTTACGACTCGCAATTTGTCTATACTGTCACTAATCTTTCTAAATGCTGCTAATGCACCTTCTGATTGAGTAATTAGATTTTTAACTTGTTCATATAAAAAGTTGTAGTTTTTATATACATTAAACTGACTCAAAAGTTTTTTGAGTGGACGCTTGGGGGTAGTGCTTCCCTCTAAGATAAAACTATTAAAAAAATCTTCATCGCTGCTCCATACTTTTAAAGTATAACCATCAATTTCTCCAAAAGAGGTCTTGTCTGTAAGACGATCAGATAAACTGCTAGCAAAACTAGACAAACGATCTTTTTCTAGATCTGACAATTTACCACTGCTTAAAAATTCCTTGGAAATATCCCTTAAAACAGCTATGAGTATTGCTAACGTAATCATCCTCTGCTGACCATCAACTATGTCATAGACACCATCTTCTTTTTTTTGAAAGATAAATGAACCCAAAAACGATAAAGATATCGCTTCTTCACTAATTAGGTCATTAAAAAATTCCTCCACTCTTTCTTCACTCCAAACATAAGGGCGTTGATAATCGGGGATTTGATATTTGTTACTATTAGTGTTGCTTGAAAAAATTTCAACACCTACTTTTTTTTCTTCAATCTTCATACTTTTATATATTAATTATACCATTAAATTTTAATACTTAAACTTTATTACATTTTTTATCCTCTGTTAAAAATTAGAATTACTTTGCTAAATCTGAAACGTTAACTCCAGGTGCTTTGGCAATTTTTTCATTGTTTCCAAAGTGAGGTTTTGCTTATCTGCTTCAAGATTGCTGATGTATGCACGCTCAATTTTAGTCGCGCGATAAATATCGCCTCGTAACATTCTTTTCACTTCGCGAATTTTTTTCATGTTCTGTCTGAATTTTTAATTATCAACATGCATATTATAGCATAATACAATTTATTGATGTAATGCAATGTATCTTGATGGGCAATGGTTTTGATTGATAGGTTGTTTTCTTTAGTTTTTAGTTTCAAAAAAACTCCACCTGGCAGAAAGATTTCCGTCCACAAAAAAAACAGGCTTTTAATGAGCCTGTTTTTATTTGGCGGAGAGGGTGGGATTCGAACCCACGGTGACTTGCGCCACACATCGTCTCCAACGATGCGCATTCGACCACTCTGCCACCTCTCCGGATTTTTTGATTTTGCTTGTCCTTTGCAAAACACCCCTTTTCACCAGCCCAGTATATCTTTCTTTATCCGATTTGTCCATACTAAAATAATCAAAATCTTACTCCCGCAAATTCCAAAGATCCAAGAATTCTTCGGAGTGTTTGTCTCGTTCATATTTTCGTTGCAAAAAGTCGCCGGAGAGAATATCGCGGGCGAAGTCTTGGATTTGCTCTTCCAGCTCCCTCACTTCCGCAGAAGAAAGACTGAACTCCCGGCGTTCAAAGCGACCGGTCTTTTTACTTTTTTCCACGAAATCCAAAACGCCCTCGCTGACTTTTATTTCCGGATGCCCGGTTTCAGCGTAGTGACGATCCAGTAAGAGTTTATAAAAAACCAGTTGCCGGCGGAGAGCTTCTTTTTCTTCTTTGGTTTTTTCTTGATAGGTGCGGCCGGTTTTGTAGTCCACCACGCGAATTTTGTTGTTAGGCAGGCGTTCTATTTTATCAATAATTCCGTAAAGACGCAGGTTTTCTCCGTTAAACAGTTTGAAAGTGGTGGAAAATTTTTTCTCCAATTGAATATCCAGATTAAAAGTGGCGGAATAATTTTGATAATACTCTTGCAACAAAGCTTGGCCTCTTTTGGCAATATCCGAGTAATATTTTGTCGGCACGAGAGTATTGGTCAAACTTTGTTGGAAATATTGCAGAAGTTTCTTTTCCGATAGAACCTTGCCGGTTCGTTGGCACTCTTTGAAAAAGTCTTCCAGGGCCTGATGGATAATATTTCCAAAAATCATATTTTTGTTCGGCTGACTGGGTAATTGCAAAAGATTACGGAAAAAATATTTTAAAGGCGATTGGAAATAGTTGTTCAAAGCGGAAACGGAAAGTGTTCTTTTTAAAAACTCCGCCCGAACATATTCCGGACTGAAGACAGACAAGATCGGGCGACGCGGAGGTTGAAAAAGTTTGTTGATTTTTTTCCGAGTTTCCGTGGTCGGCGTCTTAATCTTTTCCGTCAATTCTTCGGGAAAAGCCGTTAAAAAACGAGAAGGGGTTTGCTCTCGTCCTTCCAGGTCCAAACGAGAATAGCTGATTAAAACTTCTTTCTTTCCCCGAGTCAAAGCGACGTAGAATAATCTTTTTTCGTCTTCCACTTCGCCGGCTTGCTTGGAGATGGGCAATTTAAACGCTTGTCCCCTTTTTCGGCCCGGCCAAACGGAGTCGGTAAAATTGGTGATGTAAACCGTGTCAAACTCCAAACCTTTGGAACCATGGGCGGTCATCAAATTAACTCCGGCAGAATGATTATCTCGTCCCAAGTCAATGGTTAAATTGTATTTTTTGAGAATATCAATATATTCCAAAAAGTCCGACAAGTTGTAATCGCCTTGACTGAAGAATTGCTTGCGAATTTCATCAAAAAGTTTTTCCAAGCGTTTCAGTCCGGCGGAAGAGTCCGGTTTTTGCAGAATGTACTTCAGAAAGCCGGACTCCCGCGCAAACCATTCAAAAAATTCCAAAAAGTCAACCTGCGCCGATTTTTTCTGCGCTTCTTTTAACTTGTCAGCCAAGCTCAGCAGTTCAATGGGGCGATTGATTTCCATTTTCTTCAGAGTTTCCGGAGAGGAAATAATATCCAAAATGATTCTTTCTTTTCTTTGCTTTCCCCGACGAAATTGAAGCCGACGCAAAATTTTCATTACATCAAAAATGTCCAAGTTCCGAAAATCAACAAAGAGAAGTTTGGCCAAATATTCGTTTTCGTAGGGTTCGGCCACCGCTCGCAGAAAGATAATAAGTTTTTCAATGTCTTTGTTGTCCAGAATGTTCTCCTTGGAGAAAACTTTGTAAGGAATCTCATATTTGTCAAAAATATCTTTGATAGCAAAGAGATTTTTGTTTTGGCGGTAAAAAACAGCCAGAGAGTCGGGGTGGCAACCGGCGGATATTCTTTTTTTGATATCTTCCGCCAACCAAAGCAACTCTTCTTTGTAATCGCTAAATTCAGCCACTTTGACTTTGTGTTTTAATTCGGCCACCGTTTGATTTTTGGCGCGCAGTTTCGTTTTGCCGGCCAGAAGCGAATGAGCCGAATCCAAAATTTGTTGACTGGAGCGGTAGTTATCAGTCAGATTGATGACTTTTACTCCCCGGTATTGTTTTTGGAAACGAAGAAAGTTTTCCAGGCTGGCTCCCTGAAAGGCGAAAATCGCCTGCTTTTCATCACCAACAGTAAAAACGTTGGGGCGGTCTTCATTGACGGCGGCGGAAGCGATCAACTCAATCATCCTGTTTTGAGCTTGATTGGTGTCTTGGTGTTCGTCAACCAAAATATATTGATATTGTTCTTGTAAGACGGTCAGGTATTCCGGATTTTTCTCCGCTTCCTGCACAACGGCCAAAATCATATCGGAGAAGTCATACAGGTCCGACTTTTGCAAAGCCTCTTGATATTCGGAATATATTTTGGCCAACTCCTTCTGTTTTCCCTCTTCCCGAAAAATTTTTTGCTCCACCGATTTCTTCAGGTCTCCCTTTTGACGATTGCCGGAACGTCTTCGCAAAAAAGCCTCTTCGCCTTCTTCGGCCAAGATTCTTTCTCTGATATTCGGCAAACTCTTCCGGAATTCCTCCGGTGAAATGGCTTCCCTTTTCAGGTCGTCAATGGCAGTGATGATCTCCTTGGTGTAGTGAAAATCGGAGGCAAAGGTTTTCAAATATTCCAGATGATGTTTTTTGAGAATTTTTTCAATGATTTTAATTTGCTGAATTTCGGTAACCGGCCGGGCCACGTTGAAACGGGAAAAATATTCCGGATATTTTTTGATCTGGTCTTCGGCAAAAGAATGGAAAGTGAAAATATTAACTTGGTAAGCCAAGTCGGGTCCGACAAATTGACTGAGGCGATCACGCATGGCTTGAACGCCGGTGTTGGTAAAAGTAAGCGCCAAAATATTGTCCGCCAAATCGGCGCCCAATTTGTCAATGATGTTGGCGATGCGTAGAGTTAAAATTTGCGTCTTGCCGGTACCGGGGCCGGCGATGACGGTTACCGGTCCTTCAATGGTATCAACCGCTTCTTTTTGATGACGGTTTAATTTTTTGTAACTTTCTTGAAATTGTTGTCGATAAATGGTTTTTTCTTTATTCATAATTTGTTTGAGGGGTTGCGGTTTGAAAAATATAAGAAGAGTTAAATTTGTTTCCGCCCCGATTTTTAGTTATTTTTTCTCTTGGCAAACAAACTGGGAATTGTCTTTAAAATGATTTTAATGTCTCCCCAAAGGGACCAGTTTTCAATATAGAAAATGTCCAGGCGCACCTCATCTTCAAAACTCAAATCACTACGTCCGGAAACTTGGGCCATACCGGTAATGCCGGGCTTGATGGTCAAAACTCGTTTGGCATAGTCTTGATATTTTTTTACTTCCAATGGCTGGTGCGGTCGGGGACCGACCAGACTCATTTCCCCTTTGAGAACATTGAAAAATTGAGGCAACTCATCAATAGAATATTTTTCCAAAAAAGTTCCAACTTTGGTTTTACGAGGATCGTTTTTGATTTTGTAAAGAGGCCCTTTTTTGATTGACTGTTTGGCAATCAATTCCTCCAGAAATTTGAGAGCGCGACGGTTGTGTTCCGGCGAATACTGTTTGCCGTGACAATATTTGTTTTTCATATAACGAAATTTGTAGAGATCAAACTTGCCTTTGTGCCCCACTCTTTCATTTTTGAAAATAATCGGCCGTCCGCTTTCCAGCCAAACAGCTAAGGCGGCCAACAGCATGGGGACACTGAAAATAATTATGCCGAGCAAAGCGCCGACAATATCAAAAATTCGTTTGATAATTTTGCCCCAGCCGTCCAAGGGAGTATTTTTAATTTCAATCAGAGGTTCGCCCAAGAAAATGTCCACGGAAAAATTGGAGGACTGCAACATAGTGGGCAAATATTTGAAAGTGATGCGACGCCGGATACAATAATTTTTCAATTTCAGAAGCTCGTCTTTGTCCACTTCGGGGGTGCATTCAATAATTTCGTCAATTCCCTTGAGTTGCCTAATACGTTCAATTCTTTGTAAGTCAATTTTGTCCAGATGACCGACTATTTTATAGCCAAGGGACAAATCGTTTTTTACTTTTCTTTTAACAGTGGAACAAAAGCCGTTTAGTCCGATGAGCAAAAGACGGTGGCGACCGATACCTTTGGTTTTCAGAAGGTAGTTCTGAAAAAATCGCAGAGTAAGACGTCCCAAAGAAACAAAAAGAAAAACAAACAAGCCACCGGCCAGAATTATAAAACGAGAAGAAAACAAATCCCTGTTTAAGAAAAACAAAACAATGAAAATGGTTATGACGATGGCGGTGGCGCGGAATATTTGATAAATTTGGCTGATGATTTTTCTGGTGCTTTTGATGCGATAAAGGCCGTCAATGGCGTAAGTGATTATGAAAAAGATACCAATAATTAGAACAAATTTTGCGTATTGTCCTTTATTGATTATTTCCGACTGAGGCAGAGGAAAAATTTCTATTAAACGAGAGCGAAAACGCAAATAATAAACCAGAGCGCCGGCCAAGAGAATCATTAAGTAATCAACCGGTACCTGCAAAGCGCTAAAAAATAATTCCGATTTCTTCATAAAAAAATCAATTAAATCGCGTTGACAAAATCAGTATACACCAGAACAATTTAAAATTAAAGGTGTTGAAAACACCTTTAATTTCAAGTCGGGTCAACCCGTAAGCCGGATTCCGTTCTAGGAAAAAATTTATCTGCGTCATTTGTCGCCAAATGACTTTAGCGATTCACTCCAAAGAGTACGAACTTGCATCGGACAGGGTTTACCGCTCAACCTCACCAAATTAATGAAGAGGTTTCCAACCCGACGTTGCCGACGGGCGAGTCGGGTAGCCGAAAGACTTCCCGACACTTTTCACCTTTCCCGAATTTTTGCGAACAAAAACTCGGTAGTATAGTCTCTGTGGCACTTTCCCTTGACAATCGTCACCGATTGCCCGATTGGCGTTACCAATTGCCCTAAAATGATGTCCGGACTTTCCTCTTTCCCGTTAAAAGGCGAGAAAGCAATTTCCCGGTTGACCCGCCAAATTGTACCATAAAATTGTCGTTTTGTCCAGGGTGCTGTTTAAGCTCACTTTTCCAGAAGAGGTTTTTCCGTTTCCACTTCTTGCAGGTTTAAACTTTCCTTTCCCTCGGTTATTTTAGTGACATCTTTGTCAATTTTTTTGAATTCTTTTTGGGTGCGTCCGTAGTGATTAACCACCGTGTTTAGAGATTTGCCCAACTTGTAATGATATTCTTCGTAAGCCTGCAAGTGACGAGCCAGCTTCTCCACATTTTTCTGGATTTCTTTGGTTTGTTCGTTCATTTTAATAGCTTTCAGTCCCTGCAGAACTGTTTGCAGATAGGCCAAAAAGGAAGTGGGCGAAGTGATAATCACTCTTTTATCCTTGAAAGCGTACTCAATCAGGTTGCGTGAATTGATTTCGGTGGAGCCGACTTTGTTGACCAGCAAGTCGTAGTAAATTGATTCCGAAGGAATAAACATAAAAGCAAAATCAACCGTGCCCTCCTCCGGACGAACATACTTGGCCGTTTCGTCTATTCTTTTTTTCAAATCTTCCTTAAAGCTTCTGGCAATTTTTTCTTTTTCTTCCTCATTGGTGGCTTTCAGCAACCTTTCGTAATTTTCCAGACTGAATTTGGAATCAATGGGCACAACTTTATCGTCCACAAAAATAACCGCGTCCACAATCTCGCCGTTCTGGAAAGGAAATTGCATCTGGTAAACTCCGGGCGGCAAAACATTTTTCAGAATTTCTTCCAAATAATACTCGCCGAGCACCCCTCTCTGTTTGGGATTTTTTAAAATGTCTTGCAGGTCCTTCAACTGCTGGGAAAAACTGATAACCTGTTTGTTGGTTTCATCCAACTTGGTTAATTTGTGAATCACCTCTTTGGTGGAGTTTTGGGAGTGCCGACTCATTTCATTGAATTGGTCGGTTACTTTGGCTAACAATTTGCGACTTTCTCTGGCAACGTGTTCCAGTGTTTCTCGGCTTTCTTTGCTAATATTGCTCATAAATTTATTACTTTCTTGAGCCTGACTTTGCACCAATTGGTGCGCCTGGGAGAGTTTCTCGTCCATAGTTTTGGATAATTGAGCTAATTGTTGTTGCAAAATCATTAGTGATTGATCGTCTTTCGGTTTTTCCAACTCCTTCTTGAGCTCAGTCATTTTTTTGCTAAATAAAAAAACAACCAACGCCACCGTGGCCAGAAAGAGAATGACGAGAATAATCAAAGTTAGATTCATATTTTTAGTTTAAAATTTTATTTCAAGGGGGGGTCCGACTTGGATGAATTCATCTTATCACTAAAAAGGCCAGAAAACAATCTTGAAAAAACTTGCCCACTGTTTTTTCCCGTACTATACTTAGTTTGAATCTCATAATAATCAATAAAAAACGAAAAATGGATAGAGACAAAATTTTGCAATTAACTTGGTTGGAGGTTGTTATTTTATTTTGGATTGGATTGATAAATATCAATCTTTGTTTGGTTCTTTTGGGAATTTTTTATCCTTCGTTGATGTTATTTTTAAGTATTACTTGGTTGTTTCTCATTGCCATCGGACATAGGAAAAATTTTTGGCGGATTAGAAAAATCGGCAAAATGGAAAAAGCGGTTTTGGTTGGTATTTTGCTTTGGTCTTTAATCTTGTCCATTTTTACGGTTCCAACTATTTTCGGCGGACGTGATGAGGGATCTTTTTCCGGTACCGCTTTTTTAATCAGAAAAAATCACCGTCCTATCGATCGGGGAAAAATCATAAACACTTTCGCGCAAATTTACGGAGAAGGAAAAGCCTTGAATTTCCCCGGATTCTATTATCAAAAAGAAGGAGATAATTTTGTTTTAAAAAGTCAATTTTTGCCGGCCTATCCGGCTTATTTGGCCAATTTTGCCAATCCGAAAAACCCTAACTGGCTCAAGTTGGCCAATTTGTTGCCTCTTTTGATTTTTGGTTTAGCTTTTTATTTGACTTTGGAAGCTTTGACGGCTAATCGGAAAAAATCGGTAGCCGGTCTGCTGTTGCTTCTGTCTTTGGCACCAATGATTTTATTTTATAAATTTACCCTATCGGAAATATTTTTCGCCAGTTTACTTTGGTCCTCTTTATATTTTTTGATAAAGTATCTCCGCTGTTTTAAAAAGCCGAATGGCAGTGAGCAACGCCTCTGGTTCTACTGGTTTATTTTTTTACCTCTTTGGCCGGCTCTATTTACCAGGATTGAAGCTCTACCGGTAATTTTCTTTTTGATCATTATCTTGATACTGACTACTCATCAATCTTTGCAAAAGACCTCCTATCAGGCGCCGATTTTTTTGGCAATTATTTTTTCTTTTTTGAGCATAATCTTGTTCGCTGATTTTTTTGTCAATGTTTTGAAAAGCGTCTTTTATTCTTTGCCGAGCCCGGGCACAGACATGTCTACAATGAAGCAAACAACCTGGTTACCAAAAAATTGGCGTGATTTTTATTTGGTAAAAGTTTTTTACACTTACAATCTCTTACCACTTTTCCTTTTCGCCGGAGGAGCCATCTACACTTTATACAAAAAGAGAGATTGGTTTTATTTATTACCCCTGTTTTTTTGGTCGCCAACTTTGTTTTACTTAGTAGACGCCAATATCTCTATTGATCATCCTTGGATGCTGAGACGCTTTGTGTTCAGTATTTTACCCTTGGCTGTTATGTACACAATTTTGTTCTTCGGGGAAAATAGATGGCAAGGGAAAAAAGTTGGCTCACTGATTGTCGGTTTGTTGGTTGTTGTCAATTTATTTATTGGCTACAATTTTTTAGTCTTTAGACAAAACGATGGTTTATTAAAAGAAACGAAAAAGCTGGCCCAAAAGTTTGGGTCGGATGATTTGGTTTTGATAAGTCGTGAAGCTAGCGGTTCCGGTTGGTCATTGATTTCCGCTCCGCTGAGAAATATTTACCAACGACAAGCTGTTTATTTTTTTAATCCAAACGACTACGCTAAAATCAATTCTTCTAACTATGATCACATTTACCTTGTTGCCGATTTGGCCGAGCTTGATCTATACAGAAAAATAACAAAATCAGCCCTGAAAAGCGAGGATTATGTTATCCATAATAAATTGATTTTGCCCACTAAAGACCCTCTGAAATTTCCCGGTTTTGTCAACAAGAAAGTTGACGGAAAAATATTTCAGTTGAAATAAAGTTGTTCTTGGAAGTGGTCTTTACATTTTTTAAGAGGTAGTTTTCCGGAGAAGTTTTTTGATTTGTCTTCTTAGGGCGCTAGGTTTTAAGGAGCCATTAACTGCTCCAATTTCTCCGATGACAGCCGTACTGTTGGCGATGCCGGCGGCCAGACTTCTTTTGAGTTTTTCGGAAAAATCCATCTCGTAGTCGCTCTCCGCTTCAATATAGGTGGCTAAAAAGCCGGCGTTGAAAGCGTCACCGGCGCCGGTAGTGTCAACCACTTTGGCTTCAACTTCCGCCGACAGATGAAAGATAAAAAACTCTTTTTTGATAAAACTGGCTACCCAAGCGCCTCGTTTGCCATCCGTTAAGACAACAATTTTGACCCCTTGATTCAGCATTTTTTGGCAAAGCTCTTCCGCTTGAGCCTCCCCTACGGGTGTTTCAGTCAGAAGACAGGCTTCGGAAAAATTGAGAAAAAGAATGTTAACTTCGCCAAGTCTTTCCAATAGGTCGTCTCTGTTGTTTTCTAGTTGATAGCTGGAAGGGTTGAGAGCCAGGCCAGCCTTTTTCTCGTTGGCAAATTGAACGGTCAGATCAAGATTTTCCAAATTGTTTTTCTTTTGAGAACTGAGGTAAATCCAATCAACTTTTTCCCGGAATTTTTTAAAAGCTTTAGCTAAATTAAAATTTTCCACCGAATCGCCGCTGCGCAGGATTACTCGGTCATTTTCTTGACGGTCAAAAATAACGATAGATGTTTCGGAGGGAATTCGTCCATTTTGTTGCATATAATTTTTTTTCAGTTTGAGCCTGCCTATCTGTTTTTGGATCCACTTTCCCGTCATTGTTTTGTCAGTGCGAGCGAAAACAAAAGCGCGTAAACCCAGTTTTTGCAAAGAGGCGCCAACATTAACAGCCCCTCCGCCGACCATCTCCCGGTAATCATCGGTATAAAATTTGGCACCGGCCGGCAAACAAATCTTGTCGCCTTCTTGGTCGTCAATTCGCAAACTAAAAAAGATGTCTCTGGTAGCTGAACCGATGCAAATTACTTTTTTCATTTCTTTAAAGAAAAACAAATTAGTCATTTAGTTTGATTGTTACTTCTTGGTATTTCTAAAGGTGGGTCAACCTTTTAACTGAGTAGTTACTTCAAGAATTTTTCCAAAGCCAGTAAGCGGTTGTATTTGACCGTTCTTTCTCCCCTGGCGGTAGCTCCCGATTTGATTTGTTCCGCTCCCAAACCGACGGCAAAATCGGCAATAAAATCATCCGGTGTTTCTCCGGAACGATGGGAAACCATTACTCGCCAATTATGCTTCTGGGCTAACTTAAAGGCTTCAATGGCTTCGCTAACGGTGCCAATCTGATTTATTTTTAATAATAGAGCATTACAAGATTTATTTTTAATTGCCTGTTTGATGCGCTGGGGATTGCTAACTGTTAGATCGTCGCCGACCACTTGCACCCCTTTCTTTTGTAATATCTTTCTCAACTTGGCAAATGATTTAAAATCATTCTGTTCAAAGGGATCTTCCAGTGAAATAATCGGATATTTTTCCACCAGCTCCAGATAGTGTTCCATCATCTCCTCGGTGGTTCTGAAATCATCCTCTTTGGTTTTGAAGCCAAGATTGTAACGACCGTCAACAAAAAATTCACTGGCGGCAACGTCCAAAGCAATGTCCACTCTTTTTTCATAACCGGCCTTCTGAATGGCCTGCATTAAAATATCCAGGGCTTCGCTTTCTCGGTAGAAATCAATGGGAGCAAATCCACCTTCGTCGCCGACTAAGGTAGAGCCACTGCCAAAATTTTCTTTAATAATTTCTTTCAAGGCGTGATAGACTTCAGCGGCTCCGCGATAATTTTCCTGAAAACTTCCCAAGTTGGGAGAAATCATAAATTCCTGGAAGGCCAGCTTATTGCCGGCATGCACTCCTCCGTTAATAACATTGAAAAAAGGACGACTAACTTTTAGAATCGGACCATCATTTTCTGACAACTCGGCAATGTATTCAAACAACTTTTTTCCGGAGGCAATCGCTCCGACTCTGGCTACCGCCATAGAAACCCCAACGATGGCATTGGCGCCCAAACGCGATTTGTTATCCGTACCATCCAATTCTATCATTTTTTGGTCAATCTTTTTCTGTTCCAAAACATCTATATCAAGCAAGGCAGGCGCTATGGTTTCATTGACGTTTTTTACAGCTTGCAATACCCCTTTACCGGCAAACCTTTTTTTGTTGCCATCTCTTAATTCTACCGCCTCAAAGTCACCAGTGGAAGCGCCGGAGGGCACTCCTGACCAGGCCTTAACACTTTTTCTTTGCAAAAAAGTCTTGCTTTCAGCAATAACTTCCACTTCCAGGGTTGGGTTTCCGCGGGAGTCTAGAATTTCCCTGGCCTGCAAACTTTTTATTTTCATTTTTATTTTCAGATTAAATTTGTTTATGGCGTTGTTTATGATACTATTCTCGCCCGGAAAAAGCAAATTGTAACCAATTGCTTCTCATTTTTTAACGGTGATTTTTACAGATTTAATTTGCTTATTTTGATTTGTCTATTCGCTTTGGTTAGATTGGTTGATCAAGTTGACGGATTGTTTGTATAATTCCTCCTTAACTGTTTTTTCTTTTTTGCTTGAATAAGATTTGTTGGAAACGAGGACATCCAGGGGAGAGTTAATTTGATAACTTTGCTTTTTTCCTTTCGGCGAGATGAGAGTAACTTTGCCGACCAACTTATCTACGCCGGCCTGCTTTTGGATAAAGAGTTGGTAGTCGTCAAAAGTAAATTTTTCCGGCAAGTAATAGTCAAATTCAATGCTTTTGCTTTTGCCCAAGTTAACTTTCTGGAAAATACCAAAAACTTTTCGCCCCAACTCTTGGCTAAAATCAACCAATTTGACGCCGGAAATGCCGTTAACATCAAAAAGCCAACTACCCGCGGGCGCAAAGACGCGAAGATAGGTGCGGTAGTCTTCCGTGAGTAAATCGCGAACCATACCGTGGTGAATGTAGGTTATTTTTAATTTGGCCACCGGTTTTGGTTTACGAAAATCAACGGAGTAAACAAATTTTCTTTCTATGAGGGCGTCGGATTTTTTGGCACCGAGATTGGCATCAACCATCATTAAGAAGTCAGCGCCGGGAACTTGGCGAACATTGCCGGCCCAGCCCAGACGGCTAACCTTGTTTTCCAGCTTTTTGTCTTGAAAATAAAGAAGAATATCTTTTTCTCTGAGATGTTGTTCTATTTTTTTGATTAGCTTCTTCTTGTCTTCCCAGCTGGCAGATTGAACTTTGGCAACGATGACCTTGGCCATTTTTTTCATAATGTATTTTCTTTTGCCTTTTTCTATTCCTTGTTGCCGGTAATCGGCTTCCACTTGTTTTTCCAATTTGGCAATAGCGTTTTCGCTAGTGTAAACTCCGGGATAATCTTCTATTTGCAGAGGACCGGTGATTTCCAAGAAAGACGGCAACAGTTTGGCCGAGATGGCAACCACCCCGTCAAACCTCTCTTTGCCTCCCTCCAAATGATAAAAATAAATGGCTTTTTTAGCGTTAGTGGGAAAATCAGGCGACCAGTTACTGTCTCTGAGCTCCCAATGTTTAACTCCCAGATATTTTAGCAAAGGTTCCGGCGGTTTGATGTGGCTAGAAACTCTGGAATCAAAGACGGTGGCATCGTGGCTGTCCACAAAAGAAACCTTGCCGTTTTTAATTTTAAGAATACCAAAGGAACCGATATAACCTCCGCCGGGACGGAGTTCATTGTTATTTTGGAAAAGCAAGAAAAAAGTGCTTTCCTTTTTATTGGACAAATCGGCAATAATATCCAGAACGGACAAAATATCATTTTTTTCCGTGGAATTGAGGGGAGCCATTTTGACCACCGGCTTAGCCAGACCCAAAATAGAGTGCAAACGATGATTTCTAAATTCCAAAAACAAGTAAAAGCCTATCAAAAAGATGGCGCTCAAGAGCCAGAAAAATATCCAAAATTTGATTGTCCTCTGTTTGGCCATATGTTTCTAATTACTGCTTATGATTGATTCGGTTAAACGATATTCAATTTTTCTGGTTTGCAAATTTTGCAACAAGCCGTAGAGAAGCCAGAATAACAACGATGCCGGCCAGGCAAAATAGACATTCTGAATTGTTGCCAAAATAAGGAAAATGATAAAAATTGACAGGATGACCACCAGATAAATCCTTTTTGCGCCCTCCGATTGCAGGTAAGTCGTTCTGATTTCCCAAAAATACTGACCAAGGGCGCCGAGAAAAATCAAGAGCCCAAAAAGTCCCAGGTGATAATACAAGAAAAGAAATGAGCTGTTAAAACTGTCGGTGTAGAAGCCGGAGGGATTGCCTCCCAAAATAGGAAAAAAGAATTTTTTATTAAGATGGAATAGATGAATGAGAATCTCTTTAATTTGAGCGATGGTGTTGACGTCGGAAAAATAAAACTTGAAAGAAAAAAATAATACCGACCAAACTGCTATTTGCAGAAACGCTTTTTCTCTAAGTAAAATACCCATAATCAAAATGGCGATAGCGATGATAAAGAAAAAGTAGAACTGCTGACTGAGAAAAAGTGCTAAACTTTGCACTGTAAAAACGGCCAGAAAAAAATTTTTGGAATGATTTAATTTGGAAAGGCGAATGAGAAATGATTTTGTTAAAGAAACCACCTCCCGGTCAGATCTGACCTCTTGCTCGGTAAATTTTTCCTCCTCTTTGTTTTCCGAGGGATTATTTTTGCGTAGATACCAAAGGCCCAAGGTCAAGGGAATAGTAATGCTTAAAACGATTAAGCTGTCGGGAGAGTTGCTGTCGAGAGGTAATGATTTACGAATAAGCAGTTGAGCAAAAATTAGCAGCAGAGATTTGAGGAAGCCCAGGATAATAATAAAAAGAATAAATTTTTCAATCCTTTTTTCGGTTTGGAAAAAGAATTGAAAGGCCAGAATAATAACAGGAAAAAGCAAGAAAAGCAAAAAAAGTTTTAGAAAATCAGGGTAATAAACGGAGGGGAAATCGCCACCGTTGCTGATTTTAGTGAAGAGAAAAGAGAAGAGAATGAGAATTTCTAAGATGAGCCAATATTTAAATAATGGCAGAAATTTAAATTTATGCCTGCTGATGAATAAATTCAAAAGACCAATAAAGGCCAAAATGACTATGAGCAAAACTTGGCTATCATTGCCGGCAGACAGAAATTGAAAAGGAGGAAACAGAATAATGAGCGTTAAAAAAAATATTAAACCTTTATGAAAACTGTGCCTAAATACCAAGGCGCTCACGAAAAGTAAGACCGAGAATATAGCTAAGGACATATTCAGACTGAAAACAAGCACCGCCACAAAAAGCAAGACAGTCGCTAAAAACAAAGATAATATCTTTTCTTTTTTGAGTGTTTCCAAATAGCTTTCCATAAGGATTGTTAAGATAAATTATAACTTGAGATGCTAACATAAATTTTATTTTTTGTCAACGAAAAGGAAATGATTGTCAATTCTAAATAAAAATGTCATACTTCATTACCAAATTAAAATGTCATACCCGGGAAAAAATAAAAAAATTTTTGAGACTGTTTAATGGTGACTGAAAAATTTTGTCAGCCGAAAAATATTTGCTATAATATAAAAGAAAGGTCTTCAGAAAGAGAGGATGAATAACTCCCGCCCCGCTTTTGGTTTAGATGTTTTTTGAGAAAATTTCTAAACGACCGGCACCAATCTGATGGCAAGCTTAACCCAAACCAAAAGCGGGGCGGGAAACATGGAACCCACATTCCTTTTCAGGGAAAGATATTTTACTATTATATTTTTCCGACAAGAAAAATATCGGGATCCATACGACTCTCTGCATTGAAGACCTTTTTTTGTAGCAGAAAGAAATAAAATGGAACAACTGTAAAAGAAGTGACAAAGCTAAAAATAAGGTTTTTGTTTAAGTTAGTTTAAGTAAGACTACCGGTCTTTATCTAGCTTTTAAAAATGATTTGTCTTTTAAAGACGATCGTAGTCGCGCATAACCAATTGCGCTTCTATTTGTTTAATCATTTCAATAACCACAGCTACCACTATCAAGATTCCCGTGCCTCCGATGGTAAGATTGTTGTTGCCGGTAAAGGCCTGAACTATAAAGGGTAAGACAGCAATAAAACCGAGAAAGATAGCCCCACTGAGTGTTATCCTGTTAATGAGATAGTTTAAATACTCCACTGTTGGTTCACCGGGACGAATATTGGCAATAAAACCGCCCTGTCGTTGTAAATTTTCAGCAACGGTTTTGGGATCAAAAGTAACGGCTGTATAAAAGAAGGTGAAGGCAACTACCAGGATAAAATAAACTATTCCGTAAAACCATTGATTGGCGAATAAATCAGCCACTTTGCCGGCAATTTCCGCCACCAATGGGTTGTGCGATTTGGCTAAGAGATTGGAAATCATTCCCGGAAAAAGCATAATGGACATAGCAAAGATGATGGGAATCACTCCGGCTTGATTTACTTTTAGTGGCAATTGAGATTCAACACTTCCCGGAGCGCCGGTCTGAGCGCCTCTGATACGACGAGCGAAAGTAATGGGAATATTTCTGGTAGCTTCATTGATTACAACTATGGCGGCTACCGTGATAATTGTTAAGATTAGAAAACCCAGATAGGTCAGGGCATAAGTTGGATCCCAGGTGGCAATGATTTGTTTAATTGTTGTCGGCAGAGCGATCACTATTCCGGCAAAAATTAAAATGGAAACACCGTTACCAATGCCTTTTTCAGTGATGAGTTCTCCCAACCACATCAGAAAAATTGTACCAGCGGTAGCAATGATTACAATAACGATGTAGTTATAGATTGTTAGATGACCAAGAACATGATTACTACGAAGCAGGGCAATCATTCCCAGAGTTTGAATGGCAGCCAGGGGCACAGTGAGGTAACGAGTGATCATGTTGAATTTTTGTTGCCCAGCTTCTCCTTCCTCCTTGTACATTTGTTCCAGTCTGGGAAAAATCATCATTAAAAGTTGCATAATGATTGAGGCGGTTATGTAGGGCCCAACCCCAAGCATAACAATAGAAATATTTTTCAAGCCACCACCGGAAAACATATTTAACAAACCAAAAAGCTGATCGCTGTTAAAAAATTCGGCCACGCGCGAGGTATCAACACCCGGAATGGGAATATTGGCTGCCAGACGATAAACAACCAAGACAAAAAGTACGAAGAGGATTTTATTGCGTAAGTCCTTATCTTTAAAAATCCTGATTATTTCTTGGAACATAATTTTTATTTTAAAAAGTTTATTTAGAAAAACCCCATTTGTAACAAAACGGGGTTTTGCTTTTTATTTTTTGCTTTTAGGTTCTTTTTTCCCTTTTTCCTTGACTGTTGCTCCTTCATCGCTTTTTTTCCTCTTTGTTTCAAAATAGTCACTGAGGGAGCGGGAATAGAGAATGTCTTGGACCAGAAATTTTTTATTCAGTTTTTTTTCCGGGGGGGAGCCGGCCAGAATTTTAACAGGTAGTCCAGCATCTTTTATTAAGCCTTTTTCAACCAATTTTGCCGGGGTGACTAAAGCATTGTTGACGAAATGTTTAACGAGGAGGTTAAAAGAAACAACCTGATTTTTGATTTGACGAGATTTAAAGCCACGCGTTTTTTTGGTGGCGGCGATTAAAGTTGTACGTCCTCCTTCCCAGGTAGCCCGACGCGAATAACCGCGACGAGCTTTCTGTCCTTTAATTCCTCGCCCGGAATAGGTTCCCTGCTTACCACCTCGCCCGATACGTTTCTTGTTGCTTGTTTTGATTGATTTTAACTGATGACTTTGCATAAATGGAAACTTAATTGTTTGCTCTAATTATTTTTCTGACTGGAAGTTCTTTCCAAATTTATTTGAGAACCCTCTTTTTCTTTCACTTTTCTAAACCCTTTTTTTGCTATCTTCTTTGCTTTCTTCTTTTTTCTTACCCTCACTTTCCCTTTCATTATTCTGTTTGGTTTCCTCCTTTTCACCACCAACCAACGGCTCTCCCAATTTCGCTAAAGCTCGCAAGGTGGCTTTGGCAACATTGATTTTATTGGAAGCGCCTCTGCTTTTGGCCACCACATCTTTGATGCCGGCCAATTCAATAACTGTACGCATGGCTCCACCGGCCACAATTCCCCGACCTTCTCGGGCCGGTTTCAACATTACTCTGGCGGCGCCATATTTTTCTTCCAGATCAAAAGCGATGGTCGTATTTGTTCTTTTGACGGTTATTAACGATTTTTTGGCTTCAACGACAGCTTTGCCGATGGCTGTGGAAACATCGGCCCCCTTAGCTACTCCAAAACCGACCTTTCCCTTGCGATTACCGATAACAACCGCTGCGCGAAAAGAGAAACGACGTCCGCCCTTAACCACGCGAGTTACACGGGCCAGATCAATCATTTTTTGTTCAAATTCTCTCTTTTCCCGACGAGGAAATCTTGTTTTCTTTAATTTTTTCGCTTTTCCCTGAATTTTTTCCATATTACTTATTTAAATTTGACGAAATTAAAATTTTAAACCGGCCTGACGCGCCCCCTCGGCCAAAGCTTTGATTTTGCCGTGATATTTGTAACCGCTACGATCAAAGACAACCTCGGATATCTTCATTTTTTTAGCCTTTTTCGCCAACATTTTGCCGACTTCCTCGGCTGATTTTTTGTCATATTGTTGACGCTTCAATTTACGAGAATCAACCGTACATAAAACTTTTCCGGTTTCATCATCAACCAGGCTGGCATAAATCACTCGCAAACTGCGAAATACATTCAAACGCGGTCTTTTTGCTGTTCCCTTCACTCTTATTCTTCTCTTGCGGGTCAATCGCATTGAATTTTTACTCTTTTTCATCATCTGTCTATTAAATAAACTTGTTATTCTGATTGTTCAGACTATTCTGAAGCCACCGCCTTTTTTCCTTCTTTTTTGATAAATTGTTCTCCTTCGTATCTGAATCCCTTGCCCTTGTAGGGTTCAACTTTTCTCAAAGCTCTGATTTCGGCGGCAAATTGCCCAACCCTTTGTTTATCCACTCCGGAAACGGTTAACTTCTCTTTCTCCACTTCCACCGTCAAGTCTGCCGGGATTTCCAATTCAATCGGATGGGAAAAGCCAAGATGAAGGACTAACTTTTTGCCCTGGACAGCCATTTTGTAGCCGACACCATGCAGTTCCAAAACCTTTTTAAAGCCTTCGGTTACACCAACAATCATATTTTGAATCAAAGCCCTGACCGTTCCCCAAAGAGAGCGAGAAGTTTTGGAATTATCTTTATTTTTAACAACAATCTTTTTTTGTCCGTCTTCCTCTTGCAAAGAAACATCAACTCCATAGGCGATGTCCATAGACAACTCTCCCTTGGGGCCTTTGATTGAAATTTTATCCCCATCTAAATCAACAGAAACTTCAGCAGGAATCTCTACAGGTTGTTTTCCGATTCTTGACATATATTTCTTCTTAAAATTTTATTACCAACTGGATCTTCTTACTCCCGGAATATCTCCTCGACTAGCCAGTTCTCTAAAACAGATTCGGCACAAGCCAAAATCTCTCATATAACCACGCTTACGACCGCAACGCCAGCATCTGTTTACCTGGCGGGTGGAGAATTTGGGCTTTTTTTGCGCTCTAGCTATAACTGATTTTTTTGCCATTTTTTGAAAAATTAATTACCAAACTTTACAAATTATCTCTCCCCCCAATCCTTCGCGACGGGCCTGAGCGTCAGTCATTAGCCCCTTGGAGGTGGAGATAACTGCCATTCCATAACCATTCTTCACCACCGGTAGCTCATCTTTGCCGGCATAAATTCTTTGTCCCTGTCTGCTAACTTTTTCCAACCCTTTGATAACGCCTTGACCATTTATGTATTTTAGCTTTAAGCTTAAATAATTTTTGTTATTCTCCGAAAAACTGGTAATATCGCCGATATAACCATTTTTATTTAAGATTTTAGCCAAAGCCAATTTAAACTTGGAGGAAGGCATTAAGACCTCCGCCTTCTTGGCTTGCTGAGCATTTCTGATTCTGGTTAACATGTCCGCTATTTGATCAATATTCATTGTCTCTAAATTTGTATCTTAATTATTTATCCTTTTTGAGGGGAAATCCCAAAGCTCGCAACAGAGCGATTCCTTCTTGCCGATCATTAGCCTTGGTGGTGATATTTACTTGAAAGCTAAAAATGTTTCTGATGTTATCGGTAGATATTTCCGGAAAAATTAAATGTTCTTTGATACCTATACTAAAATTTCCTTTTTCGTCAAAAGCTTTCGGGCTTAAGCCGCGGAAGTCCTTGATTCTGGGTAGAGCCGCTCCAATAAGCCTGTAGATAAAGTCCCACATTTTTCCGCCTCGTAAGGTAATTTTCATACCAACTGGTTGACCTTGCCTGGTTTTAAAGCCGGCAATTGATTTCCTGGCTCTGGTAATGACCGGAACCTGGCCGGCTATTAAAGTTAAATCTTCTTTGATGCCTTGGATAAATTCTTTATCGTCTTTAGCCTGAGATAAACCAACATTTATTGACACTTTTTTTATGTCGGGACACTCCATAACGTTGCGATAACCGAACTCTTTCATTAGAGCCGGTTTCACCTTCTGATTAAATTTTTCTTGTAAATCATTCATCGCTTTGAATATTTTTTTAATTGGCTAAAACTCCGCTTGGCATTTTTTACACACTCTAACCACTTGACCTTTCTTAATTTTTTTAGAACCAACCCTGACCGGTTTTGAACACTTGGGGCAAATTAATTGAACTTTACAAATGGACAAAGGACTGGCAACGGTCATAATTTCACTCGGTTGTCCGGCTTTATGTGATTTGTAGTGCTTTTTAACCAGGTTGATGTTTTCTACAATCACTTTGCCCTCTCGCGGAAAAACTCTAAGCACTTTTCCGGTTTTACCCCTGTCTTTACCACTGAGTACTTTTACATTGTCATTTTTCCTCACTTTTACTTTCATTGAATTCTGCTTACCTTTTACCAATTAGTAAACCTCTTCCGCCAGAGAGACTATCTTATTAAAACCGGCTTCCCTAACTTCCCTGGCGATGGGACCAAAAATTCTGGTACCCTTTGGTTCCTTGTTTTCATCAATAATCACAGCGGCATTTTCATCAAAACGAATACAAATTCCGTTTTTTCGTTTCAAAGTTTTTTTCTGGCGGACGATGACAGCTTTGACAACATCTTTTTTCTTAACAGCTCCCCTCGGTTCGCTTTCTTTTACCGAAGCAACAATAATATCTCCCAGGGAAGCGTAGCGACGACGACTACCACCCAGGATTTTGAAACACTCTATCACTTTTGCTCCGGAATTGTCTGCCACTTTTAATTTTGTCTCTGCTTGTATCATAACTCTACTTGTTAGGCTTGATTAAACCGACCACTTGCCAACGCTTTTGTTTACTGCGGGGACGACAAGCCTCAATGATGACCAGGTCGCCCTTTTTGTAAGCATTCTTCTCATCATGAGCTTTGTACTTTTTTGAACTAATGTATCTTTTGATATAACGAGGGTGTTTTTTTAAGGTATCAACCTTAACCACCACGGTTTTGTCCATTTGATCGCTGACAACCACCCCTCTTTTTCTGGGTTTTCCAGTTGTTTTGGTAGTATTAATTTGTTCCTTGCTTCCTTTTGTCATTGAATATAGAGCTTAATTTTTTACAGCTTTCAATCTGGTTTTAATTCTGGCAATATCTTTGCGAATAACAGAAATTTTCTTGTAGTTTCTCTCTTGCCTGTTAGCAACGGCAAATCTGGTTTTAACCAATTCAATCTGTTTGTTCCGCAACAACTGAATCAATTCTTCCTTGGTCTTGTCTTGTAGTTCTGACGCTTTCATAATATTTTTATTCACTCTTAACAAATTTTGTTCTGACACTCAACTTGTCTGAGCCTAAACGCAAGGCCCGGCGGGCAACCTCTTCACTCACTCCGGCCATTTCAAAGATTATTCGTCCCGGTTTGATTTTGGCAACAAAATACTCCGGCGTACCCTTTCCTTTTCCCATTGGCACTTCCGCTCCTTTCTTGGTCATAGAATGGTCAGGAAAAACTCTAATCCAAATTTTACCCCCTCTTTGCACAAACCGAGTGATCGCTCGCCGAGCCGCCTCTATCTCACGAGAATTTAAAGCGCCCGGATCAAGCGATTTAAGCCCGAAATTTCCGAAAGACAGCTTGTCTCCTTTGTGCGCAATTCCCTTAATCTTACCACCTCTCTGTAACTTACGATATTTTACTTTTTTAGGCATTAACATAGCTTTGCTTTAAATAAAATCTTACCTGGATTGCTTGGATAAATAATCTTCCTCAACTTTTTTATTTAACCAAACCTTTACACCAATGGTACCATAAGTCGTTTCGGCGGTAGATTTGGCAAAATCAATATCGGCCTTAATGGTTTGCAGAGGAATGTTGCCTTTTGATAACCACTCTACTCTGGCCATTTCCGCACCGCCCAATCGTCCGGATAACTGGATTTTAATTCCTTTAACATTCTTGTTCTGCATTACTTTGTCCAACATAGTTTTCATAACACGACGAAAAGCGACTCTTTTTTCCAATTGAAAAGCGGCGTCATCGGCTAACAGTTGCGCATTTTCGTTAATACTTTTCACCTCCTGAACGTCAATGATGGCCTTGAGTTTTTCATTAAAAAGAAATTTCCTTTCAATATCTTTGCGCAAATCCTCCAAGCCGGAGCCACCCCGACCGATAATTATTCCCGGCTTATTGGTATTGATAATAATTCTCAACTTGGCGATGCTCCGCTCTATTTTCACGCTGGCAATGCCGGCGCTTTTGTAGCGCGATTTGATATAATCAGCCAACAAAACGTCCTGCTTGAGAGAATTTTTATAACCTTTTTTCTTGTGATACCAAAGAGAATTCCACGCTCTGTTTATTCCTAATCTGAATGCTCTTGGATCTATTTTTTGTCCCATTTCCGGTAAGATTTATTAATTTTTATTCATTATTTTTTATTCACCTTTCCAGAACTCACTTCCTCTTTTTCGCCAGTCGGTTTTTTATTGTCTGATGCTTCTTTTTCCGGTTTGGCGATTTTTTTCGCCTTTTTCTCCTCAGCTTTTTTCATCTCTTTATTTTCTTTCTGATCGTTCCTGTTAGCCCTTTTTTCTCTCCTCTTTACTGTTTCAGTTGTTTGACTTCGGTCCTGATTATTCTTTTCAGTCGTGCTTTCCATACTATCTTTTTTGTCTTCAATTGTCAATAAAATATGGCAAGTTCTTTTTAAAATTTGCGCCGCTCGCCCATAAGCTCTGGCTCGCCATCTTTTCAGAGTTTTACCTTCTTGGACCATAATATTACTAAGCAGAAGATTTTCTTTTGAGAGATTAAAATCATTCTCCGCCGTGGCAATTCCGCTAAGCAAAAGCTTTTTTAAATCGTAAGCAGCCGCCTTGTCAATAAAAGCAAGTTGCTCCAGAGCCTCTTCCACAGCCAAGCCTTTGATGACCGGGATTATTTCCCTGACTTTTCTGGCTGATCTTCGGTAATTTTTTAAGCTAACTTGAATTTTCATAATATCACAGGATTTAGTGTAACTTATTTCTTAGCTGCTTTAGCCGCTTGAATTTCTCTTTCTTTAGCCGCTTGCTCCAATTCTTTTTGAATTTTTCCACCATGAGAAATAAATTTTCTGGTCGGCGAAAATTCTCCCAACTTGTGCCCGACCATATCCTCGATGACAGTAACTTCCACAAAATCCTTTCCGTTGTGCACGGCAAATGTGAAACCAACCATTTCCGGAGAAATAGTGCAAGCCCTAGACCAAGTTTTAATAACACCGACTTCTTCCGGTTTTTTTCCTTTTACCTTTTTTAAAATTCTGGGGTCAACGTAAGGACCTTTTTTTAAACTTCTTGTCATAGCGACTTTAAAATCTTTTAATTATTTACGACGTTTCTTGCGACGACTGATTATGTATTTATTGCTGGCTTTTTTCTTCTTCCTGGTTTTAACGCCCAAAGCCGGCTTGCCCCAAGGAGTTTTGGGATATTTCAAACCAATCGGTTGTCTGCCCTCACCCCCTCCATGAGGATGATCAACCGGATTCATGGCGCTACCCCTAACCTTCGGCCTTCGTCCCATGTGTCTTTTCCGACCAGCCTTACCGATACGGTAAATATTGTGTTCATGGTTACTAACTTGGCCAATGGTGGCATAACAATCTCCCCTAACCAATCTAATTTCAGTAGAAGGCATTTTTAACTGGGCAAAACCGTTATCTATAGCTTGCAGCAAAGCAGAGGAACCGGCGCTTCTAACCATTTGCGCTCCCTTGCCGGGAATCATTTCCACATTGCAAACAGTTGTTCCCACCGGAATATTTTTCAACATTGTTCGGTTGCCTTCTTTGATGTCAACTTTTTCTCCACTGATTATTTTATCACCGACTTTCATATTTTCTGTGGCAATGATATATCTTTTTTCTCCATCGGCGTAAGTAACCAAGGCGATCAGAGCGCTTCTGTTAGGATCTTTCTCAATAGCCATAACTTTGCCAGGAATACCGTTTTTGTCCATCTTGAAATCAACTAAACGATATTTCTTTTTGGCGCCACCACCCCGATGCCGAACGGAGATTTTACCCCACGAACGACCAACTTTTTTGTTAAGGGTTTGCAAAAGAGACTTCTCCGGTTTCTTGTCGGTCAGATTATCCGGTTTAACCACGGACATATTTCGGCGACCGGCATTATTTTTTTTGTAAACTTTAACTGCCATAAAAAATATTGTTAACTGAATAATTTAATTTCCTCGCCTTTTTTCAGAGTCACTATCGCTTTTTTGTAAGCATTGGTTCTGCCTTTTTTCCCTCGGAAAAATTTACTCTTTCCTTTGTAATTCATAATGTTAACTTTTTCCACGGTAACTTTATACATTGCTTCCACGGCTAGAGCTATCTCTTTTTTACTGGCTTTGCGGTCAACCATAAAGGTGTATTTACCTAATTCCTGAGCTCGCATGACTGCCTCGGAAATCAGCGGTTTTTGCAAAATTTTGTTAACCAATGAGGCTTTCTCTTCGGGAATCACAACAGATTCTTTCTTTTTCCCGGTTTTCTTGTCACCGGTTTTTCCCTGAGTTTTTTCCGAAGAAGACAGTACAAGCTTTTTGCCATTTTTTTTATCTTCTTGCTTTGTTTCCTCTTTCTTCTTTTTTCGCCAAAAAGCTGACATGGTTTTCATTTATTACTTATCTTCACCTTTTGAGATTCTTGCCGATTGAGAATATTTAGTTTCCAATTCCTCCAAACTGTCAACATCGGTGATAATAATTTTGGAATTCAACATATTAAAAACACTGAGATTTTCCAGGTTGCAGTTCTCGCTCTTGGCCAAGTTTCGAGTGGCTAAATTAAACTTCCTGGCTTTGTTGCCGAAGGCAAATAATTTTTTATCTTTCATTAAATTCAGTTTTTCCAGAGCTTGAGCTATTTTTTTTGTTTTATTGTTGCTCTCTTTAAAACTTTCCAAGACTACCAACTCTCCGGCAGAAACTTTGGCGGATAAAACCATTTTGGTGGCCAAACGCAACATTTTCTTGTTAATTTTCTGCAAATAATTTCTCTCCTTCCTTGGACCAAAAACCGTACCGCCGGAACGCCAAATAGGATTTCTAATGGATCCCGTTCTGGCTCGTCCGGTTCCCTTTTGTTTCCAAGGTTTGCGAGTGGAGCCCCGCACCTCTCCTCTGGTTTTGGTGTGAGCGGTATTTTTTCTTTGGTTGTTGTATTGAGCTTTGTAAACCTGAGCTATCAAATCATCATTTCTTTCCGCCAAACCAAAAACATCATCAGCCAATTCCAACGTCTTGACTTTTTTACCGTTCAGATTTTTAACTTCTATCTTGACCATCAATTTTCTTTAGTTACTTTAAATTTCCGATTATCTTCACCAAACCTTTGTTATTGCCGGGAACAGCACCTCGGAGAGCGATAATTTTTCTGTCTTTATCTACAGTCACCACCAATAGGTTTTTAACGGTGACATTCTGACCACCCATTCGTCCGGCCATCTTTTTTCCTTTCATCACTCTTTCCGGAAAAGCGCTACCGATGGAACCGGGGGCTCGCAAATCATGCCGATGTCCGTGAGAGGCGGGGGCGCCACCGAAACCGTGTCTTTTAACAACACCTTGATAGCCTTTTCCTTTGGAAACAGCTTTAACAATAACTTTGTCTCCTTCTTGAAATTGTTCCAGGGTAACCTTGTCACCAACCTTGAGATCAATTTTTTCAGAAACGGAGAATTCTCGCAAAACCTCTTTCCCCTTGTCGTCAGTCAACTTTAGTTGTACAGCGGAATATCCGTCTTTCTCTTCGTTTCTAACCAAGTTGACAATATTGTCAGGAACTTCAACCAAGGTGACGTTTTGCGCCTTTTCTTTATCGTAAATAGTTGTCATTCCAATTTTTCTTCCCAGAATAAATTTCATATCTCTAAAAAAATAAACCCGGCTATCTTTGGTACCGGGACTAATTAAAAAACAGCTTAAACCGTTTTAAAATTAATCCAGTATCCCAACGGACTTTGATTAATTGTATTATTAAAAATCTTCTAAATTTTGATTTCTACCCCCACTCCGGCCGGCAAATCCATATTAGTCAAATTGCCGATGGTCGTTTCTGAAGGTTCTATAATATCCAATAATCTTTTGTGGGTCCTGATTTCAAATTGATCTCTAGCTCGTTTACTTTTGAAAGTTGAGCGATTGACTGTCATTTTCTTAATCTCTGTCGGAAGAGGAATTGGCCCTTTGATGGTAGCTCCGCTCTTCTCCGCCGTCTCAATAATTTGTCTGACGGCTTGGTCAATGACTTTGTGATCAAAAGCCTTTATTTTTATCCTCAACTTGGGTTTTTCTTTGCTTTTGTCAATCACTTTATCAACTTTTGTCTCTTCTTCCTTTTTCATAAGTTACCAAAGATCTATTTATATAATTTTAAACAAATTACCGTTGTATTCTAGTTTAATTCGCGGGAAAAGTCAAGTTTTTACTTTTTACTGATCGCTTCTATTTTCACTTCTGTTATTGCTTGTTTGTGACCGAATTTTTTCAGCTGTCTCTTTTTGGGTTTATGTTTAACTCCAAACAGCTTTTTTCCTCTGGTTTGTCTTACCACTTCAGCGACAACTTCCACTTTCTCTACTTCCGGCTCGCCGATTAGTATGCCCTTCTCATCGGCAAAAAACAAAACCGGAAAGTTAACTTTTGCCCCCTCTGCTTCTTTAATTTTCTCCACCTTGATAACATCGCCTTCACTGACCTTGTATTGCTTGCCACCGGTTTTTATAATCGCAATATTTTTCATATTTCTGTCTAGAATAATTTTCACTTACAGCTTCCAGACCGACACTGAAACACAAACAGTGGCGATTTCCGAAAACGCTTTAACGAGTATAACAGAAAAATAATTGTTGTCAAGTTTTGATTGGGCAACAAAACTTGCTGAGTAGTTTTGTTTGAGGATGTTTCTCTTTATGCTCTCTTTTTGTTTGTTTCACATAATCATAAAGAAACTCTCACTCTTGAATTTCGAGGGATTAAATTCCGACAGCGTGATGAAAGCAGTTATGTATGTCGGAAATGTATTAGGGACGGTAACTATTCTCCTCTTTCTAACTATTCAAAAGAACAAAAATTTGTCTTTAAATTTAAAAGACAAAATTCTTCTTATAGGTGTCGTTTCGACCGTTCTTTTTTGGAGCGTAACCAGGAATGCCTTTGTGGCTAACATCCTAGTTCAAGTGTTGATGGCTATAGGGTACTTATTTTTCATCAACGCTATAGTCAAAACAAAAAAGAGATTAGACTCCTTTTTGTTTTGGTTGTTAGCTCTACTTACAACAGTATTGTCCCTTCCGTTAGTAGAAGGTAGTTTATTGGCGACCATCAACACTTGGCGTTCACTAGTCTGTATATCGTCAGTGTTGATAGTGATGGTGTATTATGAATTTTTTTGTAAAATAAAAAAAATGAGCAAAGGAGGAATGTAAAAATGGAAAATAATAAAAAAAGTTATTGGTTTGTAGTCTATATCATTGAACCGATGGTGGACCCGTATTTTTTCTTGATGGGTGATACCAAAAAATTCCTAGAATTCCTGGTACAGAGGAATGTACGGAGTAGTTTTGTGGAGATTCAGGGAGATATCTTTTTACTTGAGAAAGTAAAAGGATATTTAAAAAAATTATATGGCAGTCGCAAAAAGATTACCATAATAAATTTTAAACGGGTTTCCGCTGGGTGCTTTCGGAAAAACAGCGGAAACAATCTATAAATGTCCCTACCCTTACGGACGGGGAACTTTCGCCGAATTAAAATCAACAAGAGATTATTCCTGTTTTCATTTGAAACTTCAATGAGAATCCGGGATGATCTCTTTTTTGTTTATTCTTAGTTTTTTTGTTTATTATTCTTGGTCGGAGCAGAATTGTTGTTTTGGAAAAGAAAAAAGAAAAATAGCGCGATTGTTGATAGATACTCCCGCCTTTATAGGCGAAGAATTCCCGCCGGATTAAAAATGCTTATTTAGATTGCTACCTTAATTGATAATTATCCCACCAATTGTTGTCACTACCCATTTTTATTTTTGTTTAAGATTATCTACAAAGTTTTCATTGTTTATTATGATATTATTGATAATATCATAATGCTCATCCCTGGTGCTACCAAGAATGCTATTATGCTATTATGGTATTATTTATAATATCATAATGGGTGGAACATAGTGTTTCCGGAAATTTTTAGCAGATTTTATCTGTTCGATTTTATTTGGAACCCGTCAAACTTTTGTGCTTGCTGTTTTTTGCGTAGTGTTTACGGCCAGAGTTGTCGCGCAATGTATCTATTACCAAAATATCGTTGTTTGTTTCGGAGTTATTCTTTGCTTTTGGTAGCGCTAGTGATGGAATACTTAAATGCTCACAAGGGATGAGATACATCTTAGACACTTTAAAAAAGATATTTTTTCAATCAAAATAATGCACTACCCTGCAGTAAGCTGAAAGAATTCTTTTTGCTTAAAAAGTAAGCATATCACAAACGAATAAAAACCAAAGAAGCAACGCACCATTTAATACGGTACGTGGTCAAAGATGGTGGAATGTAGTATACTGAAAGCAGTTTTGGAAATGCGGTTTTAGGGGGTGAAAAATAAAAAATAATAGCTAAAAACAATATGTCTAAAAAAATTGTTTTGGCCGGTGGCGGCACCGGCGGGCATCTTTTTCCTTTGTTGGCAGTGGTTGAGTATATTCGTAAAAAATACGGATCAGAGGCGGTTGATTTTCTTTATCTGGGTCCGAAAAGTAAGTTGGAAGAAAAATTGATGACTGATAACCAAATCAGACGCAAGAAGATTTTGGTCGGCAAATTGAGAAGGTATTTTTCTTTCAGCTACTTGACTGACTTTTTGAAATTACCCTTAGGCGTTCTGCAATCGTTATGGTATTTGTTCTTGGAAATGCCGGAGGCAGTTTTTGCCAAGGGTGGCTACGCCTCCGTGCCGGTGGTTCTGGTCGCTTGGTTATACAGGATTCCGATTGTTATCCACGAGTCCGACGCCAAACCCGGCTTGGCCAACAAGTTTTTAGGATCAATTGCCACTAAGGTAGCCATTTCTTTTGAGCGATCCAAAGTTTATTTTCCTCCCCACAAAACTTTTTTAAGCGGAATTCCGGTTGATGAAAGAGTCTTGCACGGCGATGTCCGGGAAGCCAGAAAAATTTTAAATTTGGCAGAAGACGATCAACGGCCGGTTATTTTTATTTTGGGGGGATCGCAGGGGGCCAGATTGATCAATAAAAGAATTTTGGAAATGCTCCCGGCGCTGTTGCAAAAATACATTGTTATTCACCAGACGGGCGAGCTTGATTTTGAGAAAGTGGTGGCCGAAGTTAAGGCAATGGGATTGCCGGTTAATCAAGACGGTTATTATCCACGCGCTTTTGTTGGTAAAGAAATAAAACATTTTTACGCTCTGGCCGACGTGGTAATCTCTCGTGCCGGAGCCACTACTATTGCGGAAATTTCCGCTAACAAGAAACCGTCCATTTTGGTGCCTATCACCCACAGCGCCAACAATCATCAGCGAATAAACGCTTTTGAGATGGCTCGGATGGGAGCGGCTTTGGTGCTGGAAGAAGATAATTTCCGCCAAAATTTAGTTTTGCAAAAAATAGAAGAGTTAATATTACCGGGGAAAATTCGGGAAAAAATTTTAGCCAACGTGGGCAAGTTTTATAATCCCCGCGCCAGTGAGATTATTGCCAAAAACTTAATGGAGCTGGCTAGTTAAAACAACTCTTGCTTCACTTTTTAGTTTCGCTTTTTGACGACTGCCCTCTTTTCTCTTTTTCTCAGGGTAAGGCCCTGATAGTTTTGCCGCAAGAGGGTTGGCTTCTGAAATGAGTGAAAGTTTTTTATTTAATTTAGATAAAGTATAATTCGGATTCAAAATTTTAATTACCGCGAAGCTCCTTTAACTCAAGTTTGAACACTTTTTTACCATCCGGCAAGTAGAGAGTTTTGCTTTGGGAGTTGAGAAATATCCGATGATGATTATCAATCGGTTTAAGAAACTCGGCGGAATAGGTTTTTTGGATTTTGTCATCTTTATTAAGTTCTAGAATTTTTTTGGCTTGATTGCTGAATAAGAAATAATTTTCGCTTTTTTTGTCAGTCGGCAGATAAACAATATCTTTGAAATTTAAAGTAGCGCTTTTGCTTAACTTGCCCCGAAAGTAAGTTTCAACCGTTCCATTGTCGTATATTATTTTAATATTCTCGTCAACCAACATGCCAGCTATTCCATTTCGGTTTGAAAGAGGATTTTTCAGCCAGAGTTTGGCCGGACCAAAACCTCCGGTTGCTCGAGGATAACGATAGATTTGGCCGTCTTGGCCGTTCAGTAAATAAAGATAGTCCAGATATGTCCCTTCGGCCAGGAGTTTAAAATCTTTAGGCAGATTTATTTTATTCTGGAAAAATTCTTTGGTGACCGGACTGTAGGAAATAACTTGAGAATCGGAAATAAGAAAAAACAAATTCAAAGGTTCGCTGTAGGCCAAACCCTTTAAGTCGGAAGAAATAGCTTCACTGGCCGAAGGGATAGCTTGGCTGTTTTTTTGGTAACCAATACTTTCCAACAGTTCTCCGCTGTCTGTGTAGATTATCATTTCTTTGTCGTTGCCAAACAACAAGCTTACCGGGGCAGAGAGTTCTGCGAATAGCCCTATTTCCGGGCGATTTTTATAGTCACTAGAAATAGTGTTTTCTTGTGCGGGGCTTTTTTGATCGTCTGCTATTTTTTTCGGAGACGAAGATCGGTCAGAAAAAATCTTGGAGAAAAAAAGAGGAACACCAACCAAAATGAAAATTAAAAACAGGAAATTAAATAATTTGGAAAGAGTGATATTTTTAATTCTAGTGTTTTGCAAGAACAATTTTAATTGATGTAGCTTGTAAACAAGAATTTTTTTTAGGTTATTTGGGTTTTTAAAAGCGACTAATTGTTTGCTTGAGAGATGGGGAGTAGGAAATCTTTTATTTTTGCGGTACCATTGAGTGAATTTTCTAGGAATAGTTAGAGATAGAACAAGCATTGTAAAAACTTTTTTGGCACTTCTTCCAAGTGAAAATTGACTAATTTTTTGAGAAACATTGCGCTTCCAGTTTGTTAAAAATTTTTTATTTATTTTCTGTTTTTTACCTAATGGGTAGGATTCGCCTTTTTCCTTTATTAAATTTTTGGTTGGTTGGAAAAATTTTTTGAGCTGAGGTAGGGGTAATTTCTTGCTCCTCTTCTTGATTTCCAAATCGTCCTCCCTGATAAAAATTTCCGGATTTTGTTCAAAAGGAGAAAAGTCGTCTTGTTTTTTTGGAGGTTTGCTTTTAATGACATCAAAATTTTTTATTTTTGATTTTTTCTTCAGCTTACTCGTCTTCTCCTTCGCTTCTTCTAAGGGAGACTTGGTGGCGAAGTCAGCTTTTATTTTTTCTTTTCCAGGAGAAGAAGTTGCGCTTTTATTTGTTTGGCTTGGTGACTGAGCAGAAGAACTGTCTTTTGCAATTTTCTCTACCTTGGTTTCTTTAATATGAATAGTGTCCGTTGTCTCTGAATATTTCTTAGTTGATAGTTTGACTTCTTTATCTTTATTTTTATCTTTATTTTTATCATCCTTGTCAACTGCCCGGCTGAGAGTAGCCGCTTTTTTCTCCGAAGAAGAAAATCCGCTGCCAGAAACAGGGCGCTCCGGTATTTCTTCCTTTCCCTGTGGTCCGGCGACCGCTCCACTGCTTTTGTCGCTTACGATTGAAACGGATTCCTTTTTCTCTTTCTTCGGAACAGGGGACGCAATGTTTCCTCCCAAAAAATTAGTGCTGGCGATAATTTCGTCGGCGGTTTTAATACCGGTTTTTTTAAGCGGTTTTTTCTTTTCTTTTCTGACTCTGATAAGCAAAGTGGAAATGTTTTCTCCTTCTTTCTTGATGGTTTTTTGAAAAATTTCAATAAACTCTTTAACAGTAAAGGTTTTATAAAGTCGTTTCAAATCACTCAGAGTAAAAATTTTACCGATTGTCGGACTACTCACCAACAATAAGTCATTATTTTTTAATTCCCCTTCCAAAATGTTGTTAAAAGTTTTAATTGGATGCTTAGATGGTGGTCCAATTTGTTCCGAAAGAAGTGTTAAATTTTTTCTGCGTCCTAAGAGTAAAACTCCCTGCCCAACCTGAGTAAAATAGAGTTTGTTGCCATGGATAACTCCCACGATGGCGTGGAGATGGTTTATCCATTCCACGATGTCGTGCTCGGCCAAATCCGCTAAAGCCAAATTGGCTTTTTTGAGGGCGTACTCAAAATTTTCTCCCACTTCTTTGTGTTTGTGAGAATAAAATGATTTCTTAATAACAGCGGTCAATAAATTAGGGAGATACTCGGAATTTTGGGAATGATCCAAAACTTGTATCACACCAAAAAGAACCCCCATTTGTTGATGAAAAAAATCATCCGACTGACATTCAAAGCTGTTGCTAAAAACCGCCAGTTTTTCATCGGTAAAAACTTTTGTTTCTTTTGTTTTTATTTTCAATTTTTCCGTAAGTTGTTCAGACATTGTTTCTTTTTTCTGATAGAAAGTTAATTTTTTCAAAGAAGTCGCTTTTCGGAAGCAAAAAGCGCCCGCGCAAACTATCTACCGCTTGGCGGAAGTGGACAAAATCTCTGACAAAATTTTGTCCAGTGTCTTATATAGTTTATCATTATTTTTTATTTTGGGGTAGTGTTTGAGATTTTGGCGATAGTCGGGTAACTTTGCCAGAAATTTTTTCACACTCTCTGAACTTAGTTGTTCTTGATAATCGCCAAAACCGAGTTTTTTGAGATAGTGGGCATTAACCAACTGTTCTATTCTGCCGGCCACCGGTAGAGCCAAATATGGTTTTTCCAGTTGCAGGGCCTCTGAGATAAGAGTCATTCCGGCGCTGGCAATAACCGCTCGGGCGGAAATCAAATCTTGTAAAAATTTTTCTTGGTCGTTTTTTCGGAACAAACAATTGTCCATTTTCCGGGAATGGTTGTGTCCATAAATGATAAATTGGCCGGGGACGCTTCGCAAAATTTTGACAATATCGGCGCTGTGGGTAGTGTCGTAAACCAAGATATGTTCTCCCGTTTGGGGAATGGCTTGAAGAATTTCCGGTCTTAAAACAGGCGGAACCAAATAAGTTTTTGGCTTGGTGACTTTAAATTTGAAAAAGGTGATTATGATGTAAGCTTCTGCTCTGGGGGCAATAGTGGAAACCCCTATTTTGTTTAGTAAATAATTGGCTAACCACTTGTTTTTAATTTCCAGTTTGCCTCTGTTGATGCGATGTTGGTTATCTATGGAGATCAGCGGAATTTTGTAGAGAGTGGCAAATAAAGATGACCAGGGCTCCAGGTCAGTAATTACCAAGTCAGGTTTAAATTTCTTGATTAGTTTTTTAACGCGAAAAAAACTGTTTTTGGCTTGTCGGGTTCTTTTTAAATTTACCAGGACCGTTCTCCAGTAGCTGGTTTTTCCTTCTTTGTGTCCGAAGCGTAAGCCAAAAACTTTGATTGTTTTAATGTCCGGATGCCGGGAAAGTTCCTGATAGCCTTTGTAATAGGTAATGACTTTCACTTTGTGTCCCCGCTCTTGCAAATATCTAATCACCACTTCCGCTCTGGTGGCGTGTCCAAAGCCCTCGCCGGCTACTCCGAATAAAATTTTAGCCATTGTTTTGTTTGAAAATTTTAGACGTCTGCCATTTTTTCAGAACTATTACAGTGAAAAAAGCCAGAGTGACCAGACCGAAAATCAACAAACCGGATTTTTCAATGTAGTCGTTAAAACGTTCGTAGAGATTGCCGTAAAAATAACCAACGGCCACCAAGAAACCGCTCCAAATTAGACCGCCCAAGAAAGAAAAGAAAAGAAATTTTCTCAAAGACATCTTGGTCATGCCGGCGGTGATAAAAGTTAAGTAGCAAAGGCCGGTGGAAATTTTAACAAAGAATATCAACTTACCTCCGTGACGATGAAAAAATTTTTTTACTTTTTCCTGTTTAGCGTGTAGTCCGGGATGGCGCTGTAAAAATTGTCCGATTGGTTTGTGAGCAAAAAAACCGAAACTGTAAAGAATCAGATCCATTGTAAGATCACCGGCCACTGATATCAACCAAACAATAAACCAATTCATCACGCCCAAGGCCGACAAACTGCCGGCAATCAAAGTCGTCAAAGGTCCTTCAATAATAACCAGAAAGTACAAAAGCCAGTAGCCATGATTTTTGATAAATTCCAAATAGGCGCCATTTTCCATTTGGCCGAGTTAAGAAATTAGGAATCAGACAAATTAAGTTTAGCACAAAAAAATATACCTTTAAAGAAAATTTGACAAAAGTCAATTTGGATTTATAATGAGTAGTGGTCATAATTTTCTTTTGCAAACGACAGTGAAAAAACAAACCGCCAATTTTTATAGTTTCTTTTGGTTTTGGACCTTTCTTGATTCGGTCGGTTTGTTTTTGCGGAAAAAATAAAAATTTTCAATAAAAACAAGCCGAGCGAAACGTTCGGCTTGTTCTTTTGTTGAAGAAAGCATTGAAAAAGAATAGAAAGGAGGAGTTTTCTAATGCTAAAAAATAAAAAAGAAGGAAAAAATGATTTTAGTAGGAGCTTAAGATGTGGCAAGTGCGGGCAACCGCTCCGGCAGGAGGCCGGGGTAGTATGGATATGTCCAAGATGTGGACAGCGTTGCGCTATTGACCGGACAGGTCAAGTATTTTCATACCCCCCTTCTCCTCCTAAATAGAACCATTCTCGGGCAGAGCCATTACAAACGGTTTTGCCCTTTTTTAAATTATCGGTCTTTCATCCAATTTATGATTAAAGCAACAAACAAAAAACGCCTTGTCGGCGTTTTTTTTGATATTGATTTTGAAATTTGTCTAACGCTTGCTCCACTGAGGCGCTCGGCGAGCTTTTTTCAAACCGGGCTTCTTTCTTTCTTTGGCGCGAGGATCACGCTTGAGATAATCCAAATCTCTCAAAGTCTCTTGCAGTTCACCGTCAAACTTGACCAAAGCACGCGCCAGTCCCAGACGAACAGCTTCCGCTTGACCTCGCTGTCCGCCACCCTTAACTTTTACACTAACATCAAATTTTCCTTCCAGAGAAGTCGCTTTTAGAGGAGAAACAACTATTTCTCTTAATTCTTGAGTGAAAAAGTATTCCTCCGGTCGGCGTTCATTTATTAAAAATTCCTGTTCTTTTTTATTACTTTCTTTAATACGTACTCTGGCAACGGCTGATTTGCGTCGCCCCAAGCCTTCATAATATTGTTCTTTCTTCTTGCTCATAGAAATCTGCTTTTTTAACTATTTTAATTATTTCTCGCTTTTTCCTCTTTTTTGTTGGCTTTCTCGTTTGTATTACCGGTATATCTTTCAAAATCATGCTTTTCTCCTTTGAACACCCTCAATCTTTTAAGCGCCTCTCGGGAAAGTTTATTCTTGGGCAACATCCCTTTGACGGCCAATTTTATTACCTGAGGAGAATCTTTTTTGATAAAATCTTTGAAGGTGATGGAACTTATTCCTCCCGGATAACCGGAGTGTTTCCAGTAAACTTTTTTACCGGTTTTATTGGCCGACAATTTGACATAATCGGAATTGATAACAATCACCCAATCACGACCACCGACATTCGGCTGATAATCAACTTTGTTTTTCCCGGAAAGCACTTTGGCTATTTCCGTAGCCAATCTGCCCAAAATTTTTCCTTTGGCATCAAAAACAACAAATTCGGGATGTTTTTTCTTTGCTTTTTCCTGTTTACGTTTATTCATTGACCTGCTCTCTAATGTTTATTGTTATTTCTTGTCAGAACTGTCTGCTCCATCTTCCTTTTTTGCTTTTTCTTCTTTTACTTCTTTTACTTTACTTGTCAAATCTTTCTTCTCTTTAGATTCGGGAATTATTTTCTTCTCGGAATTGCTTTTTCCAAGCGACTTTTTCTTTTTCAATTCTTCCGAAGATTTCCCGGCTTCCTCCACCCATTCCAAGATGGCCATTTTGGCTTTGTCGGATTGGCGATTAACCAACTTGATTACCCGCAAAAAACCGCCAGCCCGATCTTGATATTTTTTGGCGATTTCTATCAGTTTTTTACTGGTTTGGATATCAAAATTTTTTCGGAGATATCTAACAATAACAGTTAGATCATCACCTCTTTTTAATTTTCTCTGAATGGTTCCAATCAATTTTTCCACCTTTGGCTTCAGATACTTGGCTTTGGCCAAAGTTGTCTTGATAGAAGAGTTATGCACAAAACTCCTAATCATTGTCCTGACTAAGGCTTTTCTTTGATCGGCGCTTCTGGATAAAGTTTTCCCTTTTTTCCTTTTTCTCATACCGCTTTTATTAAAATTAACCTATATTTATTTTGCGAACTACCTTCTTACTTAATAACTACTCCGATTTAAGAACCACCCCCAAGCTACCAATAGCTTTTTTAATTTCCTTTACCCCCTTTTCTCCCAATCCTTCCAGGCTTAAGAGTTTTTCTTCGGTACTCTTTTCCAATTGCTTGATGGTGGTTATGCGATGATCTTTCAGGATGCTGACGATCCGAGCCGGCAGTTTCAAGTCAGCTATTTTAGTAATTGCTTTTTCCTTGGCATCAGCTTCAGCGATTTCTCCTGCTTCTTTTTCTTCTTTCTCCTCATCAACTTCCCGGGTCTCCTCTTCGTCGGTTTCATCTTCGCTTTCCGCTTCCGCAAATGAGGAGATGGCGTTAAACTGCGCCATCAGAATTTCAATAGCTTGTTGATAAGCTTCTTGCGGAGAAATGCTGCCATCAGTGACAATGTCAAGAATTACTCTTTCATAATCGGTTCTTTTACCGACTCGCATATTCTCAACGGTAAAATTCACTCTCTTTATTGGATTGTAGATAGCGTCAACAGCGATGGTTCCAATGGTTTTATCGCTCTCTTGTTGTTCAACGGGAACGTAGCCCAAACCTTTTTTGATGGTCACTTCCATCTCCAGAGTGGTAGAACCATCAGTAATGGTGGCAATGTGAACATCAGGATCAATCACTTCCACCTCGGAAGTTGTTTCAAAATCCTTGGCCGTTACATCTTTTTTGCCCTTGACTTTAAGAAAAGCGGTGGCTTCGTCAACTCCGTTGAGTTTAAAGCGGACGGATTTCAAGTTTAAAATTATCTGGACAACATCTTCAACAACTCCGTCAATGGCGGTAAATTCGTGCGTAACCCCTTTGATTTTTACAGCCACAATGGCGCTTCCTTCCAAAGAAGATAATAATACCCTGCGGAGAGAATTCCCCAAAGTCGCTCCGTAGCGGGGAAAACACTCTTCAATTATCACTTGACCGGTTTTGTCGTCTATTTCTTTGTAGATTGGCTTCTTGGGTAATGAGATTGAGAACATGGTATTTCTTTTTAATTGTTACAATTTTTAAAAAGTTGGCGATTAGCTAGATTGATGATAACTGCTACCTGGAGTAGAACTCTATTACCATAGCCAGATCAACATTGAGGGCAACTTCTTCTCTGTTTGGTTTGGCCAAAACTTTTCCCTCCATTTTTTTAACATCAAAAGCCAACCATTTGGCAACTTTTTGATCTTTGGAAAGAATGGCTTGGATTTCTTTCAGCAATTTTTTATCCCGTTTGTTTTCTCTGACGGTAATAACATCTCCCACTTTTAAGATGGCGGAAGGAATGTTGAGCATTTTATTATTAACGGCAAACATTTTGTGAGAAACCAATTGCCTGGCTTGCGCTCTACTTTGGGCCAAACCCAGCCTGTAAACTACGTTGTCCAGTCTGTACTCCAAAAGAGTTAATAAATTGTCTCCCAAAACCCCCTTTTGGCGTCTGGCCATTTCCAAGAAACGGCGCAATTGTTTTTCACTTACTCCGTAGATTCTCTTTAATTTCTGCTTCTCTTTTAATTGTTTGCCGTATTCGGACAAGCCACGGGGCACGCCGGAATTGCCGTGCATTCCCGGAGCGTACGGTTTTCTCACCAAAGCGCATTTGGGGCTGGAACAACGATCTCCCTTAAGAAATAGCTTCTCATTTGCCCGACGACAGAGTTTGCATTTTGAACTTATTTTTGCCATATCTTAGATTTCCAAAATTAAAATTATACCCTCCTTGGTTTTCGGGGACGACAACCGTTGTGAGGAACGGGCGTAGTGTCCTTGATTGAGATAATGTTGTAACCTTTTTGAGCCAAGGCTCGCAAAGCGGCGTCTCGACCACTGCCAACTCCCTTCACAAAAACTTCAACATCCTTGAGTCCGTACTTTCTCACTTTTTCGTCGGCGTCCAGGGCAACTTGATTGGCAGCGTAGGTAGTGGCTTTTTTGGCACCTTTAAAGCCCAATGATCCGGCTGAAGACCAAGCCAAAGCGTTGCCGTGCATATCGGAAAACAGAACAATGGTGTTGTTGTAGGAAGATTTGATGTACACCCGGCCTCTTCTGACTTGCCGACGACGATTTCTTTTTTTCTTGCGAAAAGTGGAATTTGCTTGCACTTCCGATTGTTCTTTGTTTGTTTCGTCCTTTTCGGCAGGTTTGTTTGCTTTCACAGTGGAAGAAACAGTTTTAGCTTGGTCAGATTTTTTGCTTGTCTCTTCTTTTTTTTCCAATTCTTGATCCTCCGATTTGACGCGAGAAGAAACAGCCTCGTCCTTTGTGGCTGTAGAAACTGTTTTCACAGAAGATTCTTTGTCTGTCTGATTGGTCTTTTCTTTGTCCATAAATAAAAGATGGATTAAATTTCTTAAAGTTTATTTTTTCTCAACGGTACGACGTCCGCTACCCATTGTCACCCTCTTATTACCGCGAACAGTTCTAGTGTTAGTTCTGGTTCTTTGGCCCCTAACAGGCAAACCTTTGATATGACGCAGACCGCGATAACAACCTATTTCTTTCAATCTTTTGATGTTCATCATTATTTCTCTTTTCAACTCTCCTTCCAGGACGTAATTGTTTTCAATCTCGTCACGTAAACGTTTAACATCCTTTAAGGAAATATCTTTAGCGCGCAGATTTTTATCAATACCAACTTTTTCCAAAATTTTATTGGCGCGACTTCTGCCGATACCGAAAATATAAGTTAAAGCTATTTCTATTCTTTTATTGTCTGGGATATTAACCCCGGAAATTCTGATGGCCATATTGATTTGCTAATGTTTTAAAACTTTCCGATTAAATTATTCAGTTTGTTTGTCTTTCTTATCCTTGCCTTTGTTTGTGCCTGGGATTAGCGCAAATAACATAAACTCGCCCTTTACGACGGACTATTTTGCACTTGGGGCATCTTTTTTTTACAGAAGCTTGGACTTTCATTAGATTGGATTCTTATACTCTTAATCGCTAATTTATCATTACAATCTCTTGGTAATTCTGCCTCGGGTCAAATCATAGGGGCTCATTTCCACCAATACTTTGTCGCCGGGCATTAATTTAATAAAATTGATTCTCATTTTACCGGAAATGTGGGCCAGGATAATGTGTCCATTCTCCAATTTCACTCTGAACATTGTGCTGGGAAGCAATTCCACCACTTCCCCTTCCAGTTCTACGATTTCTTTGGCAGACATCTTTGTTTGGTGAAAATTAAATTAGCAAATAAACAAAAAAAACGAAGGCGCCCAACAGCAATGGTCCTAGGTCTTGAATTTGCCTAAATAACCACCTTCTATTGCATATTATTTTTATCAACTCTTTCCAGTATATACTATAAAAAAAATATTGTCAAGCGCTGACGAGTTGAGTGGCGCGCAAAAACAAAAACAGAAACTCAAGAGCAATGAAAAACAACGAACTCATCTGGGGTTTTTCCTTTTCTAATATTTAAGCTTTCCGGATGTTATTTTCTACCTGATGTTTAACACTTTGTTGATTAAAGAAGAAGTCAAACATGTGTCCGAAAATAACATCCGGAGAGCTTGACTGGTAAAGGCTTTAGGAGGATAAACCTGAATGAGTTAAGCAAGATAAATACTAATTATGTAAAGAGGAGAACTGGTTGTCCAGCAATTTAAGTAATTTAAACCAGTCGTCCAAAGAAAGTTTCTCTGCGCGAACACGCTCATTCAACTGTAATTCGGAAAATATTTCTTCCCACCTTTTTTCCGGCAAATTAAAAACATTTTTCAGATTGTTACGCAGAGTTTTCCGGGGAGAAGAAAAAGCGACTTTTAGGAGACGAAAAAAATTTTTTTCTTGACTCCGATCAATTTTTTCTTTCGGTTTTAATTTGAGAATGGCAGAATCAACTTTGGGTTCGGGGAAAAAAGCTTGACGAGGAACGTGGGCGACAATTTCCGGTTGGGCAAAATATTTGACCGACAAGGAAAGGATACTCTCCTTTCCCCGAGAGGCGCAAATTCTTTCCGCCACCTCTTTTTGTAGCAAAAGAACCACCAGGCTTGGTAGGTTTTTCTGCTGAAAAATCAATCTAATGATTTTGCCGGTGATGTAATAAGGAATGTTGGCAATAATTTTGTAATCAGTAAAATTTTCCTTTTGCAAAATTTCCGGCAGATTGATTGTCAAAACATCGGCGAAGTACAAATTTAGTTTGTCGGGATACTTCTGTTTTAATTTTAATAAGGGACTGTTTTTTGCTTGCAATCGTTTGTCTTTTTCAATAGCCACCACTTTGGCTCCGCCCGATAATAATCTTTTGGTTAACACTCCCTCGCCCGGTCCGATCTCCAAGATATTGTCTTGGGGAGTAAGTTCGCCGGCGGAAATGATTTTTTGGAGAATGCTTTTATCCCGCAAGAAATTTTGTCCCAAAGATTTTTTTTGTATAATTTTCATAAAAACTTAACAAGTCAGGATTTATATTCAAGTGCGGTTGGATAACACCTCCGCTAATAGTTACCCTCCGCCAATAATGCCGATTAAAATTCCCAGGACGGCAAAAATAGCATTGAGAATCCAAAGGCGAACGGTCACCTTGGTTTCCGGCCAACCTTTAGCTTCAAAATGGTGATGAAGAGGAGCGGCTAAAAATATTTTGCGATGAAAGAATTTTTTGCTGACCAATTGAATAGTAACGGAAAGAGCTTCCAGCACATAAACACTAACCAGAAAAGGGAGAACCAGAACCGAATTCAAGAGCAAGGCCACTACGCCCAGAGTTGCTCCCAAAGAAAAAGAGCCGGTGTCACCCATAAAAAAACGCGCCGGATAAAAATTGAACCAAAGAAAAGCCAGCAGAGAACCGGCCACCACCGCGCAAAAAGCGGCTAAATCCATACGTCCCTGAAAAAAAGCTATAACAGCGAAACCGACAAAAGCTTGAATTAAAATCCCGGCGTTTAAGCCATCCAAGCCGTCGGTTTCGTTGGAAGAGAAGGCGGTGGCGATAACCACAAAGATGAAGAGAGGGATATAAAGCCAGCCAATGGTGATATCTCCCACCGCCGGCACATGAATACTGTTCCAATCAAGTTTGGTGTAAAACCACCAAGCGCCGAAAGAAGAAATGGCCAATGTCCAGAGTAAACGCCAACCAAAGCGCATTCCGCCACCCTTGTTGCCACCGATTTTTTTGATACTCATCCAATCGTCGGCCAATCCCAAAAGAGCGGTGGTGAGCAGAAAGAAAAGAGGTAGCCAAGTTTGACTGCGGGAAAAAAAATCCAACCGACTTATCCAAACACTGCGAAATTTTTCGGAAAGAAATGGCGCCAGCCAATTCATTAACCAAGCCAGCAGGATAACTGTTCCCCAAATCAGAACCCCACCCATTGTCGGCGTGCCGTCTTTGTAGGCGTGCAATTTATTGACATATTTTAGTTTTTGGCCATCAACGGACTTTTCTTTGATTTTAATGCCAATACGATGCTTAAAAAGAAAATGCGCCCAAAAGGGAGTGAGTGTCATTGCCAGAAAGAAGGCTGAAACAGATAGGACAATAACTTTAGCTAGAGCTAAGACTTCCGGAATTGTTTCAATTTGAGCAATTTGCATAACTTACTTTTGATAATTTACATCCTGCCAATTATAACTTTGGAAAATCCAGTTGAATAATTTTTGCGCATCTTCAAAACGGTAGGGATCATTAAGGATGACGGCGACTACTTTAATATTCTTGTCTTGAGGATGATTGGCAATCATCATTAAAGTTTTGCCGGCCTCGTAAGTAAAACCGGTTTTGGCTCCCAAGCAATTAGGCATGGAATCCAAAAGAATATTGGTGGTGGCAAAACGATGTTTCTTTTGGTTATCCAAAGAAGTAAACCACTTTTCTTTGATTTTAAAAACCCTTTGCAAATCTTGGTAGCGTTTGTTTTTGAGAGCGTAAACAACTATTTTGGCAACGTCGGCAGCCGAAGAATAACATTTTTCGGAACCATCTTCTTCGTCATCTAAACCGGAGGGGTTGCAAAAATGAGTGTCGCGCAAGCCAATTTCTCGAGCCTTTTTATTCATTAATTCGGCGAATTTCTTTTGGGAACCGGCAATATGTTTAGCCAGGGCTATGGCGGCATCATTGGCGCTATTGACCAGCATTGCCTCCAATAAATCCTGGGCTTTCACCTTTTCTCCCGGGTGAAGAACATCCGAAAAACAATGGGTGCTGGTGGGACAACCGACCTTGCTGGTGGGAGCGTTACAGACTTCCCGGTCAATAGTGACAACTTCTTTGGATAAATCCTTAAGATTGTCTAAGACTACCAAAGCTGTCATCAATTTGGTTAAAGAGGCAATAGGCAAGCGACGATTGGCGTTTTGATCGTATAAAATTTTTTCACTGCCCACATCAACAGCTACGGCGCTTTTGGCCCGAACATAAGTTCGCCCCACCCCTTCTTTTTTGACGGGTAGTGGAATCGGCTTTGGCGCCAAATCTTTTTCCACAGTAATTGCTTGTCTGAGAAGCAAATTGTTTTTATCAAAATTGTCACTCTGTTTTTTTCTTGGCGAGGACGAAAGTGATTGAACTTTGTGATCTTGAACGCCGCGAACCAAGAGCGTTTGCCCGGCTTGCAAACGGTGATAATCTCTAAGCAGAAAAATCCCCGTACCCAGAGAGAGGATAAAAACTATTGTGCTAACCAGGTTAATTTTCACAATATCTTTCATTTTTTAGCAGAAGAATTATTTTCTGAAAAATCACCATTTTTAACTTTTTCCGAAAGCTTTTGGGAAAGCTCTTCATAATTTTCCAAATCACTGACTCTTTTCAACCCCATTTTACGCAAAAAATCAAAACTGATTTCATAGATGTAGGAGCGGTTATCCAAGGGATTTTCCCGTCTTTCAACCACCCCTTTCAGTAAGAGATTTTTTAAGGCAAAAGAAGAGTTGACGCCACGAATATATTCTATCTGCGCCTTGGTTATCGGTCCGCGATAAGCGATGATGGCCAATGTCTCCAAAGTCGCGGCGGAAAGTTTTTCATTCAGGCTCTGCCCTAGAAACTTGTTAACTAACAAGCCCAGGTTGGCTTTAGTGACCAGCTGTATTTTATTCTTTTTCTCAACTATTTGCAAACCACTGTCCACTTGGGCGTATTTTTCTTTCAATGCTGATAAGATTTGAGAAAATTTTGCGGGAGAGATTTTTAAAAACTTGATTAGACTTTTAATTTCAACCGGATCACCTTTGCTGAAAAGAATCGCTTCTGTGACCGCCATCTTTTTTGCCTGGTCTTTTGAATTCTGATTATTTTTTGCCGTTGATTGCTTCATTGTTTCTTTATTCTAAATTTTTGGAATTTTAATTCGAGGTCGCCACCGGAGGTGGCCGGCTTGCCCGTTCATAACTTGGAAAGCCTTTTAATACTAATTTCGCCAAAGGCACCCTCTTGTCGCACGGTGATGAAACGCTGTTTTAACATTTCCAAAATCGCCAAGAAAGAAACTACGACTTCCGCTTTATCTTGACTGTTTTTCACCAATTCCCGAAAACTGATTTCCACCCGTTGGGAGATTGATTTTTTAAGAGAAGCCAGCTTTTCTTCCAGGCTGATTGTTTTTTCTATGGTTTCTTCGGCCAGAACCGCCGGCGTTTCATCTCTTTTTAATAGTGAGGTCAAGGCTTTGGCTAATTCCGTTTTTTCCAAGGGGGGAAAGGAGGGTTTCACTTGGATAGGAATTGTTTGCTCACGACAAAAAGCAATCCTTTGTTGTTGCCAGCGTCGACCAAGTTGCCGAGCGGCCTTTTTGAATTTTTTATATTCTCTTAATCTCTCTTCCAATTCTTTGATGTCTTCCTCTTCCTCGGCGGTTAGTTCAAAAAAAGGCAGGAGCACCTTTGATTTGATTAAAATAAGTTGAGAAGCAACAAACAAAAACTCGGCAAGATTTTGCAAACTAACCTCTTCCCTCTCTTTTAAATAAGCCAGAAAATCGTCCGTCACTTTGGCCAAGGAAACAGAAGTTACATCAAGTTTTCTTTTTTCTATCAATTCCAATAATAGAGGCAGTGGTCCTTTAAATTCATCTAGCTGAACTTGGTATTGCATAGCATTTACTTGGCGGTTTTTTTAATTTTCAAGCCCAATTCATCCAATTGTTCCGGCGAAACTTCCGAAGGACTGCCCAGCATTAAATCTTTCCCTTGTCCATCTTTGGGGAAAGCGTAAATATCCCGAATGGATTCGGCGTCAACCAACTCCATATACAGTCTGTCTATGCCGGGAGCGTTTCCCCCATGGGGTGGAGCGCCAAATTTCAGAGCCTCCACCATATGCCCAAACTTTTCATCAACTTCCTCTTTGGAATAGCCGGCAATAGCAAAAGCTTTGTACATTATTTCCGGGCGATGATTACGAATAGCCCCACTGGAAATTTCCAAGCCGTTTAAAATCAAATCGTACTGGTAGGCCAAGATATCCAATGGATTTTTTGTTTCCAAATCTTTAAGACCGCCTTGGGGCATGGAAAAAGGGTTGTGGCTAAAATCTATTTTACCCTCTTCAATCTCCGAATAGTCATACATGGGGAAATCGGTGATCCAAGCGAAGGCGGCTTTGTTTTTATCTTTCAAGTTTAATTTTTCGCCACATTTATCTCTGACTATTCCCAAGGAATCGCAAACAGTGCGCCACTGATCGGCTCCAAAGAAAATAATGTCACCTGCTTTTGCTCCTACTTTCTCAACAATTTTGTCAACCGTTTCTTTTCCTAAAAATTTAACTATGGGTGATTGGTACTCTCCGCTTTCTTTGATAACAATATAGGCCAATCCCTTGGCGCCCTTACTAATGGCTAATTCCGTTAATTCATCTATTTCTTTGCGAGAAAAACGGGCGCCACCGGGAATTCTGAGAGCATGGACCACTCCACCTCTTTCCACCGCTTGGCGGAATACGGCAAATTCGGAATTTTTAACCAGATTGGTAATCGCTTTAATTTGCAAATCAAAACGCAAATCCGGTTTATCGGAGCCGTAAAGATTCATTGCTTCTCGCCAGGGTATTTGCGGAAACGAATTGTCAGGATTTAAATTGATTATTTTTTTATTGCTTAATTCTTTTACCAATTCAATCATTAACGGTTCCATTATTTTGAAAATATCTTCCTGTTCTACGAAAGCCATTTCCATATCCAATTGGTAAAATTCGCCAAAATGTCTGTCCCGACGAGGGTCTTCATCGCGAAAACAAGGAGCGATTTGAAAATATTTGTCCACACCGCCAACCATCAAAAGTTGTTTGAACTGTTGCGGCGCTTGGGGTAGAGCGTAAAATTTGCCAGGATAAAGACGAGAGGGAACCAGCCAATCACGAGCGCCTTCCGGAGAAGAGTTGGCCAAGATTGGAGTTTGGATTTCCCGAAAGTCACGCTGTGAAAAATACTTCCTGATTATCCTGATCATTTCTTCTCGCCCGCGCAGAAGTTTTTGGATTTTTCGCCGGCGAAGATCCAAATAACGATATTTTAATCTGATGGTTTCATTGGCTTCTTCAGGGCCGTCTATTTCAAAAGGAGGTGTTTTAGCTTTGTTAAGAATTTCTAATTCGTTCACTCCGATTTCCACTGCGCCGGTAGTCAACTTGGGGTTAATCATATCCTGAGGTCTGGCCAAAACCTTGCCAGCCACTTTTATTACCCATTCGCTTCTCAGCTTATCGGCTTCTTGGTAGGCTTTTCTGTCAATACTGGGATCAAATTTAAGTTGGGTAATGCCATATTGATCTCGCAGGTCAATGAAAATTACCCCGCCATGGTCCCGTCGTTTGTTAACCCAGCCGGACATTACAACTTTTTTACCGACATCCTCTTTGTTAAGTTCTCCACAATTATTGGTACGGTACATATTTATTCCTGATTAAATCTTAACGACAATTATCTTTACTGACTCTGATTTGAGCTGTCTAAAGACGATCTAACCAACCTATTATCCGGTTAGAAGATGAGATTTGCTTTCCAACAAGCCCACTCTAGCACACAAATTGACAAATATCAATAAAATGCTGTAGTTTGGAAAGGCAGAAAAGTCTTGTGCTACAACAGTGAAGTTCGTGTTGTTTAATTATTTTCCTTGAAAATTTATGAAATTTAGAGTACCCAATAATTTGAGTCACAATCTCGACTATATAGTTCGCCAGGCCGGTTATTTCCCTATTTTTGACAAGTACAGTAAAAAAAGTAGTCACATCAGGCCCTTGAGCGACCAACGCTATCCACGTTTCCATTTATACACACAAGAGGAGGAAGGACAAGTTGTTTTTGATCTTCACTTGGACCAATCTTCCACCAGATATGATAAGCAGAAAGCGCATCGGGCTGATTACGATAGTGAAGAAGTGAGGAATGAATTGGCAAGAATATACGGAGTCGTGGAGAAATTCCTGTCAGAGAAAACGGGGAATTAAGGTTGAATTTACCTAGGGGCTTCTCCTTTTTAATATTTGGTCAATCTTTCTAGACGCTATTTTCTACCTGATGGTTGACGCTTGTCAAAAAGCGCCCCTCCCGGCGGGAGGGGCGCTTAAAAAATCTATTTATTCTCCGAAGTTTTATCTTTCTCCGCTTGTTCCTTTTCTCCTTCCGTCTTTTTTCCGTTCTGTTTATCTATTTCTCCCTGGATAATCTGTTTTAATTGTTGCGTCGGAACAAGTCCGCCGACGAATTGGTCGTTAATAAACAAAGCCGGGGTGCCGGTAATACCAAAATCTTGAGCCTCGCTAACGGAATTGTTTATTTCCTTTTCGTATTTTTTCTCATCCAAACACTTATTAAAATCTTCCGGATTCATTTTTAGACTAACGGCTTGTTTTTTGAAGAATTTATTAGCTTGCTCATCATTCAGTTTCCCCCAAGTATTTTGAGTTTTGTAAAGTCGGTTAGACATCTGCCAAAATTTGTCTTGTTCTTTGGCGCAACGAGCAGCTAAAGCGGCATTTTTGGACTGCTGGTGAAATTCCAAAGGAAGATCTTTGTAGACTAAAACTACTTGTCCATCAAACTCTTTGGCAACCTTGAGAATGTCACTGAAAAACTTGGCGCAATAAGGACACTGATGATCGGAAAATAAGAAAATTTTCACCTTGGCATCCTTTTGACCAATAATGGGATCACCTTCTTTGATGGTTGGCAGTTCAATATATTTTCCCACCGGCAAACCTAAAGCGGAAACATTTAAAATGTAGTCATTGCCATCTTTGGCTTTATTAAAAATCGCTTTGGCTTCTCCGTTGTAAAATTTGGTTTTTTCCAAGTCTTTGGAGAAAACCAGGGCCGGCAATGATTTTAAATGATCATTTTTTACCAATTCTTGTCCGGCGGGAGAATTAACATCAACTTCTTTAATAACCAAAGTGGGAACAACTTTCTTCAAAACATCAATAACCTCCGGAGGCAGTTGACATCCGGGACAATCTTTATTTTTACTATCGGTTAAAATTTTCAGTTCCACTATCGGTTCATCATAAGCCACCCAAGTCTTACCATCCAAAGAAAAAATGCGCGCATTTTTTAGAGCATGGGGCGAGTATCCTTTTTTAGTAACCAATTGTCCAACGTCCACTAACAAGCTACCGATTAACAGACCGGTCAATAAGATAATGAGTGCAATATAATTTTTCACTTTTTTATTAACTTTGTCTTCCTCAATGATCTCATCAATTGTTTTCCCCTCCAAAAAATCCTCCTCGTTTTCCTCAGAAATATTCTTGGTTTCCACCACCTCGGCGACAATCTTGTTTTCCTTTTTATTTTTCTTGTTTTTCTTCTTTTTACTCATAGATTTGATTTAGGAAATTATATCTTAAACCCTCCCAAATTGTTGGTTTTACTTATTTTCTTTGGTTTCTTCTTTTTCTTCCAACGGTTGCCCTTTGGTTTCGGTCTGTTCCGACTCGCCATTGAAATTAATTTCGCCGTTTTTTTCGTTTTCAACTGGAGCCGAGTTAACCGAAGAATTTGTTTCTTGTGATGAGACGTGATCATCACTTTTAATTTTTTGGCCAACCAACGACTGATTCCATTGCGACAATTTATAATCATCATAACCGATGGTTACAGTCTGCAGGGCTTGCAATTTCAAAAAATAGCCCAGGGCAATTCCAACCAGTAGAAGTATCAGATTTTTTAAAGTAAACAAACCACTGCCCCTCCCCTCCTGAAGTTGCTCTTCGTTCATATTTTTTTCTTAGATTTTTAAGTTGTTTAGTATAATAACAAAAAAATCGGAAATGTAAACACTTATGGATTCCAATCGCCGTTTTCTTTGATCAGTTCTATCAATCTTTCCAAAGCTTTACTCTCGTCTATATTTTTCTCCACAACCTCCCCTTTTCTGTAAAGAGTGATTTTCCCCGGAGCGCCGCCAACATAACCATAATCGGCGCCGGCCATTTCTCCGGGACCGTTAACAATGCAACCCATCACGGCAATTTTTAAACCTTTAAGATTTCCCAATTTCTCCTTTATCTTTTTGGTAACTTTTTCAATGTCAAAAAGGGTACGTCCGCAGGAAGGACAGGAAATGAATTCGGTTTTGGTAATTCTTCTCTGGGTGGCTTGCAAAATGGAATAACAAACAGGAATTTCCTTTTCCGGAGCCTCTGTTAGAGAAACTCTGATAGTGTCACCCAATCCTTCCAACAAGAGAACGCCGATACCAATAGTTGACTTGGCGCGCCCGTCTTCGGCCAGTCCGGCCTCTGTCACGCCCAAATGAATTGGGTAATCCATGCCATTTTCATCCATGGTTTTGGCCAAAAGACGGTTGGCTTCTATCATTACCAGTGGGTCTGATGATTTTATGGCCACCACCAAGTTGTTGTAATCATATTTTTTGAAAATGCGCAAATACTCCATAACACTTTCCACCAAGCCCAAAGGCGTATTACCGTATTTTTCCAAGATTCGCGGGGAAAGGGAGCCATGATTGGTGCCGATACGAACGGGAATATTTTTTTCTTTCAACTTCTCAATGAAGGGTTTGAGGGTTTCCTCAATGGCCGACAAAGCTTCTTGATATTCTTTGCTAGTAAAACTTTTTTTGCCGGCAAATTTGTGTCCAAACAAACCAGGATTTATTCGCAGTTTATCAGCCCACTTCATCGCCTCATAGGCTGGAGTTAAAGTGAAATGAATGTCGGCAATCAGCGGAATTTCCAAATTATATTTTTGACGCAATATTTCCTTAATCTTTTTTAAGGCTCTGGCGTGTTCGGGCGTTTGCGTGGTTAACCGAATCAATTCCGCTCCGGCCCGAGCGCACTTAACAATTTGTTCTACGGTAGCCGGAATATCTTTAGTGTCAGTGTTAGTCATGGTTTGCACCCTGATAGCGTTCCGACCTCCGATGCCAACCCCACCAACCATCACCTCCCTGGTTTTGCGTCGTGACCAAAGAGCAGTTGTTGTTTTTTTGTTCATTGGTTGCTTTTTCATTGTTTAGAAATAAGATTGCCTTTTTGCGGAAGGCCATTTTATTATAGCTCTTTGTTTCTTTTCGGTCCACAACAGAGCCGAAAAACGGTTGACAAATTTGCCAATCAGTACTACTATGAGTTGTTATTTCCGTTAAGTTCTCTATTACCGGTTTGACCGTTTATATTTAATTTTTTTGAAGTGATTAGCGATTTTTTTCGAAAACTCGGTTTTAAGTTTAAACTCCCGGCTCAGCGAGGACAGTCGGCGGTGGAATTGGCTATTGTTTTGCCAATTCTGCTTTTCCTTCTGTTGTTTTTAATCAATATCGGTTTTTATCTTCAGGCTAATCTGGAGGTGTCTTTTGCCGCTCAGCAAGGAGTTCGTGCGGGTAGCTTGACAAATGATAATGATAAAATTCTGGGAATAATTAAAAAATCTCTGCAAAATTTGCGTGATCACGAAAAAAGAACCAACGTTATTATTACACCCGCCCAGGAAACGGCTCGTCACCGGGGAGACGAATTGAGAGTAAAGGTTTCCTACGCTTACCCGCCACCTTTCAAATTAACTCTGCCCTTTGGTCCGCGGAACAATTTTTTCAACAAAGACAGTTTGATTATAGAAAGCGTGGCAGTGGCGCGAATGGAATCAGAATAAATCTTTTTCTGATAAATAAATATTTGTAATTGAAGAAATGTCTAAAATTATTCGGCAGAAAAAAGAAGAAGGGAGTGTCTTAGTAATTGTAGCTCTTTTTTTGCCGGTTGTTTTGGCTTTATTGGCTCTGCTTATCAACAGCGGAATTTTTTATTACATCAAATCCACTCAGGCGGGAATGGCTAATCGCGCCACCGCGTCGGCTATGAGCGTGGTGGCGGACAAAATGACCGAGATCGTCAATGAAAAAATTAAAAACGATCCCACCTGCTGTTCACCCGCAACAAAAGTTTGGGAAAACCTTTCTGATGAAGACAGAATTTTTTTAACACATAATTCTCAGTTTAAAAACCAAGTGGAGGAAACTCTCAAGGAATATTTACAGAAAAATATGCAGAACACCATACCACTGCTGAAGAAGGCTGAGGTGAAGGAGTTGAATATTGCTTATCCGTACAATTACGATTTGGCGGATCGCTTTTTGAAGCTACACCTCAATTTTACTCTGGCTGTTCCGCTGGTCCTGCAGAATGAACGAAAGATTAAAGACATTCCCGTGGAGGCGGAAAGTCAAATTAGGATTAAATAATTTTTAAAAGACGAATAATTTTTAACGAGTAAACAAAATGAAAGAAAAAAATTCCTTGACAAGCGCTGATTGGCAGAAAAAATTTCACCGACGAAAAGTTTTGCTCTTGGCAATTTCTTTGGGGGTAGCGATTTTTGTTTCTTTAAATACTTACAAGATAGTCAACCGGGCGCGTCATAAAGCTGAATTGGTGACGGTGGTAGTGAGCAAGAACGGCATTTCTCAGGACCAAGTGGTATCGGCCAGTGATTTAACTTTCCGACATTTTCGCAGAGATCAATTGCCGGAAAAAGCGATTTTTAAAAAAGAAACCGTTTTGGGAAAAAGCGCTTTGACAGATATCCCTAAAAATCAAATTCTAACCGCCGGATTTTTTATTAAAAGAAAAAATCCTCATTCTCTGAGCGCCAAGCTGAGTGACAATAAGCAAGCTTTTACTTTGGGAACCGACTGGCTAAGCTCTCCTTTGCCGAAAGTTCAGCCGGGCGACCTGGTGGATGTCATAGCAAGTCGTTCTTACGAGGAGAAAAACAAAGCTGTTGCCGAACAAAAGGAGGTTTTAAAAACTCAGACGAAATTGCTATTGGCGGGCGCTAAAGTTTTGGCAGTGGAAAATAAAGACAAGCTAAGCAAAGGTTATTTGGTTTTAGAGGTAACGCCGGAGGAGGCAAAAAACCTACTTTCCGCGCGCGCTCTGCAATTTTTAATGAATATTGTTATCAGATAAATGACGGTAATACTTTGCGCTCAGGCCAAGGGAGGAGTGGGAAACAGTTTGTTGGCGACAAACCTGGCCTATCTTTTGGCGGAGAAAAAGAAACGAGTGTTATTGCTGGACGCTAATAAATTGTCTGACATCCCCTCCTTGTTTGCTATTAAATCGGGCAAGAATGTTGCCAATCTTTGGGAATTTTTCCGTGAAGGAAGCGAGAAAATTAGCTCTAAAAAAATCCGCGGTTTTTTTAATAAAACTGTTTATGCCGTGGATAACTTGGATGTTTTACTGGCCGACAGTGAACAACGTTTTTCGGGGATGAAACACTACCGGGAAATTCTGACTTATGCCAAAAAAATTTATGACTTCATTGTGATAGATAGCGGGGCTAACAATTTCAAACTGTTGACCGCTTTGCTAGCCAATCTGGATTTGGTTCTTTTAACCACCACGCCCGACCGAACGGCTCTTGATAAAACCCTTCTTTGGCTGGAAAAAACAAGGGGACAGTTGGAAGAAAACGGTTTGGAAATTGATTTAATTGTGAACCAAGCTGATGGCTTTCAAAAGAAAGAAATGGAAACAATTTTCGCCCTGCCCTGTCAAGGAATTTTGCCGAGAGACAATAAAACGATTTGGGAAAATGTTAACTGGGGCGTACCAGCGGTGAGCAACCGACGCTCTCCTTGGGGACGCGCCCTGGAAAAACTGACTGCTAAATTGCTAAGAGAAAAAAATGCTTAAAAAAGAGCAAAGAAGAATTGAAGAAATTGTTTGGCAGGAATTATTTTCATTTTTGAAAAACGGCGAGTATTTACGAGAAGAATTTTTAAACAATGAAAAATTTTTGCGCCGAAAAATTAAAATCGTTCTAAAAAGAAAGGAATTTGTTTTTCCGAAAAATCTTGAGAAACAAATTATTGAGAACGTTATTAATCGAATAAAGGGGTTGGGTCCTTTGGAAAATTTATTGCGAGACGAAACAGTAACGGAAATTATGGTGAACGGCCACCGCAATATTTTTGTGGAAAGAAATGGTTTGTTGGAGAAAGTTGATTGCTCTTTTTCCTCGGAGGAAGATTTGTTAAACGTTATCAATCGGATAGTCAGCAAGGTGGGACGGCGAGTAGATGAAAGCAGTCCAATGGTTGATGCTCGTCTGGAAGATGGCTCCAGAGTCAACGCCATTATTCCGCCACTCAGTTTAAAAGGCGCGACTTTAACCATCCGAAAATTTAATCGGCGTTCTTTTGATTTGAAACGCTTGGTTGAGTTGGGCTCCCTGTCGGCAGAAATGAAGTTGTTTTTGGAAAAGAGCGTGAGAGAAAAGAAAAATTTACTAATTGCCGGCGGAACCGGCAGTGGAAAAACATCTCTGCTGAACGCTTTAGCAAAGGTGGTGAGTCAAAGAGAGAGAATTATTACCATTGAAGACTCGGCCGAATTACAGTTGGATCACCCCAACTTGGTTTCCCTGGAAAGCCGACCGAGAAACACCGAGGGAAAAGGCGAAGTGACTATTAGAGATTTGTTAAAGAACTCTCTGCGTATGCGTCCGGACAGAATTATTGTCGGCGAAGTCAGGGGCGGTGAGGCTTTGGATATGTTGCAAGCGATGAATACCGGCCACCAGGGATCCTTAACCACTATTCACGCCAACAGTCCTTTGGAGTCACTGCTAAGATTGGAAACAATGGTTCTGATGGCCGATTTGGAATTACCTTTGACAGTGGTACGCCGACAAATTCTGGAAGCGATGGATATTATTGTTCAATTGAGACGAGAGGCTAATGGCCAGAGAAAGATAGTTGCTGTCAGTCAATTGCAGAAGAGCGCAAACGGGTTAGCCGAAGAACCGCAATATATTTTGCAAAACATTTTTGAAAATTAATTTTTTAAATAACGAGAAATGATTGCTGAAGCAACATTTTGGTTAAAAAATTTTTTAACGAAACATGTGGTCGTAGAAACGATTGTTGCCTGGGGTTTTTTCTCTTTTTTCTTAACTTATTATTGCTTGGGGTTTTTGCTCAACTTAAAAGCTAAAAAAGAATTTGGACGGGAACAAAAAAGTTTTCAATTGAGTCCAAAGAAGGAACCGAAAAATTTTTTAGGTAAAAAATTATACCGCTTCTACAAACGAGGAGATTTTAAACTGCCCTTTTCCTCGTTTGTTCTTTTTATTTTTTTGTTGTTGGTTGTTTTACCTTTGCTTTTTGTTAAACTCTTTTCCCCCGTCTTGGCTTTTTTGTTTGTCGCCATCTCCTACTTGATATTTGTGACAATGGTGAAAATGAGAGAACGAAAAAAACAAAATCGGCTGACAGAACAACTGCCTTTTATGTTGGATACTCTTTCCGGCTTTGTCCAAGCCGGTTATTCATTACCGCAAGCCATTCAAGCCACCGAAAGAGAATTGGAACAGCCACTACAAACCTACTGGCGAAAAGTTGTTAAACGAATGAATTACAACTGGCCCCTGGACAAGGCCCTGGAAGATGTTCAAAAAGATTTGACCGATAGAGAACTGAGGCTAATTTTTAACGTTTTGGCTATTCAAAATAGAACTGGCGGTGATTTGGCTCACATGCTGCAAAGGATCTCCCTTTTCGCCCGACAAAAAAACAAATTGCAACGAGATATTAAAATTTTTACCTCGCAGGGGCGAATGTCCGGTTTGATTATTGTTTTGCTTTGGCCGATTTCCGCTATCCTTTTTTACTTAATCAATCCCGACTACGTGCGAATATTGTTTGTTACTTCCGTGGGTAAGTCCTTACTTTTACTTTCCTTCGCTTTGGAGGTAATCGGTTTTTATTTAATTTGGAAAATTATCAGAATTAAGATTTAAAATTAAACAATGTTATCTTCTCTTTTTTTCGGAACAAATTATCCTTGGCTCACCATCCTCCTGTCATTAACCCTTTTGGCTGGGGTGACTTTCGCGCTTTTTCAAACCCTGCTCTATTATTTAACTCGCCATGATTTCCTTTTGTCCTGGCCCCAAAAAACGGTTCCGCCTTCTGCTAGAAGAGAACCGTGGTTAAAGAAATTGGCCAAAAATTTTCAAGCCGAGCGCGATCTGCTTTGGCCATTGCTTTGGCCGAAAGATGTTTTGAATTCTTTGTTGACCAGAGCCGGACAACCACAGAAACTGGCTGCCAAAGATATTTACGCATTGCAAAGACTATTGTTAATTTTGGTTATACCGGTGCTGGTGTTAATCCGATTGTTGTTTTCGCAAACAACTTTTTGGTTGATATGTTTGCCGATTATCTTTATTCTCGCCTATTGGCCTATCTTTATTTTAAAGTTGCTGACAAAGAAACGTCGTCGGGATTTTCAATACAGCTTTAATTATTTTATAGATACTGTTTATTTGCTGGTTAATGCCGGAATGAATTTTGAAAAGGCTCTATTCCTTTCCGCAAAGAAATTTCCCGGCGCTCTACAAGAAGAATTTTTAATAACGGAACAGGAATTTATTTACGGCTCTCCCTTGGACTTGGCCCTGGACAATCTCGGTCAACGAATGGATTTACCGGAAGTGAAAAAATTTATAACTGCTATTAAACAGTCAGCCAAGCTAGGTATTCCTTTGGAACGAGTCTTGGCTCTGCAAGCGGAAATAATTATGACCAATCGGTTGCAACGAGCGGAAGAGCTAAGCCGAACGGCCGCCATCAAAATTTCTTTTCCTTTGGTATTTTTTATTTTTCCGGCTTTGCTTATTCTTTATTTAGCGCCAGCTATTTTGCAATTTTTGCGATAATTTGTTAAACTCTCTTAGAGATAACAAATAACATAAACACAAATGGAAAAAACATTAAAAAATTTGGCTCTGGCCTTTTTGGGCGAGTCGCAAGCTAGAAATCGTTATACTTTCTATGCTAAAATTGCCAAGAAAGAAGGTTATGAAAAAATTGCCGCTCTTTTTTCTTTGACAGCCGAACAAGAAAAAGAACATGCCACTTGGCTGTTCCGAATGATTCAAGATTTGAAACAGTCCGAAAAAGTGGAGATAGAGGATAAACTTGAGGTGCCTGTAACAATGGGCAACACCAAAGAAAATTTGCAAGCGGCTATTGATGGCGAAAACTACGAACACACCTCCATGTATCCGGAGTTCGCCCGAATAGCGGATGAGGAGGGTTTACCAGAAGTAGCTAAAAGGTTACGGGCAATTGCCGTGGCAGAGAGCAACCATGAGGAGCGTTACCAAAAGTTCTTACGGGAGTTGGAAGATGACACCATTTTTGAGGGCGATGAAGAAACGGAATGGGTTTGCCGAGAGTGTGGTTACGTCCATAAAGGAAAAACTCCGCCGGAAAAATGTCCTTCCTGTGATCATCCGAAATCGTACTATGAGAGAAAAGAATGCTAATTGATAACAATTTTTGATTTTCAAAACAAAATGATAAAAGAAAAAAATCAGGTTTTTAAGTGCCGAATTTGTGGAAATATCGTGGAAGCTCTACACACCGGCCAAGGTGATTTGGTTTGTTGCGGTGAAGTTATGGAGGAAATAAAAGAAAATACTCAAGAAGGAGTGGCCCAAGAAAAGCATATTCCGGTGGTGAAAACAGATGGTGATGTGGCAATAATTAAAATTGGCGCCGAGCCTCATCCAATGACCGAGGAACATTATATTGAATGGGTGGAAATTATCGCTGAAGAAAAGGTGCACCGACATTGGTTAAAACCAGGGATGGAGCCGAAAGTTGCTCTAGTTTGCAAAGTGGACAAATTTGTCGTGCGCGCTTATTGCAATTTACACGGACTTTGGAGTACTACCGTGGAGAAGTAAGTGGAGCTGGAAAAATTTTTTAACTCCCACACTTAAAATCACCCCCCGCTGGGGTGATTTTAAGTGGCTTTGTTTTATATTCCCGACCAGAAATCTTACTTCACTTTGTTTGATTTGTTGGGATCGGCTTCAGTAATTATTCTATTTTTTTAATCCCGTCAGAAGTTCTTTTGCTTTCAAGTTACGCAACTCTTTCCTGATTTTTTCTCTTTCACTTAAATCCTGACTGAGAAAAAATCGCATACTCTTTTCTCTGACCTGACATCTTTTTTCCAACGATTTTGGCTGGTTGACGTAATCCTCTTCACAATGTTTTTTGCTCTCCAGTCCTTGCAATATTTTCTCGGAATCCGGTCCGTAGTGCTTTTCTATTTCTTGCAAGTAAGATAAATCTCTGGCCAGATATCTTTCAGCAAGTCGTTTAAGGCCGTCATTTTTGTAAACATTGTTAAAAATGGTACTGGCCAAAAGCAACTCTTCGCCATAAGGACTTTGTTGGGCAAACTTTGTCAGATTAAGTTTCTTGTCGGTTGAAACAACTAAGTAAAGCAAGAGTTCATTGACTCCTTCGTTGAAGGCATCATTTAGAATTTTTCTTTCAACAAACTCCAAACCATTTTCACCCTTTTTAAATAAAATGGATGTCAAAGAAAAACCACTTTTAATTCTTTCCCGAAAAAAACCATCACCCTCGTTTTGTTCAATATGAAAATCGGAGGTAGCCAAGGTGTGTAACATTTCCCGAATGAGCAGATTTATCAATTCTTCCTTGTTTTCCAAGTACCGCTCGGAGAGGTAAATAACATTCCGTAGGCGAGAAAAGTCTTGACCGGCAAGAGCGTCCGGAGCAACCACTTTAGCCTTTAATTGTTTAATTTTGGTTTTATCAAATGGCAAGCCCTGTTTAACAAAGAAATTTTCAATCAGTTGTTCAGCTCGTTTAAACTCTCTTTTTGCTTCCAGTTGAAATTTTTCATTCTCTTTCTTGTTTATCTCTTCTTGCTTGCGTCTGTAATAATCACTGATAAGTCGAGAAGCTCTTTCAAGAGACTGAAACTCTTTATTTCTTGGTCGTAAAGGTTTAACACTGGAGTCAGCGCTATTCTTCATTTTTTTGTTTGGAATTTGTTTGATTGTCAGAATCTCCCTTTGGATCGTCCTTTGCCGTTTCTTCTTCACTTGTCTTCTCTCCCTTTGTTTCTTCTTCGGTTGTTTTTTCTTCCTTGTGAATGCCGACAATTTCCTCAAATCTTTCCTTTTCAATAGTTTCCTTTTTCAGCAATTCGCGAGCAATTTTTTCCAAAGTATCGGCTTTTTCCGTCAGAATTTTTTCAGCCAAATGATAGGCTTTTTTAATAAACTCGGCCACCGCTTCATCAATTTTTTTAGCCACCTCTTCGGAATAAGTTCTCTGTTCATGTAGGTCTCTGCCCAGAAAAACCTCGTTTTGATCTTTGCCAAAAGTCATTGGTCCCAGTTTGCTCATACCGTAGCGAGTAACCAATTTGCGAGCGGTCAAAGTCGCTCTTTCCAAATCGTTGGAGGCGCCGGTGGTAACCTCTCCAAAGATCTTCTTTTCGGCGACATAGCCGGCCAAAAGTACAGCCATCTCTTCAATGTAATAAGATTTGAAGTGCAAGGACTCGTCTTTTTCGGGAACATTGAGTGTGTAGCCGGCCGCTCGTCCGCGGGAAACAATAGAAACTTTGTGAACAGGGTCGGCCTTGGGTAGAACTGTTGCCACCAAGGCGTGACCGGCCTCGTGGTAAGCGGTTATTTTTTTCTCCTGAGGAGAAAGAATATGGCTTTTTCTCTCCGCTCCCAATAAAACTCTCTCTATTGATTCTCGGATTTCATCCATACCAATACTTTTCTTGTTTCGTCGGGCGGCTAAAATAGCGGCTTCGTTAATCAAGTTGGCCAAATCGGCTCCGGAAAAACCGGGGGTTCTTTCGGCGATTTGTCGTAAATTAACATTAGGCTCCAAGGGTTTGTTTTGGGCGTGGATTTTGAGGATAGCCTCTCTTTCTTTGATGTCAGGATTATCAATAGTTACTCGCCGGTCAAAGCGTCCGGGACGGAGCAGGGCCGGATCAAGAACGTCGGGACGATTGGTGGCGGCGATAACAATAACATTGTCTTTGGTGTCAAACCCATCCATTTCAACCAAGATTTGATTGAGAGTTTGTTCTCGTTCGTCGTGTCCTCCGCCCAAACCGGCACCTCTTTGTCGTCCGACAGCGTCTATTTCGTCAATGAAAACAATGGAGGGCGCATGTTTCTTGGCCTGTTTAAACAAATCTCTCACTCGGGAAGCGCCTACACCGACAAACATTTCCACAAACTCTGAACCGGAAATGGTGAAAAACGGCACATTGGCTTCGCCGGCCACAGCTTTGGCCATTAAAGTTTTACCGGTACCGGGAGACCCAAGTAAAAGCACTCCTTTGGGAATTTTGGCTCCCAGAGAAAGAAATTTCTTGGGAGTTTTTAGAAACTCCACAATTTCTTGCAATTCTTCTTTGGCTTCTTGGGCGCCACCAACATCTTTGAAAGTAATGCGACGCTTTCCATCTTTGGTGGGAATCAACATTCTGGCGCGACTACTACCAAACATCATTGCTTGACTGTTTCCCTGCTGGGCTTTTTTCATCAAAAACCAGACAAAAAATCCTATCAGAAGGAACGGGAATAAAACAGAAAGCAATCCGCTTGTCCAAAAATCGGAAGTGGTGGTATCAACCACGTTTATTTGCACTTCCTTGAGTTTGTCTTTGTTGACGCCAACGTTGTTAAGTGATTCGGAAAGAGAGGTTTCTATTTCTTTGCGAGAAATTTGTTTTTTGCCGTTTTTTAACTCTATCTTGACCTTATTTCTTTCAACTTTGACTGATTTCACTTCGCCCCGATTTATCTCTTGAGCCAACTGAGAAAGACCGATTTTTTCCGGTCTTTTAACATCTGTTTGATATAGAGAAACTATGCTGGCAATCAGCAAAACCCCCAGAACAACGGAAATAATATTTTTGAAACTAAATCTGATATTTCTAAAATTCATATCTTTTAAATAATAATTTTCAACGCCCCTTTATACTGACATCTAGCCTAGGCTTTGTCAACCAGGCTAAAAATCGCTTGATTACCTTTTTTGACAATCTTGATTTGTTTAAAAAGCATTTCCGGATTTTTGCCCTTGCGACTGTTGACCAGCTTCTTAAACTCCCGGAAATGACCGTAATCAATATCTAACAAATCTCCACGCAAGCTGGTAATGATTTGGCGAAAAATTTCCGCTTGCAGACTTTTTGGCAAGGATAAGAATTTGTTCAGAGTGAGAATCGTCTTGTTTTTATCGGATGCATTAACAACTGCGGGAAATTTTTCGGTAGCCAAACCCTCCAATAAACAATAACAGTCCGCCAATTGTTGGGAAGTTTGTCCGATTTTTTGGTTAAAATTCAAACTGTACTCTTTCTGCAATAGAGGAATCAGTTCATTTCTGATTTTGTTGCGAAACAAATCGTTATTTTGATTACTGGAATCCTCTCGCCATTTTTCACCCTGCTTGCGCAAAAAATTTTGCAATTCTTTTTTGGAAAAACGGAGCAGAGGGCGGATAATCTTTCTGGTTTCGTCTTTGAGTTTCATACCGGCCAATCCCTTGAGACCGGCGCCGCGAAACAGATTAAGAAGAAAGGTTTCAGCTTGGTCATCACGCTGGTGGCCAACGGCCAGCCAGTTAAATTTTTTGGCTTGCCTGATTTTTGCAAAGGCTTGGTAACGAAAATTTCTCAACTCTTTCTCCAGGTTGCCTCGCCTTGACTTTGAATTGACGGGCTGGTAATGAATAACTTCCAACGGCAGAGAATTTTTCCGAGCGAACTCCTTAACAAAAATTTCATCCTCTTCAGATTCCTGTCCGCGTAAGTGGTAATTTATATGAACCAGGTGTAGATTAAGCCGGTAAGATTTCTGCAAAGATAGAAGCAAGGTGGTCAGAGCGACAGAATCCGCTCCGCCGGAAATGCCAACAATAATCTTATCGGAAGGAACAATCAGTTTTTCTTGAAAAACCAGGTTTTTAAATTTTTTAATCAACTTGTTTGTCATTGTTTTTTTGACCGGCCAAATGTTCTTTGATGATTTGAGCCACCCTTTGAACGGTCTCTGCCAGTTTGCCACGGCGATTAACAACTTGAAAGTCATAAATATCTTTGTGTTTCAGCCATTCTTTGGTGTAATTCATCCTTTCCCGAATATATTTTTCATCAGTTTCTCCTCTTTCCCTGATGCGACGTTCCAATTCTTCAAGACTCTCCGCCAAAAGAAGGATGGCGATTATTTCCGGAAATTTCTTCTTGGCTGTCATCACTCCTTTGTATTCCATTTTCCAGATACCGACGCCCGGCAGGTTGTTTACTCTTTCCAACTCTTCCCGGCTGACACCGTAGTAGTTGTTGTTGTATTCTCGCGCCCATTCCACGAACTTGTTTTGACGAATACCACGTTGAAACTCATCCTTACTGATAAAATAGTAAGGTTGGCCTTGTTTTTCGCCGGGCCGCGGGGAACGAGTGGTGGTTGTAATCACTCGGTTTATCGGCATTTGTTGGCTGAGTTTTTCAATAACCGAATCTTCTCCCACACCGGACGGTCCGGAAATGATAAAAATATTCTTTAACTTCATTGAACTAAGGTGGGGACTTCCGAATATTGACAGCTAAAATTGTTAAGCGAAAAACATTCGGATGTCTAATTTATTAATCAATAAATTATTTTTACTTTATAGTTCTTTGAAGAAAACGGGCTTACCACAAAGAACCAGATTTGTATTTATTTTTAAAGAGTGAAAACTTTATTTTGCTTTTTCGGTTGTTTTGCTTTTCTCGGTTTTTGCTTCTTTCTTGGATTTTGCTTTCCGGCCGGTTGCTTTCTTCTCTTCTTTTTTCTCTCCTTTCTGCCCCTCATCTTTTCCTTTGTCTTTTGCGCTTGGTTTTGCTTTTGCTTTTTCCTCTTCTTTGCTTTCAGCACCCTTTTTGTCTGCAGTTGATTTTTCCTCCGGTTGAGCAGACTTTTTTTCTTCGCTTTCTTGAGGGCTTGATACTTTTTTCTTCTTGTCTATTTCGCCGACGAATTTTAACCCCATACGGTGAGCGTTTGGCTCCAAAGACATCACTTTCCAGATATATTTTTTGTCAATTTCCACAATTTCGTCTATGCCTTTTTTGGGGTAACCGGGAAAACCACTGACATGCGCCAAACCGTGAATATCATCATCTAAATAAACAAAGGCGCCAAAGTGATTGATTTTATCAACTCTTCCTTCGTACTCTCCGCCAACCTTATATTTCTTTTCCACCGACATCCAAGGATCATTTTTTAAGTCTCTGATAGAAAGGGAGATTCTGGTGCCGTCAATGGAAATTATTTTGGCTTTCACCCTATCACCAACCTTGACCACGTCGCGCGGATTGTCAATCAATTGCCAATCCAATTGAGAAATATGAACCAGTCCCTCCAATTCATCTTCTTCCGAGCCGGTTTTCTGTTTGGAAGGAGGCAAGAATTTAATAAAGGCGCCAAAGTCAACCACACCACTAATTTCACCTTCCACAATATCGCCAACTTTGAATTCGGAAATCAGTTCCTTCTCTTTGTCTTTGTAGGCTTCTTTCTCCGAAACGATTAGTTTATCCTCTTCTTCGTCGGCCACCAGGATGCAGACGTTCATTTCCGTGTCAACGTAAGACTTTAAAATTTCCAAAATTTTGTTTTTGTCTCCATCTTCTACACGCGGATAATGTTCGGAGGTTAATTGACTGACGGGCATAAAACCGCGAATTCCGTTTATTTCCACCATTAGTCCACCCTTGTTGGCGTCCAATATTCTTACCTTGATAACTTCTTTATTTTCTTGTTTTTCTCTCAAGTCTTTCCAGGCCTCCTCTTTAACAGCTTCGGCAATGGAAAGTTCAACATAGCCTTCTTCGTTTTCCGGCAAAACAACGGCGGCGGTGATTTTGTCACCGATACCCAACTTCCTTTGTTGTAAACCAAAACCTTCTTTGATTTCCTTGCCGTAAATTATGCCGGCGCCAAAATTGCCCAAATCAACATAGGCAGCGTGACTGGTGATATCAACGATGGTTCCTTCTACCTTATCACCCTCTTTCAAAGGACGCACCGGCTCTTCTTTTAAAAGGTTAGCCAGTTCCGATTCTTTGGTTTTAACTGATTTTTTCGTTTTCTCTTGAACGGTCATATTAGATTGTTATTTTGCAAATATTAAAAATGCGTACAGACCATACGCGTTTAAAAAAATATTCGCAATGGTTAATTATTAGATTGTGTTTTTAACACAGGGAAATTATATATTTTTTGGAAACAAAAGTCAAGGTCAAATCTGTTAGAGTAATTGAGGTGTGCCAACAAGAAAGAATCGCAAATGACTAACCTTTGCCTTTGCGAAAATTGAAACTGCGAATGCTAATGATTCACCCTTTTCTCTGGCAAGGACGCTATATTGTCCGGTAGAAATTTCGGAATGACTTTTTTTCTTCTCAAATCTTTCAGTTTGTATACTATAACATCAGCTATTTCTTCTGCCAGTTTGTGAATAAATTTTTTGTATTTTTCTTTTTCCAATTTGGCATCGGGCATATCTCCGGCTTGAATAACAAAATCGGCTTTGGCGTGACTTTTGTGAGGGTTGATGGTGACGTCCAAAGAGACAACGATTTTACCTTCACCAGTTTCTACTATTAAAATTCCGTCAACTCCATGGAAGTAATCAAGAGGCGTATATAAACTGGAATAATAGCCAACTTTATCAAAGTCAACCAGACTGTTCAAAACACCTTTTTTATGTAGGGCTTCCACTACAGAAGCATGTAAATCGGAGGCAATTGGTTTATCGGGATTGTAGGGATTGGAAACATGACAATCCATGGCCAATCGCAATGCTTTTTTGTAGGGTAAATATCCTCTTCTTTTAAACTCTGCAAATAAAGGGTGCTCTTTTATTTTTTCGGGATCCGGTTGGGAGAAAAACATCTTCTCCACTAAACCGCCGGTTGGTCCGAAAGACATACTTGGTAGATTAAATATTTATGAATAAACTATAAGGATTTATTTCAGTAATTTTCTCGGGCTAGAAATTTTATTTAACTTATTTAGGACCCTGCTAAATCTTTTGTCCATTAAGCTTTCCGGGTGTTATTTTCTACCTGATGTTTTGACACTTAATTGATTAAAGAAGGAGCCAAACACATGTCCGAAAACAACATCCGGAAAGCTTGACTGAATATCAGAAAGGAAAAACTGTAGATGAGTTTATTAGCATTTCCATAATAGGCGACTGCAAAGAAAATGTAAACACTTGATTATTTAAGTGAACTGTTTGTCAATTATTTTTGCAAAATAAAAGACCGCCGGCATTGGTTGTTTTACAAAAAATCTCGGCATAATATTGAGGGCAAATTTATTTTTGACTTTTAGCTCTTTTTAACTAAGGAGGAAATTTCTACTCTGTAAAAAACAAGCAAAGCAAATTTGCTAAGAGTGAGAGTGAGAAACAGACTAGAAATGGAAAAAAGATTGAGTCGCCAAATAATGAAAATGACAAAAGCGAAAACAAAAAGACTAAGCAGACCGCCCCAGTTTTGGTAACGGTAGCCCTCTTTGGAATGACTGGCTAAAATCCAGCCGTAAAGATTGGCGCTGAGATGAAAAAGGAAATAAAAGCCGAGAATAAAAAGCCAAGTCCAGTGCAAGGGATATTCTTTGCCAAAGAGGAAGAGAAGAAGGCGCGCCCCTAAGATGTAAGCGAACAAAATGGGTAAGCTTAATTTTAAAATAAAACGATTGACTTTATTGATCAGTTCTTTTTTATTTTTTATTTCATTGATTGAAGGAAAATAAACGTTAACCAAAAGCTGAATTAAACGGGCACTCAGTAAAATGGAAATGGTGTAGTAAGCGGAATAGATTCCCAGTTGATAGGCGCCTAAGAGTCCGGCAACAATCAATTTGTCAAAACCTTTGAAGCCGATAGTGGTCAGACTATTGATAATCCCCCAGCGAGAATAATGAAAAATTTTCTTGAGATGAGACCATTGTAGCAAATTCGATTGAATGTATTTTTTAATCTTTAAAAAATAAATTGTCAGCAGAACCAGTCCGCCCGTAACCAAAGCGATTAAGTAGCTTTGGTAAACAACTTTTCGCCAAATAAAAATAATGATAATTAGTAGCGAAAGAACAATTATCCCTTCGCCTATTTTAACCAAAGCTTGGTAACGAAATTTTTTCAAGCCGCGAATGATAGCCTCGCTAATTCTCTTGCCGGCAATAATAGTGGCCAAAAACCAAACCCAAAAAAGAGGCGGGTGGGAAAATGAGTAAAAATAATCTATCAATTTATAAATCGCCAAGCCGAAAAAAATAACGGTGACATAAATCAGAAAAGCCAGCCCCAGGGAATTGGTGATTTCTTTTTTTCTGGTTTTAATTTCTTTGGCGCGAGAAACAAAATAAGTGATGCCCACATCACTGTCTAAAACCAAAAGAATGGCTAAAATGTTGGCTAAGGCCAAAATCAAATTGTATTTTCCGTACTCTTCGGGACCCAACCAACGACCGGCCAGAATATTAGCTAAAAACAAAAAAGCGAAAGCCAACAAGCCTCCACCCATGGACCAAAAACTGTTCTGTAAAAATCGCCGAGCGTTTTCTCCCATGGGCTGACGAAAAATTAGTTGGTAAAAATAGTTAGCTAGTTTAAACATAATTATTTATACTTAGCAATGACTTCTTGATAAACTTGTATCAGCTTTTGATAATATTTCTCTTCGTTATTGATTTCCTTGACCCTCTCAACGGCTTTTTCTCCCATTTTTCCGGTGGCGGATAGATCGCTAAGCATTGTTTTGATTTTTTCCGCCAGATCATCCGCTTGACCGGCTTGAAAAATCAAACCGCTTTTTCCATCCTCAATCATTTCCGGAGTACCGCCCAAGTGGGAAACGACTACCGGGGTACCAAAAGCCATGGATTCGGAAATGGCTACGGGAGAATTATCATACCAAATGGAAGGCAAGACGGTAAAACGCGCTTTTTGAAATAATTTAACCCATTCCGGACTGTTTTTCGGCAAAAAACCTTTAAATTTTACCAGCTTTTCAATTTTTAACTGCCGAGCTAGCTTTTTTAGATTTTCTTCTTCCGGTCCTTGTCCGACAATCAGCAATTTGTGATTGAATAAATTATTTTCTTTTTGCAAAATAGCAATAGCTTCCAAAAGTGTATTCAATCCTTTCTCTTCCGAAATTCGCCCGACATAAGCAAAATAATTTTCTTTGGCAAAACTAGGTTGAAAATTAGAAAAGTTTAAAACATTTCTTAATAAAATCATTTTTTCACGAGGAAAGCCAAAAGAGCTTACTTTCTCAATCATAAAATTGCTGGGGGCCAAGAAGCGGTCAATCAAATCGTAGGATTTTTTCCAGCGGTGATAATAGGCTTCCAACATAGCCACAGCGCTGACGGCGTAAGAATTTTTCAAACATTTGTGGCGAACGGCATTGTAATATTTTCCGCCCCGACAGCGTTCACAAATTTTACCTTTGGTAAACAATTTATAATTGGGGCAAATAATTTTGTAATCGGAAAGTTTAAAAACTATAGGAATGTTATGTTTTTTAAGTGTGGAAAAAATGGCCGGGGTAAGATAATGATAAATATTATGAATATGCGCCACTTCCGGTTGCGTGTCTTGAATGAGTTGCTCCAGTTTTTTTTGCGCTTCTCGGTTATGAATGGAACGAAGAGCCAATTTAATTTTTTCCGGAAAATTTTTTGTTTGATTAATGTCAAAATGGGAAACAAAATAGCGGGAATATCCGGAAGCTTCGTTGCTTTCATCTTGCATAGAAAAAACAATTACTTGGTGTCCCTTCTTTTCCAATAGTTTTTTGGTTTCAAAAAAAGCGGAAACTGAACCACCTCCTCGTTGACGGCTAAAATATTTATGAATTTGCAGAATGCGCATAAAGGCAAATTTAATTGTCAAATTTAATCGGTGTGCTACACTAAAAATGTTAAATCTCCGGCTATTCTAGCATAAAAAAGCACTTAAATCAATGAATCTGCTTGATAAAAAAATAAATTTAATTTTATTGATAATCGGTTGGCTGACAATCTTTTTTTTCGGTCTATTGTCGCCTTGGGGTTGGGTACAAACCATTGGCCTTTTGTCAGTTTGGTTTTTGCTTTTTCTTTTTTTAAACAATCCCCTCTTCGGCTTGCTGACTGTTCTTTTTTTGCGTCCCCTGGCAGACAAATTTTCTTCATTGGAATTTGGCTTGCCCTTTTCCGACAATCTGTCCGTCAAACTATCATCTTTTCTGGGAATTTTTGTTGTCGCTTTAGCCCTGCTCTATTTTTTGAAAAGAAAAGTAAAATTTTGGCGCTTTCCTTTTTTTAAGGTGTGGTTTTTTCTCGGAACCGTTTTGGCGGTAAGTGTTTTTTATTCTCTGGACCCTTATTTAAGTTTTTACGAATTTTTGAGAGTTGTCAGCATCTCTGTCTTTTTTTTCTTGATGTATGATTTAGGCAAAACGCCGACTAACCGTCGGAAAATTATTCGGACAATTTTTTGGGCTTCGCTTCTGCCAATGTTGCTGGCATTTTATCAATTATTGACCCACAGCGGATTGGGCGGAACCAGCGGAATAGAGAGCCGGCTTTACGGATCTTTCAGTCATCCAAATTCTTTTGCCTCTTTTCTGATCATCATTCTTTCATTGGCTTTTTGGAAACTGGATACGATAAAGAAAAGTGGAAAGAAGATTCTTTTCTTCTCTTTATTTTTTCTGGCTCTATTTTTGCTGTTAGAAACTTTTAGCCGAGGAGCCTGGCTGGCTGTTATGACCTTTTTCTTTTTGTACGGAATCCTAAAATCGCCTAAAATAATTTTCGCTTTGTTCAGTTTGGGGATAGTTTTATTCTTGTTTGTACCCGGTTTTCACGACCGAGTGGAAGATATTTACAATCCCCCGGCGGACAGCTCCATTGTTTGGCGTTTACAGAAGTGGCAAAGGGTTTTGGCGGTAACTAAAAAACATCCTTGGTTGGGCGCCGGCGCCGGCACGGAAGTGGCAGTGCATGAGAAAGAATATGGCTTTTACGCCGGCAACCCCTATACTCACAATGATTTCCTAAAACTTTTTTTGGAAAATGGTCTTTTGGGTTTAACCGCTTTTATTTTTCTGTTGTCTTCCACTCTTTTTCAATTACTTAAAAAATATTTATCTTTGACAAATGACTCTGAGAAAAAATTTGTTTTGACAATTATACTTTTGTTGCTGGCGGAAACGGTCTTTTCTTTGAGTAGTAATATTTGGCGAGGAACGGCCACTATGTGGTTTTTGTGGACATTGATTGCTTTGGCCTTGAGTTTGAAAGCGAGTGACGCTCAAAAATCTTGACGCAGTTCTTTGTTCGCAATTTTTTTAGAGTTTAAAACCTCCAAATAAAATTTAAGGCTACAAGTAATCATTAAGTAAGTTTTGTGTCTTCTTGAGGTTTTGTTGTAAGAGTTCAAATTTTTTTTGCAATAACTCTTTTTCCAACAGCGCCGGGTTTTTGACGAGCAAAAACATGTTGAGAGCAGATGTTAAGCTGTGAATATAATTGGAACTTTTGCGCGCTTCCCAAAAAGCTAAAGGGAGCGGACTTCCTTTTCCCAGCCAAAGCAGAACACTTAGATCATCGTGAAAAGCTCGGGTGGCATAACTCATCTCCAAAGCGATTTCATCCATTTCCCGCGTTTGTTGCAAGATTTTCTTTTTTTCTGAAACAGACAGAGTTTTACCGGAGATATCTGAAATTTCTTTGTTTAGAATATCTTTTAAGAAATCGGCTTGCTGAGAGAGGTTGTTTAATTTTTGCCAATGGTGATTGGTTTCCTTTTGCAAAAGAAAAACGGCAGTTTCTGAAATTAAAAAAGCGCCGACAAAAAAAAGAATGATGTAAAGAATTATTTGCAGGCATTTTTTGAGCCGGCGTAGAAATCTTTTCTTATTTTTCCCCGTTGGTCTTTTGTTGTTGTTTTGTCGGGAAAATTTTCTTTTGATTTTTTTGGGGCTGAACTTACGAGGAGTTGCTTGGTTTTTTCTATTTTTTTTGCTTTTTGTCCCGGAAGAATTTTTCTTGCGCAAAAAATTATCAAAAGCGCCGGCCTTTGTTTTTGTTTTTCTTTTTGCTTGTTTTTTTATTTTAGTCATCAAGAATTTTCCTTGTTTGATTTTTATGGTTTTATTATAGCAGTCGTTGGGGAAAAGACAATTAAAAAGGGCTAACGGGCGGAAACCAGTTATGGGCGCTTTTGGAAAGAATGGACAAAAAAGAGTTTTTGCCAAGCCACTTCGGCTTAACGCTTTTCTTTTTGCCTTCTTTTCTAGATAACAAACTTCAAATAATTTTCTCTGTTGATTATTTGGTACTCGGCATCACTATAAGTTTTCAACCAGTCCGCCGGCGCCGGAGATTTTTTATCTCCCCATTTAAATTCGTAACCAAACAATTTATTTTCCCGCTCTTCTACCAAATCAATTTCCTTTTGGTCCCAGGTTCTCCAAAAATAAGTGTTAGCATAAATCCCGGTATAAGTTCGTTTTTTCAGTCTTTCCATAAAAAGAAAATTTTCCCACAGTTGCCCCATGTCGTCTCTTCTGTCAAGGGAATTAAAATTGGAGATTATAGCGTTTCTGATTCCGTTATCATAAAAATAATAACGAGAAGTTTTGGTCACCTCTTTACGTAAATTTCTGGAAAATCCTCTCACATTAAAAATTATAAAAGACTTTTCCAATAAATCTAAATATCTTTCCACTGTCCGCAAATTAATATCCAAACTATTAGCCAATTCATTAAAAGATACTTCTTGTCCAATTTGAAAAGCCAAAAGCACCAGCAACTTTCTTAGCAATTTGGAATCTTTAACTTTTTCAAACTCCAAAATATCTTTCAAAAGATAAGTGTTAACCAAAGTTTCCAACTTGGCAATTTTATCTTTGATATTTTTGGTGGCTAAAATTTCCGGATAGCTTCCATAAATCATGAAATCCGGCAACTGCTGTTCCAGTTTTCCCAAAGAATACATTTTAGCCAATTCCAACTGCGCTATGGGGTATAAGCGCAAATCTTTCATTCGTCCCACCAAGGGTTCGCCGACTTGACCAGCCAATTCAAAACTGGCTGATCCCGTTACAATGACATTTATTTTTTCAAAAGAATCTACAATTAATTTTAAAGCCTCGCCAATGTTAGGCACTTTTTGCGCTTCATCCACTACTAACAAATCATATCCGCTCAAATTTTTTTCCAACTGGCTTAAACGCAGTGAGCCTAACCAATCGTGCAAATCCAAATCTCCTCCGTTTTCAAAACGATATTTTAATTTGGTTTTCTTTAAAAAATCTTTTACCAAAGTAGTTTTTCCCACCTGACGCGGTCCTAAAACCACCAAAACTTTGTTCGGTTCCAGCAATTTGGAAAGATTGTAGGCGCGTAAAAATTTCGTTGCCATATTTTATCGCTTGAATTATCAAAAAATCTTTTTCATTCAGTTCCAACAATAGCATATTACACAAATTTAGTCAATTTTGTGTAGTCTGACTGCATAAAATTAGTTTATTTTGTGTAGTTTGCCCAATTTGTTCAAAAAATGTTTAGAAAACAGTTGTTGGGAAAAAGATAAAACGATAAAGACAAGCTTTCTCTATGCTTGTTTTTTTATAAATTCCAAAATATATTGGCAATATTGGTTATAATCTTGCAAACAATCTTGCAAAGACGAGTAAACGCTAGCTAAACTCACTTTATCATATTCGTGAATCAAAATATTTCGCAAGCCAACACTTTGACTGATTTTTTCAGCGAAGTCTAGCGGATAAACATTTAATTTAGCTAATTGGGTAAAAGTTTCCTCATAAGTCAGAGGAATATTTTTTTGAGAAGAAGACTTTAGTTGATTTTGATCGGTTTCAGCTAAAATATGCTGGTTGATATCAATGGCTCGATTAACCACCCTTTCCAAATATCTTTCCAAAGCAGCTTGTTTAATCGAATCTTGAGAAATTTTTTTCAATGGCAAGCTTTGGAGAGGAGCGATATTTTCCAGTTCTTCCTGAATTAAATTGATTTTGCGTTGGATGAATTTTTTGTCCAGCATATTTTTTAATCAAACATTTTATTGAGATGTTTTTGTCTTTTTTGGACCAAAATTTTTTCTAAGTTAAACAGTCTTTGAGCATCGTGATACTCTCGAAAAGCCACCGCTTGTTCTTCGTGAAATAAAAGTTGGTCGCCAAAAAGCAATTGGCCGTCGCGAAAAAATAATGTTGTAAGAGAGGATTGGCATCATTTAAATTGGTGAGATCCAGTTTTTCCAAAGGAATATTTAAACTTTCTGCCAGCAAGGAAGCCACTTGGGAGTATTGGTCAAAAGATTGGCTGATTTCTTTTCCGCGCGCCATTAAAACAGCCACATCGTAGTCGCTTTCCGCTTGCGCTTGCCCGGTAGCTTGAGAACCGAATAAAATTACCAACTTAATTCCCAAATCCGGCGTTTCTTTCTTTAGTTTTGCGTGATTGATTTTCATAAATTCATTATAGCAGTCGTTGGGGAAAAGACAAATAAAAAACGGGCGAACTACAGTTGTGTAGTTGCCCGTGTTGAGGTTAATATTGACAAGCCGGTGTCGCCGGTAATGTCCACAACTCGAGAGTTTTGACGGGTTTATCCGACCCGTCTTGGACCCCCCAGATTCGGACGGCCGCCGCAGGGATAGCCGCCCGGTAATGTTCGGGCTCAACCCTGTCACACCGTAGAAAAACTACAGTGGTTGGACTGGAAATCTCCTCGCAAACCTTTACATCGGGAGATTTGTCTTTTACCTCCCAGTAAGGTTTGCCGATTGGCGCACTGGCGTGCACCTGGATCCCGGAGGAGTGTCGCGGGAAAGGCTTGTCGTCTGTCTCGCGGAATTCCTCCTTTACAACAATCCCTCTGTCCCACTGCCAGGCCAAAATCAGCCCCTTTGCTACCTTTGGCAAAGGAGCATAAGGGTTAATGGGAAGGGATACAACCGGGATCCCTGGGGACTTGAAAACAAGGTGTGGTCTGTCCAGTCGGTCATCAGGAACTTGCTGGATGTTCACGCCGTCAAAGACGGTGTTGATCTGTTGACAGACCATATCTACGGCCCACTGGGGGCCGACAAGATCGATCTCGTCAGCCTCACCGTAGGCGAGGACTGACGATGTGGCCACCAGACAAAAAAAACAAAAAAGAAAAAAAGACAATATTTTTGATTTCATTTTTGCACCTCCTGAAAGTGCGGTTATGTTTCCTTGCCCAAGAGGAAACGATTAAAAGAACTGTTCCGGCGACTGGGCGGTCGCCGAGGAGCTGTCTGAGGCCAGCCCCGGCCCTTACAAAAAATTTTCCTCACCTCCTTTTTATTTTTTGATTTTTAAAAATTGTCCGCCTCTGCCGGGCGGAAGAAAGGAAAGAATTTCTTTTCTTTCTTCCGCCCAGCAATCTTTGTTTCTCTTCTCAGCGACCTTTGCTTCGGCGTCTTTTTGGGAGAGGAAAATTTTGGGTACTTTGAATTGTTCTCTTTTATTTCTGGCGGAGGAGAATTTTCATCCGGTTTGAAATCCGGTGGGGAAAAATTTTTGAACGGACTCCTAGTTGGGACATTTTAGGATAATTTTTCCCGAAGGTCAAACTTTCTCTCTATACTTTTGGCATTGAATTCCAAATAATTGTTGTACTTTTGCCGGCGGGGAGCCAAAATTTTCTTTTCCGGAAAGAAATAAATAATTGTTCCGGAAATTCCCAAACCCAGTAAAACCGCCAGTAGGACATTCAGCCAAATCTTGGGCCAAGCGGAATCTTGCGGGGTAATCGGTCCGTCAATTAGCTTGATTTCCACTCGGTCGCCACCACCGTGATATTCCTGTCCGTGTTGGGAAAAGTTCCAAGCAATGGCGCGAGCCAAGTTTTCCGCTTGTTGGCGATTGTCGGCCAAAACGCTGATTTTCAGAATTCCGGTGTTATTGATCTTTCTGACTTTGACCGTCTTTTGCCAGGATCTTTTCCATTCCTCCGGATCTTGAGGAAAATTGTTGGTGACGTGAAAAGGTGATTGCAAAATTTCTTGGAAGAAACGATTGGTGTAAAGAACCCGGGAAAAAATTTGACTGAGATATTCGGCCGATTTGGTGGCGGAAAAAGCATCCACTTTTTCCGCCGATTGTTTTTGGATAATTAAAACGCTAATCGTGCTTTCGTACTTGGGCGGAATTATGGCGCTAACGGCAAAAGTTAAACTGGCCAACAACAGAGTGACCAATAAAACAAACTGCCAGTTTTGAAAAAAGTTTTTGAAAAAAGTTTTTTTAGACATTGGTTCTTTGTTGATTATTATTTGGCTATGGATAAATTATGATTATATTTTTTACGAAAATTGTTTTCCTTTTGGGCCATTCTGGATTCGCTAATCCGATTCATCATTGTTCTTTGGATAAGCAAACGCAACCTGGCCCGACGACCGCTCAGTTCCAGATATTTTGTTCGGGAAACATAATCTTGAAAACCGTACAGTAAGGCAATCATAAAACCGTGACGACCGTCCAAAAACCCCAGACGGAAAACGTACATATAGAGAAAACGCAAGGTGGGCGTGAAAGGCAAAAATTGCCAGAGATCTTTGAGATAAGCCTTGAGATAAAAGGGATTTAGAATTTCCCGCCAATTAAATTTTTTCAGTCCTTGTTGGTGAACCTTTAACATATAATTGGCTTGGTAGGTGGAATAGCGATTAAATTTTTCAAAGAATTGTTCCAGAGTGCGATCGCTATAATGAAGAATGTCTCCTTTGATATTCTTTATTCTTTCCTTTGGCAAAACAATGTGGGCATGGACATCACGGTCTTCGTAACGACAAGTCTTGCGAAAAAGGCGGATGTTGTAGAGCGGATAGCGACCGCCCCAACGCAAAAATTTTCCGAAAAAATAGTGCTTCCTGGCAATGCCGAACCCGTCATACTTTTTTAATTCCGCCGGATTGCGCAAAAGCTTTTCAATGGTTTTTCTTAATTCCGCTGTGACAACTTCATCACTGTCCAAAAGCAAAATCCAATCGTATTTGGCCTGAGGAATGGCCCAATTCTTTTGTTTGGCGCTGTAGATGTATTCGTGTTGAACTACTCGGGCGCCCATTTTTTTGGCAATTTGCACCGTCTTGTCTGTGGAAAAAGAATCCACCACAAAAATTTCGTCCGCCCATTGAACGGATTTGATAGCTTGCGCAATCAAGTCTTCCACGTTGTAGGTGGGGATAATGACGCTTAATTTTTCTCTCTTACTTTTATTCATTCCGGGGTGTTGATTTAACTAACAAGCCTAAATTGACCGATTTAGACTTAGCCGTGGAAATTAGCATAGTTTTTTTAATTTGTCAATAGTTGAATTTTGACGTCCCTCTCCCCTGGGAGAGTTTTTGGGAAAAGGAAAACCCGGAGTAAATAAATCCGGGTTTTAAATTTGAAATTTTGAAAATAAAGTTAAAAATCAAAATTTACCGAGGTGTTGTCTGAAAACATCTGGGCTACCTTGTTCTCTTCAGTAAATAAAAGTTTCAAAGTAAATCAGATATTTACCGTTTTGTCTCAGTTTAGTTTATTTCTTTGCCAACCTTATAAATCAAAATAGAAGTGCCGATTTGGGTGATGGGTTTGAGATGGTTTTTAATTATCCAACGGTAGCTTTGATTGTCCGGTTTGTTTTTGTCGTAAATGCTGTTCATCAAAAAATTAGCGGAAATGGCATAGTAGCCCGGCTCAATGGGACGACGACTATCCCACCAAGGAATGAATTTGGAGCCAAAACGATAACGAGGGTTGTCGCCACCAAAATAATCAATATGGATTTGTTTTATTTCCGGATGATGGTCAAGATATTTTTCCAGTCGTTTTAAATCTTGTCCCCAGTCAGCGTTGGAGTCGGTGACATAATGATAGCCGTTTTTCGGTCCGCCGACAGTTCGGTTAAAGAAGGATAAATAATAAGGATAGGCGCTGATAGTTTCAATGGCCAGAAATAATAATACCAGAATGATGCCGGTTTTGTAGATTAGCTTGTGTCTGGAAGATTGAAATAAATTGACAGCTTTTGTTAAAATAAAAGATATTAGAATAATGAGAGGCGGAAAAATCGGCAAAAGATGACGAACACCAAGATTGAGATTGCCAGTAATGCTCAAATAGAAGTATAAAGTTGTGTAAGCTAGCAAAAGCGACAAACTGACCACGATAAAATCAAGGTGCTCTTCTCCCTCTGACCGGACCGAAATTTTTAACCAAGAAAAAATTTGGGAAATGATTTTTGGCGAGAAATATAAAACAAGGACAATGCTTAAGAGAAGGAGTGATAAAAAGCCGACTGTTTCTTTTAATAAAAAGACAACCGGAAAATAGGAAGGAAAGGCTTGATTGGAGACTTGTCCCAAATAGTAAACAGTGTTACCGCCGGACACTCGTTGCAAAACCATGCTCAGGCCAAGGCCGTATTCGGCCAAAGGACGAGTGAATTGACTTTGGTTTAAATGACTAACGATTTGGTGCTTTACCGATTTAGCCGGCAAATAATAATTGATGGTTTTCTGTAAGAAGGTGTTGTCAGCTCGTCGCACGTTGGGCCAATAAACCAGCCAGATAACCATAACGGAAAAGACGAATACCAAACCTCCTTTGAATAAATATTTTAACAAAGAGTGGCAACGGAGAACGGCTTTTTTCTTTGGAGGATCTTTTCTATCTTCTTGAGGGGCCGGTTTTAATAAAGGATAGGCAAACACAACAAGAGTATAAAGAGGTAGTAAGGCAACCGAGGAAAATTTGGCCGTGTGAGCTAATCCCAAAAACAGTCCGGCCAAAATAGTGTTCCGCCAACTCGGCTTGACTATAAATTTGGCAAAATAATAGAGAGAAAAAGTGAGGAAAGCGGCGATGCCGACATCGGTGGTAACCAAATGATTGTGTCCCAAAATGTTCGGATCAAGGAAAAAAATAAGAGCAGCTAAGAGTCCGGCTGTCAGACCGGCTAATTCCTTGCTCCACTTAAAAATAAACAAACCAAGCAGTAAAGAAATTAAGATAATCGGCAGGCGCGACCAAAAAGCGATTTGATTGGGATTGTTACCTTCTTGCCAAAGCAAATTATGCCCCGCTTCCCATTGCCCATTAACTTCCTTTTGCCAAAAATCTTTTTCAATATCAAGTTGAGGACGAAAAAATAAAAGAGGCAGAGCAGCCAAATCTTTAATGAGAGGGGGATGTTCCGGATTAAGACGCATATCATGAAAAAGCAAATAAGAATATCCGGCCGGAATGTGCGCCACTTCGTCAAAAGTTAAGGCGTCATTACGGGCATTCAAAATTGATACCGCCACAAAAAACAGTAGGACTCCGATAATGAGCCAACTGTAGTTTTTTGTAATCTTATTGGTTACTTTTTTCATTTTCGTTTTTCTTTGTTTAATGCAGATTAAATTTGCTTATTGTCGTGTTTGTTTTAAGCGCCCCACTCCTTCCTTTCACTCCCGGACCCTGTCCGGTTTTATTTCTTTTCCGAATCCCCTATCCTCGTTCTTGCTGTTTTCTTTTATTCTTCCATTCTTTTATTCCTTACAACTTGGGCTATTATGATATTATTGATAATATCATAATACTCTAACACCTGTTATAAAAATGCTTGCTGATTTTCGCTCTTTGTTTTGGTTGGTTGGTAAGGCAATACCTGAGAAATTCAATTCTTTGTCTGTCATCATTGTTGTTCGGTATCAACCTGGAAACGCTTCGTCAGTTACCAACTTCCTCCGCCACCGCCGCCGAAACCGCCACCGGCGCCACCGCCACTAAAACCGCTACCGCCGGAGCTGGCGGAAGAGTAACTGCTGGATAACGAAGAATTGATTGTTGAATTGAAGGAATCCAAGCTGTTCACTAAGGCTAGGGAATTTAGATTGGCGCTTGCGCCTTCGTACCAGTCGGGGTTTTCCCGGTAAATGTCTTGAAATTGTTTGGCCCATTCTTTTTCCACACCGAAAATCATAGCGTAGGGTAAAAATTTTTCAAACATTTCCGGTTTCTTTTCCGGAGCGTTGTGAAATTTGATTCTGTCCTTTTCGGCGGTTTCCAGATAAAGTTTGAAACCGGCCAATTTTTCTTTGATTAAAGCGCCCTTCTTAGTGTAGCGAGGCATAATAAGAGCAAAACCCATAATTATCAAGGCGCTGAAAATAACACTTAAAAAGCCGGCCAATCCCAGAAAAGACGAAGAGAAAAAGGCGACAAGCATTAAAAAACTGGCAATCCCCATCCATTGACTAACAACCTTACTCGGCAAATTTTTAAAATAACCCTTTCTTAAAATAGACTTGCCAACTTGTTTCTTTATTTCCGGCAAGTGCCGGTAAAAGTTGTAAGCCAAATTTTCTGACTTTACTTGTCCATTACTTCCCAAAGAAAAAAGTTTTTCAAAGAGAACCATTTCAGCAATAGACAATTTTTCTTTTGGTTTATTGCCTTGCCCCAGAAAAACATATTTAGCTTTTTTAAATAAGCCTCCTTTTTCCACCTCTTTGATTTTTAACCAGCCCTTGACCGCCAGTTGAATTAACATGGCCGAAAGAGCGCTATTCGGCAGATGACCATGCCAGAGAAAAGCGGCTTCACCGACACTTAAGTTATCGGGGATGTCATAGTAAGGAATGATTGTCCCCCGCCCTTTCGGATCCTTGCCCTTCTGGCGCCACTGCCAAAACATAAAAATAAAGGTCAGTAGAGGCAAAGAAAAAATACTGTTGTCCTGAAAAAAATACCAAAGCTTTTGCCAAAAACCTGGTTTTTGAATAACCTTCGGAGGAAAGGCTACAACCACGGTAACTTCCTCACCGGCGGAAATATTCTGACAGTTAAAAACTATTTGATTTTTCGTTTGACTGACAACGGAGCATAATTCGCCAGAGCCAGGCTCACCTCTAAAAGAAAGCGCTTTTTGGATATCCGGCGCTTGGATTTGAACAGAGACATTTTGCATATCTTCCAGCCAGTGAGCTCCGGTAACATTCCAATAAAATTCGCTATGATCGGGAAAGTAGTTGATGGCGCGACGAACGAGGTAGGAAATTTGGTAAGTATGTTCTCCGGAAATTAATTTGTCCGCTTCACCGATTTTTATCTCAATATTTTTTCCTTTTCGTTTCTTTTGCCAATGAGCCGGTTGGCCATCCTGTAAAACTTTAATATCTGTGATTTTGATGGAACGATGAAAGCCATGTTTGTCTGAATATTTTACCGGGATGAATCTGAAAATTCCGTGTTTTTGCTCGTCGCCGAAATCATAAATAATTTTTTCCTCTACTAAAACATCGGCATTTTTTTTAATTTTAATATTAGCGGAAAATTGTTTAATCCGGCCATTTCTAATAGAAGCTTCGGCCTGAGGTATTTTTAAAGAAAAATTATTTTGGAAAAACAACAAACATAATAATCCCGAAAGGAATAATATCGTCAGATATTTTCCGTTAAAAATGAAACTTGTCATTTTTTAGATCTTAATAATGTTTGTGGATGGAAATATCATCTTTATCAATAGTGATGTAAGTGGAAGGAATATCTGTCCAGCAACCGGAGTTGTAGTACTGGATTTTTTTACTTGTCTTTTTCATTGCTTTATGTGTATGTCCGCAAAAAATGACATCTGCTCCGCGCAAACGTCCGTAGAGCATGGCCCTTTTGGCTACTTTTTGAGAAGCTCGCAGCCAACCCTTGCTGTTTCGTTTGATAAAACGACTAATTCTTTTATCCCGGAAATCAACTACCTGGATAAAGTTGTAGATTTTATTTAAGACAAAACTTAAGAAAGCGTTGTTAACCAAGAAGTTGTCAAATTGATGTCCGTGAATAGCCAGATATTTTTTGTCGTTGTAATGCCAAGTGTAGTGCATATAGGTTTTGATGCCGGTCAGACTAGAAAAAAATTTGGTCAAACCAATGTCATGATTGCCAATGACCCAACGCACTTTTTTCTTTTTGGACAACTCACTAAACAAAGATAGAAGTTTCCAATCGTCTTCCCCTAGCTCGTTAAAATTCAGACTTTCAAACACGTCGCCGAGCAAAATTAGTTTTTTGAAGTGAAAATTTTTCACAAAGTCTAGGACCACCGCCGGGCGACTAACCATGGAGCCCAAGTGTAAATCGGAAATAATCAAGGTGTGCGCTCTGTTTTTGTCTCTTTTTGGCATTGTAACGAATTGTTTCTTGATTTATCGCTGGTTATATTGATAACTTTCAATTTCTGTTAATAAACAAGTTGTAAATATCCGCCGGTTATATCTGTATTATAGTTGTTTTTTTTAATGACGTCTATTCGGATTGTTTTGAAAATCTTATTCTCTTGATTGGTAAACAGCTCAAGAAATATTTTATAATTTTAGAAAGTGATTATTTAACAAGTGGAGATTTAATATTGATTTTTAATTTTTCCAGAGAATCTCGGAAAGAAATTCAAAATTAATTTGAAAAACCCTCCGGTTTTTTGGCTCCACATTTTGCGCTGTTTATTTTTTGTCTCCTCGAAGAATACAAAAGAACGATAATCGAGTTGTATTCGGTTGCACCGGTTGTTTTTAATTGTATTTTCACGCCAATTAAAGGACAACTTTTTACTAAAACCAAAATACAAACTTTATCACTGTGAGAAGATGGTCAGAAAGAACCATTATGAAATTATCAATAATTTCATAATAGATGACAAATGAAGATAATGAAGATTCTTAAGGGGATGAGATGAAATGGAAAATATTGATTTGCAGGCGGGCAACACAATAACTCTCTTGGTAAGAAAAAATAATTTAGCAAATAATCACCGACATTGCAGTTGAAATTTTTTATGCGTCTTACAATAAATTTTTACGCGCCAGAATTATTATTGTCAGTCGCCAATTAAAATGTTAGGATTGAAACAAGTCACTTCTGGCAAACTTTGCTTTTCTAAGGTTAGAAGAGCTTGTTTGTTGTTTAGTTGCGATTTTTTGTTTGTCTGATAATTATTTGTTGTTGAAGTTATTTGTAAAAAGTGATTTTGAGTTTATGAAAATTTTTGCCAAAAACCCACGCGCCTCTTTTGATTATACGTTCCTGGAAAAATACGAGGCCGGTTTGGTTTTGACCGGAATGGAAGTGAAGTCTATCAAAGCCGGACAAGCCTCTTTGAGAGGCGCTTTTATAACACCCCACAAAGAGAACGAACTGTTTTTAACAAATGCCACTATTCCGCCCTATAAATTTGCCGGCTCGGTGGGGGATTATGATCCTACCGCCCCGCGCAAGTTGCTTTTGCACAAGAAAGAAATCCTTTATTTAATAGGAAAAGTACGGACAGAGGGATTGACAATGGTACCTATTTCGTTGTATAATCGTCGGGGTAAAATAAAGTTGGAGTTTGCTTTGGCCCGCGGAAAGAAGAAGTACGACAAACGCGAGGATTTAAAGAAAAGAACGGCCAGACGAGAAATGGAGAGAAGGATGAAAAATAATTTTTGATTATTGATTTTGCGGGGGTGACAGGCTTCGACAGGTTGAACTTTTAAAAACCGGCAAGTCAAGCTTGAAAACCATCTTGTAAAACTGGTTTTCAAAGATTTAAGTGCAAATCTAAAAACAAGGGTAAAAACCGCTTTGGCAAATTTATTTGCCAAACCAAGTTTTGCCGCCGCTGTCGCCTAATTGAGCGATAGCCCGTCAACTGACCGACACCTGATAGGTCAGCTTGGCGTCAATTTTCAGGTTGCGAGTATTTTTTCTTCTCTCAAAAAAAATACTCTAAGCGCACTGAGAGACCAACTGTGAGTGTTTTGTTTGTTTAGAGCTCACTGTTGGTATCGCAAAACAAACTAAACTTGTAGAAGGTTTTTGGAAGTCAACTCTGGACATGGGTTCAAATCCCATCACCTCCACCAATTGGTTTGACTTCTCTTTTTGTTTTATTGTATTATAGCTGTAGCTATCGTTTTTTATTCAGAAAAAATTAATATTTAAGATTCAAAAAAATTAGACGAGGACATTATTCACGCAACAAAAAACCGGAAATAAAACGCACAAGGATTAATGAAATGATTCGGGTGCCTTTTGTTTTTTTGGTTGATGCCGAAGGCAAAAAAGTCGGAGAAATAGAAACCGCCCAAGCTTTGGAAATGGCCAGAGAAGCCGGTCTGGACTTAGTGGAGATTGTTCCCAAGGCTAAACCGCCGGTTTGCAAAATAATTGACTGGGGAAAGTATCAATACCAGCAAGCCAAGAAAAAACAGGACAGCGCCAAGAAGAAAAACAAGGTGGTCGTCAAAGGAGTAAGATTTAGACCAACGACCGGAGAGAATGACTTGGCTTTCAAATTAAAGCAAGCGGAAAAATTTTTAAAAAAAGGCGCTCGCTTAAAAGTGGAAATAATCTTGAGAGGCAGAGAGAAAGCATTTCAAGAAGCCAGCAAACAGAAGTTGCAAGATTTTGTTGACAAAATAGAAATTCCTGTTAGAATAGAGCAACCTATTCAAAAACAATTTAACGGTTGGAATATTTTACTTTCCCCAAAAAAATAGTTGCCGTTGATAGAATGAGGATTGCAGCTGAGAAGTTTAGATGGGGCCGTTAGATTGTTTGTTTTTTTGTTGCCAGAGTTTGAAAAGTTGAATTTTGTTGAGTAATTTTATTAAGTAATTTTCTGAAAAATTTTAACGAGGATAAAGAAAAAAGATATGCCCAAATTAAAAACCAGGAAAGCCATCGCCAAGAGAGTGAAAATCACCGGCAAAGGCAAGGTTCTGCGTCGTCGGGCCGGACAGAATCACTTTAATGCCAAGGAAAGCGGAAAATTGATTCGCAAGAAAAGACGTGACAAAGTGGTTGAGGGTGTGGTGGCTAAGAACATTAAAACGGACATTGTTGCCGGATTATAAGAAATTTAATTCAGTGTTATGCCAAGAGTCAAAAGAGGAACAATCGCTTCTAAAAGACGCAAAAAAATTATCAAGGCCGCCAAGGGTTTTAAATGGCGACGTAAAAGTAATTATCGCGCCGCCAAAGAAGCTTTGATCAAAGCGGGAAAATATGCTTACCGCGATCGCCGAGTAAAAAAGAGGGTGATGCGACGTTTGTGGATTTTGAGACTAAACAACGCCTTGCGTCAACAAGGAATTAGATATTCCGAATTTATGAAAAAATTGAAAGAAAAGAAAGTGGAATTGGACAGAAAGGTTATGTCGGAGATGGCGATGGAAAATCCCGAGATTTTTGAGAAATTTGTGGAGGAAATTAAAGCTTAATGAATTGGAGATAAAAAGGGCGGAGCCCAGCCGGGCTCCGCCCTTTTTTCAAATCCTTTTTTAACGCTTTAAACGTTTGCAGAGCACTGTTTGAAAAATCTTGGACTCGTTTCAACTTCGCGCTTTTCTATTCTTGAGGCTCAATAACTAGTTCTATTTTTTTAATAACCACTTTTTGCAGAGGTCTGTCTTTTTGGTCGGTTTCCAGACTTTCAATTTTATCAATTACTTCTTGACCGGAGATTACCTGACCAAAGACAGTGTGTTTTTTATCCAAAAAATCATTATCATTTGTGTTGATAAAAAATTGACTACCATTGGTGTTCGGGCCGGCATTAGCCATAGCGATAGTGTATTTTTTGTTGTGATTATTTGCTCCGATTTCATCTTTGAAAGTGTAGCCCGGTCCACCGCTGCCATTTCCCTTGGGATCGCCTCCTTGAATCATAAAATTTTTAATAATCCGATGAAAAGTTAAATTGTTATAAAATCCTTTCCGGGCCAAAGTGCAAAAATTGGCTATGGTCAGGGGTGTTTGCTTATTAAAGAATTTAATCTTGAACTTGCCAAAGTTGGTGATAATTGTCGCTTCTCGGCAAGTTTTTCCCAATTCAGTTTTTATAGGCAACTGCTCCTTGCTGTCATCATTGCTTCCTTCCGCTTGATTGACATTCATTTTATTTTTTTGATCATTGTTCGCTTGCTTGCCCTCTTTTGCCTTCTCGCTTAAAGTCTTTGCGCCAAACTGTTGAGTTAGAACGGGAATATCTTCTCCCAATTGACGAAGGTCTGTCGCCTGTTTTTTACCTGAGTTAAGCGGCCGGTTTATTTGATTTTCCGTAGGTTGACTTTGACAACCGGAAAGAATGAATATCAATAGCAAAAATGTTAGCAAGCTGAATTTCTTCACGTCTTTATCTTATTTGTTATAAAAAAGTTTTTCGGCTTTTCGTTTAATTAATTGAGTGACAACATCCAAATTGTCTTCCGGAGATAATTTAACGGATTTGATTTCTCCGCATTTTTGACAACGATGCTTGAGCCGCCATTTTTGCGATTTAAACTGGGCATCAACCGGTTCCATCAGCCCGCCACAATCATTTTGGCGGTCACCCGGCCGGATGTCAACATGTTTGGACCAAAGACAATGGGGGCAATGATTGGTGTAGCCATTCCCCTTTACTTCTTGTCCGCAATTTTGACAAACAAAATTTTCAAAACGGCGCTGAAATTTTTTTTCAAAAATTTGTTCACCCATTTTTGTCGCTTATTAGGTTAATTTTTGTCAGAGTCGGTTAAAGTCCGCCAGGAAAAATTGGCGGGATTTCCGGACTTGGTCCGGCTGTATTTTAAAATATATTTTTTGGCTTTTTGCAACAAATAATCGGCTTTTTGTGGATTGGAAATTTTGTGAAAATTCCGCAAGAGAGCGGTCGGCCCGGGAATTTCCGCCAATTCCAAGAGTAAATCTTCCGCTTGCGCTTTTTTAATCAGTTCTCTGTTTTCTTCTTGACTCCTACCCAGGATTAGGTGCCATTTCGTTTCCCCCGCTTTCGGCCAAAAATGGCGTCCTATTTTCAGAGATTGAAAATCTTGATTTTTCAAGGGCTTATTTTTACTTTCCGTTTGTAAAAGATTCTTTACTTTTAAACCAAACTTTTCTTCGGTCAGCGGGCAACCGCCGGCGGGATTAGGGTAGTATTTCAGATTAAATTTTTTAACCAAGGACAGTTGCTTTTGCCGACTGCGTCCGGAAATATCCAGCAGTTTTTCTCTATCCACCAGGCCTTCTTGTTCATAAACGGTTTTCGGCAATAGTTTGGCGCTCAGAGGTCTGAGCAGACGATTTTCCAGGCCGGCTAAAATTTCCACTTTTCTGAGAGCCTCCCTGTTTTGAGAAAACGGCCTCTGTCCCACCACTTCCCCGCTGGCAATGATATCAATTTTTTTCTCCCGGGCAACTTGCTTGGCTACTCTGAACATCAAGCCGTGGCAATCAACACAGGGATTCAATCCCTTGCCGTAGCCGTATTTCGGATTCTTGACCACCGCCAATTGTTCCTCGGCAATGTTTTTAACCAGCAGAGGAATTTTCAGTTGCTTGACCGACTTTTCAGCCTCCTTCTCGTTGAAGAAATGACTGACAAAAGAAAGGGCTGTCACTTCAATTCCCTGCCGTTGCAAGATAGCTACCGCCAAAATGGAGTCCAATCCGCCGGAAAATAATACCAAGGCTTTGCTCATATTTTCAGCTTTTGAAATTATTTTTACTGTTGGCAGTTTAACACCGGGTCAAAGGAAAAGCAAGGAATTTTAGTTGACTTTCGGCTTACAATGTGCTAGCGTTTTGAGGTGTAGTACATTCAGACAATGCCCTGCTCTCAGGCAGGGTAAAAAAATCAAAGGAGGTTGTTGAATGCCGAGAATTGAAATTAAAGAAGGCAGAATTGTCGGGAAGATGAAGAGAGATGGCAGGAATTGTTTGGAGGTGGTTCTAATAGATCTGGTTGATGAGCCAAAAGTGCTGGGGTCAGCCATGATTACAGGAAGGGATTGCCGGAGCTGTACCATTGAAATACACCCGATCGGAGGGGCTATCGTTGTCACCCTCAAAAAGGGTGTGAATACCAGGACCTATGTATTGACATACGAGGTTCTGGTGGAAGAAGGGAGGAGAAAAAAAATTCTGGAGCTCATGCTCCAAAAAACATATTTCAGCAGAGTCTGGGGACGAAAGCTCCCCAAACGTGAAAAATAGAATCTAAAGAAACCGGAAGGACAATTGTCCGACCGGTTTTTCTTTTTATTTTTTAAGCTTTTATTCTGTTTTTCACCGACTTTTTATTGAACAATCCGCAGTACTAAAAACCTCCTTTTTGAACCACCCTTCTTAGTTTTTTACCACTAATTGAAAGTGTATAGCAATCTTTCCCGTCTCAACTAACTTGCTTTTTTTTCTTGTTTGTGTCATATTTGTCTGTCATTCAGTTCTTTTAAATTTGAGTACTTTGCCATAGAAAATATCAAAGGAGGAAAAATTATGCCAAAAATTTTTTTGGAAGAGGGAAAGGTGACAAAAATAATTAAGGATTTTGGAGAGAAGGATGTGTTATATCTCTCTATTGAGGATCCGGTATCGGTCCGTAGCTATTTGATGGATGATACCGGAAAATTAACCGACAATAAGGCCGGGGTCAACGGTTCCTGGCCAGGCATTAAATATGCCGTTATCATCACTTCCATGCGTCCAATGGAAGTGATGTCAATTGAGTTCAGAAAAGGAGGCAGATACCTCCTGATATATTATGGAGGATCTGATTTTTCTTTTTTTAAGGCGACAGAATGAAAAAGGATGGTGCTACCCACACCGGGTTGATTAGTTGAGTTGGAACCAAAATATCTTAACTAACTGCCCGGTTATTTTATTTTCCACTGATATACTTTGGGCGTTTTTAAGCGTTAGATGTTGAGTCCGGTTTTTATTAGGAGAAAACGATAAAGCGCCAGGCTCATAAGAATAAGAAATATCATTATCAGCCAATAGTATTTTTTACGATGTTGGTGGTGGAAGACCCTTTCTTGGTGAGTCACCTTGTCCAGCAATTCGTCACCAAAGAGAATGGATAAAAATGTGCCCAAAGCGGAAATAAAAATAATAGACCAGAAAGGAATGGGGTGAGTTAAAATATTCTTAAACAATCTCAGCAATTCTGTTTTTTCGTAAACTTCCGGCTGAAAGAAAAAAGTATAAACGTTGAGGACGGCAGCGATAACCCAAACAATGATTTCTGCCCGGATCATTCTAATGTTTGTAACCAGACGCAAAGGAAAGTCAATCAAAAAACCGGCATCAGCAACGGGTGTGCAAAAGACAAAAAAGGACCAGGTTAAGACGGCCACTTGAAAGCCCTCCCCCGCCCCGTATTTTTTGGCTACCCAAAAAAAGTAGGCAAAAAAGATACCGACTATTAAAATAAATTTATAAAGAACTCTTCTTTTGGTTTGGTGTTTGATTAGATTGGGCCAAATTTTTTCTGACATAATTTAAAATTTAATGTTTTCACTTGGGCTACTTGAACGCTTGTTCATCCCTTCCATTTGCGCTTCTCAACGAAGCAAAAAAAGCCAAATAATCAGAGCCAGTCCCAGACGATACCAAAAAAATATTTTATAACTTGTCTGATTAACAAATTTCATTAAACCGGCAATAGCCAGGTAACCACTGAGAGCGGCCGCTATTACTCCACTGATCTCATACCAGCCCACTCCTTGAGAAAATAGCGCCGGCATTTTATAAAGAACCGCGCCAAGGATAATGGGGATAGAAAGCAAGAAGGAAAAACGAGCAGCCGCCCGACGATTAAAATTCAGAAACAGGCCGGTGGTAATGGTGACGCCGGAACGGGAGGTGCCGGGAATAATAGCTAGGGCCTGTGACAATCCGATTAAAACGGCATCACGAAAATTCAGATTTTTGAGAGAGCGTCGTTGGCGGGAAATTAGATCAGCCCAATAAAGCAAGCCCCCAAAGAAAACCAAGGTGAAAGCAATTAAGGTCGGATTACGCAGAGCTTGTTCGGCCAAATCATTTAAAAAGTAACCGGCCAGCGCGCCCGGAATGGTGGCTAAAACCAACAGAGACAAAATTTTGTCCGGATAAAACTGTTTCTTGTTTTGGTTTGGCAGGATTTGCTTGATTTTGAATTGGTGTAAGAAATGAACAAATATTTCCCAAAGATCAGCGCGAAAATAAGTTATCACCGCCAGTAAAGTTCCCAAATGCAAAGCAACATCAAAAGCCAACCCCGGATCGGGCCAGTGAAAAAATTTTGGCAAAAGAATGAGATGAGCCGACGAGGAAATTGGCAGAAATTCCGTTAATCCCTGGATAATACCAAGAACAATTGCTTGACTTATTTCCATCTACTTTTTATTTATCAACCGGTTAATTAAATTTGATTGTTTGCAAAGAGAAAGTTGGCAAAGATTTCCTTTCTCGGTTTTGTTCATTATAGCACTCTGCCTTGAAGTTACAAATCCCCCACCGATGACTGCTTAAAAAACCACTTTTGTTTTATGGTCAATATTTTGAAATATTTTGTCGGGAATTATTTTGAATAATGTAATGACCGATTCTGCAATCTCATTGCAAATTATTTGCCTTTGCTTTGTTTTTTAGTTATTATGACAGAGAGGAGTTTTGTCTTGACTAAACCGGTAAATAGTATATTATTAGTAGGTCTTTTTAAAACATTGTGGGGGCGTAGCTCAGCTGGTTAGAGCGTCTGCCTGTCACGCAGAAGGTCGAGGGTTCAAGTCCCTTCGTCCCCGCTTTTTTCGGGCGTTTAGCTCAGGTGGTTAGAGCGCGTCGCTGATAACGACGAGGTCCCAGGTTCAAGTCCTGGATCGCCCACATTTTGCCAGCGCATTGTTTGTAAATAATTTTTCGGGGCCGGTAGCTCACCTGGTAGAGCACCTCGTTTGCACCGAGGAGGTAGCGGGTTCAAGTCCTGTCCGGTCCACAATGAGCCAACTATTGCTTTTTTGTCAAAAGTATGCTAGGTTTCTCTGGTACGGGTTGGCACAGTAATTGATAAGTAAAATATATGAAAACCGACATTCAACCTAAATATTACGAAAAAGCCACTATTACTTGCTCTTGCGGTCATGTTTTTACCGTTGGTTCAACAGTGGAAAAAATGCAGGTGGAAGTTTGCAGTAATTGTCATCCTTTTTATACCGGTAAGAAAAAATTGGTTGATAGCGCCGGTCAGGTTGATCGTTTCCAGAAGAGAATGGCTATGGCTGAGAAACTAAAAAAGAAGCAAGAAAAGAAAAAGAAGGCTGTTCAAACTACGAAGAAGACAAAAGCGAAAAAAGAAGCCAAGATTAGTCAAAAAAACGTCAAACAAGACAAAGAAAATAAATAGCTTAGCGGATTTCCTTTGTTTTATTTTCAATTGTCTTGTTTTTTGTTACCCTGAGTTACTTTTGCTATTTCTTGAGGTTTAAGATGGGGTCGTGTTGGTTTTTGTGTTATAATTTAAGCAGTTCTGGTGGATTAACAGTTACTGTGATTTTCTTAATTTCTTGTCAAGATTTCCGCGCACTATTTTTAATTGAATTTTGGACTTTTTTCATTAAGATAAGTAGATAACTTGAAAAAATAATAGTTGGGAAATTGATGGGTTAGTGAATATTTAAATAAATTGTCGGTAAAAAATAAACAAAGATGTCCGAAGTGGAAAATTACAAAGAAGAATTAAAGAAAATAGAAGCAGAGATTGCCAATCCAGACAATTTTTCTGACGGCAAAAAATTAAAGAAGTTGGCCACCAGAAAAGCCGAGTTGGAAAAAATTGTTCGGACAGCTGAAGTCCTGTCCTCTTTACAAAACGAATTCATTGAGAATGAAAAATTGGCTGCCGGCGAGAATGATAAGGAATTGGCAGAAATGGCGCGAGAGGAAAATAAAAAAATTAAAAACAAGATGGCCGAATTGGAAAAGGAGTTGGCGGCTTTATTGCAACCGAAGGACCCTAATGATGAGAAGGATGTAATAGTGGAAATAAGGGCCGGCGCCGGTGGCGATGAATCGGCCCTCTTTGCCGCCGATCTTTTCCGGATGTATGCTCGCTACGCCGAGAAACAGGGTTGGCAAATAAAAATTTTAAATTCTCACCAAAATTCTTTGGGTGGTTACAAGGAAGTTATATTTGAAATAACTGGGGAAAATGTTTATGGACAAATGAAATATGAATCCGGCGTCCACCGGGTGCAGAGAATTCCGGAGACGGAAAAACAGGGACGAATTCATACCTCTACCGCTACGGTGGCCATACTGCCTCAAGCGGAAGAAGTTGATCTGGAAATAAAAAAAGAAGATTTGCGAATAGATACTTTTGCCTCTTCCGGTCCGGGGGGCCAGAGTGTCAATACCACTATGAGCGCCGTGAGAATCACCCACTTGCCTACCGGAATAGTCGCCTCCTGTCAGGACCAAAAAAGCCAATTGCAAAACAAAGAGCAAGCAATGAAAGTTTTGCGTTCGCGAATATTGCAGGCGGAAGAAGAGAAAAGAAGACAAGAATCGGTTGAGCAACGTCGCGGACAAATCGGCACCGGTGACAGGAGTGAAAAAATAAGAACCTACAATTTTCCCCAAGACAGAGTGACTGATCATCGGATCAAGAAGTCGTGGGGAAATCTGGAAGACATTTTGGATGGAAACATTGGAAAAATTACGGAGAGCATTAAAGAGGTGGATAGAGAGAGAAAAATTAAAAAAGGTGTAAATTCTTAATATGTTGTTGGGAAGGAGTGGTACTCTGAGCAAAGTCGCCGATGTGTTACTAAAAAATATTCCGGGATTGAGACTGGCAAGAAAGAAATAGTCCTCTTGGTAATTGACTTTCTTGTCAAAAATGATACCATTTTGAGCAATGTCCCGATAGCTCAGCTGGATAGAGCAACGGCCTTCTAAGCCGTAGGTCGCAGGTTCGAATCCTGCTCGGGACACCCTAGAAAGTTGTAGATTGTGGGAAAAATGTGGTAAAATGATGGTGCCAGGAATATTGTTGAAAATGTAAATGCGCAAAGAGCCTCGGTGGCGGAATTGGTAGACGCGTTGGACTCAAAATCCAATGATAGCAATATCGTGAGAGTTCAAATCTCTCCCGAGGCACACTAATAAATTTTATTTATTAAAAGGTCGAAAACATAATAAGTATTAAACACAAAAAAAAATGAATACAGTAAAAATGGCAGACATTAACAACTCGCTGGTAGACTCCAGCCAAAAAATGTGGAATGGGTTGGTTGATTACTTACCAGCGCTAGTACTGACAGTCGTGATATTGGTTGTCGGTTTGGTTCTGGCTTTTGTCTTGGGCAGTTTAACAACCAAGATAGTCAAGAGTCTGCAGGTTGATAAAATTTTGGCAACTTTTGGAATCAGAGAAAAATTGAAAAAGTATGATATTGATTTTTCAATATCCGGTATTTTCGGTTGGTTAGTCAAATGGTTTGTAATCTTTACCACCTTGTTTACCGTGGCCGATATTTTAAACTTGCAAAATGTCTCTGAATTCTTGAGCCGAATATTGGCCTACATTCCAAATGTTTTGGTAGCGGTTGTTATCTTGACATTAGGTTTGATAGTGGCCAATTTCTTGGCGGAATTGGTTGATAAGTCAATCAGCACGACTGACTTCTTAAACAAGACTTCCGTAAGAGTTCTGAGGGCTATCACTAAATGGATAGTAATACTGTTTAGTGTTATGGTGGCCTTGACAGAACTCAATATCGCCACTGAACTAATCCAGATTTTCTTCTCCGGAATTGTTATGATGTTCTCTTTGGCTGGAGGTATTGCCTTCGGTTTGGGAGGCAAGGACAAGGCAAAAGAACTGGTTGATAAAATATTCAGCGAGGAAGAAGAGTCAGAAGTTAGGGAAGACTACGAAGAATAATTTTCACTTTCCTTTCGAAAACAACCGCCCAAAGGCGGTTGTTTTTTGTATATAATTTTAGGAAAAAGTGGACAAGTGTTCCGTTTTAGCGAACCACTTCTTTACCTTGTCCATACCAGTCAACTATTCCCCTCTCCAGGTGAACAACATTGGAATAGCCCTGTTCCAAAAGATTATTAAGAATGTAAAAGCTACGATTGCCGGTGCGACAGTACAAAGCGATACGATCATCTTTTTTAAGGCCAAGGGGTTCAAAATGAGCCCAAAAATTGGAAGTGGGCACCAACTTGGCGTCTTTAATATGACTTTCGGCATATTCAAACGGCTCACGGACATCTAAAATATGTGTGTTTGGTTGTTTGATAAATTCTTCAAACTCATCAACGGTTAAATTTCTATTCATAACTCTTATTTATCTTATTGTTTTAAAAGCTGGAGGAATAAAGGATTTAGGAGGACAACTCTGAATAAGTTAGATAATTATTCTGGTTTGAATTTCAATTTCCAAAATTCAACCAAGAGAGCGCTGGCTATGAAAATTGAGGAATAAGTTCCGGCGATTATTCCAACCAGTAGGGCAATGGCAAAATATTTGATACTCTCTCCACCAAAGAAAATGATGGCTAAGAGAACGACAACAACAGTTAGGGATGTATTTAGGGAGCGCGCCATAGATTCGTTGATGGAGCGATTAACTGTTTCTTCAAAGTTTTTTTTGGCTTCCGCTCTGTTCAAGTTTTCCCTGATGCGGTCAAAAATAACAATAGTGTCATTAACACTATAACCCAGGATAGTCAACAGGGCGGCGATAAAAGGAATGTTCACTTCCACCCCGTAATAATGTCCCAAGAAAGCAAAGACACCCAGGACAATAATTATATCATGAGCCAGAGCCAATATGGCCCCTACGCCGTATTTCCAACTTTCCACCGGATAGGAAACTTTCCGAAAAGCCCACATAATATAAAGCATAATACCAATGATGGCGACAATGGTGGCTTGAATAGCCTTATTTTTCAATTCTTGAGAAATGGCAGAACTGATAAACGAAGTTCTTTCTATAATCGCTTGGGGGTATTCTTTTTTGATCAGTTGATTCAACTGAGAATTTACCTTATCGCTATCGGAAACAAATTTAATTAGCATTTTGTTGCCTTCGGAAATTTGAATGCTCAAATCTTCCAAGGGTAACCGATTGATTTTTTGCATAAATTCTTCTTTGCTTGGAGCTTGTTGGGGAAACTTTACTTCAACCAAGACCCCACCCTTGAAGTCTATACCGGGCTTTAAACCCCAAATAAAAAGAGCCAGGAGACTGGCGATTACCGCCATTCCCGAAAGCACAAAAAAAATATTCCGATGTTGGATTATTTTCATTTCTTGTTTTAATAAGTTAAAAATTTTCCGAATATCATTTTCCGGAGGCGACCACTAAAACGGTAAATTCTCCTCTGATTTTATCTTTGTTTTCTTGGTAGTGGTTTAGAATTTCCGATACCTCCCCTTCTCTGATTTCTTCAAATTTCTTGGATAATTCTCGTCCAACAATCATCTTAGCACCGGGAACGGTTTTTTGCAACAGCTCCAAGTTTTTGATGAGGCGGTAAGGCGATTCATAATAGAAAACCGGGTAGCCGTTTTCCAAAAGATTGCTTTTAACCTCTGCAAAAAAGTTTTTGCGCCCTTTTTTATTGGGAGGAAATCCCAGAAAAACAAATTTCTGTAAATTCACACCGGCCACTGAAGCCAAGGTGGTCAAGGCACTGGGACCGGGAATGGGGATGATTTTTACTGTTGGAATTTGTTTCCTAACGGCAGCGACCAATTCATTACCCGGATCGGAAATACCGGGTGTTCCGGCATCGGTCACCAGGGCCAGATTTTTCCCTTCTCGTAGCTTGGAAATAATTTGTTCAACTTTGTTTTGTTTGCTTCTTTGATGATAAGAGAGAAGCGGTTTTTTGATTTGGCAATGATTTAATAATTTGGCGGTGACTCTAGTGTCTTCACAAACGATAAAATCAACACTTTTGAGCGTTTCCAATGCCCTAAGAGTGATATCTTGAAGATTACCAATCGGAGTGGCTACGATGTAGAACATATTTTTCTCTTTCTTACTTTGCATATTCTTGCGCGCCTTCCAATTTAATTGATAGTAAATTGGAAACGCCGTCGTCACTCATACTGACGCCATAAATGGCTTCGGCTGTTTTCATAGTTTGGCGATTGTGGGTGATAATAATGAATTGAGTCTTTTTGGACAATTCCCGAAGGATTCTGCCAAACCTTTGGGAATTGGCTTCATCTAAGGCGGCTTCCACTTCATCCAGAAGCACAAACGGTGGCGGGTTGTGAGAGATGATGGCAAAAAGAAGCGCCAAAGAGGTTAATGTTTTTTCACCGCCGGAAAGCATCCCCAGACTGGAAATCTTTTTGCCCGGAGGATTGGCCACCACTTCCACACCAATTTGAATTTCTCTTTCCTTTTCTTCATCTTTGCTGTCAATTTCTTCTTCATTGTTGGAACGACGACTTTCTATTTCCACTTGTTCCAGCTTGGCTGTTCCACCGTTAAAAATAATTTTGAAATAATGTTGAAATTCTTTGTTGATAGCTCGGAAGGTTTGGCTAAATCGCTTCTTGATTTGTTTGTCCATTTCCTCAATAACCTTTCTTAGTTTTTTCATAGCCACTTTTAGATCCTCTGATTCGGAACGCAGAAAATCATAACGAGCCTGAGTTTCTTTGTATTCTTTGATAACTTCCGGGTCAATGCCACCTATTTGGTCCAATTGGTTTTTAAGCCAATAAATACGTTCCGAATAGGCGGAAATTTCCTTCTCTGTCAAATTAGAGTTGACTGTGACCAATCTCTCTGGTTCTTTTTTTAATTCGCTTAGAATTTGCCGACGCAGGTCTTCTTCCTTTACCTCCAATTTGGCCAACTCAATTTTAATCTCGTTTAATTGATTTTTCAATTGATCAATATCAAATCTCAATCTGCGCAATTTATCTTCCAGTTCAATGGCCGTTCTTCTTTCTTGATTTTCCTTTTGAAGTAAAGCGTCTATTTTTTGACCGATTTTTTTTATTTTTTCCAGTAAATCTTTTTTCCTTTTTTGATTAGCGACAATTTTCTGCTCCCGCAGAGAAATCTCCTTTTCACTTTTCTCTTTTTGGGAAGCAAGTTCCGGAGAAATTTTCTTCTCAGTGATTTTTCCTTGACGAAGGGCTTGATACAGCCCTTCTAAATCCTGCAAAATTTTTTCAGCCTCTTTTTGCAAAGAGTTTAGATCAATTTTCTTGTCTCGGTCAATAATTTGTTGCAAAAATTGTTTTTGTTTTCCCTTGAGAGCAACAATTTTATCTTTGACGAAATCAAGATTGACGGGAATCTCTCTGATAGCGGAGAGCTGGCGGAGCTTTTCTTTTTCCAATTCCAACCGGCCTTCATTGACGACCAACTCCTTTTCAATTTTGTTTAATTCTTCAGCTAGCGCTCTCTTCTCTTTTTCCAGAGCAGAAATTTCTTCTTTGTAAGAAACAGCATTGATGCTCTCTTGTCTGATTTTCCGAGAAAGGTCTTCTATATTTTTTTGCAGACTTTCAATTTCCTTCTCTTTGTTTTTTGCCTGTTGAGATAATTCTTGACGAGAGGACTGTAATTGTTTCCAAAGGAAGGAGTATAGTTCAGTTTGCTTTTGCGTCAGTTCCCGCAGGTAATTTTCCCCTTTTTGCATCTTGTTGTATTGCCTTTTTAAAAGGCGCAGGTGTGGTTCTATTTCCGCCAACAACTCATCCACTCTTTCTAGATTTTTGATGGTTGATTTTAATTTACGCTGGCTTTTTTCCTTTTTTAATTGATAACTTTTTACTCCGGCGGCTTCTTCCAGCATCGCTTTTTTTTCCAGAGGACCGGCCTGCAACAATTTGTCAGCCATTCCTTGGTTGACGATAGCGTAACTGCGTTGACCTACTCCGGCCTTGGCCAATAATTCCAAAAGATCACTCAGTCTAACACGAGAGCCGTTAATTAGGTATTCATTTTCTCCATCTTGGTAAACTTTTCTGCTGATTATCACTTCTTCGTAATCCAGAGGAATCTGTTTGTCAGAGTTGTCTAAAAAGATTGACACTTGGGCGCTACCCAGTCTTGATTTGTTGTCACTGCCGGCAAAAATGATGTCACTTGATTTTTTTCCGCGCAAATTTTTCATAGATTGCTCTCCCAAAACCCATTTTAAAGCGTCAGCCACATTTGATTTGCCGCTGCCATTGGGACCAACAATGGCTGTAATGCCAAAGTTGCGGGCGGTGTTTTCATCTTGTAGTCGGGGAGACGCCTTTGTTTCAAAAAAGTTCAGTGTCGTTTTACGGGCAAATGATTTGAAACCGTTGATTTCTATTTTTTTTAGTAACATAATTTTGCTTTGCAATTTGTTTGCCAGTGCCATTAACAGGTTTAGATTATACTACAAAATGAACCTTTTTACCAATTTCTATTTGTCCCTTCTTTCTGTTTTTCGCTTATTTTCATTTGTCGGCAGTGATTAACACTGAAACTTTCTTGGGACCTTGAAGAATTTGTTTTTTATCTCCGGGAAAATCGTGGATGGCTCGCCAAAGAGTTTTTTGGTCATAACGGTAGCCCGCCCCCCTTCTCGTGCCGGGATCGTTAACAATAAAAACTCCTTCCGCTTTGCGTCCGACGCTGTCCCTGTCCGCTTCGTCATTGTAACCGATAATAATCAGGTTGTGATAAAGGGGACCAGGAGGGGTGAAATAGGGATTTTTTAAAAGACGGCCGGCGGTGGGCGCAAGAATCGGATGTCCAAGCGCCAGCTCCCGCTTGAGACTCAAAATGGTGGGGTTGTTGAGAATTTTTAGATTACTTAAATGATAATAATCATTAGCCAACTTGGCCGTTTGTTGTACATCACTGTCAAAGAAATCGCCATAGTTTTTCAATTGAAATTTAACCAATTTTTGAATTTCTTCTTCTGCTAAACTTTTATTTAAGGGTTGATTTTTGTAAAAGTAGTACAGCATAACCAAAGAAGCCTCCTCGCAAGCTTCTTCGTGTAGTTGGTCCCAGCGACCAAAAGGTGCTTGACAGGTAAAAGGAATATTGGGGATGAGAACTTTCGTCGGTAAATTTTGTTCTCTTTTGTCTTTATTGGAATTGTTTTTGTCGTCTACAGTTGAACTTTTTTTTGTTGAGATTTGTTGTTTTTGATTTAATTTTCTCAGGTCGGTTTCCAGGTAGGTATTTGACTTATTTTTGATTTGACTTTTGTCTTTTGATGATTTTTCCAGAAAATTGTTTGTTTCAATTTTTGAAAGTTGGTTCTTGGACGGATAATGTTTTTTAAAAGCCGGAGAAGATGAATAGGCTAACCAACCAACTGTGAGACAAAATACTAAAAGGATTATTGCCAGTATTTTTTTGTCTTTTTTGCGTTGATAATAAGTAATTGAAATAATTTTCATTGTCGCCCAAATACCCAGAAAATCAACAAAAACATCAATTAACTTACCGGTTCTGCCGAGCACAAATAATTGGTGAACTTCGTCCGAGAAAGCATAGAGAGTTGTCCAAATCATAGCTTGCCGAATTGATTTTTGAAAAGGGGATTGACATTTGTAAAAAAATTGCCACAACAAAAAACCGAGTAAACCAAACTCGGAAAAATGCGCCGTTTTGCGCAAAGCCATTTCCAAAACATTGTTGCCTTGCGCCCTTAAGCCGGGCTGAGCGGAAAGATAAAAAATCAAGCCGGCCCAGAGAAGAATCAGCCCGAAGTACAACCAACAAGAGCTCTTAACGCCCCTTTTTTTCACTGCGTTCTATTAGATCATTTATCAAATGATAGAGAGAATAAACCGGACGCCAAAGCCAAAGAGTTCTCTCTATAAAAAATTCAAAAAATCTATGCATTATTTTTTCCTTACTGATCTCTTTTTACGACCACGTCGTTTAGGTTGTTTCTTTGCCCTGGCTTGCATAATTTTTAAGTCGTCTTCTTCGCTTAGTCTGGTGTAAATAGCCACCAGGAAAAAGATAATTCCTATTTCTAACCATTGGGTGGACGCCAGCCACATATCTTGCACCGCCCAACCGAAAGCGGCCGCCAAGACAGCTACAGCCCCCAAAACAAAGAAACCGTCTGCTAAATTTTTGTGTAACATCTTAACACCTCCCTCCCAGATTAAGATTTATTATGATAAATTATACTACAAATTTGGTATGTTTTCTAAACCAACCGTTTTCCACCAATCTTAAGAAAATTCTGGTAATAACGATAGCGGTAAACATTGACAACAGAACGCCCAAGATAAGAATCAAGGCGAAGCCTTGGATGAATCCACTGCCGAAGAGAATAAGAATCAATGAGGTCAAAATGGTGGAATAATTGCCATCCCGAATAGATGGCCAGGCTCGGCGAAAACCTTCTTTAATGGCGGCGGAAAGTTCTCTGCCTCTAGCCAATTCTTCTTTAATACGTTCAAAAATTAAAATGTTGGCGTCCACAGCCATTCCCACCGACAAGATGAAACCGGCAATGCCCGGCAAAGTAAGGGTGATTCCAAAGGGAGAGAGAGAAGACAGTTTAATAACACTGACCATTAGAAGGGCATAGCTGGTTAAGGCGAAGACAGCCATCAATCCGGCCAGACGATAATAAATAATCATAAACAGCGCCACCGCCATTAGTCCCCAAAAAGCGGCAGTCAGACTTTTCTGTAAAGATTCCGCTCCCAGAGAAGCTTCCACTCCCTGTTCTTGCACTAATTTGATAGGAACCGGTAAAGCACCGGCATTAAGACGTTGGGCTAATTGCTTTGCTTCGGCTAAGGTAAAATCTCCGCTTATTTCCGCTCGCCCATCTCGGATGACGGCTTGCACCACCGGCGCGCTGATAATGCTATTATCCAAAAAAATGGCCACGCGCTTCCCTTGGTTTCTCTCGGTAATTTCTTTGAATAACTCCTTGCCTTTTTTATTAAAACTTAAAAGAACGGTGGGACGACCGGTTTGCGGGTTGAAAGCCACTTGAGCTCTTTCCAAATGCTTACCGGACAAACCGGTCGGCTTCCAGCTTGGTTGCAACATTTTCTTCCGAAGAGCGGTTTTAATTTCTTCCAAAGTCATTTTTTTGACTCCTTCTGGTAATTTTTGCTTTTGCATTTGTTGAAATTGTTGCAGAGCCAACTGTTCTACGATTTTTTCCTCGTCGGGTGATAATTTTTCTCTGGCTTCACCTTCCTCTTTGAATTCCAAAAGAGGAGTTTCTTTAATTATCTTTTTAGCTTGATTGATATCTTTTATTCCGGCCAGCTCCACAATCAGGCGATAACTTTTACCGACTTTGGAAGGACGAATGATCGGTTCGGCTACGCCAAAAGCGTTTACTCTTCTTTCCACAACATCTTGCACTCCTTTTAAGGCCTCCATTTCTTTGCCCTTTTCTATATTTTTCATATCCGCTTCATAAACAAGATGTACGCCACCTTGCAAGTCAAGACCTTTTTTGATGGTTATTCTATCCAGAAAATTATTTAACCAGCCAATCTTGGTGTCTATTTTGTGTCCTTTGATTTCCCGAGGAAGGCTGATGATCAGGGCGAAAAATATCAAAATAATTATTCCCAAAAACTGCACTCGGTGTAGATTTTTTTTGGTCATCCTATTATTCGTTTAAAATTTTAGAATATTCCGGTTGTTTTTTATTTACCGTTCAGGAGGTGATTTGAATCACTTGTTACAGTATAACACTCTGCTTTTTATATTTCAAATCCTATTCTGGAAAATATTTGATTAGAGTAATGACTGTTGGATTGCAAAGATGAATTTCAGGCAAAGAAAGCGCGACCGAAGGTCGCGCTTTTTTCGTAAAATATTTTCCTCTTACTTTTCCTCGGATTTGTTTGACTCTTTTTCTTTATTTTCCTCTGCTTTCTTGTCATCGCCCTTGTTTTCCACTTTGGCGTCGTCTTCAGTTTTTTCTTGATCACCTTTTTCTTCAGACTGCTCTTTTTCTTCTTTAGTTTCTTCACCGGCGGGCTCTTCTGTTTTTCCTTTTTCCTCGGTTGTTGAAGTTTCTTTTTCCTGCCCTTCTCCCTCTTCTCCTTTCTTTTTCTTTTTCAAGAAAACTTTTCTCTTTGGCCCGGAAATAACACCTTCTTTAACCAAGAGATTATAGACGGTATCAGAACAAGCCACCCCTTGAGAAAGCCAATGTTCCACTCTCTCCTTTTTGAGAACAATTTGTTTGCTGTGAGGATCATAACTACCAACTTGTTCCACAAAGCGCCCTTTCACCGGAGCGCTTTTTTCAGCTACCACTATTTTATATTGAGCGTGATTTCTTTTGCCAACTCTTGATAATCTGATGTTTAGCATTTTATGTCTAGATAAAAAATTTATTTGTACTGGCTTAGTTTAGACCAGAAAAGACAATTTGTCAACAAAGCGGGCACCAACAGTGATTTGTAAAGCTATTTGATAATCTTGTCAACAATGCCATACTTTTTGGCCTCCAAAGGACTCATAAAATAATCTCTATCTGAGTCTTTTTCAATTTTACTGACTTTCTGGCCGGTATGCTTGGCCAAAATTTTGTTTAATTTTTCTTTGACTTTCAAAATATGTTTGGCGTGGATATCTATGTCAGTGGCTTGTCCTTCCGCTCCTCCCATAACCTGATGGATCATAATTTCACTGTTTGGTAAAGAGTAACGTTTTCCCTTGGCGCCGGCGGCTAATAAGATAGTGGCGGCGGAAGCGGCCAAACCGACACAAAGAGTAGAAACATCGCTTTTGACAAAATTCATCGTGTCGTAAATAGCCAAGGCCGCAGAAACACTGCCACCCGGAGAATTGATATATAGCTTAATATCATCATGTTGATTTTGGGAATCAAGAAAAAGGAGTTGAGCAATAATGGAATTGGCCACCTGATTATCAATGCCAGTGCCGAGAAAAATAATTCTTTCCTTGAGCAGACGAGAATAAATGTCATAAGCTCTTTCACCAAATTGAGATTTTTCTATAACGGTTGGTATAAGCATAGTTGCGAAAGTTAGAAAATTATCGTTAGAAATTTAGTGTTGGCATTGATGAACATTCTTTTCGCCACCCATCAACCAGGTAAATACTTTCTCGTTGGCCAGACTTCCTTTTACCGCCTCATAAATTCTTTGTACATCCAATTTGTCGGTGTCACGACCATAAAGAGCTTGTTGCTGAAGAATCTGATTAACCTTTTCTTCAATCTCCTTTTTGTCCGGTTCCAATTTGTTTTTTTCCGCCAAGTGTTTCAAAATCAGCGCCGCCCTTACTCTGTCGGGAGCTTGTTTTTGACGCCATTGCTCTTTCAGCTTCTCTTCGCTGGTTTTAACCTGTTGAAAATATTGTTCTTTGTTGAGTCTCATTCGCATCAAATCATTTTCCAATTCTCTCATCATAACCTTTATTTCATCTTCAATCAGAACGTCCGGTACCGGAAAGTCACTCTTGGCAATCAGGGCTTCAATCAATTCTTTCTTCCATTGATCTTCTTTTTTGTGAATCAGTTCATGCTCCAGACCCTGCCTGATGTTTTCTTTAAGCTCGGCCAGACTTTTAAATTGGCCGATGCTCTTGGCAAATTCGTCATCTAAATCCGGTAGAATGCGTTCTTGGACCAAATTGACTTTGACTTTAAAAGTGGCTTTTTTGCCAGCCAAATGCTTGGCGTGGTAATCCTTGGGAAAAGTTAGTTCAAACTCCTTTTTATCGCCGGCTGCCAAACCGATTAACTGTTCTTCAAAGCCGGGGATGAAGCGATTGGCGCCGATGACAACTGGTTGTTTACGAGCACTACCGCCTTCCACCAAAACTTTGTTCAGAAAAACATCAAAGTCAACTTCCACCTGGTCTCCTTTTTGCGCTTCCCGGTTAACGGTCACTAATTTAGCTCTTTGGTTTGCTAAAATTTCCAGCTCTTTTTTAATATCTTCTTCGGAAACTTCAATTTTCTGTTGACTGAACTTTTTGTTTATTTTATCTATCTCTTTTTGATAATCTTTCAATTTGACTTCCGGCAACAATTCCACCGTAGCCGTAAATTCCAAATCCTCCCCTTTCTTTATTTTTTTCAAATCTATTTTCGGTTCCCCAATAGCCGGAATGTTTGCGGAGACAATAGTGGAAACGTAGATTTTACGAATGGCCAAGTCACCGGCGTAGTAAAGCACTCTCTCCGGACCCAATTCTTTTTCGGCAATCTCCGCCGGTACTTTACCTTTGCGGAAACCGGCCACTTTTAAATCCTTACTTAATTCTTGTAAAGCTTGTTTGTAAAATTTGTTAAATTCTTTGGTCGGAACTTTAAAAACCAGTTCTCGTTTTGTTTCGGAAATTTTTTTGTTATCAATTAAAAAATCGTCTTTTTTTGCTTTATTTTCGTTGGCTTTTTTCTTGCTTTTCTTTTGAATGACACTCATTTGAATATTGGTTAATAATCTTTGGTTTAAAATGGTTTAGGCTTCAATAGCCTCTTCTTCTCTTTCTCTTGCTTCTTCTTTATTGGAAGAGTTTTTGGTTTCTTCTTTTTGTTTGGAGGATTTTTTGCTTAGTTTTTTCTCTTCTTCTTTCTTTGGGCTTGATTTCTCCTCTTCTTTTTCATCTGAACCTGTTTCGTTTTGGTCGTTTTCCGTCGTCACTTCCCCTTCTTCTTTTTCTATTTTCTTTGCTTCAGTTTTCTCGAGGGTCTCGGAATTTTCTTTTTCCTCCTTGCTATTTTTTTCGGCCTTTTTTTCTTTATCCTTATTTTCCGGAGTATCTTCCGCTTCTGTTTCTTCCTCAGCCAATTCGGCGTCGTCGGTGGTTTTCACCGCTTCAACGTTAATGTTCCAACCGGTTAGCTTAGCCGCCAGACGAACGTTTTGCCCCTTTTTGCCAATAGCCAGAGAAAGTTGGTCTTCAGTGACATAGGCGATAGCTTTTCTTTCTGGGGATTTTTCTTTATCATTACTTTTGTCTTCTAAGTTTTCTTCGGAATCTTCTTTAGCTTCCTTTTCTTCTTCTTTTTTATCGGAAGATTTTTCCGTTGAAGATTCTTCCGGAAGAAGTTCCACTTTCAATACCTTAGCCGGAGAAAGGGCCTGTGCAATCATCACTTCCGGATCATCAACCCACTCAATAATATCTATTTTCTCTCCATTCAACTCGTCTATGACCGCTTGTACTCTGGTACCTTTCTGTCCAACACAAGAACCGATGGGGTCTATATCTTCGTCATGGGAAACAACGGCTATTTTAGAACGACTGCCGGCCTCCCGAGCGACAGCCTTGATTTCTATGGTACCGGCAAAAATCTCGGGAACTTCCAACTCAAAAAGTTTGGCCAAAAGTTGCGGATGACGCCGGCTCAAAGTAATACCCAATGATCTGGTATCGTGACTGACATCATCAATGTACAATTTTAATCTTTGACCAATACGGTAGTCTTCGCCGGGGATTTGCTCAGAAGGGAAAAGAATGCCGGTAGATTTACCCAGATCAACAAAAACTTTACCGCCTTCTATCCGCTGAACAGTGCCGTTAACAATTTCCCCCTCTTTGCCTTTGAATTCTTCATACATTGATTCCCTTTCCGCTTCTCTGATTTTTTGAATGATAACTTGCTTGGCGGTTTGAGAAGCAATGCGTCCGTACTCGTCTTTGGCTTCCAAGGGAAATTCCAGATAGTCACCGACTTTAATATCTTTGACTACTTTCTGGGCATCCTCCAGAAGGACATCTCTTTCCGGATTGAAACGGGGCAAGGAAATTTCACCTTCCTCTCCTTCGCCACTCTCCTTTTGATGTTTTTCAATTTTCTCCTCACTGCGCCGAGCATTTTCCGGAACTTGGCGCGCTTCTTCAGTCAAGCTTTCCTCTTCAATATTTCTGGTCGTTTCGTCAACCACTTCTTTCAGCTGTTTGAAAGAAGTTTCACTAGTTTGCTCATCTATCTTGGCGATGATGATTTGCCCTTTGCGACCATAGTCTTTTTTATAAGCCGCCGCCAAAGCCGCTTCAATGGATTTAACCACCTTGTCTTTATCAATCCCCTTCTCCTCGCAGATTTGCGCAATGGCACTGCTGAATTGACCCAAACTGGATTGGTCTTTAATAATTCTCGTTCGTTTTTCCATAAATTTATTCTTTAAATTTAAAAAAAAATTTCCGCCACCACCATGACCGAAATTTCTCCTCTTCTCTAACGGTATTTATTATATAATAAATTTCAAAAATGTCAATTGATTGTAGATATAGGTTTGTTTTTATTGTGATTTTTTGTGTTTGACCCCGGCAACCGAAGGTTGCCGGGGTCAAACTTTCAATAGGCATTTGCTTGCCTATTTTTTTTATTGGGTTACAATTTTGGTTAGAGGTTTAATTCGGATAGAAGTTTAAAAATTGACATTTATTTTTTATGAAGGCTTTGATTTTAAGTGGAGGGAAAGGCACTCGTTTGCGACCCTTAACTCACACCGGCGCTAAACAACTGGTACCAATTGCCAATAAGCCAATTATTTTCTACGTCATTGAAAATATTGTGGCTACCGGTATTAAAGATATTGGCATTATTATTTCTCCAGAAACGGGTGAAGAGGTTAAACAAACGGTTGGCAACGGACGACGATGGGGAGTAAACATCCAGTACATCTTGCAACCGGAACCAAAAGGGTTGGCTCACGCCGTTAAGGTAGCCAAGAAATTTTTGGGAAATTCGTCTTTTTTGATGTATTTGGGGGACAATCTCTTGGGAGCTGATATTGAAGAATTTCGGCGAAAATTTGTCACAGAGAAACCGGAGGCCTTAATTCTTTTGAAGAGGGTGGAAAATCCTTCCAGCTTTGGGGTGGCAGAAGTTGATAAAAAGGGACAGGTAAAAAAATTGGAAGAAAAGCCGGCTAAGCCAAAGTCTGATTTAGCTTTGATCGGTGTTTATTTGTTTTCCCCGGAAATTCACAAAGTTATTAAAACATTAAAACCATCCCCGAGAGGAGAATTGGAAATAACCGACGCCATTCAACAGTTAATTAGACAGAAGAAAAGGGTCGCCAGCTATATCGTAGATAGTTGGTGGTTGGATACAGGTAAAAAAGATGATTTATTGAAAGCAAACACCGTTGTCTTGGATGAAAGGATTAAGAGAAATATAGAGGGTAAAGTTGATGGGGAAAGTCTTGTGACCGGAAGAGTAATTTTGCCTAAAAGCGCGCAAGTAATAAACAGTGAAATCAGGGGACCGGTAGTTATTGGTGAAAAAACGGTAATCAAAGATTCTTTTGTTGGACCTTTTACCAGCATCGGCTCAGAAGTGAAGGTTGAAAAAGCAAATATTGAACATTGTGTCATTTTGGACGATTGCCGAATCAAAAAAATTGACAATTTGCAAGACAGCTTGATTGGCAAAAGGTCTGTAGTAAAGAAAAATGACCGCAAACGTCAAAATTTCTTGCGAGTCAGCTTGGGAGATGATTCAGTGGTGGAAATTTAGTAAATGGAAAGTTTTTTAATATGTGTTTTGCTCTAACGGAAGTTTGCTTTTGTTAACTTAAATAAGTTTTATTAGATTGGACAGGAAACCAAAAAACCGCCGGAGGCGGTTTTTTGGCGGAATTAAGAGCAAATCAACTCTTGAAACAAAATCTAAAAAATATTTTCTTCCTCCACTTTTTTGTTAACCTCTTTGAGAATTTGTCTGGCCAGTTTCTTGTTTTCTCGCAGGAATTTTTTGGCCGCTTCTCTTCCCTGACCGAGCTTTTCTTTTTGGTATTGGAACCAAGCGCCGGCTTTTTTAACCACCCCAAATTTGGTGGCCAGGTCCAGCAAATCTCCCTCGTAGGAAATTCCTTGATTGTACATAATATCAAATTCAGTATTTTGAAAAGGCGGAGCCACTTTATTCTTGACCACCTTGGCTTTTACTCGATTACCGATAACCTGATCACCTTTTTTAATTTGGGCGGCGCGACGAACTTCAATCCGAACGGAAGCGTAAAATTTAAGAGCGTTTCCACCGGTGGTCGTTTCCGGATTGCCAAACATCACTCCGATTTTCATTCGGACCTGGTTGATAAAAATGACGGTGGCGTTGCTTTTAGCAATAGCGCTGGTCAGCTTCCGCAAAGCTTGAGACATCAATCTGGCCTGCAAGCCCATATGACTCTGACCCATATCCCCTTCTATTTCCGCTTGGGGAGTGAGAGCGGCCACCGAATCAACCACCACCACATCAACGGCGCCGGAACGTACCAATGTTTCCACAATTTCCAAAGCCTGTTCACCGGTATCCGGTTGGGAAATCAATAAGTCATCCACTTTGACGCCCAATTTTTTGGCATAGACCGGGTCAAGAGCGTGTTCAGCGTCAACGAAAGCGGCCACTCCGCCGGCCTTTTGAGCGTTGGCTACCACATGCAAAGAAAGCGTTGTCTTGCCTGATGATTCCGGCCCGTAAATTTCTATAATTCTACCGCGAGGAATTCCACCAATTCCCAAGGCCAAATCCAGAGAAGGTGAACCGGTGGAAATGGAGGCGACATCCACTTTCTTGGCATCGCCCAATTTCATAATTGAACCTTCACCGAATTTGCCTTGTATTTCTCCCAGAATCTCTTCAACCTTCTTTTTTGTTTCCGGAACTTTTTTGGAACCTCCTTGTTCGGCAGTTTTTTTGCCAACTCTTTGTTTTTTACTTTTTGCCATATTTTTCTATCCCCCTGTTTATTTAGAACTTAACATTTTTATTGTACATAATTTATTGCCAAATGCAACTATTGTTTGTCTGGCTTTGAAGAATTTTCCCTCTCCCTCGATTGTTCGTTCCCGGTATTCTCGGCAATGTTTCTGCTGAAAACAACGTCTCTGATAACACCGGGGATGTCGGCCAACGGATGGAACTCCTGGGAGTTGCCTTCTTTAATCAGAGTTTTATTGGCCATTCCGGAGGTAACTTTAATTTCCTTTTCAGCCACAAAGCTCTCTTCAGTGCCGGGTAACATAGTGCCGGAATATTTTTTCTCGCCATCAACTTTTACTGACAACCAAACCGGTGAATCCTGAGCTCTAATGGTTAGTCTAATCTTATCATCAGCCGGTTTGGTCTGCCCCTGCTCTGAGCTTATTTGCTCCCGGTTAAGATATTTTTGTTTGTCATAGCGAGCAGAAACATGAATTTTCTGTTCACTTTCTTTGCCAAATTTATTTTTGGCTTTTATCACCAACTCGTTTAAACCGACGCGCAGAGAAACGCGTTCTCTAAATTTACCGCTTTCATCAACAAAAATATTTTTGCCGTTTAAACTGACAGTGTTGCCCACGTCGGTAACACCACTGACTTCCGTGGAGCTGTTTTTGATTACAGAATTGTTGAGAGGTTTGTAAACCAGGAGCCGAGGCGTTTCCGAAAATTTGCCGGCTTCCACGTAGAAATACCAGGCCAGAGCGATGAAAAACAAACCGAAAAGCAGGCTGATTATTAATTTAAGAGGCAAGATTATCACCGGCAATTTGATTTTGCCGGACGGTTGACTGGGCCGGTCCTTTTCTTTGATATTGCGGAAAATTTTCTTTTCCTTGTCGTAGATCCTTAAAACATCCTCTTCTCTGATTGACAAGAAATCGGCATAGTTTTTTAAAAAACCTCGGACATAAACTTCCGCCGGCAGTTTGTCATATTGGCCAGCCTCCAGATAGCGTAAATATTTTAAGTTGATTTTGGTTACCTTGGCCGCTTCTTCAATGGAAAACCCTTTTCTTTCTCTGATTTCAGCCAGTCTTTCCCCCAAGTGCTTGGTATGTATTTCCTTTTTACTGAATGAATTCATCATAACTCAGCTGATTATTCTTCGGCCGGCGCCACTTCCGCATTGGTTAGATTTCGGATTATTCTTGAGGTGACTCGCCCCAGATTGAATTGGATCGACTGTTTGGTAAAAGTATCCCGACCGGAAACTTTAATATTACTCATTAAAAGTAATTCCTGTCCGGCTTGATTGTCGGAAGGAATTGTCTTGACAATAAATTCCGCTTGACGAGGAGGTTGGCCATCGTAACCGGTGCCGGCCTTGAGAACACCGAGTAGCCAATTTAGGTTGTTGCCCCGCTCATTGAAATTAAGATTGTCTGATTTGGGTTCCACTTGTCTGACCCAAGAAATGCCGGCGGGAAAATCAGCTGTCAATTTTACTTCTTTTAAGTCGCTGGTGGTGTTGAACAACTGTAAAACAAGCCTGATGTTTAATTCTTGCCCAACTTTTAACCTGCTGATTTCTTGACCATTGTTATCCTCCGGTAAAATTTTGGCTTGAACCTGAAAGTTGACAACGGAGTTAATAAGGGTAACCAATTTTTTGGAAATTATTCTCTTATTTTCGTAAAAGGGGGAGTCTATATCCAAACTTTCCATTTCGGAAAAAATGCTGAGCGAAGGATTTTTATTTTCGCCTTGTTGGAAAGGTATCGGTCGTTGCACTCTTAATTTAAATTTGAGCTGACCACTCTCCCCCGGCTCCAGGCTGGCCAACTGCTTGTTGTCACCGGCTTTCCAAATCAGCATATTTTTTTCTCTGTCAAAATATCCTCCTTGAGAACGAATTTCCGAAGGCACTATGTATTTTGCAGGTAAATGAGTTTTTAGAACCAAGTTTTTTAAAGCAACCGAGGAATTATTCTTAAAAATTATTTTGTATTCTATTGAATCTCCGGGATTAACCACTCGTTGCTCCGTTTCTTGTCGTATTAGTAATTTGGGAGGTGTCACTCCAAAACTTTTCTCGCCGATGAAAAATACTTGTCGCAGATTGTCTTTATTTAGAAGAGTAACTTTTATTTTGCCAACTGTCTCCGTTGAGTTAACGATTTGGCCAACAACTTGCAGTTCTTTTTCTTCGTTGGCGCCAATGAAATCAATCCGCCATTCCCGGCCATCTGCGCTCAAGCGACCGCTGTCTATCGCCTCTTTGTTTTCTTCCTTGGAGAAAGAAAAGGCTTCTGGATATTCTATTTTTAACAACAAATTGCTTTTAGACTGACTGTTTTCATTTTTTATCTTGAATTTCACTTTAATTATTTCTCCACTACTAACCGCGGTCGGTAAAGTAATTAAGACACCCAAGTTGCTCTTTGACAGCTCAACAACTTTTTCAGCTTGACTGACAAATTTGCTGCTAATATTTTCCGGGCGATATCTGAATTCGGCCCTAAGCGCTTGCTGATTGGCACTACTGTAATCGATATCAAAATCAAGAATGTAACTTTTTTCTTGATACTTAGGGATTTTTTCAATAATTATTTTGGGGCCGGTGAGACTGTTTTGGTCAATTATGGAGTCGTTTTTGAGTTTAAAGTTGGAGGGGAAGTTCAGAGACAGGACACCCTTTTGCAAAGCAACACGATTGCTGTTTTTTACAGTCACTTTATAGCTAACCGAATCTCCGACGGCAATTTTGGTCGGACCATTGATAAAGACTTGAACTTTGTCTTCACTAAAGGCGCTGTTTTTAATCCGAGTGTAAATGATGCCCAATAAAGCAATGATTGCCACCAAAGCAATCGCAACAGCCCCAATCAGAACATAAAGTTTTTTCTTCCGAGCATCTTCTTTTAGCAACTCTTCCGCCGCTCGTTGCTCGGCAACTATTTCATCGGTTATTTTTTTAAATCTTTGCTTGTCAGTCAGGCCGGCTTTGTCAACTTCGTAAATGTCGTCGGTAATATGCCGGTTTTCCAAATCTTTCTGTTTTCTCTTGCGAAAAATTTTGTTTAGTACTTCTCTCAGCCTCATTTAATTTGATTAGATTTTAGATACTGTTTTACACAAAAAAATCGTCTGATATTTGAAATTATAGCACAGAAAAGAAGAATAAAACAGTGGGCAAAAGAATAGGAAGATAAAGAAAAAGTTGCCGGTTCAGTCTTGTTTTGGAAGCAATGAAAATAAAAGAAAGGGATTCTTTTTGAACTTGACCGAAAATCAAATAACAACTTTTTTATCCAAGATTCTTTCCAAATTGATTTTGGTAAATTGTTTGAGATTTAATAAATCTTTATTTCCGATTTTTATTTTGGCGACAGCCGATATATCTTGACTGACAAAGAATTTTATCAATTTGATAGTGTTTTTGTGAAGTTTAAACTTAAAATCATTCCTTTTTTGACAACCGCAACTTATTCCCTGACTAATGTAAAAATCGTAAAAATCTTTCTCTGTAATTTTTTGCTGGCAGAAAATACAATGGTTGAGACGAGGAAAATAACCGCTGTAGAAAATCACTTTCCAAAAGAAACTTAATTGGGCCAGTTTGGCAGGAGTTTGTTCAAAATTTGCAGCTGAAGTTGACAGTTTGTCCAAGAATCTTAAAAAATCCTTAAGAGCCAGAAAAATTTCTTGACTGCGCAGGTCAAACTCCACCAACTTGTCCAGAATTTCTATGGTTCCCTTGCTGAGAAGCAGGGCGTCAAGATTCCTTTTTATTTTTAGATAAGGCTTGAGGGTAATGGCGCCCTTAACCCTGTCCAAAGAACGGCATTTTACCAAAAAAAGTTCCGACTCGGTGAGTGGCTCCAAACTGGAAGCCAGTTTTGCTTTCATTTTACGTACACCCAAGGCGGAGATTAACATTTTACCGAATTCTTTGGAATAAATTGAGTAGATTCTATTGTATTCTTTTGATTTCCAAGATTTCAAAATGATAACTTCTGTTTTTACTTCCATAAATTTTGTTTTTACTCTTGAGGAATAACGGTCTGCTTTTGACTAAGCGAAGAATAATTACTATACTTAACCTGAAGATTATTTTTAAAATATCCGATTATGTCTAAGAAAATCTTTTTTTCCGGGGTTCAACCTTCAGGCAATTTGCATTTGGGAAACTATCTCGGTTCAATCAAAAACTGGGTTGACATCCAAGATGAATATCAAGCCATTTGTTGCGTGGTAAATCTGCACGCCATAACTGTACCACAAGATCCATCGGAATTGAAGAAAAAAACGATAGAAGTGGCCAAGCTTTACTTGGCCAGTGGTCTTGACCCGGAAAAAGTTATCATTTTTCGCCAATCAGACGTTCCTCAGCACACCGAGTTGATGTGGTTATTGAACACTATCACCAAGACCGGTGAATTGTTCAAAATGACTCAGTTCAAGGACAAGTCCGGCATTCAAGAAAACGGAGTAACAGAAAAAATCAGTGTGGGCGCCGGTTTGTTAAACTATCCGATCTTAATGGCGGCGGATATTTTGCTCTATGATACCGACTTGGTTCCGGTGGGAGAAGACCAAACTCAACACCTGGAATTGACCAAAACTTTGGCTCGTCGCTTTAATAATCGTTTTGCCAAAGAAAGAGCGCTTCTGAAAATTCCGGAGATTTTTGTTTCCAAGATTGGCAAAAAGATTATGTCCTTAACCGAACCAAATAAAAAAATGTCCAAGTCAGCCGAATCACCCAACAGCAGAATTGAATTATTGGATAAGCCCGAGGTTGTTCGCAAGAAAATTATGCGAGCCGTTACCGATAGTGAAAATAAAATTTATTATAGTGACAAAAAAGAAAAAGCCGGCTTAAGAAATCTGCTGAATATTTTCTCTATAATCACAGGCAAAGCTCCGGAGGAAATAGCTGTTGATTATCAAGACAAGGGTTACGGTGATTTGAAAAAAGATTTAGCCGAGGAACTGGTGGAATATCTTAAACCTATCCAAAAAAAGTTTTCCGAGATTAGCGACGAAGAGGTTTTGGATATTTTTGAAAAAAGCAAGAGAACTTTAATTCCCCGAGCGGAAAGGAAAATAACTGAGCTAAATCGGGCAATGGGGTTGGAATAAACATTTGCGGGAACAAACAAAAAACGGGACTACTCCCGTTTTTTGTCATAGTGATGAAACAGTATTATTTTTTTACTGCATCTTTTAAACCTTTGCCGGCTTTGAATTTTGGTACAACTGTGGCGGGAATTTGGATTTTCTCACCGGTAGCCGGATTTACACCTTGACGAGCAGCTCGCTTGGAAACAGAGAAAGTGCCGAAGCCGGTGAAGGCAACGCTACCTCCCTTTTGTAGCTCGTCAGTGATAACATCCAACAAAGCCGTGACGGCCAGTTCAGCGTCTCGTTTGCTGAGTCCGGTTTTGTCAGCGACGGCTGCGATAACTTCTTTTTTGTTCATAGTACTCACCTCTCTTTCTAGAATATTTTTTTATTTATTTTCGACCTTGCTTTAAGTATAGCACGAAGCCTTTATTTAAGCCAATAATTGTCCGGGTAATTGTGGATAACTCTGAAGGATAATTTGTTTTAATTGAGAAAATTCTAGCGGGCATATTCAACCGCTCTGGTTTCTCTGAGAAGATTTACTTTGATTTCTCCCGGATAATCTAAGTCTTCTTCTATTTTTTCCGCTATTTTTTTGGCCAATTTCAGAGCCCCCAAATCATCAACTTTTTCCGGGTCAACGAACACTCTGATCTCCCGACCGGCTTGGATAGCATAAGATTTATTTACTTCTTTAAAGCTGTTAGCCACCTCCTCTATTTCCTCAAGGCGTTTTAAGTAATTCTCCAAAGTATCTTTGCGAGCGCCGGGACGGGAAGCACTAAGAGCGTCGGCGGCGGCCACTATCAAGGCGTAATTATTTTCAAAAGGATAATCCTCGTGATGCGATTTCATGGCGTCAATCACTTCTTGCGGTTGTTTAAATTTTTTCAGAATACTAATTCCCAGCTCAACGTGGGTCCCCTGGATTTCACTGTCAACCGCTTTGCCAATATCGTGCAACAGTCCGGCTTTTTTAGCCAGATTGGCGTCCAATCCCAACTCAGAAGCCAAGTAGCCGGCCAGATGAGCCACCTCCAGGGAGTGCAATAGAACATTTTGGCCGAAACTGGTTCGGTAACGCAGGCGTCCCAACAATTGAGTTAATTTGGGGTCAAAGCCGGTGATACCAACATCGTAAACGGCCGCCTCTCCCGCTTCCATGGCTTTTTTGGAAACAAGTTCTTTGGCCTCCTTGACCGCTTCTTCAATTTTGGTGGGATGAATACGTCCGTCGGCCAGTAATTTTTCCAAGGCTAATCTAGCCACTTCCCTTCTGACGGGATTGAAGGCGGAAATAACAATCGCTTCCGGAGTATCATCAACAATAATTTCCGCTCCCGTCAGTCTTTCAATGGCCTTGATATTTCGTCCCTCACGGCCGATAATTCTTCCCTTTAAATCATCCGATTCAATGGAAACAGTTGTGGTGGTTGTGTCGGCGCTATGAGAGCCGGCGTAACGTTGCATAGCCAAAGTCATAATATCTTTCGCTTTTTCTTCCAAGACCTCCTTTTTTTGTTTTTCCAAGGAACTGATCGCCTTAGTCAACTCGTTCTTGTGCGCTTTTTCCATCAGAGAGATGAGAGCTTTTTTAGCTTCTTCTTTAGTCATTTTGGCCAATTTTTCCAATTTTTCCACTTGCCGGTTTTTGATTTCCAAGATTTCTTTTTGGATTTTTTTGACCTGCTTGGCTTTTTGTTTTAATTGATTTTCCTCTTTTTCCAATTTGGCTATTTTTTGGTCAAGCCTTTGTTCTTTCTGCTCTAGGCGATCCTCTCTCTGCTGGATAGCGTTTCTTCTTTTTAACTCTTCTTTTTTGGTTTCCTCTAAAATTCTGACCGCTTTACTCTTGGCATCCAAGAGTTTTTCCTTGGCTTTAATTTTCGCCTCTTCCAGCAGACTGTTGGCCTTGCTCTCAGCGCTGTCAATTTTCTTGCCGACGATTATTTTTCGTAATAAATAACCCAAAAAGCCGCCTACCAGAAAACTTACCGTCAGGAAAAGTATGCTATTCATTTATGTTTGACATGCAACTGCAGTCACCAAGAACTCTTACCACCTTATTTCAGGTAGCGCTTCAAAGTTTGTATTTTTTCAGTGATAATTTGTCTCATTGTCTCTTTGAATTTTTAACCTCTGGTTCTCTTCATTGGTATCCTCCGAGTGTGTCTGCAATTACATTGCGATTAAATATTAACTCTTCTGCTCTAAAACTCTTGTTTAGTGTAAACTTTTTTCTCTTTGTTGTCAATTGACCTTTTTTAGTGCTATACTGTCCCTGTGATAAACTCATTTAGGGTTTTCTTTCCTAATGCTTAGTCAAGCTTTTCGGATCTCATTTTCTACCTGATGTTTGACACTTTGTTGATTAAAGAAGGAGTCAAACATGTGTCCGAAAATAACATTCGGAAAGCTTGACGGACAAGGGGTTTATTGGGAGAGCCCCGAATGAGTTAGATAAATAACTAAAAACTTAAAAATGGCAAATTACAAACCGGTGGTGCTGGTTGTTTTGGATGGTTGGGGTGAAACGGAAGAAACGGAAGGAAACCCCTTTGTAAAAGCAAAATTACCAACGGTGGACAAATTAAATAAGTTTTACCCCAAGATTTTATTAAAGGCTTCCGGTCTGGCAGTAGGAGTGCCTTGGGGTGAAGTGGGAAATTCCGAAGTTGGGCACCAAGCTTTGGGAAGTGGACAGATAAAGTATCAAAATTTACCGAGAATCAGTTTGGCAATTGAAAGCGGAGAATTTTTTGAAAATAAAAACCTTGTTGAACCGATGCAACGTTGCCGGCAGGAAGGCAAAAAATTTCATATTTTAGGGCTTTTGAGCGATGGTGGAGTCCATTCTCATATAGATCACTATTTGGCTGCTTTAGAGATGGCTAAACAACAAGGCTTGAAGGAAGTTTATTTGCATGTCATAACAGACGGCCGAGACACTCCTCCGGATAGTAGTTTGAAATTTATCAAACGTTTAAGGGAAAAGATTGACGAGGTTGATTTGGGAGAGATTGCTACGGTGGTGGGTCGCTATTATGCCATGGACAGAAATAACAATTGGGACAGGACAGAAAAGGCTTATTTGGCCATGACGGCCGGAGTGGGAAATAAAACTTTTGATCCGGAATCCTTAATTGAAAAATGGCATCAAGAAGGCAAATCGGATGAGTTTTTGGAGCCGATAGTGGTAACTGATAAAAAAGAAAATCCGGTCGCCACGGTAACAGATGGAGATTATGTTTTCTTTATCAATTTCCGCAGTGACCGAGCCAAACAAATTACCAGAGCTTTCACTGAAGAAAATTTTGACAAATTTTCTCCGACTACCAAACGACCTAAGGTTTTCTTTATTGCCATGGTGCAATATGATAAAAATATCAAGGTTGACGCTATCGCTTTTCCTCCAGAGAAAATTACCGTTACCTTGGGCAGCGTCCTGGCAGCGCATAATAAGCGACAATTGCGTTTAGCGGAAACGGAAAAATACGCTCATGTTACCTATTTTTTTAATGCCGGCAAGGAAGGTCCTTATCCGGGCGAAGACCGAATAGTTATTCCTTCTAAGAATGTCCCTTCTTACGACAAGTTACCGGAAATGAGCGCCCCGGAAATTACGGAAACTCTAATCGGCAAAGTTAATGAAGGAATTTATGACTTTATCTTAGTAAACTACGCCAACGCCGACATGGTTGGGCACACCGGCAATGAAGAGGCTTGTATTAAAGCGATTGAATGTTTGGATAGATGTTTGGCGCAAATTATTCCTCCTGTTTTGGAAAGAAATGGTTGCTTGTTGATAACGGCCGACCATGGCAATGTGGAGGAATTGATAAATTTGAAAACCCACGGCAAAGACACTGAGCATTCCAGCAATCCTGTTCCGCTTTGGTATGTCACTCCCACCAATCATCGCGAAAAAAGCGAAGAAGAAATGATTGCCACCGTTCAAGGTTTTTTATGTGATGTAGCTCCGACTGTTTTGGAAATTATGGATATTCCAAAACCCCCGGAGATGACTTGTACAAGTTTGTTGCCACTTTTGCAATAGGCAGAGTTTTCTGTAAAATCGGTTTTTTACGACTGGAACGGTTTTCAAGTTGTTTTAGGACGCACTCTTTACGAACTATTTTCTCCAGAGAGTTTCGTCGCAACGTTGTTTTTCAATTATAGTCCGGTTACGTCTGGTTTTCCTGATTGAATAAAAGCAAGCCGTTGAAGGCCTGTCTTTGATCGGTTTAGTTTGCAGGTTTTTAATTTTGAATGGCGTTGAAAAACATCTCAATTTTTTCCTCTACCTTGATTTGCACCGATTCCCTGGCTACTTCAAGAATTTTGCGCGGATCAATCAGATCGCATTTGGGAATTACTTTGTTGCAAACCGCGCTGATAAAAGCCAGTCGCAAATCGGTGTCAACATTAAAGCAGACGATGCCGCGACTAACGGCATTTTTAACTTTCTCTTTATCCCAATCGGAAGCGCCGTGCATAATCAGGGGGGTTTTAGGAATTAGTTTTTTTATTTTTTCCAACCTCTCCCAATCCGGAACTTTTCTCTCTCTAAAGAAACCGTGAGCGTTGCCAATGCCAACCGCCAGGGCGTCAATGCCCGTTTCTTCAACCAATCTTTTTGCTTCTTCAGGTTTCGTCATCACTTCTTCCCAACTAACGGTTTGCCCGTCTCGGCCAATGTAAGGCACTCGTCCCAGTTCTGCTTGAACAGCTACACCCTTTTGGTGCGCATAGTCAACGACCATTTTTGTTAGAGCAATATTTTCTTCCAGACTTTTTGTGGAAGCGTCTATCATAACCGAATCAACTCCCAATTTGTCAATCGCCACTTTAACATCGGCAAAACTTTTTCCGTGATCCAGATGAAAACCTATTTTGGCTTTGCCGGAATTATACTCAATTGTCTTTTGAACAATGGCTCCAATAATATCTTCGCCGACGTACTCAATGGAAGTGGGAGTAACTTGGATAATACAATTTTTTTTCAAATGTCTGGCCGCCCCGGCAATGCCTTGACCGATTTCTGTGATGGAAGTATTGAAGGCTCCCACGGCGTAACCGCTGCGACCGGCTTCGTGTAAAATATCTATTGTTTTTCCTCTCATTTTTTCTATTTTTATCGGTTTTTAAGCCTCTATTTTTTCCACCAGTCCCAATAATTCTTCCGGCACAAGACTGATTTTGCCGACCAGAACACCATCCATGGCGCTATTTAAGCATGTTTCTCGGATATTCTGCGGATTGACACTGCCACCATAGAGTATTTTCACCTGATCGGCTCCTTTCTGTCCATATTTTTCCACCAAAACTTTACGAATAAGCAATCTGGCCGTCATAATTTCATCGCTACTGGGTAAGGCAGTCGGTTTATTGGTGCTGATGGCCCAAACCGGTTCATAACAAATCAATAAGCGACTAAGTTGTCCAACCGGCAGATCTTTTAAGCAACCATCCAACTGTTTAGCGATTACTCGGGCAGTTTGCTCTTTTTTTCTTTCTTCTAAGTCTTCTCCCACGCAAACTATTGTTTTCAGACCAACCTTAGTGGCAGTTTTTAGTTTTAAGTTAATCATATCGTCTGTCTCAGTAAAATATTTGCGACGCTCGCTGTGACCGAGAATGACATAATCTCCACCAAAATTTTTGATACCGGCCGGGCTGTTGGCCCCGGTGTAGGCGCCTTTTCTTTCCCAAAAACAATCCTGAGCGCCCAGAGCAATATTTTTTTCTTTGGTTTTCTGAACAAAAATTCCAAAGTGCTGAAGGGGTGGGCAGAGAACGAGTTGGGTTTTTAGAAAAGTGATTTTTTTCTTGTTAAACAAGAATCTCTCCAACCAATTTTCCAATTCAAACGGCAAAACCAAGTTCATTTTGAAGTTAGCCACCACTATTTTTTTTTGTTCAATCATCACTTTAATACTTAGAAATAAACCGGGAAGTTTTTGAAAAGATTTTTAAAAGGGATAAGGAGGTGATAAAGCTATTTTCCTTGTTTTTTTATTGAACTGCCCTAATGAATAAAACCTGCTGTTAAAACTGTGACTATTAGCCCGGCCGTTATTATTCCCCCGGCAATGACGGGTAAGGCTTTTTTTCTTTCAATATTGAAAAGAAAAGCCGCTAAAACACCCGTCCACCCTCCTGTCATCGGTAAAGGGATGGCCACCAAAAGGAACAATCCCCAGAGGCCGTACTTTTTAATCTGCTTGTGTGTTTTTCGGTGAGTGCGACGAAAAAGCCAATTGAAAAATTTTTCTCCCCAAGAAAATTTCTCAGAAACAAATTTTATCAGCCATTCCAAAATGATATCCAAAAGAAAAACGATAACAATGTTCCCACTTACCGCCCAGAAAAAAGCTGAGGCAATACTTAGGTGAAAATAACCAATAGCTAGAGGAATAGCCCCTCTCAGTTCAAAAATCGGCACCATTCCGGCGATGAAGGTAATCAATTCTGGAGGAAGATTGGGAAATAAATTGGCAAAACTTTGGCTGTCTATCATAAATTTCTCTTAGCCTCTACACCACCCCTTTTTTCTTCATAAAGGCCAAGATACCAACGGTGATTAAGGTAGAGAAGAGAACCAAGAGAACAATGTTGGTGGCCAAACCGGTCTTGGGAGCGGAGCGACGGTAACCAAAGTCAGCCTTGGTGTGTTCGTCTTTTTCTTTGAGTTTAACAGAGGTTTGGTTGTCCAGTTTACCATCGGGGTCGTAGGTTGGAATTAGATTCTCAACATCTTTAACTACCACCCGATAATGTCCGGAGCAAAGATTCTTAATCTTGTAACGACCATGTTTGTCAGTGGTGTCACAGTATTTCTTGTTACCGCGAAAAGCGCAGACTTTAACATCAGAAATTCCTTCTTCAATATCTTCTTGAATACCGTTACCATTGGTGTCATACCAAATATAGTTGCCAATGGAAGATTGACAATCTTCTTCCTCTTCTTTTCTTTCTTCTTTGAGTTTGACGGTAACCTGATCAGAGTCGGTAATGGTTTTGGAACCAAGCTTGGCGGTAACCGTTACTTTGTTGGTGGTATCTTGGTTGATGACCACTGACTTGGTACAACTCATAGCTTCGCCAACATTCAAAGAAGTCTGGGGACAGGTGATGGTTCCCAATTGATCATCTTGAACTTGAATGTTGGTTAGTTTAGTGTCGCCGGTGTTAGTGATACGATAAGTGTAAGTGACTGTTTCTCCTTTTTTTACTTCAGTGGCGGAAGCGCTTTTTTCAACTCTAACGCCGGTGTTTTCTTTTTGACAAACACTACTGCAACCATCGCCACTGACAGTGTTGCCGTCATCGCATTCTTCGGAGTCTTGTTTAAGGCCGTCTCCGCATTTACCTCCTTGAACAACTACGTTTTTACAGTCACTGGAACAATAGGTACAAGAACTGTTGTAAGCCGGGGTACAAGTTTGGCCGTTGTTAGCGCCTTCATCGCATTGTTCGCCACTTTCTTTGGTGCCATTACCACAGTTGGGAGAAGGAGAAGTTTCTTTTTGACAAACACTACTACAACCATCGCCACTGACAGTGTTGCCGTCATCGCATTCTTCTCCGTCTTCCAAAACTCCGTTACCACATTGGGGAGAAGGAGTTTCATTAACTTTCTCCAAAAGCATACAAACGGGCTCAAAGCCGTGTTTGAACTTTACTCCCTTGGGTCCGGCGTGGACCACTTTGATTTGGCGCAAAGGAGAAGTTATTTGCAGAGCAGAGGAACCATAGTTAACAGCAGTGATTTTACCGGCTTCTTCCACGCCATCGGGCAGGTCTTCCGTTGTGCCGGAACGAACTCCGTTAAAGTCTATGTAGTACTGTTCGTGAGATTCATCAGCCGGGTTGGCTTGACTGCGACCGACATAGCTGTCAAAGGATTCCAGATAAACGTTGTACTTGCCGGCGGGGATGGAGATTCCAGAAACAGTCTTTTCCCTGGGGAAATTGTGACCGTTTAAAACTCCGCCGTCGGAAACCATAATGTCACCATTGTACTTGATAAGGATATCCCCTTGTTTCTTGGTTTGCAGATGACAAACTCCGGAACAGTGATTGGCCAGATAAGTGGTGGTTTGGCGAAGGTCTTGGTTGAGAGAAGCAATCTTTTGGTTTTGCGACTGAAGGAGAACAGCGCCGAAAGCCAACAAAACAATCAGCAATAAAAAGATTCCTCCCACCAAGAGAGGTTTACGCCAAGACCATTGGTAACGAGAAGAACGGCGAGATCTTCTTGGACCACTGCTTTTTTTTCTTTGCACCATGCTATTTGTTTTTATTTTTTAAGGAAAAGCAAAAAGACAATTCTTTCTTTGCTTAGATTTTAACATAAAAGGGAATTGGGGGCAATGGATTCTGGAAATTTCCAGGGAATATCTTTCTATCAACAAATACACCGAATGCTTACTATCTCCAGGTATAGTTATACTTAACGGCCGCAACATTTTTTATATTTCTTGCCACTGCCACAAGGGCAAGGGTCGTTACGTCCGATGTTTTTATTTTTATTAAATACCGGCTGTCGGTTTTGATTTTCATTTTCCCTGTTCTCGGCAATATTTTTTATTTCTTCAGCCGGCAGAACATCAAAACCGCTTGTTTCTTCAGCGCCACTGTAATTGAGATCTTTTAAATTATTTTCCGGCGGGGCTTCAACCGCTGTTTCCAGCGGAGAAACAAGCTCCACTTTAAAAATAGCCGTGGAAACGGAACGGTTTATATTGGCCAAGAGCGCTTGAAAAGCATTGAAAGCCTCTTTTTTGTAAGCCACCAAGGGATCTATTTGGGCATAGCCTTGGAAGCCAATACCTTCTCTGATGTGTTCCATATGTTCCAAATGATCCATCCAGAAACTGTCAATAGTGCGCAAGTAAATGTTTTTTAAAATAGCTTGGAAATTTTCTTTACCCAATTCCTCTTCCTTCTTTTGGTAGGCCTGAAAGACTCTATTTAACAGAAAGTCTTCAATCGCCCTTCTTTTGTCTTTCTCGGTCAAATCCTTTTTCATAATTTCCGCCAAACTTTTTTTTGTTTCTTCCTTGTCATCGCCAGTGATGACATTCAATTCTTCGGCCAATTCGGAGATATCCCACCGGTCTTCGTCACTGCCGGCGGTTAGCGCTCCAACCAAACCGGCAATGTCTTCTTTGAGCAATTCTTTGATTTCTTGACTGATATCTTCTTTGCGTAGAATATTTAATCTTTTTTTGTAGATGGTTTCTCGCTGTTTATTCATTACGTCGTCATATTCCAAAACTCTTTTACGAGCATCAAAGTTAAAACCCTCTATTTTTTTCTGAGCGGACTCAATTGATTTGGAAATCATTTTATTTTCAATGGGTTGGTCTTCCGGAAAGCCAAATTTTTCCATCAAACTTTTCATCTTGTCACCGCCGAAGCGACGCATCAGTTCATCCTCCAGAGAAACAAAAAATTGACTGCTACCCGGGTCTCCTTGCCGACCGGCGCGACCACGCAACTGTTCGTCAATGCGACGAGCCTCGTGTCGTTCGGAGCCAATGATAGCCAACCCTCCCGCTTCTTTGGCTCGATCGTCCAGTTTTATATCCGTTCCTCGCCCGGCCATATTGGTGGCGATGGTCACGCTTTTAAATTTACCGGCTTTGGCAATAATTTGCGCTTCTCTTTCATGATTTTTGGCGTTCAAAACTTCATGAGGAATTCCCTCTTTTCGCAACAGTTCCGACAACTCTTCCGACTTTTCAATGGCAATAGTGCCAACCAGAACCGGTCGTCCTTGTTGGTGTAACTTTTTGATTTCTTCTATAATGGCGCGAAATTTTCCCGGTTCGTTTTTGTAAACAATGTCACTCTTATCTTCTCTGATAACCGGCTTGTGAGTGGGGATCTGCAAAACTTCCAGACCATAAACTTTGGCGAACTCTTCCGCCGAGGAAGTGGCCGTTCCGGTCATACCGGACAGCTTATTGTAAAGACGAAAATAGTTTTGGAAAGTGATAGTGGCTAAGGTGCGTGATTCTTTTTGCACCACCACCCCCTCCTTGGCTTCAATGGCTTGGTGTAGACCTTCGCTGTAACGACGCCCGGGCATTAAGCGGCCGGTAAACTCATCAACGATAACGATTTCACCGTCTTTAACAACATAATCTTTGTCACGCTTGAAAAGAATGTGAGCTTTTAAGGCCTGTTCCAGGTGATGAACGTAAGAAATTTTGTCGGTGGCGTAAATATTGCCAATACCCAACATTTTTTCCACTTCGTCTATTCCTTGCTGGGTCAAAGAAACACTACGCATCTTTTCATCAACATTGTAATGTTCATTTTCTTTCAGTCGGGGAACGATACTGGCAAATTGCTGATACATTTTGGTTGACTCGTCATCGGGAGCGGAGATAATCAGGGGTGTCCGAGCTTCATCAATCAAAATGGAATCAACCTCATCAACGATGGCGTAATTCAATGGTCTTTGCACAACCTGCTCAGCGCTGGGAGCCATATTGTCCCGCAAATAATCAAAACCAAATTCATTGTTGGTGCCGTAAAGGATATCGCAACGATAAGCCTCGCGACGTTCAATCGGTTGCAAGTTTTCCATTTCCACTGTCACTTCATCATTGTCAATCTTGTTGGGTTGGTAACGATAAGAAATATCATGATTCAGACAAGCAACCGAGAGCCCGACAAAATCAAAAACCGCTCCCATCCAATTGGCGTCACGTTTGGAAAGGTAATCATTGACGGTCACAATATGCACTCCTCGTCCCGTTAGAGCATTGAGATAAGCGGGGAAAATGGAGGCCAAAGTTTTACCCTCTCCGGTTTTCATTTCGGCTATTTTTCCTTGGTGCAAAGCGATGGCGCCAATCAGCTGGACGTCGTAAGCGCGCTCCTTAATGACTCGCCAACCGGCTTCTCGCATCAAGGCCAAGGCTTCCGGCAGAATTTCATTGAGAGCCTGATCTATTCTTTGTTGTTCTTTTTTCCTTTCTTCATCAGAGAGAAGAATTCTTTCTTCGTCGGTCTGATATTTGACAGCTTGAGAAATTTTTTCTTTGAATTCGGCCGTCCTGCGAGGAAATTCTTCGTCGGAGAGTTTTTTCATCTCCGGCTCCAACTCGTTTATTTTAGCGACTGTTTTTCTGATTTCTTTCAACTGTTTGGAATTGGCATTGCCAAAGATTTTTTCCAGGATTTTCATTATATTTAAAAGTTGTTGTATTAAAAGATTTGGCTCGCTTTGCCATAAAGCCATTCTATTCCATTTTGGATGACAAGGCAAGCGGAGATTGGTTTTTTGGTAAATTTGAAAGCCGGTTTGGTTTCTTGACTTTTATGGGATTGGAATATTAGAAAGCGATGGTAAAAGATGGATGAAATAAAAGTTAAATATATTTTTCATCTTTCTTTTTCAGTTCTTTGATTATTTCTTTTACCTCCTGTGCTCTGGCTTTGGGGCAAACCAAAAGAGCGTTGTCGGTATCAACAATAACCAGATCGTCAACTCCGATGGTGGCGATTATTTTGCCCCGGCGACCGTAAATCAAACTGCCGGAAGTGTCCAGGTTGAGACATTCTCCCTTGGTTAAATTACGCCTTTCGTCGGCCTGGGATAACAAATTTTCGTGCAGTGTGTCCCAAGTGCCGATGTCCTTCCAACCAAATTCACCTTTGATAATGAGCATATCTTTGGGATCAATTTTTTCCGTGATGGCGTAGTCAATAGAAATTTTTTCCATTTGACCGTATAATTCCCTGATTTTCTCCGGACGATTTTTTCCCTGCAATTCTTCTTTAATGGCTTGTAGAATTGTAAACGTTTGAGGTGTGTATTTTTCGTAAGCTTCCAGAAATTTACGCGGCGTCCACATATAGTAATTGGCGTGCCAAAGGTAGTTGCCCGATTTTAGATATTTTTGAGCGGTTTTAAAATCCGGTTTTTCGGTGTGTCCCAAAAATTCATAAAATTTCACGCCGTTTTTTTCCTCCAAGAGTTGACCGATCTTGGTGTAGCCCAGGGCGGTGTTTGGTTCAGTGGGAAAAATGGCGATGTCCAGCAGTTTGCCGGTTTGCTTAATCACCTCTTCGGCAGTGGCGATACTTTTCAGAAAATCGTCCACTCTGGCGATGTAGTGGTCGGAAGGAATGAAAGCCATCGGTTCGTCGGGATCAAGAAGGCTCAGTTTTAAAGCGTTAAAACCCATAGCCGGAGCGGTATCACGTCGTTCCGGTTCAATGATGATATTTTCCAAGGGAAAATCAGGCAGAATTTCTTTGACTTTTTCCGCGAGAGAAGCGGTGGTGGCGATAAATTTTTTGTCCGCCGGGTAATCTTTAAATCTGTCTAAAGTTTCTTCCAACATAGTTTTTTCGGAAGTGAGGCGACAGAATTGCTTGGGAATATCGGAACGACTCATCGGCCAAAGACGGGACCCGGAGCCACCGGCCAAAATAACTATTTTCATAAATTTTCTTTAGTTTTTAAGTCTTTAAAAACCTGTTTTAATTTAGCACCAAAGAAATAGCTTGTCTAGCAAAATCGCCGGAAGATCAACTTTCGGAGGCGGTTGAAAAAGAAAACAGCCATTGCCCGGTTAGAGACAATGGCTGCGGAGAGGCCAGGAGAATTATTTAATCTTTCTTCTCCCGACCAGGCCCAGGCCGGCGAGGCCTGAGCCGAAAAGGAGGATGGTCGCCGGCTCGGGCACCGGGGCTGGCGGGTTATCCACGGAAATCTCCGTTAGCTGGAGATTCCCGCACAAACCTCCGATGGCGACGACCATGTCGTCGCGATCCCAGTCACTCCACCTGGAGGGCAGGTCCTCCAGGTGGATACTCCAGATTCCCGGAGCCGGCTGGTTCCAGAAAACGTGCTGGATTCCCTGGTCTTCGGGGGAATTCAACCGGGGATCGCTGTACCAGTCGTACAGCTCCCCAGAGGGGCTGTATGTTTGGAAATGGATTCCGAAAGACTGGAATCCATCCCAATCATTGGCGGAGAAGGTCTGCCAGCTCCCGGGCTCGTCGCCCGCCTGGAGGACGGGCAACTGGTTTTGGGGATCGTCGGTTTTGTAGAAAAACAGTGACGATTCCCAGGATGCTTCTTCCTGGACGTCAACGACAAAAAGGCTGCCGTCCAGTTTGAAGATTGGGATTACCTGCGTGGCATTGGCCACACAGGTGAAAAAGAATAGAAAAAATAAAAATAAAAGTGGGATTTTTTTCATTTTTTACCTCCCATTTCTGTGTCTCCCTGCCCCCAGGGAGACAATAAAAAGAACTAGCGACAATGGGGCTATTGCCACTTTTACTTTAAAAAATCTATCCCACCTCCTTTCATTCATTTTATTTAACGGACTTAATTAGTCCGACTTGGCATTGTAAAACAGAAGTGGGTGACTGTCAAGCAAACGCCGGGGGTTTGACTCCCGGCGTTTTAGACATTGTAAAGTTGTAAGCAAGATGACTTTTCCCCTTATTTATTTTCCAATTCAGCCACTTTAGCCTGCAAATCACGGATTTCCTTTTGTTGCTCTTTGACTGCTTCAATCAAAACTCCAACCAGACCGTCATAGTCAACTGTTTTGTAGCCATTGGGGCTCTCATTAACCAAGCTGGGGAAGTCTTTTTCAATTTCTTGAGCGATTACTCCGATATTTTTCTGGTCATTGCTTTTCAATTTATACTCCACTCCGCGAATGTTCTCCAATCTCTGTAAAGCATTTTCCACTGTTTTGATGTCTTTTTTTAATCTAACATCAGAGCCCCGACGGAAATTGGCTGCCCAGACATCAGCAAATTGTCCTTTACCTTTACCAACTACCAAGCCGGCATTTCTGCTTCTGGATCCATCCACTCTAATCCCGATGGATCCGGCCAGGCTGGGAGCGTTGGGAGAAACATCAAAAGCGTAAATCCAGGGACCCCGGGTGTTATCAACTTTTTGATATTCACTGTTGTTAGTGACAGTGCCAATTCTAAATTTGCCCTGAGAGACGAAAGTTTTACCAAAAATGTTAGCGTACTGGTTGTGACCGCGACCAACTACCAAAGCGCTATCCGGTCCTTGATTGCCAACGCGGATACCGATGCTTCCGTTCATATTGCTCACGCCCGGCACTTGATTGATGGCATAAATCCAGGGTCCTCTCATCGCATCTATTCGGTTGTACCCGGCGGTGCTGTTAACCATTCCTATTTGCAGATACGGACCGGAGGCCTGGGCTCCTTGAGCATACAATCTGACAGCGCCGTTGGCAAAAATATTACCATTAGCCAACAAGGCTGTGCTTCGGTTACCGGCAACGTTAACGGCCAAACCGCCGTCTTTAGCTTGCCAAATTGGGCCGGTGTTTAAAGGCGCTTTCAAGTTACTGGCCGGGGGATTGGAAGATGGCTCCGTCCAATTGGTTGATTGGGCACTGGTTGATTGGACATAAACCAAGGCTGCCAAAGCAACAAGTCCCGTCGCAACCACCATTTTGAATTTACTATTCATTTTCATTTTGCTTTTTTATTAATTAATTTGTTATATTTAAAAAATTTTAAACCTTATTTGTTGATTACCACTATTCTCCCATTACCTGGGAAAGCTGATCTCTATTCATTTGAGTAACAGCCCCGTCCTGTCTGTTCATTATCTCCGAGAGTTTGTTGGCGTTGATTTTGGCCGGTTTAATATCGGAGGAATTTGATTTACTGCCCGAACCACCCAAGATGGCTGTTTTGGTAATGTCAAAATTAACTCCACTGGCGTTAATTAAATAAACCAAAAAGCCGGCCAGAATGAAAGATACCACCACCACAAAAGCTATGACCCTTACTTTCTCGGCTGATTTTTCCTTTTGTCTGTTCATTTATTTGTTTGAAATTTTATTTGTTAGAATTATCTACCAGGCCCCCTAGTTAACTTTAACCGGTAAACTCGTTTCCAAATTATGATAGTTGTATTTGACCTGGACATTTCCGTTACCCTTATTTTTGGCTTGAATAATCTTGTTAACCTCTCCCGCCAAATCAAAGGCTGAAGAATTTTCCGTCCAGGTGGCCAAACCGGTGACATCTAAACCGGAACAACTGTTTTTAGAAGCGGAAAGACAAGCTTTGAGGTTTTTATTATCGCCCTCACTCATCGTTAAGCTTGTGAGAGGATTGTTGTTGCCACAAGTATTTTCACAGATAACCAAATTTTTGCCAAAAGAATCTATTCCACAGGCTTTGGCCTGACCGAAACTTACCCAACCAAGCTCATTAGACCAGGCGTAACCGGACAGTTTCCCGTGAGAATCCAGATGGACTCCGTAGTCTTGCCCGTTTGTAACTTTTCCCCTCATCTTTATCCAACCTCTCCAACCACCAGAATTGTTTATTTTTTCCTCTTGAGCGATGCCCACAATTCTGGCCCAACCGGTCAAATTGTTACCTTCTTTTCTTACCCCTCCTTTATCTCCATTGGGCGCGTTGCAATTGGCTTGGTAAGCGCTTCCACAATGCTCTTGGGGACTAAAGTCCACCCAGCCCAGATTGGAACTCCAGGCGTAACCGGTAATATTACCGTCACCGCTTGGTATTTTTAAATTATAAGAAATACTGCCGTTTTGGTTGGCATTGGTGGCGCTAATCCAACCAAAATTAGTGTTGCTGCCAGCCCAAAACCAACCGACAATATTATTGTCATTAGGGGCGGCTTTGACTAGAAAGGTAATTCCAATAATTGCCAAACTGAGCAGAGAACCGTAGATTATTTTTTTGAGCATATTTTTGTTTTGAGATTTATTTTAAAAACCGTGATTGCTTTTGTCTCTATTTTAAGTCATAAAAAAAATCCTGTCAAAGTTTTCAGTGTTTCCTTGTGTTTGGATTATAGCATAACTTCTAATTCCTAACAACTTTAGTCAACCGGAAAATTAAAATAATCGGGAGGATTCAGCGTCCAAAGCTTTGTTAACCAAACTATCGGCCTCTTTATTTTTTTCTCTGGGGATGTGTTGAAAGTTCACTTTTTGAAAATCAAGCGTGAGATTCCAAATTTTGATGAAGTATTTTTGAATCTTTTCGTCTTTCAATTTGTATTGATGGTTAAGTTGTTTAACTGCCAATTCCGAATCCAGAAAACAATGAATAGTGAAATTTTTCGCAACTTGTTTGCCCAGATGTTTTTTTGCTTCCTGCAGGGCGTAAATCAGAGCTTCATATTCGGCCTCATTGTTTGTGCGTTGTGAGCCGATGTAACGATGAAAGGTAATTTTTGTTTGATTTGGTAAAATAATCACCCCGCCAATCGCCGCCGGTCCGGGATTACCGCGAGAGCCGCCGTCGGTGTGAATTGTTACATTTTTTTCAGTCATTGTTTTTACAGAATGATTTTTCAAAATTAATTCATTGATTTTTCGCAAAATAAATTCTTCAAAATTGGAGATGGGAAAAATTTAAACAGATTTACTCTCCTTTCAATCTGCCAACTATGTTGCCCAGCTCTTCCGGTGAATAATAATCAATGATTATTTTGCCATTTTCTTTGATTCCTCTGATTTTTACTTTGGTGTTGAAGAGTTCTGACAGTTCATTTTCAATATTTAAAAGGTCCGGATCAACATTTTTTTGAATGCGGAAAGTTTTTTTAAGTTTAACATTTTTAGCCACACCTTCCACTTCTCTGACATTTAAATCGTCCTTTAAGATTGACCGGAAAAGATCCATTTGTTTTTTTTCGTCACTGAGAGCCAAAATGGTACGCGCGTGCCCTTCGGAAATGACCCCTTCGGCCAAGGCTTGCTTGATTTTGGTCGGTAATTTTAAAAGACGGAGCGTGTTAGCCACGGCGCTGCGACTCTTGCCGACCTTTTGCGCGATTTCTTCTTGAGTCAAACCGAATTTTTCTTTCATCACTTGATAAGCCTCGGCTTCTTCAACAGGATTAAGGTTATGCCTTTGAATATTTTCTATTAAGGCCCATTCGGCTTTGTTTTCTTCGCTGGCCTCTTTGGTGACCACCGGCACGGTTTTTAAACCAGCCAGTTTGGCCGCTTCTAACCTTCTTTCGCCGGCAATGAGTTCAAAGCCTCCCTGCGAACGGTGGGTGACAACCAGCGGTTGGATGATACCGTGTAGAGCGATGGAATCGGCCAATTCTTGCAATTTGGCTTTGTCAAAATTTTGTCGGGGTTGGTAGGGATTGGGGAAAATTTCTTCCACACCGACTTCCATAATACTTTTCAATCTGATTTTGGCGGAACCGCTGAGACTCGTTTTTGTTTGCTTTTCTTTTTGGGCGGATTTGGCAGAGGAAGTTTTGTTGGTAGCAGTCTTTTTTTGATTGTCTGTCTTTTGAAATGAGTTGGCGCCAAAATAGTTAACTTCGCCAACGGCGCCGGTTCCGGCAAAGGCTTTGCTGGTGCCGGCAGTATTTTGCTTTGTTCTTGCTTTGTTGTTTGTTTTGTTTTTGCGAGGAATTAAAGAAGACAAACCTCGTCCCAGACCTCCCGGTTTTGCCATAGTTTTAAAATTAAAAATGATTACTGTTTACTTCTTTGGATGACTTCTTTGGCCAGTTGACGATAAGCTCGCGCCCCACTGTTGAAAGTGTCAAAATTGAGAATTGATTTGCCGAAACTGGGTGCTTCCGCCAAACGAACAGTACGAGGAATAACCGCCGAAAAAACTTTGTCGGGAAAATGTCGTCTAACTTCCTTAACCACCTGCTTGGCCAGCTTGTTCCGTTTGTCGTACATCGTCATCAATATTCCACCCAGGCGCAAAGAGGGTTGCAGATTTTGTTGAACCAAATCTATAGTGTTCAAAAGTTGACCCAAGCCTTCCAAAGCAAAGTATTCGGTTTGAACGGGAATAATCACTTCGTCGGCGGCCACCAGACCGTTGATGGTTAACAGACCCAAGCTGGGCGGAGAATCTATAATGATGAAGTCATAGAGATGTTTGACTGTTTCCAAAACTTTTTGTAGGCGATATTCCCTGTTTTCCAGTTCGGCCAATTCCACGGTGGCGCCGGCCAAATCCTGGTTGGCGGGCAAGATATGCTGATTTTCCGTTTCCGTTTGCAGGATCAAATCCAAGGGGTGAGCGTTCCCCAAAAGCGCTTCGTAAAGTCCGGCAGACAGATTGGGTACATCAACACCTAATCCACTGGAAGCGTTGGCTTGAGGATCAAGGTCAACTAAGAGCACTTTTTGGCCTTCATCGGCCAAGTAGCTGGCCAAGTTGATGGCCGTGGTGGTTTTGCCCACTCCTCCTTTTTGATTGATTAGGGAAATGGTTTTGCCCATAAAAATGACGACACTAAAAAAATTTAGAAAATTTTGTTCCGGGTTTCATTCTGCTTGTCACATTATACTAAAAAACAAAACACCGGGCAAACGAATCGGTTTTAGATATGAAAAAAGCGGAAGCTTCGGCTTCCGCTGAGAAACCATTTTTCCCCTCACCTCCTTGGTGGAGGTGGAGGTGGAGATGGAGATGGAGGGTGTCGCCTCATCGGTTGCCCCTGGTGATAATAAGGGGCGGAGCGCTGAGACGCCGATGCCGGCGGTGGAGGGGGCACCGCCTGCACCTGTGATGGACGAGGTGTTGGCGTTGGAGGAGGGGGTGAGATATACCTCGCCCGTTGCCCCTGCTGATAATAAGAGGCGGACCGGCGAGGTGTTGGCGCCGGAGGGGGCGCCGGGCGGGGGAAGCGCTCTTGGAGACAGACACGTTGTCCCCCTAGGTACACGCAAACCCGGCCGAAACGCCGGGTTGCGTACGCCCCGTGATTTTTCCCCCACAGCTGAAGGCTGTGGGAAGAAAATTTGAATCCCTTCCCCCGGAACTCCCAAAAAATACTTGGGAGTTCCCACTGGGCCAGAACCGGCCCAGTGGAAAAAATGAAAAAAATAAAAAATAAAAAAATTTTTTTCATACTACCTCCTTCGCCCCGATTACCGGGGCTCTAAATTTTTTTAATTTTATAAGGTACTCATCTGCCTTGATTGTACAACATTTTTGGAAAAATGTCAATGGTTTAAAGAACTCGTCAGGCGCGATAAGGTGGCTTACGTTGGCTGAGCAACCCTCCCCGACCGGGGTTTTTGCTCGGCTTTTTCAGCTAGAAAAATACGTTCTAAGACTGGAAAATTCCAGCGCATTAGAAATGAAGTTGATAAAAACAGCCCCGCTCGCGCGAGCGGGGCTGTTTTGCTGTGACGACAAATAAATTAGTTTTATTTCAATTCCACAGTAGCGCCGGCTTCTTCCAATTGTTTTTTCATCTCTTCCGCTTCTTCTTTGGCCACTTTTTCTTTGATAACTTTAGGCGCTCCGTCCACAATATCTTTGGCTTCTTTTAAGCCAAGTCCAGTGATGGTCTTGACAGCCTTGATAACATTTATTTTAGAATCTCCGGCGGAAACCAATTCCACGTCAAATTCTGATTTTTCTTCTCCGGCGCCACCCTCTTCTCCAGCGCCACCGGCAACGGCTCCGGCAACAGCCACGGGAGCGGCGGCGGATACTCCGAATTTTTCCTCCAAGATTTTGACCAGTTCCGCCAAATCCAAAACACTCATTTTTTCAATTTCCTCCACCAGTTTTTGGAATTTTTCGGGAACCTCAACTTCTTTTTTCTCTTCCTTAGTTTCTGCGGAAGTCTCTTTTTTCTTGTCTTCAGACATAATCTTTTTTTACTGATTAAATTATTTATAAATTATTTACTTAACAAATTTGATTGATTGGTTTAGGCTTCTTTCTTATCCTTGATGGCCTGTAAAACATAAACCAGATTTCGCAAATTGCCGGAAAGGGTATTGACTAAGCCGGACACCGGCGACTTCAAACTGCCCACCACTTTGGCCAAAAGCTCTTCCTTGCTTGGCAACTTGGCCAGAGCAACGGTTTCCGACTGAGTAAGAGGCTTCTTTTCCAGTATTCCGGCCAAAATTTTTAAATTCTCGTTATCTTTGGCAAATTTATTGATTATTTTGGGAGCGGAAACTTCATCTTCTCCGCCGTAAACAAAAGCCAGTTGCCCTTCCATTTCTCTAACATTCAGATCAATTTTCTGGTCATCTAAAGCCACTTGCGCAACCGTTTTCTTTAGGACCTTCATATTGATTCCGTGCTCTCGCAATTCCCGACGTAAAGCGTTGATATCAGCCACGGACATTCCTTTGAAATCAACGATAACTGTTGTTTTGCTATTGATTAAATTTTCTATAAATTGCTTGGCCAGTTCTTTTTTTTGCTCTCGGGTTAACATATTTTTAGTTGAATTCGTTAAAAGATGGTTGAATAGTTTGCGCAAAATAAAAAATCCGCCAACGGCAGACCAAAGACAAAACAATAATTTTACTTTCTCCTCGTTAGGACTTACGGTTGCCTAAGGTCTACGGATTTTCTATTCGGTTGTGCTTGTTATTCTAGCAGAGAAAAAAATATTGTCAAGGTTTGAGAATATTTTTCGGGAGGTAGCCGACTAGAGGTACCCGGCTAGAATAATCCGTAGAAGCCACCCAAACCTATACCAATAACATTGTTGACAAATATTTTCAGAACACTGTTGAAAACCAAACCAAAAACATCGGAAAAGAGAAGTAAGAATATTACCAAGAAAACGAAACCGTATTGTTCCAGGGTCCTTTGCGTGTGCTCGGAAACGGGAATGATGGCAAAAAGCAATTTGGAACCGTCCAGGGGAGGAATGGGGAAAAGATTGAAAACCATCAGAAGAATATTGATAAAAACAGTGATGGCTAAAATCATTAGAAGAAAATCGTTGTCAATGTTAAAAACTAGGAGAGCTTTCAACAAAACACCCGCCAATAAAGCCAGGAGCAGATTGGAAAGCGGTCCGGCCAGACCAACCAAGGCCGGTCCGTATTTCTGATTCCGCAAATTGTAGGGATTGTAGGGAACCGGTTTGGCCCAACCAAAAAGAAAAGGAGAATGAGCCAGGAGTAGAAAAGCCGGAACGATAAAAGACCCGAACAAATCCAGGTGATTGACCGGATTGAAATTTAAGCGATTAGCCAATTTAGCGGTGGGGTCACCCAACCAATAAGCCATATATCCGTGAGAGACTTCGTGGACAATGACGGAAAAAATTAAGATTATGATCTGGATAGTGGTGGAGATATCCATTTATTTTATTGACATTTAGTTGTTTATTTGTTACAATTCCGCTGTTACTTTGTGAAGTTTACAATACTTTACCCTGTTTGACAAATTTGTAATAAATAAATTCAAAGTTATGGCACGTTGCGCTGTTTGCGGGAAGAAGGCAATCACTGGCAATAATCGTTCTCATTCCAATGTGGCCACCAAACGCAAGTTTAGAGTGAATATTCAAAGCAAAGTTATTGATGGTCGCAAAATGAAAATCTGTACCGCTTGTTTACGAACGATGAATAAAAACTTGACTGCTTAGAAATTAGGAGTAGTTTCTTTTCCGTTATTTCTTGTATTTCTTACAACTTGTTCAATTTTTAAACCCTTCCGCTTGATTTCCCGAAGGGTTTTTTGTTTGTTACTTAGGTCAATTTTCAAGCTTTCGGTTATAGGGAAGTTGCCCACTCTGGTGCGAATAAGGGATGTTAAATAACCGCCGGTGCCGAGTTTTTCACCGATTTCCCGGGCCAGGGAACGAATGTAAGTTCCGGACCCAACCGTGCATTTGATTTTTAGAATGGCTTCTTTTGCGGAAGTAGCCGAATTGTTTTGAGATCGCCGGTAGTCAAGTATTTCAATATTTTTGATGTTGACCCAACGACTGGGTGGATTAAACTGTTCTCCCCGTCTGGCCTTGCGGTAAGCTCTCTCCCCTTTTATTTTGACAGCGCTGTAGAGAGGCGTTTTTTGTTTGATGCGACCGATAAAACCGACTAAAACTTTTTCAATGGTCGGCTGTTCGGGAAATTTTTTGACATTCACGATTGTCTTTTCTCCCTCTTCGTCATCGGTAGAACTATAGAAACCAAGTTTGATTTCGGCAATGTACTCTTTGTCTTGGGAGGAAATTTTTTGCAAGTTCTTGGTAGCTCTTCGTCCGACAGCCACCACCAAGACACCTTCCGCCAGAGGATCTAAGGTGCCGGCGTGTCCCACCCGTTTTTCTCCGGTCAATTTTCTGATTTGTTGTACAATGGCAAAAGATGATAACCCTTTTGGTTTGTAAACATTCAGAAAATATCCCGAGGAAGAGGTTTTTATGTCTTCGGTTGACATAAGCATTTGTCGGGAAATTTTAGATTTCGTTTTGGCTAATCAACTCAGTGAGCAACCTTACTGCCGGGGCAGCTGCTCCTTTGGCCAATTGTTCTTGAGGAACGGCAGTCATACGGGGAGCGATATCAAGGTGCGCCCAATTTGAGCAATCTTTGATAAAGTTCCAAAGAAAAATTCCGGCGGTAATAGTGCTGCCTTCACCCGGTTTGGCTTTAGTGTTAATGTTGGCAATGTCCCCTCTTTCTCCGATTATGTCTTGTTCGTATTCCTCCCAAAGAGGTAGTTCCCAAACATAATCGCCGGTAAATTCAGACATTTTTCTAATTTTTTCCGCCAGTTCTTCGTTTCGGGTCATTAAGGCGCTGGCTTTGGTTCCCAGAGCGACCAGGGAAGCGCCGGTTAAAGTAGCGACATCAATGACCGCTTTCGGTTTGAGTTTTTGGGCGTAAATCAAAGCCTCGGCAAGGATAAGACGACCTTCGGCGTCAGTATGACCAATTTCTACCGAAAGTCCGTTACTCATTTTGATAACATCACCGGGACGCATACTGGAGCCAGAGGGCATATTTTCCACTGCTGGAATGAGAACGATGATATTCCTTTTTGTTTTCAGTTTGGCCAGAGCCAGGAGAGTAGCTAAAACAGAAGCGGCGCCACTCATATCCATCATCATATCAAGAGCGTGCGGATGAGGTTTGGTGTCCAGACCGCCACTGTCAAAAGTAACTCCCTTGCCCACCAGGACAATTGGTTTCTCCTTTTTGTTTCCGACCAAATATTTGAGAATGATAAATTTAGATTCTTCCTTGCTCCCCTGTCCCACTGTTAAAATGCCATTCATTTTTCTTTTTTTCATTTCTTTTTCTCCCCAAACTTGAAGTTTAATCGGAGTTTTTTTGATTGCTTTTTTAATTTCCGTCACCAGTTTAGTGGGAGTCAAATCACTGCCGGAGATATTGGCCAGTTCCCGAGCGTAATTGACCATTTGGGCCACGGTTTGTCCCCGGCGTAAACCGGCTTGCAAGGAGCGAGCTTGTCCGGACCAACCCTCTAAAGAAATGGCAACCGATTTGACTAAAGGCCAACCTTCTTTTGGCTTGCTTTTATAACGTTGAAAATCATAGTTGGCCATTTCCAGGGCTTCACTGAAAAGAGCGCCGAGGTGTTTTTCATCTTTTTCGGAAAGGTGTCCGGTTAATTCCCGCCAGGACAAAAAAAGTTTTTCTTCTCGATTTGCTTTGGCTGTCCGAATAATTTTGCGAGCCAAGACAATCCACTTTCGCAAATTCATTTTTTTTGGTTCCGGTGTCTTTATTTCCAGAATTTTTCGACCGTTTCGTGAACAAAGTCTATCTTGCGCAATTTTGTGATTTAAGACAACTTCGGTCAGTTTTTTGTCTTGCGGTTTTTCTTTAACTATCTTAATTTGCATATTGATGTAAATTAATTGCCGATTAGTAATTTTATTTGTCTCTGAATATTTTAAAACTAACCCAGTTCCAAGAAAAAAGCAACCTATTTTTCAAAGCCGGAATTCGTGTTAGGATGGGACTGTGTTTAATTTTAGAGAGATTGTCAAAAAAAGTGAAAAAATTGATTATCGGACATCGGGGACTTAAAGGAATGATTGCCGAAAACACGGCGGAAAGTTTTAAAAAAGCCAAGGAGCTGGGCTTGGATGGAGTGGAACTGGACGTCAGAAAAAGCGCTGACGGCGAAGTGGTTGTTTTTCATGATAAAAGATTGGATAGAATGACAAACGCCCGAGGATTGGTGCGTAAAAAAACATTGGCAGAATTGAGGTGCTTAAGAATCGGGGGAGGCGGAAAAATTATGACTCTAGCTGAAGCCTTGCAAATTATCGGACCAAAAATGATTGTTGATGTTGAGATTAAAGAGGAAGGTTTGGCTGAAAAAGTTGGGCAAATTGTAGATAAATTTGTAAAAAATAACGGTTTTGTTTATTCCAATTTTGTATTGTCTTCTTCTAGTAATAAAGTTCTGCGAGAAATTTTTTCCCTAAAACAGTTAAAGACGAGAGCGAGAATGAGAATTGGAAAAATTTTTCGTTGGCGAAATGCTTGGGAATTATTAAAAAATGATTTCGCAAAATATGATTTGGTAGTTGTCAATCAGTACATTCTTTTGAAAAGATATTGGTTGAAAAAGCTTGGAAAAAGTAATGTAGATTTGTGGATTTATCAAATCAGAAACCCGGAGGAAATTGTTGTAAATGATAATTATTTGCAAGGATTGATAGTGGATTCTTGGGAAAGCGGAATTGAGCGCTAGGCTTAGGAAGGTATGATTATTGTTGTTTGGTGATATTTGCTTTTTATAAATTTTATGGATGCGTTTCTGCTAAAAAAAGAAGCCCCCGCCTGGATAGGGAGTGTTATCCCTAGGCGAGGGCTGACAAGGAGGTTGGGAGGGTTGCCATGATTTGTTTTCATTATAACAAGTGAAATTTGCTGCGTCAATTTTTGCAATTCTAAGTTCAACAATTAATTACAACACTCCAAATAAATATTAAACTAATTAGGTAGTAATTAGAAAATATTTATGAGTGTTAAAATTAAAAAATCACCTTTCGTTAAGCTGGAATTTTAAAACAACTCTCCCAATCGGGAGAGTTGTTTGTTGTGTGACTAAACCGCTTATTTTAGTAGGTTTCGCGGAAAGTATGAGGTCGACAAGGCGGACACTGCTTAACCTCATTGTGACAGCTTTTGCCGGTGGCCGATTTGTATTCCTTTTCTGACACTTGTATGTAGGGAGCGTTGTTGGGGAAACATTTCTTGTCGTGTTTACGCGCTTGTTTTGTTATGATTACTCTTTCTCCACAATGTCCGTTACAGGCGCCAGGATTGATAGTTATACAACTATAGTCAAACTTCGGCACGCATTCGCAATTCTCATCTCCACCGGCTAAATCGTAGTAATCTTTAGGAACCAAGTTACCATAATTGATATTGGTGTCTGTGAAACTACCGATATGTCTATTTGATTCTCCGGCTGTTCCACAGCGCCAGACATATTTTCCATCAATAAAGGCTAGACTATTAAAATTTCCAAACCGACAGGCATCAGTTAATGATTTATATGGCGAGGACGTTGGATCATCATTACAAGCCGCCTTACTTTTAGCTCTACAAGTTGTTGTTTGCCCATTTAAGCTACACTGCCAAGAATAACCTCCTTCATATTCTGATTGGTCGGTAAAATTAGAAACAACAGCATTTGCCGGTTGACATAATCCTTCCGAGTTTTCATTTAACTCATGAGTACCATAAGTCCCATCGGAAGCCGGGCCACAATCAACCCTTTGGGAGGCATGACATTCGGCATTTTTACCAGTTCCCCTGCCAAGGCATTGCCAGTTGGCCACGCCGTTAACAAATTCTGGATTAGTTGGCAATGGTTGCCCTGTGCTACAAAGTGGTTTACTAGGAGTAACAGCTGTTGACGGATAATTGTTGCGACTAGCGCCAGGATTACAAACACCATCTGCATTGCAATTATCAACAGTGACTTCCCAAGAAAGCCGTCGAGCAGGTAAAATTATTGGCTGATCGTTAATTGCCTTCTGAGCAAGATTAAAGAAATCATCACTAGGTGACCACCAGTGAACCTTGACCGTTCCTTCTTTCTTTTCTGGATCCCAACTTTGCAGAGCATTTAAATCTCTGGCTGTTTGATAAGCGGTATATTCACGCCAAACTCCGTCACCGCATATTACCAGTACTTTTTCTCCAGAATCTTTAAAATGTTCAATACTCGTTGATTCGTAGTTTATTGCTGGGTTTCTTGGTATCCCAATATTTCTTAAACTAGATATCAATGACCAAATTTTGGCTTGAGTTTCACCAATATGAGCCGTGACTCTTACTTTACCAGATTTTCCGGGTTGAGCTTGACAAATTAATCCATTACACTTCAAAATACTGTTGTCACTGGAAGTCAAATAAACATTCGGTTTTTTAGCCGTCCAATAAATATAACCTTTGTTATAAGGGAAGGCTCCTTGTATTTCCAAGCTATTTCCGTAATCCGGGTGTTTTATATTACCTCCAAAACAGGAAGCATTTCTGTAATTATCACAAAATTTCCCAAAAGGAGTATCGTAAACATCACCAGCGCTGGTAAAAAACAGTTCCGGTTGATATCTATAAGTCGCATTACCGTTACAAGATAAAACTGACTGTCCATTAATTTTGTGAGTTACTGTCACAATGTTATGGGCTATATAATAATAGGCTGGCTTCTGTTCTTTGACCAAGTTAGAATAATATCTGATGTGGAAATGGTTGATTGTGCTGGCTACACTTCCGCTGTAAGCCAAAGCTGGTTTGCCGGATGCAATTACGAGCAATCCTCCCGAAAACAGTAGCAAGAAAATAATTGTAAAATAGTTCTTCATTTTTTTAAGCAATAAAACCAAAATTATTATCAATACCGCTCCCAATACTATCAGTATAACCGTTATAGTGTTTTTGCCTATGTTTTTGCTTCCCGCCAGACCTGTTTGCTGGCCGGATTTGGATTTCAATAATTTCCTGTCCAGTTCTACCGAGTATTGATCCATTAGCATACCGGAAGAGTCCTTGAGCTGAGCGGTTAATTTTAAATAATCGTAGTCTTTTTTAGCCGGAAAACTTTTCTTAACAGCCTGCATTGCACCAGTGATATTTCCTTGGCGGAAAACCCTCGTTACCAAATGCCCCTCTTTATCTGTTAACTTCACTTCCACTGTTCCCACAAACCTATCTTTATTGGTATTGTGGAAACAAGTAAATAAGTCAGCTGTTTCTCCTTTTTTCAAGGGAAATTTCGTTAAACCGGGGTAATTTAATCTGCCCCAATTAATTCCTTCTGTGACTACCCTGGTATTGATAATTGTCTTAGTTCCCTCTGTCTCGGCAATTGTTTGCAAGTAGTAAACCGACTTATTGGCTGAGGGTATGGTGTAAGTAACTGTTTTTTGGGAATTTGCCGGCAACACTATCTCCTTTTCTTGATTGTCAACAAGGTCTTTTTCATTTAAGGCGTCCCAGAAATATAATTTTTGAGACAACTTAGCCTTGACCTCATGGCCTAAGGGATTGACAAGAGTTTGTTCAATAACCACTTTTGTTTCCGGCGCCACTTTGGGCCAATTGCCGATGTGGTTGTATTTTTCTCCGTTCACTTTTGTTGCCTCTCGCTGAAAGTGGATGTTGTTTTTGATGGTAGAAGAGACGGTAAATTCCGAGCTACCGCCGACAATTTCGTTAGTAAATGGCAAACCGGCCAAATTAAATTTTTTGCCGACAGAGAAAAAGAAATCAGCCCGATATCTGCCTTCGGCCAAATTGGTGGGAATCGCCCATTTAAAAGCAACCTTTTGAGAGGAGTTTTTGTCTAGAACAAGATTTTTTTTGGCAATAAATTCATCAACAATATCATTGCCCTGTTGATCAAACTTATCGCTGACCTTGCTTATTCGGACAAAGAGATTGCCGTCAAAAATCGGGTATCTATTTTTATTAGTTAATTTTCCCTGAAAGGTTACTTTTTCCTCCGGTTGGTATTGAAGTTTGTCCGGACTAAGATTGATGTCAACCGATTGAAACTTGTAGTATTGAAAACAATCTACTAAACCACTTTCACTTTTCTTTCTTTGTTCTTTTTTTAGAAAATGATTTTGGGGTGAAGAGACTTCTCCTTCAGCTGTTTTATTGCCAGAAAAATTACTTGTTCCCGATTTCCCGTTGGTAACTGTCGCTTGAGTTGTTCCTTCCGGCCCAGCCCATTCTAAGGGTAAGGCGGAATCAGAAGTGGCTAAAGCCTGCCCTATTCCCGTCAACCAGACAATTAAAAACACTGGCAAGAACAATAAAACTGATTTTGTGAATAGTTTGCGCATTGATTTTTTTAATTTTTTATTTGTTTAGATAAATAAGGCACCAAACAAAATCTTCTTACCCCCTAAACCACCCCTTTTTTCTTCATAAAGGCCAAGATACCAACGGTGATTAAGGTAGAGAAGAGAACCAAGAGAACAATGTTGGTGGCCAAACCGGTCTTGGGAGCGGAGCGACGGTAACCAAAGTCAGCCTTGGTGTGTTCGTCTTTTTCTTTGAGTTTAACAGAGGTTTGGTTGTCCAGTTTACCATCGGGGTCGTAGGTTGGAATTAGATTCTCAACATCTTTAACTACCACCCGATAATGTCCGGAGCAAAGATTCTTAATCTTGTAACGACCATGTTTGTCAGTGGTGTCACAGTATTTCTTGTTACCGCGAAAAGCGCAGACTTTAACATCAGAAATTCCTTCTTCAATATCTTCTTGAATACCGTTACCATTGGTGTCATACCAAATATAGTTGCCAATGGAAGATTGACAATCTTCTTCCTCTTCTTTTCTTTCTTCTTTGAGTTTGACGGTAACCTGATCAGAGTCGGTAATGGTTTTGGAACCAAGCTTGGCGGTAACCGTTACTTTGTTGGTGGTATCTTGGTTGATGACCACTGACTTGGTACAACTCATAGCTTCGCCAACATTCAAAGAAGTCTGGGGACAGGTGATGGTTCCCAATTGATCATCTTGAACTTGAATGTTGGTTAGTTTAGTGTCGCCGGTGTTAGTGATACGATAAGTGTAAGTGACTGTTTCTCCTTTTTTTACTTCAGTGGCGGAAGCGCTTTTTTCAACTCTAACGCCGGTGTTTTCTTTTTGACAAACACTACTGCAACCATCGCCACTGACAGTGTTGCCGTCATCGCATTCTTCGGAGTCTTGTTTAAGGCCGTCTCCGCATTTACCTCCTTGAACAACTACGTTTTTACAGTCACTGGAACAATAGGTACAAGAACTGTTGTAAGCCGGGGTACAAGTTTGGCCGTTGTTAGCGCCTTCATCGCATTGTTCGCCACTTTCTTTGGTGCCATTACCACAGTTGGGAGAAGGAGAAGTTTCTTTTTGACAAACACTACTACAACCATCGCCACTGACAGTGTTGCCGTCATCGCATTCTTCTCCGTCTTCCAAAACTCCGTTACCACATTGGGGAGAAGGAGTTTCATTAACTTTCTCCAAAAGCATACAAACGGGCTCAAAGCCGTGTTTGAACTTTACTCCCTTGGGTCCGGCGTGGACCACTTTGATTTGGCGCAAAGGAGAAGTTATTTGCAGAGCAGAGGAACCATAGTTAACAGCAGTGATTTTACCGGCTTCTTCCACGCCATCGGGCAGGTCTTCCGTTGTGCCGGAACGAACTCCGTTAAAGTCTATGTAGTACTGTTCGTGAGATTCATCAGCCGGGTTGGCTTGACTGCGACCGACATAGCTGTCAAAGGATTCCAGATAAACGTTGTACTTGCCGGCGGGGATGGAGATTCCAGAAACAGTCTTTTCCCTGGGGAAATTGTGACCGTTTAAAACTCCGCCGTCGGAAACCATAATGTCACCATTGTACTTGATAAGGATATCCCCTTGTTTCTTGGTTTGCAGATGACAAACTCCGGAACAGTGATTGGCCAGATAAGTGGTGGTTTGGCGAAGGTTTTGGTTGAGAGAAGCAATCTTCTGGTTTTGCGACTGAAGGAGAACAGCGCCGAAAGCCAACAAAACAATCAGTAATAAAAAGATTCCTCCCACCAAGAGAGGCTTACGCCAAGACCATTGGTAACGAGAAGAACGGCGAGATCTTCTTGGACCACTGCTTTTTTTTCTTTGCACCATGCTATTTGTTTTTATTTTTTTAAGGAAAAGCAAAAAGACAATTATTTCTTCGCTTAGATTGTAACACAAAAGGGAATTGGGGGCAATTGATCGCATCAAAAAGCATCATTGATAAATCATTGGAAATGACGCCAAGATTCGGATAAAATATGCTATTTTATTTTTTATTTTGCGCGTTCTTGGTCTGAGATATTCGTTTTATATTTTACAAATATTTACGGTTATTTTATTTTTTCTGAAACACAAACAAATGCTCATGCATAATCAGAAGAAAGTTATATTTCTTGGACCGCTCCACCCAAAACCCAGTCGCTTGGCAATATCAGTTTCGTAATTATACTTCTTCGCTTTGAATTGTTTTTAATTTTTTCCAATTAATTTCTTCCACATTTTTGTTTTTGTCAACAAAAAAGATATACAAGCACAATCTTCTTAAAACATTAAATGGAGTTTTCTTGATAACCATATCGCGAAAATATGTAGAAAATGCCAGCCCGTATTTATAGCCATGATAACAATCACGATATCTTTCATTTCTGTTAGAATACATTCGCGTGATAATTTGCCCCATCGCTGAATTAAAACTGCTACTCCTACTGCCAGAAGGACTTTGTACTTTACTAGACGGATCACCTTTTACTTCAATAAGCCAATATCTTGGATATTTATCATTTTTAACTTTTATATCCACGCCCTGCTCCCACAAATTCGCCGCTTTTAATGATGTGCCCCATCCTTTTTCTTTTAAATATTCACACCGCTTCTTGCACAAAATCTTCCGTTAAAATTGTTCGTTTTTGGTTTGATTGTGATAGCGTAATAATATTTTATTACTATTTTTCTGAACTAATTTTTATATATTTTCCAAATTTATCAATTTTTACATCACGATTTTTTTTATAATTACATTTTTTAAAATATCTTATCATCCTTTTTAAATAATTCACATCTTTGGCAACGAAACAATTATAACTATTTTCTACTATAAGTTGATTGATACTTTTAATCGCGTTTTTACCTTCTTTTTTATAAATTTCTATAGGTGATTTTATTTTTGGTATTATTACAAGATGCAAATCGGGTCTCAAAGGAAAATGTACAACACCATCCAAAGATGAAAGTCCTACACTTCTATTGTTTTTAGAATAAACAAAACAAGGATTATCGGATGTTATCATCGACATTTTCTTGGGAGGCACTATAAAAATCCATTGATTTTCAAATAACTTTTTTGCTATTTCATTAAGTTTAAATAACCACTTTGAATGCCCCGTGTTTGTTAATTTAATAACATAGCCATCATTTTGAATTGCCTCAAATAATTGTTTTTTTGCTTCTATTTTAGGTAAAGCATTTATCTTTTTTATCGCTTTTTTCTCGTCTTCATTTATCGCCTGTTTTTCATCTGGTATAATAATTTTATCTACTGACGAAAACTTATCTCTAAGTCCTATCTTTATAATGGTATCTATAACACTATTTATTTCACTTCTGTGCTTTGGAGTTCTTATGTATTGAAGAGCAACATAAAAAGCAATTGCACTTCGCTCGTATCCATTTAATTGCTTGCCATAATTAATATCTTTAATAGTTTTAATACCTTTTGCATCAATATATGCAGTAAATTTTTCAGGTAAATATTTATCATTAACATCATCCAATATATTAAAATCTTTTATAGAAAAACCTGGCCAACCTGCACCCCTTCTTTTAATTTTGTCTTCCTCTGTGCTATAAATATTTAATTGATTATCATCACAATACCATTGTTTTAAATATTCCTTTTGTACAATATGATGTTTCGGCATAATATTTTCATCATCAAACAAACAACCCCTGCATCAAACCTTTTTCCCAGGTTTGGACTTTGGTTATTTGATCTTGTTTTAATTGTATCATTTTATCAATAGAATTCAGGAGGTCTGCGATTTTTTGTTGTTAGAGTGTTGAAATTTTATATCAATTTCTGCTGCCATATCTCTCAATTCTGAAAAAGAATTATCCAACGATTCTACATAAACATCAAGATTAAATGGATCAACATCTTTATCCATTGACACCATCTTTTCCATTCTTTTCAATAATTCGTCTATCTTTTTTATTTCTTCAACAATTCCTGGAATAGCTATTCCATGCTTATTTAATGTTTTGATGTTATACCTGTCCTTAACGCCTTTTTTAAAATCCTCATATATTTTACACAACGTTTCAAAAGAAGTTTTAGAGATATGACGATTGTCCTCAAATGACCATAATTTTTGTATTAAATAGCCAGATTGTGCAAGCTTTTCTACTAAACTGTCATATTTAAACTTTTCTTTGTGTTTATTTTCAATTTCATTTAGCTTTTTTATGATTCTATCCATTTCTATACTTAATACACTAGATTGTTTATTTATTATTTCTATAATATTTATCTTTTTATTAACAAAATTATTATGCGACCATACTTGATATTCTAAAATATTTGTATTTTCAGCTGTACTTAATGATGTATATGTAATATTTCCATCTTTATAAGAAATGTCTTTACTTCTTTTTTTCTTTGTTTCCGATGGATGTCCAATTGTTTCATTTCTTATATTTCGTATTTTTTTAAGTTCCGGAAAACTTTCAAATTTTGGCACCTTGATATCAATAGCCCTTTCCAAATGCACTATTGAATCCTGTTGTACAATTAGTGCTTGTAATATTCCATATATAGATAATTTTGTATGATATTTTTGCTCTATATATTCTTCTATTGCTGATTGAGCATCTTGAATATTATCAAAAGCAGACCATAATTTGCTCCAATTACCTTTATCTTTCTTATTCCAAGCTCTTTGCTTACAACAAAAAGATGTGTAAATAATCTTTTTTAATTTATCAATTTTTGTTCTTAAATTATAGTTATCATTCATAGTATTTTTTTACACAAACAACCCCTGCATCAGTCCTCTTTTCCACTCCTGCATTTTTTGGATTTGGGCGTCAACTGACTCAATGCTTACTTTTCACCCCTTCAAACTCTACACCCACAAAACCCTCCCAGCCCAAAACTATTTCTTCATTCTTGTACTGTTGGGCGATTTTCTTTATGGCGTCATTTTTGCTTTTTGCCTTGACATCAACAACTCTCTGCAATGTTTCCGTGATTTCTATTTTGTATTTCTTGGTAGATTTCAAAACAACATCGTCCGCATCCTTATTCTTAATTTTTTCCAAAAATCCTTTAGCCATAAGTTGCAATGTTTCTTCGTCTAAGTTTTGTAAATTTTCCCATAATTCAAATGTTTGATAAGTGTCATCATTTACAATGTTTCGCCATTCTTTCGGTTCAATTTCCATAAAATCATTATCTTCTGAAAATTCTTTACACATTATTGAAAACGGAAAATAAAAATCTTTATGCTCATCTAAATATCTTAGAATTTTAATAGCCAAATTCCTATTGATTTTCATAGCACACAAAGTTAAATTTTATGCTTTCATTATTGATCACTATGAAAAACAGATCAAGCCAATTTGTATTTACCTCCGCCCAGAAATTCCAAATAATTTTTATCTCGCAATAATTGCAACTGTTGTCTGATTTTATCCTTAATATGTTTGTTGTTTGGATATTTTTTGCTTAAAGCATTTTCAAAATTATACAATTCTCGCAAAGTAAATTCCGATTTTCCCAAACTATCAATACACTTCATTATGTCCAAAATCCAACCGCGCAAATTTGACTTTTTTTCTTCCCGTAGAAACAAAGTTTTCCGCCAATTTTTCAAAACCGTTTCTTTCGGTTTTTCTCGGCGGTTTTTGACATAAAAAATTTTTCCACTTTCCGGAATACCCGACAGATCAATACTGCACATTATATAGTTTGGTCTACCGGGAATACCGTTTTTTCTAGGAATAATAATCTCCGGCACAAAAAAATGTTTCGGAATAACAATAAAATTGGTAACTTCATAGCTTTGCAAATCATAATTCAAAAAGAAAAAATTTGGATTACTGTTACTTTGCAATCTTTTCAACATTGCTCTATATGCTCCGTCGAGAATTTTTTTACCCATAGCATTCTTTTTGCTTTTCAGTTCGTATTCTTCTCGACAATTTTGGCAATAAAAGTCAGCCACCGGACGATTGTTTTCGTAGTTGGTTAAAACACTCCCGCAATTCGGACAATACGACATCCGTTTCGCCCAATCCTCTGTCAAGACACGAGCAATTTGAGCCGGACTGTGATATTGGCTAACAATTTTTTTGTTTAATTTTAATTTCATACGCTCTTCATTGATCACCTCCTTTGAAATTGCAATTGGGTGCTGTTTTGATGATTTTTAACAAAAGTCTTCTGTAAACGCATCTATTCCGTGATAAATCATATAGTCGGAAAAATAAATTGGTCGTTTTAAATTGGTAATGATATTGCGCAACTTGTTTTCCAGCGTAGAATTTTTTGTTTGATCGTTACTATGATTCGTCTATTCAGTTACTCTTTAGTCCTTCAATCTCTCAATCTTCATTTTCTCAATTTCTTTATCAAGATATTTTTGTTCGTCCGGGTCTTTACCGGCTTTTTTGTAAAAAGTTGATTCGGAAAATTTTACCCATTTGTCCGGTTTGCCTTCAATCCTTGTACCATCAGGCATTAGTCCATCGTTTACATACAGAACCTCTTTTCCGTTTTCATTTACATATTTTTCATCCTTGGGCATTCCCGGTTTCATTTCAATTCCTTTTTCCCGGAAAAATTGAACAACCTTTTGACGCCAGTCAGTCCCCCTAAAATCAATAGAAGAAGCTGGACTATAAACACTTCCTATCGTTGATTCTATCCTATCCTTTATATATTTCAAATCCTTGGAATAATCTGCTCCTCGTTTTAGAAGTTCGTAACTGAATTTCCAATTACCATCCATGCTACAACTTCGTAAAACGGATTTAACCATACCGACTTCATTGGTTTTACGCCAATTCATATCCGCTCCGGCATCCAAAAGGAGCTTAAAGTTTTCAAATCTGTTGGCTACATTGGCTTGCATTAAGGCTACCGAAAAATCTTCATTTGGTATTTCTATATCCAAATCTTTTCGTTTAATGTGTCCGTATTTAAGGATCATTTTTAAATAATCTGGATTTTTATATCTAGCGGCAACATGAATTACATTTAACCCACTTTTTGTGTGCACCTGTAACGGATCAGCCCCCCTCTCTAAAAGATATTTAAATCCGATTCTTCTTTTTTTGGATTCTTTATTCATTACCATTAGCCAATAAAGGGGGTTTAGTCCCGTTTTGCCAACGGCATTAATATCAGCTCCTTCGCCCAACAGTTTATCTATTTTTTTGGTATCGCCTTTTTTGGCGGCATTGCAAAGAGCCACCACTTTTTTGTCGGTGAAATAGTTTTTGGCAGAGTATTTTGACATACGTATTTTGTGAATAATAATAACAATTAAAGTCAATATTAATGCTATCCAAATAATTTTTGCTATGCCTTTAATGTTCATTGGATCTACTTAATGTTTAAACTTGTATTTTTCAAGTCCCGTTCTTAGCAGCTGGACCATCTTTCCAATCATCGCCCCGGTGGTCAAAGTTGAAGTGTCTAGGATTGATTTTGACTGTTTGAATTGTAGCCCAAGTAAAAAGATTTGGTTTTGGAATAACCTTTTTGATTTTTTCGGAATTTTTTAAGGAATTTTTTAAGGAATTTACTTGCCGAATAGGCAGGCAAGACTTCTGAAAAGGTCTT
>Ga0256832_1000010_pt1 | contig 154390 bp, 148 predicted proteins | sample 134614metaG_FD_190534 | JGI IMG/M metagenome (GOLD analysis project Ga0256832, IMG submission 190534) | Hydrothermal vent microbial communities from Lau Basin, Pacific Ocean - 134-614 | ecosystem: Environmental > Aquatic > Marine > Hydrothermal vents | place: Pacific Ocean: Lau Basin...
AAGAAAAGAATTGCAAAAAGAAAAAAACCAAAAGAAAAACAAATACTTTAATTCCTTTTATCTCAAATTCAAAGTATGAATTCTTCTTTTGGTTTTTCTCTTAGAAAAAGATATTCTAGGGCCTTCAGCTCTTTCTTGCTGACGGCCTTTTTTCTTTCTTCTCTCTTGCCCAAGGTTGTTATCTCCGCTCCTCTTTTTCAACCGCCTCTGACCCAAGACAACCAAATCGGAGATCCTCCCACCTACCAAGGGTTTCATAACCAACTGCCGGCGCAATTGCCTCCGTTGGCAGAAGAAATGAGTGAAGGAAAGAATGAAGCGAATAATGAAGGAAAGAATGGGGAAATAAGCGGAAGAGAGAATGAAAAAAAGAGTGGAGGAAAAAATGGAGAGAATAATGTAAAAATAGAAAACAAAGAAAGAGGAGAGGAAGCGAATAAAAGAGTTTTCTCTTCTTCTTTCCTCTCTAACCTTTCTTCCCTTTATCTCTCCTACTTCCTTGGCTCCCCCTCTGATTTAAGAAGCAATCGTTTCCTGCTTCTTACCTATCAAAGCTATCTTCATCTCTTAGCGGAAGTGGAGCGAAAGAAAAGGAAACTGTTGTTGAAGAATGAGAAAGACTTTCTTCTTAAAAAGAAAAACCTTCTCGCCAAACTCCAACAATTCCTTAAATCCCTAAAAAACAAATTCCAAACCAAGCTAAACAACTATCAATCCCTTAAGAATGGTTTGAATAGCAAGCTAAAGGCTGTTAAAGAGAAAATTACCCATCTAAGCAATCAATTAAACCAAAGAATATCTCTAAAACAAAGATTACAACAAGCTCTAGCCAACTTTAACTACTTCCAAAGAAAAGAAAAAGAACATCGTCTGGCTTATGACAGAGAGAGAAGAGAATACAAACACAATAAAAAGAAATACAAGAAATACAAGAAAAAATACAAAAAGAAACACAAAAAGAAGTATAAAAAAAGATACAAGAAATACAAAAAAAGATACAAAGCCCATAAAGACCGAGCGAGAAGAGAAAGAGAAAAATACAATTCTTACGAAAAAAAGAAAATAGAACAAGCCAGATTATACAACCAACTCAGACAACAGTTGGCTCGTTTAGATAGTGTTTCCAATCAGCTAAACTCTCTAAAACAAGAAGAGTCGGTTTTGCAAGCCAATCTAAACAACCTTGTCTCTCCCGTTTACAACAATGAATTGGCAGAAGAAGCTAAAAGAAAATACCAAGAGGATTTGGTTTCTTTAACCAATATTTATCAAAACAAACAAAGGGAAATAGAAACTAACTATCAAGAGGATTTAAAAAAGACAAAAGTTTACCAAGACAACCTTGATTATCTTTTTGCTCATTCCCCTTTGGTTTTTCTGACCAGAGAAGAAAGAAAGAACTATCTGAAAGAACTTTATCAATCAAGCCTGTTGGCCAAAAAGGAAGCGGAGGTTAGGATTGACAACCGTTACCAAAAGACAATGCAAATAGCGGAGACTGTTTTTAAAGGATTGGTTAAAAATTCTTTGCTTCTCTTAAACGCTCTAAAGGCTAAAGTTTCTGAGGCCAAACAGTCTTTAGACAAGATGAAAAGAAAAGTCAAAGATCTAAAAGAAGCCTATCAAGAAAACAGAAAGTACAAAAAGAAAGTAAAGAAATATGCCAAAAAGATAAAGAAATACCTCAAGAAAGTTAAAAAGTATAGACACAATAGAAAGAAATACAAAAAATACAATAACAAGCTAAGTTCTGCCCGGAAGAAATATCGTAAATATCTGAAAAAGTATCTCAAATACGGTTCTCTGAAAAAAGCTTACCAACAAAGCTATCAGTCAGCTAAAAACATTCTTAAACAATATGAAGAACAGTTTAATCTTTTGGTCCAAGAACAACAACAAGCGCAGAGAGAATATCAAGCTTCTTTAAAAGAAGCTCAAGCCTTTAAAGATTCCTTAATCAAACAAGCCCGTCAAGAAAGAGCTGTTTACCAAAAACAACTGTCCCAAGCTGTTTTAAGAGAAGAGTATGAACAAATAGCCAATAAGGACAATTCTGATTTAGATTATTATCTTTCTCTCATTCCCGCTACCATCTCTCCGCAAACAATAGCTTCTTCCTTTAATCTTGATTTCTCTCTCGGTTTGTCTGTTTTAAGCAAACTAAAAGATTCTCTCCAAAAACTCAAGAAAAAAGCCAAAAAGGCTTACCGGAAAGCGGAGAAGAAAGCAAAAAAAAGACGAGAAGAACAAAGAAGAAGAGAACAAGCCAGAAGAGAAACCCAAAGAAGAGCTTACTATACCAGATTAAAACAAGAAGAAAAAAGAAAACAAGAGTGGGAAAGAAGAGATCAAGAAACAAACAGATTTAAAAACAAAACCGCCGGAGTATGGTTTGATTCCCATGGTAATGGTTATTCCGGATACTATTCCAAAGAAGAAGGATATTCCAAAACCAAGCCGGTTTACTTGGGATACAATCCAAACAGTCAAAATCAATTCAGTCAATCCAATTACTGTTCCACTCAACAAACCAAAACCCCTTGGTACCAAAAACTCTTTGGTGTTACTGCCTGGGCTTCAACTACTAATTCTTATCAGCCTAAAAAAGGTTGGTTAGGTAAAGTTAAGGACATAGCGAAAAATAGTTGGGATAATTTTAAGGCACATCCGGTTAAATCTATTTTACGCAATACCTGGAACACAACCAAATGGTTACCCCCTGTAGCTATCGGAAGAGGAATTGGTTGGGGAGGAAAATTATGGTATGATAGCTACAGAAGTAAAGATACTTTTGATAAAGTACATCAAATTGTAAACACAGTCAGTGGGGCCACGGCAGTCACTTCGTTGTCAATGGGGACGACAGGAATAGGTGTTGTTCCGGCGGTCGTAACAACAGCTGTTGGATCAATTAGTGATTTAATTAGTTCCGGTATGTATCTCATGAAAGGCGACTGGAAGAAGGCCAGCTTTATGGCTACCGGAGCAGTTCCCGTCTTTGGAGATATAATGCAAGTTGGTCGAGTGGTTAAATACGGCGTTGAAGAAGTAGGGGTAGCTCGCGGTGTTGGTAGGGTTGGCGACACATTAACTAAGGAAGGGAAATTTTATGAATGGTTTGCTAAAGCTGGATATGAGCAAAATTTTGAAAAAATGACAAGGTATAGAGGGTTTGAAAGGATTGAGGATTATAAATTTATAGAATCTGCTTTAAATGTTGAAAAAAGCACATTGGAAGGCTCCCGCACATCGGTTTTTTACAACAAAACAACTAAAAAATTCATTCTAACTTCCGGAGGAACAAGAGTTACTAAGCTCGGTGACTGGTTTGATGATTTTAAAAATGTTTTCGGCTTCAAATCTAAACAGCACAAAGCAGCGCGGGAATTAGCAGAAATAATCAAAAATAGTAGTAATAAAATTCAAGCAGTAGTCGGACATTCTCTTGGCGGAGCCAAGGCTAAAATTATCGGATTACCAAATGGGATTAAAACATACACTTTTAATACAGCTTTTGCGCACAAAAGATGGTTAGATGGTGCTATTGGAGAAAGTATTGATTTTGTAAAGACGGGAGATGCCTTAACTTATCTACAAACAGAAAGCCTGCTTAAAAAAATATTTCCAAAACAATTTGGAAAAATAATTAAATATGGTGAAAGTCACTGGAATATGTTGCCAAAATATAATTTGAGATCCAGAGTTCTTAAATTTGTTTATGGCATTCACAGACATGGGATTAACTAATTAAAGAAAATTTATGGAATTAATAATATATTATCTATTCTTGCCAACCATATTAGCACTATCTTTGATCATAGCTGGGTTGTTTTTTTATAAATATGTCATTTATTACAACCGAACACACAAAAAATATTTTCAGGATAAAAAAGTGCAAAAATTTTGTTGGTACATCCGCCGCGGAAAAATAGATAAATTAAAGCAATTACTTGACGAAGGAGTTGATATTAATACCAAGGGATCTAATGGATTAACTCCCTTAATTTGGTTAATATATTACAACTTCAAAACAAAAAAAATATTAAGGAGCTTAAAATTTTTACTTGAAAATGGAGCTGATCCGTTTGTAGAATTTGAAAAAATGTATGATTACAATTTTGTTCAATTAGCTTCGGCTATTAAATCACCGGAGTATTTAAAGATTTTTTTAGAAGTTTATAAACCGACAGTAAGAGAATTAGATAAACATAAAAATAGTTACAATTCTCCAGCAATAACTCAAACAATTTTTTATGATCGTTTAATTCAATTTAAAATGTTGTTGGGATATGGTGTAAATGTAAATTTTAAAAATAGTATTACCGGCAGGAACATTCTCAACAATAATGGTCACCACTGGAAATATGCCTATCGCCTTTTAAAAGCTGGTGCAGACTGGTCGAATGTCAGCAAAAGTCATCGTAAATCAGAATCTGTGAAACCAGAGGATCGTAATCGCCCGGACTATTTATGTTTTATTGAGTCCATCAAACATCCTTCTTATGTTGTTGCTAAAAACAAAGGAGTTGATTATTTTCAAAAGGTAGTTTCCTTTTTAAGAAAACATGGCGCAAAATTCAAATTAAATCTTGATCCAAAGGAAAAATATCAAAAAATAAATGGGGAAGAAGTTTTGTTTTTTAAAGAAGACGGTAAGTGGCAAGAATACACAAAAACCAAACAATACAAAAAAGATCTCAAAACATTTAGGCCAAGTATACTAGAGAGAATCGCGGAAAAAATTAACCAATTTTGACAAACAAAATAATGAAACTATTCAAGAAAGTGTATCAAAATATTAAGAGCAATCAAGAATTTGTACAGCAATTAGAGGGTTTTTCTTTGGGTTGGTTTATTTATGCAGGACTAGGGTCTGTTTTTGTGGCTACGAGAATTTGTATGATGTTGGAAGATGATATTCATTGGAAATTGTTTCTGGAAAGCACTTTGGTGATATTTACGACATTGGTGATTTTAAAACTAGCATTTCAAAAACAATCGAGAGAATAAATTAACAAAAAAATAAAGAGATACAGAGGGCTCATTCTCAGATTTTTCTTGGAAGTTTTTTAGAGGTAATTTTCAGAAGCCTTGCCTGCCTATTCGACAAGCAAACTCCTTAAAAAATTCTTTAAAAAATTCCAAAAAAAATCAAGATGGTTATTCCAAAACCAAACCTGTTTACTTGGGTTACAATTCAACCAGTCAAAGTCAATTCAGTCAATCCAATTACTGTTCCACTCAACCAACCAAAACCACTTGGTACCGCAAACTCCTTGGCTCTACTACCTACGCTTCCACCCTAACTCCTGCCAACCCCTACAAACCAAAGAAAACTTGGTGGAGCAGAGTTAAGGATTGGGGAAGAAGTGCTTGGAATAATTTCAAAACACATCCAAACAGAACCGTTCTAAATCATGCTTGGAATATAGCCAAACGACTCCCACCAATAGCTATCGGAAGAGGAATTGGTTGGCTTGGTAAAAGATGGTATAATGAATTTAAAGAACAAGATTCCAGGGAGCATAAAATTAGATATGCTTTAGATCAGACCGGCGACACTCTAGGAATGATTTCCGGAGGACTTTATTTAACCGGCATTGGTACTCCGGCAGCACTAGCTCTTGATGTAGTTGGAGGAGTTCTTGATTTTGGTGCGGCTGTTATGTACGCCAAAGATAAAAATTGGAAGTTAGCCGGCTGGAAAACTTTATCAATTATTCCGGGAATAGGAAGCGCTACAGCTTTTGTCAGACAAGGTTTTAAAGCCGGAAAAATAGGAGTAACCGTTACAAAAGAAACCAAAGCTCTTGCTGAAGCTAGGGAATTTTATGCGCCTTTTGCCAAAGTTTCAAGACACATTGTTAAAGCCAGAGAGGCCGGACGGTCATTAAAATCATTTAAAGAGATTCCTGATGGATTTGGAGTAGTTAATGATGCTGGGATAGCTAAAAGTATTGGACTTAGTGAGTGGAGAAAAGTAAATAAATATTTAAATAGGTCTAAGTCGGTATTATTCCACAACCCCAAAACAAAACAAACCATTCTATCTCCGGCTGGGACAAATCCTTCAAGCATTAAAGATTGGACTGCTAACATAATGAACTGGGCGGGATTTAAATCTCCCCAACATGATGCTGCTATAAAATTAGCCAACCTCATTCAAAATCAAGAGGATTTCCTAAAAGCTTTAAAAATTGCCGGGCACTCTAAAGGAGGGGGAATAGGTAGGTTGATTGGAAAGATTACCGGAGTGGATACATATATTTTTAATCCGGCGGGACTAAGGAATGCGGTTCTAAAAAAGGCCAAGGTGCATGGTGTTAGCGAAAAAAATATTTATGCCTATGTAAATAAATGGGACGCTCTCAATGCCACTCAAATCAGAGTAGACAGTTTATTCAGTAGAATATCACCAAATCCGGCTAATAAGGTTATTATTTTTGGAGAAGAGATGCCTAGAACATTTACTATTCAGGCCAAAATAGCCCAGCTTTTAAAGGGAATAGTTGCTCATGGCAAATTCTAACAATTAACCAAAAAACATGTTTAAGTTTATCATATATATTATTCTAACAATTCTAATATTCTGGACAATCAAAGCTGTTTACAGAATTTTTAGAGTTATTCGCTCTCCAAAAAGATGGTTCCCTGACAATAAATTAATGCAGGATTTTATGAAAGCTGTCCGAAAAGGACAAACTGAAAAAATGGATGAATTAATTAAACAAGGAGCGGATATTAATTACCAAGGAAAAGACGGAATGACTCCTCTAATGTGGTTATTGGTTTCATCAACTCATAACAGAGCCAATAAAAGAGCTTTTGTTCATCTGCTTAAAAAGAAAGATATTGATTTGACTTTGGATTTGAAGACGAGAATATTTAGTAGAGTTGCATACAATGTATTGCAAATAGCCGGTATGGCTAAAGACAGTGAATGGTTGAAAATGATTTTAAAATATTACAAACCAACTAAAGAAGAATTGAATGTTGATAAAAATGCAACGACTGTACTTGAAGAAATTGCCTCTGTCCGCAATCTCAAAAATTTCAAAACTCTTTTGGATTACGGGATTGATGTGAATTATACCAACGAAAGCGGAAAAAATTATATTAACCTTATCAACACCGGCGGAGATAGCTGGCCTTTTGTCTATTATTTACTTAAAGCGGGAGTCGATCCTTTTAATCGTATTGGTAAGTTTGGTGATTCCAAAAAAGAAAAACCATATTTATTTTGGTATATTGAGGATGACCCTGGTGATAGTCCGGCAAATATTATTGCCTGTTGTAACGGCATAGATTATCGCCAAAAGGTTGTTGACTACTTAGAAAAAGAGAAAGGAATTAAATTAAAACCTTGGATGCCAAAAAATCAAAAATATGTTGAGAAAAATGGACAGAAAGTTTTAATGATTAAAACAAAAAAAGGAAAATGGAAGGAGTACAAAAAAACCTTTGATTACTTTTATAGCCGTTACTGGATTTGCGCCGAACCAATCAGAAAACTTTTCAGGAAAATATGGAACACGGTTTATATTGGAATTTAAACATTAAATTGTAGATATGAATCCATTCAAATCTATATACGAAGTTAAGAAAAGAGAGGCGGAAATAAAACAAGGGAAACATGGTTTATTGCCAAAATATGTAGCGCTTGGTTTTTTCCTGTTACTATATGGTTGCAGAGCATTCTTTATGCCATACAAAGAATGGATGCGACCGATAGTTTTTCTGTTTGCAGTGATATTTATTATTAGCTTGGTGCGGGATTTAAAAAATTACCGAAAATCATCAAAGACCCCAACCAACAAAAATGCCTAGACAAAATCTGCCTATTTGGCGGATAAATTTTTGAACTTTTGTTTTTCCAGGATAATTTTCTAGAAGCTAGGTTTTTGAAGAATTCCTTAAAAAACCCAAAAAAATATTCCAAAACCAAACCTTGCCACCCAATTGGAAAAAATCTTCCTTCTTAAACTCGGAATATAGCCGATCAATTTGACAAAACTCTTAAAAAAGTTATACTGAACCACTTGCTGATGATTTTGTTTGGCAGATAAGATTAAATTGGAGAAAAAGAAATATGCTCAAAAATATCATAAAAAAGTTGAGGGATCGTTACCAAACGCTGCTTATTTTCATGCTGGCCGGTTTAATGCTTGGTTTCATTGCCGGCAATTTTATTTTTCCCAAATTTGCCGTTGAGGATGAATTACTAATCGTTCCCGGTTCGGTCAAGAGTGATTATTGGCAGAGTAATGATTTTATCAAAAATTGGCGACGAATTATTCTCAGCCCTCATTTTTTGCGAGAAACAAATAAACTGGGAGAAAAAAATTCCTTACCTCTGAAAGTGAGAAAAGAAGACTTGGAAATAAAACACTTTGCCGGAACAGACATTATTCGTTTGCGAATCAAAGCTGATTCTCCTTTAATCGCTCGCGCTCAGGCTGAACTGTTGCGTCAATCAATTTCGCAAAACTTGGGACACTATTACCCCCAAGGAGAAAAATTGAAAATCATAAGTTTGCGAAAAAACCAGTTAATAAATTACACTGCTGAGATATTTTTTACCTCGTTTTTAACAGCTTTGTTATTCTTTATCCTGGGTTGGTATTTAATCTGGCAAAAAGACCTTGATTTAAAAATTTTTCCTCCTCGTCAAAAAAACTATCAAAATATCGTTAAGGAAAAAATAAGACAAGAGTTAACTCCTTTACAGACAAAAGGTGTTAAAAAAAATAATGTTATCCTAGATGAAGTAAAACAAGATCTCAAAAAAGAAATAAAATTTAATCAGGCCGATGTGGATCCGACAACTAAAGTTATTGCCGTTAGTCGGCCAGCCACAGCCGAAAAATATCCCTCTGAAAAATCAGAGACTGATAAAATATCGCAAACGGAAGATGTCAAACCAGCTAGAGCAGAAGGTGATGTGCCGGAGAATTTGCCAATTTTTGTTGACCAAGAAATGGAAAACGATTATCTGCAAAAAGAATCAAGCAAAAAATCCGTTGAGAAAAAAAAGACTGAAACAGGAAATAAACGCTCCCAACGACAAGTCAAAGATAAAATAGCCGAACTGATTAAACAGGAAATCGCCGACAATAAGTTTTATTTGCAACAAGAAGAAAAAAAGACAAGTTTGTCTTCTTTGACTACAGAAGAAGAATCTCAAAAACCTATCCCGGAAAAATCCAAAAAAGAAAAGTCGGAAAACAATAAGCAAGCGACTCAAAAAACCGCTATCGCCTCTACGGAAACTAAAGAAAAAACCGAAAACAACAAAAAAGAAACAACTTCTGTTGCCAAAGAGACGGAAAAAATCAAAGAGAGACTAAACAAACTTTTGCAGGGAGAACTCTGATTTTACAAAAGCCGTCTTTTAGTGTTTAATGGGGAGAAGGAGCGTTACAGTTGGGGAAGCGGGATGACTAAACAAACTCAAAACGAAAAAAATGTTTAAAAAAATATCCGATAGATTTAGCAAAGACATCGGCATAGATTTGGGCACGGCCAATACCTTGGTTTATGTTAAAAATCAAGGTGTCGTCATTAATGAACCTTCAGTGGTGGCCGTTAACAAAAAAACCGGTCAAATTTTAGCCATTGGCAAAGAAGCGCAAAAAATGGTCGGTAAAACGCCGGCCCACATTGTGGTTAGTCGGCCTCTGGTGGATGGCGTCGTTTCTGATTTTGAGATCACCGAGCAGATGTTGAAATATTTTATGGAAAAAGTGATGTCCAAATCGTTTTCGTTCTTAAATCGACCTCGTGTTATCATTGGCATTCCTTCCGGAGTAACAGAAGTGGAAAGACGAGCGGTTATTGATGCGGCCATTAACGCCGGCGCTCGTCAAGCCTACCTTATAGATGAACCGATGGCGGCCGCCATTGGCGCTCGTTTACCGGTACAAGAACCGGCCGGCAATATGATTGTAGATATTGGCGGGGGAACCACCGAAGTAGCAGTCATCTCTTTGGGAGGTGTGGTAACCAGTCGTAGTTTACGGCGAGCCGGCGATAAAATGAACGAAGACATCATAAATTACACTCGCGACAAATTCAATCTCCTCTTGGGAGAACGATCGGCGGAAAAAATTAAAATCGCCATCGGTAATGCCTACAAACTGGAAAACTCGGAAGAAAAAGAATTGCCAATTCGTGGGCGCGACCTCATCAGCGGTTTACCCAAGGAAGTCTATGTCAACAAAGCTTATGTCAGAAGAGCTATTTCCAAGTCATTAAAAATCATAATCAACAATATCAAAGCGGCTGTGGAAGAGACTCCACCGGAATTGATTGGCGATATTATGCAAAGAGGGATCGTTCTAGCCGGTGGCGGAGGACTGATAGAAGGGTTAGACAAACTGATTGCTGAACAGACCGAGATGCCCGTCCAAAAAATGGAGGATCCTTTAACAGCCGTCGTACGAGGCATAGGAATTGTTTTGGAGGACTTGGAAACATTGAAGGATGTTCTTTTGGAAACGGAAGAAATGAAAATAAAATAAAAATTTTCTGCCAAGAGAATTCTTTTCAATTTCAGTTTTGATTTTTCAAAAAACTCTCTAAAAGACAACGACCATGAAAAAAAATCAGAACCTCTCTTTACTTGCGCTAATTTCATTATTTGTTCTCCTTTTTCTGCTGCCTGGTCAATTTAGTCAAACGCTACGTAACAAGACCAGTTATCTGACAAAACCAATCATGCAAGTTTTCGCCGGCGGCGGGCACTTCATCAAAGATAAAATAAATCTATTTAGGGAAATAGGTCGCCTGAAAAAAGAAAATCAATTTTTGGCGCAAGAAAACATAGAATTGCGGGGGAAATTGGCCAAGTTACAAGAAGTGGAAAAAGAAAATGAAATATTTCATAAAGAACTAAAACTGGCTCCCCGTCAAAAATATAAACTGGAACCGGCCTTGATTGTCGGTCAGCAAGGAGAAAGGCTTTCCAAAAATCTTTATATCAACAAAGGCAGACGTGACGGTCTCAAAGAAAATATGGCTGTCCTGGTCGGCAAGGGCGCCCTGATTGGTAAACTGGTGGCCGTAGAAGATAAAATTTCCAAACTGCAACTAATTACCGACAATAACTTTAGGGTCAACGGTAAAATTGTGGAAAGTGGAGGACAGGGAGTTGTCAGCGGTGAATATGGCACTTCGGTGGTTATGAAAATGATTCCACAAACTGTTGAAGTTAAGAAAGGTTACACAGTTGTAACTTCCGAGTTGAGCGACTCTTTGCCGCCCAACTTACTCATCGGCTACGTTGAGGAGGTCAACCCCACCCCCGACCAATTATTTCAAGAGGCGATTATTATCCCTCCCAGAGATTTAAATGATTTATATTTAGTTTGGGTAGTTAAAGAATAAGGAATATGTTTACAGATACCATCAGTCATTCCCTCAAAGGAAAAATATTACTTTATATCGTTTTTTTCTTTTTGGATTTTTCTTTTTTGTCGGCGCTTCTGCCGGAAAGTTTATTCTTTCCTTATTTCTCCCTCAGTTTACTGATCGTACTATTTATTAAAAAGGGAACTTTTACCGACCGACAACTGCTTGGTTTTCATTTACTGACCACCTTTCTCTACCTATATTTTCTTTTTCCTCTGCCTTTCTTCTCTGTCTTGATTTTAACGGGAATTTTCTATTTTTTTGCCAAGATTATGCATATTTTTTTCCTAGACGAAAAAACCGGAAAATTTGGAAATTTTTTTTACTATTTTTTCTTTTTCATTGTTTTTTACTTGATTATCCATCTGGCTCTCTTTCTGACGCAAAAAAATGCTTGGAGTTTGCTTTTTATCTGGCAAGACAAATTCTTTTCGGAAAAAATTTTACTGGGGGCAACTACAGCTATTCTCGCTTCACATTTTCTTCAGAAAATCAAAATAACCGGTAAAAGTTAAATCTCAAACTAAATGACTCGTAAAAGATACAAAGCCTATGAAATAGAAAATCCGCTGGATAGTCTCTCTTTCGTGCAAAAAACTTCCGAAAGAATTCTACGGAAAAAAAATCATTGGCATCACAAAATTTTTTCCGCCCTAATCCTGATTTTCTTTTTGATTGTTTTTGCGCGTCTTTTTTATTTGCAAATTCTCAATGGTCATCATTATCAACAGCTGGCCAATCGCAATCGTATCAGAGAAGATGTTATTAAAGCTGCTCGGGGAATTATTAAAGATAAAAATGGAATAATTCTGGCGCGCAATATTCCCAGTTTTGAATTGGATTTTATTCCCGCCTATCTACCGCCCCAAACTTCTTGGCCGGAGATGGCGACAAAGTTGTCTCAACTCTTGCAAAAAGACAGGGAAGAAATTTTGCAAAAATTATGGGAAGCCGTTCCCAACAGTCAACAAACTTATCAATTGGTTGATTATCTGGACAGAAATCTGGCTCTAAAACTGGCGGAGAAAATGAATGATTTTCCCGGTTTGGTAATCACCAAAAGCGCTCACCGCGAATATCCTTTGGGGCGCGTCTGCGCTCATATCATCGGCTACACCGGCAAGATAACCAAAGAAGAATTGCAAGAATATCCCAATTACCTACTGATAGATTACGTGGGAAAAAACGGTTTGGAAAAAACTTACGAAAAGTATTTGCACGGCGTACCGGGCAAGCACCGATTTGAAGTAAATTCTCGCGGGCAGATAGTGGCCGACTTGGGAGTTAAAATCCCCCAAAAAGGTTATGACGCTCTTTTAAATATTGACGCCAAGTTGCAAGAAAAAATATATCAGGAAGCGGAAAAAATTATGTCTGAAAATAAAGACGCTACCGGCGTGGCTGTTGTCGCTCTGGATCCGCGAGACGGCGCCGTACGGGCAATGGTCAGCTATCCCAGTTATGATGATAACGATTTTTCCCAAGGAATCTCTCCGGAAAAGTACAAACTTTTCCTTAACGATCCCTTCAAACCGCTCATCAACAGAACCATTGCCGGTCTCTATCCCCCCGGCTCAACTTTTAAACCTCTGGTGGCCACCGCCGCTTTACAGGAGGGTGTAATTGACGAACATACTACTGTTAATTGCCACGGAGAAATCAGTATTGGTCAGTGGCGTTTTCCCGATTGGAGCGTTCACGGAATAACAGATGTTAAAAAGGCTATCGCTCAAAGTTGTGATGTTTTCTTCTATACCGTCGGTGGCGGTTGGCAAAACATTCGTGGCCTGGGCATTAACCGTGTAAACAAGTATGCCAAATTGTTCGGCCTTGGTGATTATTTGGGGATTGATATTCCCGGAGAAAAAAAAGGACTTGTTCCTGGCGCCACCTGGAAATTCAAGCGTTTTGGTGAAAAATGGTATATTGGAGATACTTATCACGCCGCCATCGGCCAAGGTTATGTAACGGCAACACCTTTGCAAATGGCTGTTGCCACCGCCACTATTGCCAACGGTGGCACAGTTTATCGTCCTCGCCTGGTGGCTGAGTTGTTTAATTCTGAAACGAAAGACAGGATTAAGATAGAAAAAGATATTTTGTTCAAAGATTTTATCAAACCGGAAAATATAAAAATCGTTCAGGAGGGTATGAGACAGACAGTTACCGCCGGTTCGGGGCGGTTGCTCAACAGTCTCAAGGTAACCAGCGCCGGCAAAACGGGTACGGCTCAATTTGGCTCGGAAGGCAAAACACATTCTTGGTACGTCTCTTTTGCTCCCTACGAGAAACCGGAACTGGCCCTGGCTGTTTTGGTGGAAAGTGGCGGTGAAGGGCATCAATGGGCGGTTCCCTTGACGAGAGAAATCTATCAATGGTATTTTGATGAAAAAGAGGGGAGTAAACAACCCGAAAAGAAAAAGGAACAAGCAAAACCTGAGGCAACAAAAAGTGGCAACCGGGAACAAGTGGAAAAGAATAAGCAGTAAACAATAATCGTAAACCTATGTCAGGACATTCCAAGTGGTCAACCATCAAACATAAAAAAGCCATCAATGATGCCAAAAAGGCCAATGTTTTTACGCGTTACGCTAAACTGATTGAAGTGGCCGCTCGGACCGGCGCCGACCCGGAAACTAATTTCAATCTGCGGATGGCTATAGACAAAGCTCGTTCCGTCAATATGCCCAAAGCCAATATAGAAAGAGCCATCAAAAGAGGCAGTGGTCAGGACAAAGATCGTGTCGCTTTGGAAGAAGTTGTTTATGAAGCCTACGGTCCCGGACAAGTGGCGCTCCTAATCCAATGTATCACTGATAACAAAAACCGCACTCTTTCCGAAGTTAAAACAATTCTCAAAAAGAACGATGGCAAATTTGTTGAAGGTGGAGGAGTTAGCTGGCAATTTGAACAAAGAGGTTTTATAAAATTGACCGATTTTAAAGAAGAAGATAAGGAAAGTATAGAAGAAATTTTACTGGAGAGCGAAGCCGATGACTATCGTTTTAAAAACAACGAACTCCATATTTTCACCAAGGTTGATAAATTAAAAGAAGTCAGAGATTTTTTGGCTGAGAAAAATTCTGCGGAATTATACAAAGTTGCCGAGGCAAAGTTGATTTTCCAAAGCAAAGAGAAAACCGGTCCGAGTCAGGAAGAATCAGACAAATTGACAAACCTGCTTTCCCTCCTGCGGGAAAACGATGATGTTGTTAATATTTGGACAAACTCGTCGGAATAAGACGGTAGAATCTATTTCTACCAATACTTTCCGCCGGCAATCTTTGTTTTTGTCTTCAAGCAGTCTTCTCTTTTCTCGTTTTGAATAAATATTCCCGTTTTATCTTTCCTTTAGATGCATTTCAAAAATTTACCTTAATAATCAATGTCGGTCCAAAGAAAAAAAGAAGAAGTGATCATTCTCGGAATTGATCCAGGCACGGCTATTACCGGTTGGGGGGTTGTGCAAGAAAAAGGTAACGATTTGGAGCTCCTGGCTTACGGTTCCATTGAAACGGAAAAAAATAAGACTGATATTCAAAGATTGGAAGAAACAGCTAAAGATCTGGAGGTCATTATCAAAGAATATCAACCGGATGAAATGGCTATTGAAGAGTTATTTTTCTTTAAGAATTTAAAGACGGCCATCAAAGTGGCTCAATCGCGTGGCGTTCTAATCTACACTGCCGTCAAAAATAAAGTTTCCGTTGCCGAATACACTCCCCTGCAAGTCAAGCAAGCTTTAACCGGCTACGGTCGCGCCGGCAAAAAACAAATTCAAGAAATGGTTAAGAGAGTTTTGAAGCTGAAAAAAATTCCTCAACCGGACGACGCTGCCGACGCTTTGGCTATCGCTATTTGCCATCAACAATCTCGCAAAATTTCTAAACTTATTCCCGGTTAATTATTGTCGGGAAAAATTCTCATCGCAAGTAGAGAACAGCAACTGCTCCTGACTTATGTTTACAACCACTTTATAAACTGTTGGTGGTCAAAATTGAAAAAAAGAAACATCTGCGTTATAATCAGAAAACAAAACGAGACACCTATTCTAAAAACAGAAATTTTATGACCATCAAAACAAATCACAATAAAAAAAGAAAAAGTCCTTCATCCCCGCCGAAACAAAAAAAGACCGAATATCAGAAAACTTCCTTATACAAAAAGGATGATTTTCTGGTACCACCGCACAATCAAGAAGCGGAAGAGTCCGTTCTTGGTTCTTTGATGTTAGACAAAGACGCTCTGGTGAAAATAGTTGACATTTTGGAGCCGGCGGATTTTTACAACGAAAATTACGGTCTGATTTACGAATCAGCCCTGGAACTTTATTCCGAGCAGTTGCCGACGGATATTGTCAATGTTTCCGCTAAGTTAAAAGAAAAAAAACTTTTAAAACAAATCGGTGGACGCGCTAAACTCACCGAATTGATCAATGGCGTTCCTACCGCTTCTAACATTCAATCTTACGCGAAAATTGTCAAGAACAAATCAATCCTCAGGAAGCTGATCCAAACCGCTTCAGAATTGGTGCGAATGGGCTACGAGGAAAAACAACCCGTTGACGAAATCTTAGATCACGCCGAAAAGAAACTTTTTGCCGTTTCTCAGGGCAGTGGTAATCAAGAGTTTATTTCTATGAGCAGTTTGTTGGAGACCGCTTTTGACCGTATTGATGAGATTCATAAAAATAAAAATAAATTCAGGGGGGTTAGAAGCGGTTTCTCCGATCTGGACAAACTTCTTTCCGGCTTTCAAAAATCAGACCTTATTATTCTGGCCGCCCGTCCCTCTATCGGAAAAACCTCCTTTGCTTTGGATATTGCCCGGCAGGCTGCTTTAAAGGAAAAAAGTCCGGTAATGATTTTTTCTTTGGAGATGTCGTCAGACCAATTGGTTGACAGAATGTTAGCTGCTGAAGCCCGAGTAAATCTTTGGGCTCTACGCACCGGTAACTTGGATGAAAAAAATAATGATTTTCAAAAAATCGGCGAGGCTATGGGCGTGCTTTCCAAAGCCCCAATTTTTATTGACGACTCCGCCACTGCCAACATTATGGAAATGCGAGCCATTGCGCGACGTTTTCAGGCTGAACACGGTCTCGGGTTGCTCATCATTGATTATTTACAGTTAATGGAAGGGCGCAACAATTACTCTTCCGACAGTCGTGTCAATGAAATTTCGGAAATTTCCCGAGGCTTAAAAAATTTGGCGAAAGAATTAAATGTTCCTATCTTGGCTCTTTCCCAGCTTTCGCGAGCGGTGGAAAATCGTAGCCCGCAAATTCCCAAGCTGTCAGACTTGCGTGAATCCGGTTCCATTGAGCAAGATGCCGACGTTGTTCTTTTTCTTTATCGCGAAGATAGAGAAAATCCGGAAACAGAAAACCAAAATATTGTTGAGGTACATGTGGCCAAGCATCGTAACGGGCCGGTCGGCCGTATAAATCTGTATTTTGACGAGGAATATGCTTCTTTCAAGTCTTTGGACACCCAACACGGTGAAGAAGAAATTATTCCTGCGGAGGTGGGGGTTGAAAATTCGGTAGAGTAAGTTTGCTGTTATGTTTCCCAAAACATTTCAAAAATTGATAGAAGATTTTAGTCGGTTGCCCTCTATCGGCCCCAAAATGGCTGAGAGGTTGGTTTTGTTTTTATACAAGGGTGACAAAGAATTCTTGAAATCTTTTGCCAGCGACTTGAATAATCTGGCTGAAAACATAAACTTCTGTCGGCGTTGTCACCATCTCACCGAAGACGATCAGCTTTGCAAAATTTGCTCCAATCCTCAGCGTAACCAAGAACAAATTTGCGTGGTGGAAGATCCCCTGGACGCCATTTCCATAGAAAAAACCAAAGCTTTCAACGGTCTTTATTATATTTTGGGAGGCAGTCTATCCGTTATCAATCAAAAGGAAATTGATAAATTAAATTTTAATCAATTAGTACGGAGAGTGAAAGAGGAAAAAATTAAAGAAGTGATTATTGCCACCAATCCCACCACTGACGGTGAAACCACTGCGCTTTACCTTTTGCGAATTTTAAAACCACTTGGTGTCAAAGTTACTCGTCTCGGTCGTGGCTTGCCCACCGGTGGCGATATAGAGTATGCCGATGAAGTAACTATTTCTTCCGCTTTCCAAGGGCGAACCACAATGAATTAACCGGATTTTTAAACCTCGCTTTTTAGAGCGGGGTTTTTAAGAACTAAGTTGTCACAATATCCCAAGGAATTTTCTTAGGCAAACTTATTGCCAAAACGAATACTGGTTCAGCCCAGTCCAGCTCAAAAGCAAAGAAAATTTGCCTAAAGCCAACGCTTTTTCTTCAGCCAGAGATAAGCCAAGAAAGCCACCAAGAAAAGTATCAGCATTATCAACCAAAAGGAAGCCGGTTCGTGAGCTAAAGAAAAACCGCCAAAGGGAATGACGCTGAAAATACCCAGGGTGACGGACATGGCAAAAGTAATTAAAGAGACAGAAGCCAAGAAACGCATAGTATTACTCAAACGATAGGAGACCATGGAATTATTGGTGACCTCCAATGATTCAATAATTTCCTGCGCGCTCTCAATACTGTTCCAGACTTTAATATTTATTCTTATCAATTCTCTAATCTCCGCTTGTATTACGGGGTAATTGAAAAAAGAAAAACCTTCGCGCAACATTGTTTCAAATAAAGCTTTTTGCGGTTTAAGCACCCGACGAAAAGTCAAAATATCCAACTTAATTTTTGATATCTCCTCCACCGTGTCGTAACGGTCGTCGCTGAAAATGGTGTCTTTCACCCATTCAATATTTTCATTGATATGCTTGATTTTATCAAAAGAAAGTGAAGTTAGTTTTTGCAAAAAATTTATCAGGAAAAAAACAACGTTGTCTTTCATCAACTCTTCCCGAAATTTCCTACTTTTTTGGGCATGATGCCAAATGCTTCGCACCGGAATATTGGATTTAAAAACCATGGTTACCAGAAGATTGTCTTTCAACAAGATATGTAAATCAGACGCTTCCGTTATCTGTTTTTGTCGATTAAAAGTTGGTACGGCCAAATTTAAATACAAGCTGTTATTCCATTCTTCAATCTGCGCCTGTTGAATATCCTCGCTTATTCTCAAAACAAAATCCTCCGGCAATTGAAACTCTTTTTTTAAAAACTGCCAATCCTTTCGTCTCGGTTTGTCAATATGAACCCACTGTAAATTGTTGCAAGTTATTTTCTCTATCATTTCGTTTTACTTTTTGTTTTTGTTATTTTCCGTTGTTATGCTATTATTATAGCAACTCTTAGGCAGACTGGCAATTTAAATTTATCCGGCAAAAAACATAACTCTTTAACAACTTTTTATGAAAAGCCTGGTTATTTGGCTCATTAAAATTTATCAGAAAACTCTTTCCGCCGAAACCGGTCTCCTGGGAAAAATTTACTCGCGACCGCCAACTTGTCGCTTTTATCCCACTTGTTCGGAATACACCGTTCAAGCCGTTCGTAAATACGGAACAATCAAAGGTCTTTGGCTGGGAGTAAAAAGAGTTGGTCGTTGCCATCCCGGACATCCCGGCGGAATAGATAAACCCTAAAAATAAAAAATGTTGACTTTAGATGAACTGCTTAATTTACGGAAGATCCCTTACTCGGAGGAACAGAAAAAAAGAATAAGCAAAGCCTACGAATTTGCTCGCCAGGCCCATCAAGGACAAAAGCGAGCTTCCGGGGAGGATTATTTTTCTCACTGTGTAGCTACCGCTGCCACCCTAGTTAAAATGGGCTTGGGTTCAATCACCGTTTCCGCCGGTTTGCTTCACGACACTTATGAGGACACGGACGTTTCTCTGGCGGAATTAAAAAAAGAGTTTGGCAAAGAAGTGGCCTTTATTGTGGAGGGCGTCAGTAAATTGAGCAAAGTACAACTCAAGGGCAGTCAGGAAGAATATTATCTCAACAATCTGCAAAAAATGTTTTTAGCCATGGCTGCCGACATTAGGGTGGTTTTGATAAAATTGGCTGATCGCTACCATAATATGCAAACCCTTTACGCTCTACCTAAAGAGAAAAGGTTGCGGATTGCCAAAGAAACAATGGAAATTTTTGTGCCCATTGCCAATCGTTTGGGAATAGGGGAGCTCAAAGGCAAATTGGAGGATCTCTGTTTTCAATATTTGGACCCGGAAAACTATCAGCGTATTTTAAAATTGGAAAAAGAAACTTACGCTCCACGCAAAAAATATGTGGATGAAGTTATCAAAACTCTCAAGAAAAAACTGAAAGAGGAAAATATCAATTTTGTGGATATTCACGGGCGCGCCAAACGGCACTACAGTCTTTTCAAAAAACTGCAACGCCATGACAACAATATAGAAAAAATTTATGACCTGGCTGCTGTGCGAATTATTTTGCCGACTGTGGCCGACTGTTACGAAGCCTTGGGAATAGTTCATAAAAATTACCGGCCCTTGATCGGCCGGATTAAAGATTATATTTCTTTACCCAAACCGAACGGTTACAAATCTCTGCACACCACCATTTTCGGGCCCCAAGGGAAAATTTTGGAAGTGCAAATCAGAACGGAAAAAATGCATGACGAAGCCGAGTACGGAATCGCCGCCCATTGGATTTATGACCGGCAAAAAGGAATGAATTGGCGTCGTCTTCTTTTTCAAGGTAAGCATTCTCCCAAAGTGCCGGCTGAGGAGATAGAATGGGTGAAGCAGTTAAAGGAGTGGCACAAACAGACTGGTGGTGGCAGTGATGAGTTTTGGCAATCTTTAAAAATAGATTTTTTCAAAAATCATATTTTTGTTTTCACTCCCAAGGGAGATGTCATTGAGTTACCGGAAAATTCCACACCGGTTGACTTTGCCTACAAGGTCCATACCGAAATCGGTAACAGAATGACCGGCGCCAAGATAAATGGCAAAATGTCTTCCTTGGACTCTATTTTAAAAAACGGCGATTTGGTGGAAATCATTACCAGCAAAAACAAAAAACTTCCCAATCAAGATTGGTTGAAGTTTGTTTGCACGGCCAACGCCAAAGATAAAATTAAAAACACTTTACGCAAAGCGGGAGTGAAAATAGTCTGACGGAAGTTTCTCATTAAACCCATCTCGTATTCATTTTTTTATTGCTGTAAAATTTTTTTTATCATAATTGCCTCCCCGGTTGACACTTTGTCATTTCCTACTAAAATATAGTTAGCAGGGGAGTGTTAAAAGTGCTAATTGCGTTTCAAGAACGTCTCTCTGGAGTATCATTAAAATTTTTTCTATGACCAAGAGACAAGAAAAAATTTTGAAAATCATTATCAAAGAGTATACCAGCAATGCCGTGCCGGTCGGTAGCAACGATTTGGTGAAAAAATATAATCTACCTTTTTCTTCGGCCACTTTACGTAATGAAATGGCCAAATTGGAAAAACTTGGCTTTATCCAAAAGACACATATTTCCTCCGGACGCATCCCCACTGATCAGGGCTACCGCTATTTCATTGATCATTTGATTGAGCGACGAGAAAGTTCCTTAGCCTATCAAAAAAAATTGGAGTTGGAATTGTTAAAAATGCGTACTCGCAATATTCAACTGGAGAGATCAGTCGGTAAAATCCTTTCCACTCTCTCCAAGTGTCTGGTGATCAGCGGAGTTTTGGATAAGGGCGAATTTCAAAATTTCGGCATTCACAATCTTTTGGAAAGTCCGGAATTCACTTCTTTGGACAATCTTTCCAAGATAACCACTCTGCTGGATACAATAGACGAAAAAATTAACCAGATTCTCAAGCAAGCGGAAAAGGGAGAAGTGAAAATATTCATCGGCAAAGAAAATCCCGTTAAAGAAATTCAAAACAGTTCCATGATAGTCTCCCGTTACGAAGACTCGGAGGGAAAAGACAGGGTAATTGCTCTCATCGGTCCCAAGAGTATGAAATATCAGAAAAACAAAAATCTCTTGGAGTTGGCCAAAAAATTGCTCAGTCAAAATAAATTCAAAAACAATTTTTTCAAGACAAAGAAATAAACGAATCAAAGAATAATTTAGAATTAAATAATGCTCAAGAAAATGGAAAATAAAACTAAAAAAGACGATACCAAGCCAACGACTTGGCCACTGCGATTGACGGCCAAGGCGGTCATTTTTAATCCCCGGGGAGAGGTCTTGATTTTGCAAAGATCTGACCAAGAAAAAACGAACCGGAACGCCTATGACCTTCCCGGAGGCACCCTGGAAAAAGGAGAAACAATTTCCGAGGGTCTGGCTAGGGAAATAGCTGAGGAAACAGGTCTAAGAATTAAGAATGCTCAGATCATCAGAATCAGCGAGTATCCCAAAGGCGATCCTCGTCTGGACGAAATTAAAGGTTTGCGTTTTGTTGTTAAATATGAGGGAGATGATTGGCAAAAAATCAAGCTGGACAAAAAGGAGCATCAAAAATTTGAATGGTTGCCGGTGAAAAAAGCCCTGGAAAGATTTTCTGATCGGGATGGCTTTGAAAAAGAAAAAAAAGAAACTATTAAATTGGCGCAGGAATGGTTGGAAAAAGAGGACGCCCTGAAGCGATGGCAGAGATGCCTGGCTGATTTTGAAAACTACAAAAAACAAAGCGCTCAACAGAATGAAGAATTTAAAAAATATGCCGCTGAAAATTTAATCGTTGATCTTCTTCCGGTTTTGGATAACTTTCAAGCTTCTTTGGAACACATTCCGGAAACGGAAAAAGAGAGCGGTTGGGTAACGGGAATTCTATATATCCAAAAACAATTGTTAGACGTTTTGGCCGGTCATGGCGTCAAGGCGATGAATGTCCAAGTTGGCGACACTTTTGATGCCGGCCAACACGAAGCCTTGCAAAGCTCTGCGAAACCGGAACCGGAAAAGAACAAAAAAGAAGAAAAGAGAAAAGAAGAAGACGTCCAAGAGAATAAAGAGAAAGAGGGGAAAGTTGATAAGCGGGACAACAGCCTCAAAATTACCAAGGTTATCAAAGACGGATACAGAATCGGCGACAAAGTCATCCGCCCGGCCTTGGTGGAGACAAGTTGATTAAGGTCTGATTGTTGAAGATAAGTTTTTTGAGATTGACATATTGTTTTCCCAAAAAGTGCTCATTAATCATATTTTATCGCTGAAATGTTAGAAAAAGGCGAGAAACACTTTTTTCAAAATGAAAAAATAAGTTCCGAGAAAAAACCGGAAAAAAGTAAAAACAAAATTGAACGCAAGATTCCGGAAAAAATAATTGCTGAAGCTTTGGCTTGGCACAAATTGTTTCGTTCCGGCTGGTTAACCGCTCACGAATTGGCGGAATTGGATAAAAATGCCAAACCGGAAGTGGAAGGAGAGATTTTCAAAGTTGAAACCGAGAAGCTATTGGTCATTAAAGAAATTTTAGATAAAGATCTGAAAGATGATGATTTTAGGGAAAAAGTGACCACAGTCCTGCCCGACTTACTGCCACGTCCTTTTCAAGAAATGGAAGGAATGGAACAAAGTCCCCCGCATGATTATTGGGATCCAATCGAGCATACTCTCAACGCCTTGGAATTGTTAGATACAAGGAAATTGGATTCTGAGCAAAGATTAATTGCTCGCACAGCTCTTATTTTTCATGACGTTGGCAAGGTTTTTGATCCAAAAAGCAGGTTGCACGCTTATCGCTCAGCAAAAATAGCGTGTAATTATTTGGAGAAAATGGGTTTTTCGGAGAAACAGCAAACTGAAATCTTGGGGCAAATAAGGTGTCATGACGCCCTGGGAGAGGTAACCAGAAGAGACGGAGAAAATATGTTTAATTATGAAGATTTGCTTTTGTTTTTTCCGAATAAAAAATCTTTGGAGATTCACCGTGCCGTAGTAATGGCGGACATCGGTTCAATTCCGGGACTAAGCTGGACTTTGGATGACATTGAGGAGACTTACCGAATAGCTTTAAAAAAAATGGTTGGCAGGGAAAAAGTGTTGACGGAAAAGAAAAATAAATTACCGTTTCCGAGAGTAAGCGGACGAATATTCTTTGAGTTAAGAGAGATGCTTTCCAAGGGAGATGAAGCTCATTTTGATGATGTTAATTCCGAAGAAGATATTGAATATAGGCGAAAAAAATTTGAAGGGGGACTGTACAGAGGTCAACGCTTTCGTGAAGGAGAAGAAATAGTTGCCGAATTCAAAGGAGTTACGACTGAAAAGAAAGACAAACTGGAAAAACTGCTTGTTCAGTCAAGTCTTGAAAATGAAAGAAAAACACTTTTCATTCTAAAACTTATGGGTCGGGATACGGATCGGCAGTTTGTGGAAAATTTAGAAAAAAAATACAATACTCCCTTGGACAATTTGAAGGCGATAGTCAACATCAACTTCATAACTTATCGCTTATGGGAGCTAAATTTTGAGGTTGAAAAAATAGGAGGAGAGCAAGACGAAAAAATAAAACTGATCAGAACAAAGCTCTTAAGTATTAAAAACAGGGCAGAAGAAATAGCTAAATATAAAATGCTGGCTACTCATATCACAAGCGAATATTCTGCCGAAGAAATAAAAGAAAAGGGCGAATCAATATGGGCTTCGGATACCAGGCGAACCAATCACTATGAAGGGAACGGGGTGTATTTGGGAGCGATGGGCAGTTTTAGGAATTGGGGGGAAATCAGTCTGGGAGAAAAAGGAGTGACATTCAAAGTTGATATTGAGCTAAGCAAGACCTTGCCGATAATAGTTGACTCTCGATATCCCAAACTGATGTTAGTTGTATTGAGTGAATATTTAGACGTCTTTTCAAAGAAAAAACAGGATACTACTCACGGCTTGAAACGTTGGTTAAAAGCTGACGACGAGAGTTATAATCTGAAAGGTTGGAAATTAAAATTGCTTAGTGAAGCGTTGGAAACAGATATTTTTGTGATGAGAGATGAAGATGAAGAAAAAATGGCTGTGGCCAATACTGATGTCGATCCGATTGTTTGGGGAGTTTTGTGCCGCGCTCTAAAAATAAACAGATTTATGCCAATGAGAGAGTTAAGAAAAATGTCTCTGCCGGTGATGCAATCTGCCGAAAAAGCTATTCAGGAGATAGAATTCAAAGATTATTATAGCGGGCTGGCTCTAAAAGCGACTCGTTTGCGCGGAATTAACCCTCAAGAGTTTGAAAGAGAAATTTAGAAAACTTGACAAAGTCAAGAAAACACTTATAATAAAATTAGCAGACTGGATGGTGGAGTGCTAACTATAAAAATAATGTTTGTAGATAGTCAGCCTCCGCCACAGTTAAAATAAAATAAAAATTAATTTAAATTCAAACGTTGGGCAATCAAGTTGGTATTGCCGACGGGAGAATCCAAAGTTATGCGAAAAATAGTACCATTTGATCCTTTTAAAGAAGTCCCGGCTGTTTGGGGAGAAGAGTTTTTTGGTAATGTCGGCTTACCGGCGGTGGATGTTTACCAAAAAGGAGACGATGTCATCGTGGAAATGGAAGTGCCGGGAATCAAAAAGGACGACATTGACATTTCGGTGGAAAATGATGTTCTAACTGTCTCCGCGCGAAAGAGAGAGAAGAAGGAAGTTAAAAAAGAGGATTACTACCATAAAGAAATTCGGGAAGGTTCTTTCTCTCGCAGTGTTATTTTACCAATGAAAGTGAAAGGGGAAGAGGCTGAAGCGGAGATTAAAAATGGCGTTTTAAGAATCGTTCTTCCCAAGGCCGATGAGTTAAAACCCAAGAAAATCGCTATCAAAAGCAAGAAAGAAGAATAAGAAAGTTGGGCCAAGAACAACTTGGCCCGGCTGCCGGGCTGTTAAAACAAGATGAAAATTTTGGCGGTCCGGTTGCCTTGAGCAACACCAAAACAAAACTTTGGTTTAAACAATAAATATTAAAAAATAAAAAACTATGTCAAAAGTTTTAGGAATTGATCTCGGTACCACCAACTCCGCTATGGCGGTAGTCAGAGGTGGAAAGCCGGAAATTATAGAAAATAAAGAAGGCAGTCGCACCACGCCTTCTATGGTGGCGGTCAACAAGAACGGGGAAAGATTGGTTGGTCTGTTGGCCAAGCGACAAGCGGTAACCAATCCGGAGAATACCATTTTTTCCGCCAAAAGATTGATTGGACGCAAGTATTCCGATCCGGAAGTGCAAGAAGCCAAGAAAACTTTGCCCTTCAAAATTGTGGAAGGCAAGAATGGCGCTGTGCATGTGGTGATGGGAGGGAAGGAGTATCGCCCGGCGGAAATTTCAGCTATGATTTTACAAAAACTGAAAAATGACGCCGAGGAGAAATTGGGCGAAAAAATTGAAAAAGCCGTTATTACCGTTCCTGCCTATTTTGACGACTCACAAAGAAAAGCCACCAAAGACGCCGGCCGGATTGCCGGTCTGGAAGTGGAGAGAATTATCAACGAACCAACAGCCGCCGCTTTAGCCTACGGTTTTGATAAAAAGAAAGATGAAAAAATAGTCGTTTACGACTTGGGCGGTGGGACCTTTGATGTTTCCGTTCTGGAAGTTTCCGAGGATACGGTGGAAGTAAAATCAACCAGTGGAGATACTTACTTGGGTGGAGATGATTTTGACAAAAAAATCATTGATTGGATTATTGAAGAATTCAAAAAACAAGAAGGTATTGATTTATCTAAAGACAATCTTGCTTTGCAAAGAATTAAAGAATCAGCCGAAAAAGCCAAAATTGAGTTGTCCACCGCTCAAGAAACGGAAATCAATCAACCATTCATCACTTCCGGCGAAGATGGCCCTAAACATTTGGTTTTGAAATTAACCCGGGCCAAACTGGAAGAGTTGGTTAGCGACCTGGTTGATAAAACGATGATTCCCGTTGAAAAGGCACTGAAGTCTGCTGGTTTGAAGAAAGAGGATGTCAACGAAATTATTATGGTTGGTGGAATGACCAGGATGCCGTTAATTCTTAGAAGGGTGGAAGAATTTTTTGGCAAAAAGCCTTCCACCAGCGTTAACCCGGATGAAGTGGTTGCCTTGGGCGCCGCCATCCAAGGAGCGGTTTTGCAAGGAGATGTTAAAGACGTTCTTCTTTTGGATGTTACTCCTCTAACTCTTGGTATTGAGACTTTGGGTGGAGTAATGACTCCATTGATAGAGGCTAACACGACCATCCCCACCAAGAAAACACAAATATTTTCTACAGCGGCTGACAATCAGCCCTCGGTGGAAATTCACGTTTTGCAGGGAGAAAGAAAAATGGCGGCCGACAACAAAACCCTGGGTAGATTTATGTTGGACAATATTCCGCCGGCTCCTCGCGGAGTGCCACAGATTGAAGTTACTTTTGACTTGGATGCCAACGGTATTTTGAATGTTACTGCCAAAGATAAAGCCACCGGTAAAGAGCAAAGCATTCGTATTGAAGCTTCTTCCGATTTAACCGAAGAAGAAGTTGAAAGGATGAAAAAAGAAGCGGAAGCTCACGCCGAAGAAGATAAAAAGAAAGCGGAAAAAGTGACCATCAGAAACACCGCCGATGCTTTGGTCTTCAGCACAGAAAAAGCTCTCAAGGAGGCCGGCGACAAAGTCAGCGCCGAAGAAAAGAAGCCGGTAGAGGAAAAACTGGAAGCTTTGAAAAAACTTCTCAAGGATGAGAAAGCTTCAATTGAAGATATCAAAAAAGCCTCCGAGGAGTTATCAACGGCCGCGCAGGCTATCGGTGAAAAACTTTACAAAGCGGCGCAAGAAAACAAGCAAGCTCAAGCTGGTACCGCCGATAATCAAAAACAAGAAAAAACCGATAACAAAGAAGAAGGTTCAGTTAAAGATGCTGAAGAAGTAAAAGAAGATCAGGAAAAGAAAGGGGAAGACAAAGATGATGAAAGCAAGGAAAAGTAGCGATAATAAAAAAAACAAAAACCCCGGGTTGCCCCGGGTTTTTGTTTGGAAGACAAGTAAATATTGGCATTTTTTTAAAAACAAATTATAATTACCAGCGTCTAAATTTTTACAACAAAATTATGAAATTAAATCCGGGAATTTTTAAGGCTTATGACATCCGAGGAATTTACCGGAAGGATATGGATGAGAAAACTTATTACCTGATTGGTCAAGCCATAGTCAAAGAATTACGAGCAAAAAAAATAGCCGTCGGTCACGACGCTCGTCCTTCTAGCCTCTCCTTATATAAAGCATTGATTCAGGGAATTGTTTCCACCGGAGCAAAAGTGATTGCTCTGGATTTGGTTACTACTCCTATGGTTTACTTTGCTTCACACCGTTTGAAGGTGGACGGCGCCGTAGCCGTCACTGCTTCCCATAATCCGCCCGAGTGGAATGGTCTGAAAATTTGCCGGCGCCGAGCCGTTCCGGTCGGTAGTGACAGTGGTTTAGACAAAATAAAAGATGAAGTTTTGCAAAAAGCCAAGAATATTGAAAATGTTTCTTTGAAATCGGAATCTCAGACAAAAGTTGTAGAAAAATTTGACATCAAACCGATTTACTACGAATACTTCAGTAAATTTGCTGAATTGGGGGAGCGGAAATTTAAGATAGTGATTGACTGCGCCAATGCTATGGGTGTTTTGGAACTACCAATATTTGAAAAATACCTAAAGAAACATTTTCAAGTTATCAGGTTGTATTGTGATTTAAAAAATGCTTACCAAGGCTGTCACGAACCCAACCCTTTGAAAACCGAAACTCTACGAGATTTACAAGAAAAGGTTAAGAAAGAAAAAGCCGATCTGGGCTTGGCTTACGATGGCGACGCCGACCGAATCGGTTTTGTAGATGAAAAGGGCGAGATTATTCCCATGGATTTGGTTACCGCCCTAATTGCCGAATATTTTTTAAGCAAACCGGAAAATAAGGGAGCCACCATCCTTTATGATCTGCGTTCTTCTCGGGCGGTCAAAGAAGCTATTGAGACCAACGGCGGTGTCGCTCACGAGTGTCGGGTCGGACACGCTTTCATCAAGAAACAAATGGCTGACGAAAAAGCTATTTTCGCCGGTGAATTATCTGGGCACTACTATTTTCAAGCTAATGCCAATGCCGAAGTCAGCACCTTGGCCGCTTTGATTGTTTTGAATATGATGGCTAAAGAAAACAAACCTGTTTCCGAGTTTGTTGAAAAGTTGAGAAAATATCATCATAGTGGAGAAATCAACTTTCAAGTTGAGGATAAAGACAAAATTTTGGAAAAATTGAAAGAAAAATATAAAGATGGAAAACTATCCACTTTGGACGGAATTAAAATAGAATATCCCCACTGGTGGTTTAACGTTCGCGCCAGCAACACGGAACCACTCTTAAGACTAAATCTGGAGGCTGACAGTCAAGAACTGTTACAAGAAAAAAAGAAAGAGCTGGCGCAAATCATTGAAAGTTAATCAATTCTTCTTACAATGCCTAAAACTCAAAAGAAAAAACCAATCCTCATTCTTCAATTTCGTCCGGAAACGGAAGTTTCCGATAGTGAATTTCAAGCTTTTCTGAAATATGGAGGGTTACAGCCAAACGAAGTGAAAAGAATCAGGGCCGAATTTAAAATGCCGGAGATAAACCTAGACGACTACAGCGCTGTGATTACCGGCGGAGGCCCTTATAATGTTTCCGAACACAAGAAAAAACCAGTGCAAGAGGAAGTGGAGAAAAACCTCTTTTCTTTGTTGCAAAAAATTGCCGAAAAGGACTTTCCTCACCTGGGAAACTGTTATGGCTTTAGCGCCGGCGTGGTTGCTTGTGGAGGAGTGGTCTCCAAGAAAAAATATTCGGAAGATGCCGGCGCTGTCACCATTAATCTCACCGAAGAAGGGAAAAAAGACAAACTGTTGCGAGGCATAAAATCAAACTTCCGCGCTTTTGTCGGACATAAAGAAGCCTGTCAGCAACTACCGCCGGGAGCGGTCAATTTAGCCTACTCATCCACTTGTCCCTTTCATATGTTTCGTCTGGGAAAAAACGTATATGCCGCCCAATTTCATCCGGAATTGGATTATTCTGGTATTGCCGTTCGCATAGAATTTTACAAACATCATGGTTATTTTCCCCCGGAAGAAGCGGAGGCCTTGAAAGAAAAATTGGCTAAAGAAAACGTTAGCGAGCCGATGAAGATTCTAAAGAATTTTGTGGATATTTATTATCGTCAAAAGGAAAAATGAAAATAAACCTAAAATTTGACAAAGTTTTTTAGCAATCGTATAATAAGAGCGTGGTCAAGAGCTTATACCACGACGGAAATGAGTAAATTTAAAAAAGAGAATAGAACAAAAGGAGGAGACGGTGATTGGTCTCTTTTCTCTTTGGCCTGGGATCTAGGTTGGATGATAGCCATTCCCATTATTCTCTTCGGAGTGGGTGGCGCGATTATGGACAAAAAACTGCACAGTTCTCCCTGGCTTCTTCTGTTAGGGTTTGCAATTTCTCTTAGCTTGACCTCTTTTTTTATTTATTTCAAAATAACCAAGGTGCTCAACGAAATTGATCAGAGCGCCGGCGAGACAAAAACATTAGCCAATCAACAAAACGACAGGTATGACAGAGGCTCTCATTAAACCATCATTCAAACCGGAAATCGTAGCCAATGTAGGAAATCTCCCGATAACCAATTCTTTTTTGGTTACAATTATTATCAGTTTGATAATTATTATTGGAGCTTTGTCCATTAAAAAAAGACTGAAAAAGAATCAACCGGGCGGATTGCAAAATTTGATTGAATTGATTTTTGAGAAGTTACTGGAACTAATGGATGGTATCACCGGCAGTAGAGAGCAAACCAAACAGTTTTTTCCACTGGTGGCCACCATTTTTATTTTTGTTTTATTGGTGAATTGGGTGGAGGTATTGCCCGGCTTGGGAACCATTGGGGTTGAACAACATCATCACGGAGAGAAAATTTTGGCGCCCTTTATCAGAAGTGGCGCCGCTGATTTGAATCTAACCTTGGTTATCGCTCTAATTTCTGTTATTGCCACTCAAATTATTGGAGTCTCCGCCTTAGGTGTGAAAAAGTATTTGGGAAAATTTCTCGTTAGTCCTTTACAAAAACCGTATTTCATTGGCACTTTCGTTGGTTTGTTGGAAATTATTTCCGAGTTTGCCAAAATCATCTCTTTTTCCTTCCGTCTCTTTGGAAATATTTTTGCCGGGGAGGTGTTGTTGACGGTAATGTTAATGCTAGTGCCACTGTTTGTGCCATTGCCATTTTTGTTTTTGGAGATTTTCGTCGGTTTTATCCAAGCGGCCGTTTTTGCCATTTTAACACTGGTTTTTATGAAAATGGCCACCGAAGCGCACTGAGAAGTGATTTCAATTTTAAATTTTAATAATTTAAAAATTAATTAATTAAAAGAATAATATGTCAGTTTCACCAGATGATGCTAAAATGATTGCTGAAAACGCCACCCAAAGCGTGGAGTCGGCCAAAATGTTTGCTGCCGCCATTTCTATGGGCTTGGGAGCCATCGGACCGGGCTTGGGTATCGGAATTTTGGCCTCCAAGGCTCTGGAAGCTATCGGACGAAATCCGGAAGCGGCTCCTAAAATCCAAACGGTAATGATTTTGGCCATTGCTTTCACCGAAGCTATTGCCATTTATGCCCTGGTAGTTGCTTTAATTATTAAATTTGTTTAGATAGATAGTTATCAGTTATCAGTTATCGGTTCGCAGCAAAATGTGAGCCGATGACGGGTAAGCGATGTGAATTAATTTGGAATTACAATTTGAAATGCATAAATGGATAAAAAAATATGCATAACTTTGAAAAACTAGATGTTTACAAGAGGGCGGTTGATATTGTGAATTGGTTGTATGATATTACAAAAAAATATCCGAGAGATGAAATGTTTTTGATGGTAAATCAATTAAGAAGAGCGGCTATCTCAATAACATTAAATATAGCAGAAGGAAGCGGTAGGACAAAGAAAGAGTTTTCTCATTTTTTAAATATATCCAGAACGTCTGCTTATGAATGTACTGCTCTATTACAAATTTCGGCTAGAAGAAAATATATTAGCGCAGAAGAGCTAAAATACGGATACAAGCAATTATTGATAATTATTAAAATGATTAATAAGTTAAAGGCAAGTTTAAAATAATAAGTAAAGGTGTGCAGTTGTCGCTACCGTGAACCGATAACTGATAACCGATAACCATTCTTATGGAATTATTAGGAAACCTAGGCATCAATACCAAATTATTTATAGCTCAATTGGTCAATTTCGCCATTTTGTTTTTCGTTTTGAAAAAATTTGTTTATCAACCATTGTTGCAGGTTTTGGAAGAAAGAAAAAAGAAAATAGAAAAAGGAATTAAAAGTGCTGAACAAGCAGAAAGGAAACTAGCGGAAATATCCGAAAAAGAAAAGAAAATATTGGAAAAAGCTCAAGAAAAAGCGCAAAAAATTCTTTTGGAAGCGGAAAGGAAAGCGGAAGAAAACAGGCGCTTGGCCACGGAAGAAACCACGACCGAAATCAATAAAATGATGAAAAAAGCCGACGAAGAAATTGAAAAGAAAAAAGAGCAAATGTTGACCGACTTAAAGAAAGACTTGGCGCAATTGGTTGTTTCGGCCACGGAAAAAGTTTTGGCGCAAAAAATAGACGAAAAATCAGACGAAAAAATAATTGACAAGGCGATTGCCGAAATAAAATAATTAACAGGAGAATAAAAACAGTCTAAAAACACTATGAAAATTTCCCCCAAGCAATATGCCCAAACTTTATACGACCTGACGATGAACAAATCTGAAGATGAAGTCAAAGAAATAATTGCCAAGTTTGTTGCCAATTTAAAAAAAGAGGGTCTGTTGAATAAAAGTAAAGAAATCATCGCAGAATTCAAAAATATCTACAATCAAGAACAGAAAATTTTACCGGTAAGAGTTATTTCCGCGCATAAACTGACAAAAGAGGAGAAAAATAATTTGCGAGAAAAATTAAAAAATAAGTATCAGGTCAGAGAAGTTGAGTTGACCAATCAAATTGACCCGAGTCTCCAAGGGGGATTTAAGCTGATTGTTGACGAAAATGTTATTGATGAAAGCGTAGCTGAGGGGATGCGTTTACTGAAAAAAGCATTGCAATAATTTTGTTTTGCAAAATCGGCAATTTATTTTCCAAGTCATAGATTGTTGTTGGGCGAGTACAAAACATACCCTCCCAAAAACATTGTTACAAAATCAATTTTAGAAAAGTATAAATTTACAAATAGCGAAATAAACAAACTAATTTTATTACTATGAACAACAAAGATTACATTATTGAAGAATTAAAGAAACAGATTCAAGGAATCAAAAGAGATAGTCAAGAAAAAAAAGTTGGTACGGTCTTGGAAGTAGGTGACGGAATTGCCAAAATCTCCGGTCTTTCCGACTTAATGTCTTCGGAAATGGTTGTTTTTCCCGACGAAACGATGGGAGTGGTCCTAAATTTGGAAGAAGAAAACGCCGGTATAATGATTCTTGGTGATGACAAGAATATCAAAGAAGGCGATGAAGTGCGAGCCACCGGCAAAATTCTCTCTATTCCGGTTAGTGAAAAAATGATTGGTCGGGTGGTTAATCCCTTGGGGCAGACTATAGATGGACAAGGTGAAATTGAAGCGGAAAAATTTTATCCTATTGAAAGAAAAGCGCCGGGAGTAATTGAAAGAAAATCGGTTGATCAACCTTTGCAAACCGGTATCAAAGCCATTGACGCTTTGATTCCCATCGGTCGTGGCCAGAGAGAATTGATTATCGGCGACCGTCAAACCGGAAAGACTGCTGTGGCCATTGACACCATTATCAATCAAGCCGATCAAGACATTGTTTGCATTTATGTGGCCATCGGTCAAAAGGAGTCCAAAATAGCCCGAACGGTCAGCGAATTGGAAAAAAGAGGCGCTATGGAGCACACGATTATTGTTACTGCCGGCGCCGCCGAATCGGCCGCCTATTCTTACATTGCCCCCTATGCCGGCACAGCCATCGCCGAATATTTTATGGATCAAGGCAAAGACGCTCTCATTGTTTACGACGATCTCAGCAAACACGCCTGGGCTTACCGACAGATTTCTTTAATTCTTCGTCGTCCTCCGGGACGGGAGGCTTACCCGGGAGATATTTTTTACGCTCACTCTCGCTTACTGGAAAGAAGCGCCAAACGAAATGAAGAAGCTGGCGGTGGCTCCATTACAGGTTTGCCTATCATAGAAACCCAAGCCGGCGATGTTTCCGCTTATATTCCAACCAACGTCATTTCTATCACTGACGGTCAAATTTATTTGGAATCAGATTTATTTTACAAGGGTGTACGACCAGCTCTCAACGTTGGTTTGTCTGTTTCCCGGGTCGGTTCAGCCGCTCAAATCAAAGCGATGAAAAAAGTAGCCGGCACTCTCAGATTGGATTTGGCGCAATTCCGCGAATTGGAAGCTTTCGCCCAATTCGGTTCCGACCTAGACGAAGCCACCAAGAAGAAAATTGAACGCGGTAAACGCACAGTGGAAATACTCAAACAAAGACAATTTGAGCCAATGAGTGTGGAAAATCAAGTTGTTATTTTGTACGCTCTAACCAAGGGTTATTTAGATGAAATTCCGGTCAAAGATATAATTAAATGGGAAGAAGAATTTAACAAATACATCAACGCTTCTCACCGGGAAATTTTGGAGGAGATCAAAGAAAAGGGCGATCTAACCGAGGAATTGGAGAAAAAATTACAAAAGGCGATTGAGGAATTTAAATTATAGAAATAATTAGTAGTGCTCATTCAACAGTTTATAGGACTGCGAACCGAGTTCTGATAACCGATAACTAAAAACATGGCAAACCTAAAAGACATTCGCAGACGAATAAAATCAATAAATAATACCGCCAAAATTACGCGGGCGATGGAAATGGTTTCCGCTGCCAAGATGCGCAGGGCTACGGAGGCGGCTTTGGCTATTCGCGATTATGCCCGCGCCGCTTGGGACATTCTCACCAATCTTTCCCGCGCTTTTGAAAATTACAACTACGGGCTTCTAGAAGTTAGACCGGTGGAAAAAGTTTTGATGGTGGTTATAACTTCCAACCGCGGTTTGTGTGGCTCTTTCAATTCTCAAATTCTCAAAAAAATCAGGGAGCAACTGGAAAACCCTCGGAGTTTGGCCATTAACAGAGTTGGTGATAAAAAGATTGAATCACCCGGCAATAAAAAACCGGACATAGACTTTATTGCCGTCGGTCGCAAAGGAGAAAGTTTATTGAGAAAACTAAATAGAAATATAATTGCCACTTTTCCCGAATTAACCTATTTACCCAAAATAGAAACAGTTCGCCCTCTGGCCAGAATTATTATTGACGAATATTTGCAAAAAAACTACGACAAGGTGGTAATAGTTTATACCGATTTTGTTTCTCCCTTATTGCAAGAAGCTAAAATCCGACAGTTGTTACCTGTTTCCAAATTAGATCTGGAAAAGCAAATAGCTGATATTGAAGGTTCTTCCCGAGAGAAAACAAGAGAGAAGAAATTTATTGTGGAATACAAAGTGGAACCAAGTCCACGCAAAGTTTTAACGCACATCTTCCCTCGCCTGATTGAAATGCAGATTTACCACGCTATTCTGGAATCCAACGCTTCCAAAGAATCCGCTCGGATGATGGCTATGCGTAATGCTACTGATGCCGCCAAGGAAATCGCCGAGGATTTAACCTTGACCCACAATAAAATCAGACAGATGAAAATCACCCAAGAAATATCTGAAATTTCCGCCGGACGAGTGGCTTTGGAGTAGAGTTTTGTTTATAAGCTAATTTTTTTTTAATTTTAAGCATGCCAAAAACATGTCCAAAGAAAATTATGAGCCTATCATCTCCGTGAAGAGTAAATATTTCATCGTTATTTTTTCTAATTTTTCTTATCAGCATATATTCCTCCTTTTTAAGTTACTATTTCCTGCAGAATTGTTCTGCCAGATGTCAAATCGTATCAGAAGAATAAGTCAAGAGCGAAGCTGGATTTGACAAGCAATAAAGTAAGAATTATACTAAAAGTAAGATTAATATAATTAGTAAGAATAAAATTATGTCTAAAACACATAAAACAAAAGAAGAAATTATAGAAACCTATTCGGCGCGGGTTTCTAGCAAGGGGCAAGTGGTTTTACCAAAAACTCTTAGAGAAGAACTGGCTATTCTTCCAGGCACATTGATTAGTTTTAATGTTTTTCGTAATGCTAGAAGTAAAAAAATTAGGGATGTAAAAATGAAAAAGGAAATGAATTTAGTTGAATTAGTTAAATCAGGTCATTTCCCTTCGCCCCGAAAAAATAAAGGAGTTGATCCTGTGAAAGCTAGAGAATATATGGAAAAAAACTATGAAAGAAACTAAAAAATTATTTATTGATACTAATATTTTTGTTAGAGCATTGACTAATGATAATAAAAAATTGTCTGTGGAAGCGATTGATTTTTTAGATTTTGCCAATAAAACAACAAATGTAAAAAGTTATACTTCTGTAGTGGTTTTAATGGAAATAGGGTGGGTATTAAGTTCTTTTTATGGATACAATAAAAGTGAAATTATTTTGGCATTATCGTCTATAGAAAAGATGACCGGCATTAAAATAAGCAATATTGAAATTAATTTTAAAAAGGGAATTAGGTATTTTAAAAAACATCATATCAAACTAGGTGATGCGATGATCGTGGCGGGAGATATTATTCAAAAAGAAAAAGCAATTATTGTTTCTTATGATAAAGATTTTGACAAAATTAAAGAAGTGGTTAGAATGACACCGAGGGAAGTTTTGAAAAAATTTAAAAGATAGATTGAAGATTTATGATTTATGATTTACGATTTAAGAAAATATATTGTAAATTGTGGATTGTAAGTTCTAATTAAAATTCTAGACAGGCGAATGCCTGGTTGAACATTAAACATTGAATTAAAATTTAAAATTTACAAATTAAAATTTTTGTAAAGAAGTATATTGAAAATTTAATAACGAATACTTTTAGGAAACAAAATTGTTTCTAAAAAAAATAGAAAAGGAGGAAGGTTGGTTATGGGAAAAGAAAAAAGCTATAAATGGTGTAATAATTATTACTCCAATTGTTCAGGATAAGGAGGACTGTAGTTATTCTATTTCCGTGTACGACAGAAGATTTAACGTGTGCACTTTCGAGATAAGTCTCGCACACGTAGGTGTCAAGGTAGATATTCCAACTGCCATTATCTATGCCCAGAGAGTTTTACAGACCATTCTCGTTTCCCGTTTCCTAAAAGTATTGGTTAGATTGTAATAAAAAATTAACGAATTATTATTTAATTAAAAGATAATATTAAAAGATAATTTTATGAACAAAGGAAAAATTACACAAATTATTGGTCCCGTAGTGGATGTTGAATTTAAGGAAAAAATGCCTAAAATTCATCAAGCCTTAGAAGTACAAAAAAACGAAAAAGAGAAATTAGTTTTAGAAGTGCATCAGCATTTAGGAGCTAACCAAGTCAGAGCAGTGGCGATGGGATCTACGGATGGATTAAAAAGACAATTGGAGGTGATAGATACGGGCGCGCCAATTCAAGTTCCCGTAGGCAAAGAAATCCTGGGCAGAATGTTCAATCTTCTCGGAGAAACGATTGACGGTCGTGGACCGGTGCCGGCGGAAGAAAAAAATTCCATTCACCGTTCCGCTCCGCCTTTTTCCGAACAGTCCACCAAGACTGAAATTCTGGAAACAGGTATTAAAGTAGTGGATCTGATTTGTCCCTTCATTAAAGGAGGAAAAGTTGGTTTATTTGGTGGCGCCGGTGTGGGAAAAACAGTCATTATTCAGGAATTAATTAGGAATATTGCTCAAGAGCACGGAGGTTATTCTGTTTTTGCCGGAGTGGGAGAAAGAACCAGAGAAGGGAATGATCTCTATCATGAGATGAAAGATTCCGGCGTTTTGGACAAAACCGCCTTGGTTTTTGGACAAATGAATGAACCACCGGGAGCTAGACAACGAGTGGCTCTATCCGCCTTGACTATGGCCGAATATTTCCGTGACCAAGAAGGAAAAGACACTCTCTTATTTATAGACAACATTTTCCGTTTCACTCAAGCCGGTTCCGAGGTATCGGCCCTGTTAGGACGAATTCCTTCCGCCGTTGGTTACCAGCCCACCTTAGCTGAAGAAATGGGACGGTTGCAAGAAAGAATAACTTCCACCAAAAAAGGTTCGGTCACTTCCGTGCAGGCAGTTTATGTGCCGGCTGACGACTTAACCGATCCGGCTCCGGCCACCACTTTTGGTCACCTTGATTCCACGGTGGTGCTTTCCCGTAGTCTGGCGGAATTGGGAATTTACCCGGCGGTTGATCCTCTTGATTCCAGTTCCACCATCCTGGATCCCAACATTGTCGGCCAAGAACATTATGAAGTGGCCGCCGGCGTTCAAAAAGTTTTGCAACGCTACAAAGATTTACAAGATATCATTGCCATTTTGGGAATAGAAGAATTGTCTGATGAAGATAAACTGATTGTTTCCCGCGCGCGCAAAATCCAAAAATTCCTATCCCAACCGTTTTTTGTAGCGGAGCAATTTACCGGCACTCCGGGGAAATATGTTAAATTGACTGACACCATCAAAGGCTTTAAAATGATTTTGGACGGGGAGATGGACGAAGTCAGTGAAAATGAATTTTATATGAAAGGCGGAATATCAGAGATCAAGAAACAGTGATCAGTGTTCAGTAGATAATTACGGAAAAATGACTAGCAACAAGGGATCGATCATGAATAACGAGGAGTAGATAACAAATAAGGAGGGAACAATGATAAAAACATGGAAAAAAGTGTGTTAAAAAAGAAGGCAGATAAATTAGCACATCTTGGCTATGACTTAACTTTTAAATTTCCGAAAAATGAATTGTTTTGCTTGACATCCCAAGTTAGGAGAGCTCTTCTGTCTGTTCCGTCTAATATAGTTGAAGGGTATTCTAGAAATAAAAAGAAAGTGTTTGTTAATCATTTAGAAATAGCGTATGGTTCTTTAGCTGAAGCAAAATACCAAATGAATTTTGCCTGTAAAAGAAATTATATACCCAAACGAGACTATTTGAAATTTCATGCTTTAGCCGAAGAAGTCAGTAAAATGTTGTGGGCGAGCATAAATACATTAACAAAAGTTAAAAGTAATTAGTGGACAAATGCAATGATTAGTGTATTACTGTTCATTGTCTATTGTTCATTGCTCACTGATATGAATATTAAATTTAAAATAGTTACTCCGGAAAGAACTGTTCTGGAACAAGAAATAACTCAAGCCACTATTCCCACAGTGGTAGGTGAGATAACCATTCTACCAAATCACCGCTCCTACATTGCCGGTCTTAAACCGGGAGAAATTCTGGTAAAATGTTTGGAGCAAGGGAAAACCAAGGATTGTGCCCTGGCGGTTTCCGGCGGTTTTGTGGAATTTCATAACAATGAACTAACAATCTTGGCTGATACCGCCGAGCGAGCGGAAGAACTTGATTTGAAACGAGCCGAAGAGGCCAGAAAACGGGCCGAGGAATTGAAAAAACGCAAAATTACCGACGAAAAAGAGTATGCTACTGTTTTGGCTCAACTGGAGAAAGAACTGGCCAGAATCAAAGTGGCTAAAAAGTGGCGCAAATTGCGACCACGTCTAAAATAATAACCCTGCTAATAATTCAACAAAAAAAATATGTCTGAAAAAATAAACAACAATGTTGAAAATACGAAGGATGTTTTTGAAAGATTGGGACAAAAAACTTTTGCTGAATGGAACGAATCACTCCAATCCAAAAATCCCGAAGTGGTGGCAGGCAAGTACAATGAAGAAGGAGAATTATTTGGCACCGTTTCCAATAAAATCAGACACGGTCGCCAAGAAATTGCCGAATATTTCCAACATTTTTTGGCTGGCAGTCCCGTCGGAGAATTGAAAACTTCAAAAATTATTCCTATTGACTCCAAAACATTTTTAATGGGCGGAGAATATGTCTTTGAACTGGACGACAAAGAAGGTGGTCGCAAAAAAGTTACAGCCGATTATACTTTTGTTTGGCAAAAAGAAGCTGATGGCCAGTGGCGAATTCTTCACCATCATTCCGCCGCCAAATCAGACAAAGAAATCACCGTGGACAAAGATTTGTTAATTAAGGACACCGCTGATTATCAAAAAGGTTTAGAAAAGAAACTTGGTGGAAACTTCTTTTTGAAAACTTTCTTTTTCAAAGATAAAAATGACGGTTTGGAAAAACGAGTAACCCGACTTTATCAAACAACAGAAGACGAAGATGGTAATCGCGCAGCCGAGTTGATTTATCAACAAGTTTCCGAGAAACCGGATAACAGTAGCGGTGTTTAAGTTCCATTCTTTCTAAAACTATATTTCTTCTAAAAGTAAATGAAAATAAAAATTTTGACCGTTGGCCGACCAAAAAGCTCATTTATTCGGGTCGGCCTTGCTGATTATTTGACTCGTTTACAGAAATTTCGTCCGCTGGAAGTCAAACACTTTAAAGACAGCTCCAAGGATTTGGAAATTTTAAAATTTATCAAAAATGACTTTTTAGTTATTCTTGACGAAAAAGGGCAAGAATTTTCCAGTCAATCTCTGGCAAAATTTCTTAACAAACAGGAAATATTCGGCCACAAAAACATTTCTTTCTTTATTGGTGGACCCGACGGGCACAGTCCGACAATTAAAGAACGAGCAAATTTTTCCTGGAGTTTAAGCAAACTGACATTGCCCCACGAACTAGCCTTACTGGTCCTAACAGAGGCTTTGTATCGCGCTTATACTATCAACCAAAATCTTCCTTACCATCGCGCCTAACTCTTGTTGCTTGTCCACTCCTCCTGTTATATAATGCCAAAGTAAGAACTCGCCTCGGGTTAATACTCAGTCGAACTTTCCGGATGGTATTTTCTATCTGATGTTTGACACCTTGTTGATTGAAGAAGGAGTTAAACAGGCATCCGAAAGCAATATTCAGAAAACCTGTCAGACAAAGAATGTAAAAGGGCAATCCTAAATGATTTAAAATAAAATTAAAAGACAAAAATGCAAAAATTCTTTCAACCTCAATCAGTTGCCATCATTGGCGCTTCTCAAAACAAAGACAAAATCGGACATATTTTGGTTGATAATCTTCTCAGGCAAAAAAAGAAAATCAAAATCTTTCCCGTTAATCCCAAGCACCGGCGAATAGATGGTCTGCAATGCTTTCCCTCCGTTTTGGACATAGTCGAACCGGTTGATCTAGCAGTCATAGCCGTTCCGGCGCCTTTGGTAAATCAAATTGTTCGGGAGTGTGCTTGGCGCGAAAAACCCATTAAAAACATCATCATCATTTCCGCCGGTTTTGGTGAGAGCGGAAAAGAAGGAAGAGAAAGAAAAAAAGAACTAAAAGAATTAATCACTGAATATGATTTGCGCGTTCTGGGACCGAATTGTTTGGGTGTGGCCAATCCTCCGCAAGAAATCAATTTAACTTTTGCCAAAAAAAATATCCCCGCCGGTAAAATTGGCTTAATTTCCCAGTCTGGCGCTCTAATAACCTCATTGATTGACCTGGCCGAAGAAAATAATTTCGGCTTTTCTCTGGTGGCTTCTCTGGGAAATAAAATAGATTTAAACGAAAATGATCTGTTGCAATATTTCCGTCAAGATAAAAACACTTCCGTTGTTATTCTTTATTTAGAAAGCATTGCTGACGGAAAAAGATTTGCCAAAGAATTAGCCAAAACAACAACCGTTAAGCCGGTTATTGTCATCAAAACCGGGCAGAACAAAAAAAGTCAGGCGGCTATTCGTTCGCACACCGGTTCTTTGGCCGGAGAGAATGCTGTTGTGGCCGAGGTCATTAAAGAGAATGGGGGGGGTATAATTGACAACATCCGAGACACTCTGATTCTGATTCGCCTTTTAAATTCTTTCCCTCCTCTGGCCACGGATAAAATAGTCATTGTCACCAACGCCGGCGGTCCCGGTGTTATCACTACAGATTTGTTGGAAAAATATAACTTGCCACTCTTGGAACTAAAGGAAGAAATTGTAAAAAAACTGCGTAAAGTTTTGCCGACCGAAAGCTCCGTCACTAATCCGATTGATCTCTTGGGAGATGCTCTAGCAGACAGGTATCAAAAAACCTTGGAGATTGTCAAATCAGTTTCAGACTTGGGAGGCATAATAGTCTTAGTTACTCCGCAAGCGCAAACACCAATTGAAGAAATCAGCCGGGTTATCATTAAGATTAGCCGGAAGAGCAAGATTCCGATTTTTCCGGTTGTCATTGGCGGAAAAGCAAGTCAAAGAGCCAAGCGAATTTTTCAGCGAGCCGATCGGGATTGTTTCACTTTTCCCTTGAATTTAATCCAAAATCTGGCCCTTCTAAATAAAAATAAACTTGGCACACTTGGCGACCGCCGGAAAAAAGATTCTATCACCACCCCAAGCCAAACAGGCGGACAACTGCTAAGTTACAAAAAAAGTGTTGCCCTGGCGCAAAGCTTCGGCTTCAATATCATTCCCGCCCAAGAAATCAAAGATGAAAAAGAACTAAAGCAACTAAGCCAAACCACAAATTTCCCGGTAGTTTTAAAAGTGGACAGTCCCAAAATAATCCACAAAAACAAAGAAGGAGCTGTTCTCACCGGTATCGCTTCTCCAGCGGAATTGATTTCCGCCTGGCAAGAACTGCAAGAGAAATTTCCCGGACAAACAATTATTGTTCAACCGCAAGTAAAAAAGGGTTTGGAAATTATCTTGGGAATGAAGAGAGATGTCCAATTTGGCCCGGTTATCATTATCGGTCTGGGCGGTATCAATACGGAAATATTTAACGAAAAAATAATTCTCGTCAACGATTTTTCTCCAAAAAAAATGCTTCAGAAATTACAAAACTCCAAGTTGGCTTTAATATTGCAAAAAGAAAAAATTGACCCGGAAAAAATTGTTGCCGAAGCCGAAAAACTTGCTCGCCTGGCTCAGGAGAGAGAAGATATTATTGCGGTGGATATAAACCCAATCTTTTTTTACCCACAAGAACCAGCCACCATAGTTGATTTTAAAATTTTTTTACAAAATAACAATTAAAGAATCAGATTATGCTCACAAATCTCAGCGCCACCAACAAAATACTGATAGTGCAACCAGAAGCGGAAGTCAGGGAGATGCTCAAAGCTATTTTTGAAAAAAGCGGTTTTGAGGTTATTGAAGCCGAGGATGGCATTGATGCCTTGATGAAAGCCAAGAATGAAAGTATTGATGTGATTCTCACCGCATTGCATATGCCTCGCTTGGACGGCATCAGCCTAATCAAGAAAAAAAATGAAGATCCTTTTCTCAAGGATGTGCCTGTTGTCTTTTATGATACCGTTAGCAACGAAGAAGAAAAAGAGGAAATTCTCAAAGAAACCGGCGCCAAAGACTATTTGCCTCAAGGCGTTATTTCTCCGGAGGAAATTATTCAAAGAACATCCCGCGCCATCAAACAAGGGGATTATTATTTCAAGATAGATCCTTATGCTTTGGACGCCCAGGATTTTATTAATGATTTTCACTTGGGTAGCAATTTTAAATGTACCAATGACGGTTCTGATTTGGCTATCAAATTGCACATCAATAAAGATAAAACCATCACCGCCAATATTGTTTGCCCGGTCTGTCACAAAAAATATCTCTAAAACCGCACGATAGCATGAAGAAAAAATGGTCATTGAAAAACAGCCGAAAAATTAGCGAAAGAATTTTCCCAGAATTGGAGAGGGCTACAGAGAAATTGCTCGTAAAAAAGGGAATAAATAACCGACAAAAGCAACAAGAATTTCTTTATCCCGATTATGAGCGCGATCTTCACAATCCTCGTTTGCTCGGCGATATGGATAAAGCTGTCCGGCGTATTCTACAGGCCCGTAAACGCAAAGAGAAAGTTTGCATTTTTGGCGACTATGATGTTGACGGCATCACTTCCGCCAGCATCTTGTTTGATTTTTTTCAGCAAATCGGACTGGAGAGTTTTGTTTATTTGCCGGACCGCAACAAAGAGGGTTATGGTCTTAATAAGCAAGCTATTGATTATATCAAACAAAAGGGGGCCAGTCTGATCATTACCGTTGATTCCGGTATAACCAGCTTGGACGAGGTAAAATACGCGCAGAAAAAAGGTTTGGAAACTATCATAACAGACCACCATTTGCCTCTGGAAAAAATACCTTCAGCTCTGGCTGTTATTAATCCCAAAAAGAAAAAAGATCCTTATCCGGAAAAAATGCTGGCCGGCGTTGGTGTTGCTTTTAAGTTGATTCAGGCTCTGGCTACTGAAATAAAAGACTATAATCAAGAACAATTAAAATGGTTGTTGGACTTAGTGGCGTTAGGCAGTGTGGCCGACTGCGTGCCCCTACTCGGGGAAAATCGCACCCTTACCAAATTCGGTTTAATAGTTTTGGCTAAGACCAGACGGACAGGCCTGAAACAACTTTTTCAAGTGGGAAGAATAAATATCGGCGCAGACAACCTACCCACTGGCGAACAGATCAGTTACCAAATCGCGCCCCGGTTGAACGCCGCCGGCCGAATGGATCATGCCAGCCTGGCCTATGAATTATTGAAATGTTCGGCAAAAGAAAGCGCGCGCGCTCGCCTGTTGGCTTTGGAAATTGAAGAACAGAATCAACAGCGACAGAAAACCACCAGCGCTATCATCAAAGAAATTGAAAATAAGCTTGATAAAAATAATTTACCAGCGGTTATCATTGACAGCTCGCCTCATTGGTCATTAGGCGTTGTCGGCCTGGTAGCCGGTCGCTTGGCGGAAAAATATCACCGACCGGTTATTCTTTTCCAAGAACAAAATGAATACCTCAAAGGCTCCTGTCGTTCCGTCTCCGGTTTTAACCTGGTGGAAAATCTAAAACAATTAGCTCATCTGTTGGAAAAATTCGGAGGTCACGCCCAAGCAGCCGGCCTGACGATCCTCAGGGAGAATTTACCGACTTTTCGTCAAAAATTCGCTAAAATAGTCAGTCAAGCCAACCTTTCTTTAACGGAAAAAGAAGTAATTATTGATGAAGAGTTAGCTCTTTCCGAAATAAACGAAAAGCTTCTGAAAGAGTTGTCGCTTTTTGAACCGTTTGGCATCGGCAACGAAAAACCTCTCTTTCTTTCCCACAAAGTTAAAATTGAGCAAATCAAATATTTAGGAAAACAAGAACAACATTTAAAAATTTGGGTTAGTCAAAATAATAAGCAGCAACAAATTCTACCTTTAATTATGTTTAATTTTTCCGAACAGCTACCTAGCCAAGAAATCAACAGCTTAAAGCCGGGAGAGAAAATTGACATTGTCTATGCTTTGCAAAAGAACTTTTGGAATGGACAAGTAAGCATTGAAGGGCAGTTAGTTGATTTGCGTAAAGCGAATAATAAGTGAGTTATCAACAGTTTTTTGTTTGACAAAAATTTTTTTCCGAGTACACTAAAGGGTGTTAAAATATCTAGTGGGGGAAACATTAGTCAAACCACTAGATATTGTGTTTTATAGCTAAAAATTGTTAAAATGCTTTGTCCCTACTGCGACTATCCGGAAACAAAAGTTTTGGATTCTCGCAAATTGCAAAATGGTCGGGTCATCAGACGGCGTCGGGAGTGCCTGCATTGCCGGCAACGTTTTTCCACCAAAGAAAGCATTCAAATTCTCCAGCTGACCGTTATTAAGAGAAACGGGGACAAAGAAGAGTATCGTCCGGAAAAAATAAAACAAAGTTTATCCATTGCCACTAACAAAAGACTGAAAAAACATCAGTTGGATGATCTAATCAGGAAGGTGGAGGGAGAGATTTTTGCTAAGGGCAAAAAACAAATTGAAAGTAAAAAAATTGGCGAAATTATTTTGCGTCGTTTGCAAAAAATGGATGAGGTCTCCTATCTGCGCTACGCTTCGGTTTTTAAATCTTTCGGTAGTGGACGCCGATTTGTCAAAGAGGTTGGCAAAATCTGATGATTGACGATTTCTTAAATAAACAAAAGGTAAAAAATAAAGTTTTTACACAAACAAAAATGAAAAAAGACAACCCAAAGAAAAGACAGCGAGTGATTAGTAAACACAAAAACATCACTAAACGCAACGGGGATGTAGTCCCTTTTCGTCAGGGAAAAATCACCGAAGCGGTTTACAAAGCCTTCAAAGAAACGGGAGAGGGCGGCATCAAAGAAGCCCGTCGGGTTTCTCAAAGAGTTGTTCGCTTGCTCAATCAGAATTTTAAAAACGAATTGCCCAGCGTGGAAGAAATCCAAGATCGGGTGGAAAAAGCTCTGATTAAGATGGGATTTGCCGAGACAGCCAAAGCCTATATTCTTTACCGAGAAAACCGCCGCAAAATCAGAGACACGGAAGCCTCCTTGAAAGACGCTGTCGCTTTGGTGAACAACTATCTTAGCGAGGCCGACTGGCAAGTTAAAGAAAATTCCAATATGGCCTATTCTTTGCAAGGTCTCAACAATTACATTTCCTCCATCGTCAGCGGCAAATATTGGATGGATCAAGTTTATAATAAAAAAATAAAAAGAGCTCACGAAGAGGGCGATCTTCATATTCATGATTTGGATAAAATCTCCGCCTACTGTTGCGGTTGGGACTTGCAAGATCTTCTAACTCGCGGTTTCACCGGTGTCCCCGGCAAAATTTCCTGCGCTCCACCCAAACATTTTAAAACCGCCTTGGGACAAATAGTTAACTTTTTCTACACCACCCAGGGGGAAGCGGCCGGCGCCCAAGCTTTTTCCAATTTTGACACTTTGTTGGCTCCCTTTATCGCCTACGACAAACTGAACTACAAAGAAGTTAAACAGGCTATGCAGGAATTTATCTACAATCTCAACGTTCCCACCCGTGTCGGCTTTCAAACTCCCTTTACTAACTTGACCATGGATTTACAGGTGCCAAAGAACTATCGCGAGCAAAACGTTATTGTCGGCGGAGAAGTTAAATCCAAAAAATACAAAGATTTCCAAAAGGAAATGAATATGTTAAACAAAGCATTTTTGGAGGTTATGAGCGAAGGTGACGCCAGTGGACGAGTTTTCACTTTTCCCATTCCCACTTACAACATAGACAAAGATTTTAATTGGGACGACAAGGAGTTAGATCCCCTTTGGGAAATGACTGCCAAATACGGCATTCCTTATTTTGCCAACTTCGTTAACTCCGATATGAATCCCGATGATGCCCGCAGTATGTGTTGTCGGCTTAGATTGGATAACCGTGAACTTCACAAGCGAATGGGGGGATTGTTTGGCGCCGCCCCTTTGACCGGCTCCATCGGTGTAGTAACTATTAACCTACCTCGCATCGGTTATCTGGCCCGTAACAAAAAAGATTATTTTCAAAGACTGGATAAGTTAATGGACATAGCCAAGGAAAGTTTGGAAATCAAAAGAGAAGTAGTGGAAAATCTTACTCGCAAAGGACTTTATCCCTACTCTCGTTTCTATATGGATACCATCTTCAAAAAAAGAGGCGCCTACTGGGCTAATCATTTCTCCACTATCGGCCTAATCGGTATGAATGAAAGTATCCTGAACTTTATGGGAGAAACCACCGCCAGCAAAAAAGGTGTAGCTTTTGCCGAGGAAGTTTTGGAACATATGCGTGACAAAATGATTGAATACCAAGAAGAAACCGGCAATCTTTATAATCTGGAAGCCACTCCCGGAGAAGGAACTTCCTATCGTCTGGCCCTCAAAGATCAAAAACGCTTTCCTCGCATTGTTTTTGCCAATCAAGAAGCAGTGGAAAAAGAAGGAGCCGCCCCTTATTACACCAATTCCTCCCAATTACCGGTCGGTTTCACCGATGATATTTTTGAAGCCTTGGATTTACAAGACAATTTGCAAACAAAATACACTGGGGGAACGGTTTTGCACGGTTTTTTGGGAGAAAGAATCAACGATCCGCAAATTGCCAAAGAACTGGTTAAAAAAATTACCACCAACTATCGCCTGCCTTACTTCACCCTGACCCCCACCTTCAGTATTTGTCCCATCCATGGCTACTTAGAGGGAGAGCACAAGGTTTGCCCCAAATGTGTAGCCGAAGCGGAACGAGTTAAACCGCAAAAAATTACCATAGAATGATTTCTAAGGGAAATCGCCTTTTCTCAAACAAGAAATAAAATTTAAAAAAATAATAATTAAAAACAAAAAAAAATGAAAACCAAACAAAAAATTGTTTGTCACGACTGCGGACGAGAATTGAAAGAAGGAGAAGAAGCGGTTATTTACAATTTGGAGGAAAAGGGGACTTTCTACAAATGCGCTGACTGTTACGCTAAAAATGAAAATCTGACCAACTTTCAACCTTGTGAAGTCTACTCTCGCATTGTCGGCTACATTCGCCCCATAGATCAATGGAATGAAGGTAAACGAGCCGAATACGCCGATCGCCAAGAATTTGTCGCCAATGTTGAAGGTTGTCGCACCGGTTGTTAAAAAGAATTAGGCACCAGATATATTTTCCCATAACAAAAGACGGCTAAGCCGTTTTTTGTTGCATTAAAGCTGTCTCGCAAAAAAATAAGAATTTGTCTATTTCTTCCTAAAGTGTTAGAATGTAGAAGCTTAAGTTTAAAAAATAAAAAAACAAAAACCATGAATGATTTCCTAAAAAAAATTTCTCTTCCCTTTATTTTTTTATTAACCCTGTCTCTTTTTCTTGTCGCTTCACCAAATAACAAAACTGTCCTGGCCGTTAGTGTTGGCGAGAAAGAAGCAGTGCAAAAATTTATTAAAGAAAACAGCAAAGACCTTTTTAATTTACCATCTGACAAAGTTAAAATAAAAGACATCCAAGATGATAATGGTCTCCTAAAAGTCACCTTGGATTTAAACGGCGAAGAGCAAACATTCTATCTAACCAAGTCCCTGAAAATTGTTTCTCAGTTTATTGATTTGGCCAAAATCAGCAAGGGTAAGCTAAAACAAATCGGTCAAAGCAATGGTCAAAAACAAATAACTATCAACGAAGAAACCAAAAAACAAATCAAAAACTTTATTGAAAAATATTTACTCTCTCAAAAAGTTCCCGTAGAAATAAAAAGCGTCACCGTCAAAGATGGTCTTTATTATTTAGACATTTCTTTAGCCGGACAATCTCAGCCGTTATATCTTAGTCTCAACGGACGCAAGTTGGCCTTTGGTGTCATTACTCTGGATGAATACAAAAAAATTGTAGCCGCCAATAAAAAACAAACAGCGGTCAGTCCCGAAAAAAAGACCGACAGACCGAAGGTTGAACTGTTTGTTATGAGTTACTGTCCCTACGGCACTCAAATAGAAAAGGGAATTTTGCCGGTCTTAGATTTACTCAAGGGGAAAATAGACGCCCAAATTAAATTTGTTGATTACGCTATGCATGGCAAAAAGGAGCTAGATGAAAATCTTAGACAGCACTGCTTGCAGAAACAATCCCCGGAAAAATTCACCGACTATCTGAAGTGTTTTTTGGAAGAGGGTAATGCTAAAAAGTGTTTAGCGGAAATTAAACTAAATGAAAAAGATAAAACTCCCACTTCCTGGTTCCAAAAAGTAATTAATTGGTTTAAATCTCTTTTCCATCTTGGTAAATCGGAAAATGGACAAGCCGAATTGGAGCAATGTATCCGGGAGACTGACAAACAATTTACCGTCAGCAAAGATTACAATGACAAAAGCACTTGGAACGGACGTTTTCCCGGTTTTAAAATAGATCGAGAGGATAATAAAAAGTATAACGTTCAGGGTTCACCCACCTTAATTATCAACGGCGAAAGAATAACCACCGGTCGCGATCCTCAAAGCCTCCTTAAAGCTATTTGTAGCGGCTTTAAAAATCCTCCCAAAGAATGTCAAACTAAACTTTCCAATCAAACTCCCAGTCCCGGCTTTGGTAATCAAGCCGCCACTGCCGGCAGTGGCGGAGGTTGCGGACAGTAACTCTTAGGAGTATTTCGACAAGATAAAAACCTCGGTTTTGTAACCGAGGTTTTTATGTAAAAATTATGATTTTGCTTTCATCGCCCACTCAATAATCCGCCACCGCTTAGCCAAATCTCTATGAGCGACAATCTCCGCTTTCGGAAATGTCTTTGCGATTTCTCCTGTCAGGTTATCTTTTTGCTCCGGAGAAATTTCCCAAAAACAATAAATATTTCTTTTTCTCAACCAACCACTTTGTTCTCCGGCTTTTAGTTGCTTTAAAAGACGACGATAATGATCCAAACCGTCCCGACCGGATAAAAGAGCTGATCTTGGTTCATATTTTTTCACCTTGGGAGCAGTGTTGTGATAAACAACTTCGCTCAAATAGGGCAAATTGGCTAGCAAAAAAATGTTCGCTGAAGTTTTTGCTAAAATCGCCTCCAAAGGCTTTAGCAAATCTCCTTTTAAAAAATCCACCTCGGAAACACCTAAGAGCGAAGCGTTTTTTCTGGCCATAGCCAAAGCTACCGGAGAAATATCGGTGGCCAAAAATTTTATATTATTCTCGGAACAAGAAATTCCTTGTTTTTTCAACATTTTAGCCAAAGAAATAACAATGTTCCCGGAACCGGTGCCAATATCCACTACTAGTAAATCTCTGAGCTGACGTAAAATTTTCTCACCCGCCAATTCTATCAAAATTTCCGTTTCCGGCCGGGGAATCAAAGTGCTTTCATCAACTTTAAAACGCTCGCCATAAAAATATCTTTCACCCATAATATAATCCAAAGGTTTGCCCGCTAACAACTCCGACAACATTCTCTCCAAAGTGACAATCTCTTCTTTTTTCAGTAAGAGATTGTTACTTAAGACGATTTCTTCCGCCGATTTCCCTAAAACAAATTCCAACAACAAATCAAGTTCCCTGGCTTCTTTCAATTTTGGCAACCATCTTTTCTTAAACTCGCCAATTCTCATAAATCCGAAAAACTTTATTACCATCATCAAACTAGCACCGTTTTCCCAAAAAATAAAGAGCTTCTTTACAGTTCAACCGGGCTGGTCTATAATCAAGACAACAATTATCTTAAAAATAAAAAATGAAGACAAAATATTTTCTAATCATTTTATTACTTGTCAGTCTTTCTTTTTCCGGCTGCAGTCCGAAAAAAAGCAAAAAAGTCTCAGGCAATGGTGGCGTTTACAAATCAATAGACGCTGGACACACTTTTGTTCCCATCAATAAAATCAATGCCGAAAAGAACATCTCCCGCTTTTCCGTTTTGGATATTGCCGTTGACAAAAATGACGCCAACCTTGTTTATATCGGCACGGATAAGAATGGTATTTATAAATCAAGTAATGGCGGAGAATCTTGGGCTAAGAGCCAAAATGGTTTTAGTCGCGTCTATCAGATAGAGCTGCATCCCTACAATAAAAACGTCATCTATATTATTGCCGATGACCAAAAGGGAGAAAGAGCTCTTTTCAAAACGGAAGATGGCGGTATCAACTGGCAAAGGCTTCTCACCCAAAGAAACAACCTGGTGCCTAAGATTTCCGCTCTGATCTTGGATGAGAATAACCCGGAAATAGTTTATGCCGGAGACTCCACCGGCGGAGTTTACAAGTCAGTCAACGGGGGCAAAGAATGGCAAACACTGGCCTGGGCTAAGCAACCGATTAGGTTCATCTTGGTGGATAAAAAAGATAACAATATTATTTATTACATCACCGGCGCCAACCAAGTTTTTGTTTCTACCAACCAAGGAAAAACTTTTAACAATTCCAACCGAATGGCCAAAACAAGTTTCGGCGCAATTTATTACGCCACTGTCAGTCCGCAAGAAAAAGGAGTTCTCTACATTCTCTCCCGGCAAGGTTTGAAAGTCAGCAAGGATGCCGGTCAAAAATATGAATTGGTCAATACGCTCCTGCCCCCCGGAAAAACAACTGCTGATTACATTACCATTGACCCGCGCAATCCCAACACCATTTACATCTTGGCCGGCAAAGTCCTCTACAAATCTCTCAATCGGGGGAAGGACTGGGAAGTCATTCCCTTGAAAATCAAGTGGTCTGTCGGCTCTTTTGTAGTCAGTGCAAGCAATCCGCAAATCATCTATATGGGCTTGGCCCATCCCATTGAAAAGGGTAGTTGGGGAAAGTTTTTGTTACCCTTCTAAGCGGATACCTTCTTGACCTGGGCAACGATTTGTCTAATATTTATTTAAAATATTTAAGTAAAAAATATGCAAGAACTTGAAAAAAAATTGTCGGAAGTCATTGAAAAATTCCAAAACGAATTGAAAAACATTCGCACCGGACGCGCCAATCCAAAAGTGGTGGAAGATTTAATCATTGAATATTTTGGCGCGCCCACACCCTTAAAACAGGCGGCCAATATTTCCGCTATTGATGCTCGCACTATCGTAATTTCTCCCTGGAGTAAGGATTCGTTGGTGGATATTGAGAAAGCAATCAATGAGTCCGATTTGGGAATTACTCCGATTAACGACGGGGAGGTTATTCGCTTGACTTTTCCCGCTCTTACGGAAGAAAGACGCAAGGAAATAGCCAAACTTGTCGGACAAAAAGCGGAGGAAGCTCGCATAAAGATCAGACAAATTAGAGAGAAATATAAAGAAAGTATAGAAAAAGAGGAAAAAGAAGGTAAAATCGGCGAAGACGAAAAAATCAGACAAGAAAAAGAATTACAGAAAATCATTGACAAATATAATCAAAAAGTGGAAGAAATCCAGAAAGAAAAAGAAGAGGAAATAATGACAGTCTAACTGTCCAGTCTAATAAAAGATTATCTAGCTATAAAGAATGACCATAGTTATATTTTTTTTGGTTTTAGGGATTCTGGTCCTGGCCCACGAATTGGGCCATTTTCTGGTAGCCAAAAGAAACGGGGTGGAAGTGGAAGAATTTGGTTTTGGCTTTCCTCCTCGTCTAGTTGGTACTTATAAGGACAAAAAAGGACAACGACGTTGGCTCTTCGGTAATAAAAAAATTAGTGAAGAAATTAAAAACAAAGAAGAAACCATTTATTCTATCAACCTTTTACCTTTTGGCGGGTTTGTAAAAATCACCGGCGAAAATGGGGAAGAGGAAACCAAGAATGACCCGCGCAGTTTCAGTAATCAACCCCTGTGGGTTAGGTTTAAAATCCTGGTAGCCGGAGTATTGATGAATTTTCTCCTGGCTATTGTTTTCTTCAGTCTTTCTTTCTGGTTGGGGGTCCCCAAGTTTATTACCGACAACAACGAACATCTTAACTTTCCCGTTACAGTCATTATGGTTTCCCCCAAAAGCCCGGCCGCTCAAGCCGGTTTCCAAATCGGTGATAAAATCCTTGCTGTCATCAGCCCCAGTGGGGAAGAAATAAAGATAAAAAAAATAGAAGATTTTGTTAATTTCTCCAAAAAACATCGTGGTCAAACCGTCAAAGTAAAAGTCAAACACCCTCAGCAACAAGAAATTAAAACTTTAACAGTTAAAGAGGACAATCCCACTGATGAAGAAACGGGCGCAATCGGTGTAGCTTTGGCCAAAACCAAACTGATTCGTTACAACCCTTGGGAATCTCTCAAACTTGGTTTTCAGGAGACTGTCAGTATGACCGTCCTGATCCTGGTCTTCTTGGGCAAACTAATTGCCAGCCCTTTTACTCATCAACATTTGGCCGGGGACATTACCGGCCCTATCGGTATTGCCAAAATGACCGGTCAAGCTGCCCGGGTGGGACTGTCTTTTCTGCTTCGCTTTGTTGCTATGCTCTCCGTTAACTTGGCTGTTATCAATCTCTTGCCTTTCCCCGGCTTGGATGGCGGAAGAATTCTTTTTCTGCTAATAGAAAAAATCAAAGGCAGCCCCCTCAATCAAAAACTGGAAGGGCGAATCAACACCATCGGTTTCATTATTTTACTTATCTTGATGATTGCCGTAATCATCAAAGATATCCATACTTTTTTCTGATTGTTGAATATTTTCGCTGATAATAACAAGAGTAAAAACCAAAAAAACAATTTTTTAATCTTTGTTGTTTTTTGCCCGTATTTGATTGACTTTCAAAATATTATATAGTACGATTAGTCAGTCTTAAGGCCCGTTCGTCTAGTGGTTAGGACGCCGCCCTCTCACGGCGGTAACAGGGGTTCGACTCCCCTACGGGCTACGAACGAAACGAAGTGAAGTGAGGAGACCGTAAGAAAGCCAACTGCTTGGCTTTCCTTGTTTACATTTTAAGTCCGGTATCTATGTCCGTAGAAAAAAAGGCTCTAAAGTTGCTCAAAAAATACCAGCAGACCGTTAACAAACTTTTACTTGAGTATTTTAGGCAAGAGAAAAACAAAGCTAAAAAAACCGACTTGGTTGCCTGGCAATCGGTAAAGTCAATAGAAAAATTTGTCTTGGCCGGCGGAAAAAGGCTGCGCCCGGCCTTGTTGTACTATGCCTACCTAGCTTCCGGACGACGCAGCAGCTTGGCCATTAAAAAAGCCTCTCTTTCCATTGAATTGATACATTCCTTTCTTTTAATTCATGATGACATTATGGATCGTGACTACAAGAGACACGGCCAGGACACCATCCACGAAAAATATCGCAAATTAGCCCAAAAATATTTCCCCGACAAAGACCACGAACACTACGGACAATCACTGGCCATCGTTATTGGAGACCTCTGCTACACCTTGGGAAACAAAGTTCTTTTCCAAGCCGATTTTCCCGCCAAAACCATCCTGAAAGCTTTAACAAAATTACAAGATATTGTGTACGAAGTGATCCCCGGGCAAATTAGAGATATTACATTGGAATTTAAAAGCAAGGTCTCCGAAAAAGAAATTTTACGCGTCCAGGAAGCTAAGACCGCTCACTACACTTTTGCCGGTCCTATCCAAATGGGTTGCATCTTGGCCGGCAACAAAAACAAAACGATGCAAGAAAACTTTACCCGCTATTCACTGGCCGTCGGTAAAGCCTTTCAAATTCGCGATGATATTTTGGGTATTTTTGGCGAAGAAAAAAAACTGGGCAAACCGGTCGGCTCAGACATCAGCGAGGGTAAACAAACTCTATTGGTAAATTATGTTCTAAAAAAAGGCACTCCCCACCAAAAAAGAATTATTAACGGCCTCCTTGGTAAAGAAAAAATTTCTCAGACAGACCTCAACATTTTTCGCCAAATAATAAAAGAAAGCGGTTCCCTTGATTATTCCCTGCATAAAGGAGAAGAACTTGTTAAAGAAGCTCTTTCCGCTTTGGAGCAAATAAAATTTCACAACCAAGAAGCCAAAATCTTCTTTAGCGGAATTGCTCATTACATCATCAAGAGAGAGATTTAGTAAAAAAATAACTAAAAATTTTAAACTCAGTAAAAATGAAAGATAACATTCCCGAACATATCGCCATTATTCCCGACGGCAACCGACGTTGGGCTAAAGAAAAACAACTACAGCCCTGGGAAGGTCATTATGAGGGAGCTAAACGATTTGAAGAAATCCTCAACACCGCCTTTCAAGCCGGGGTTAAGAATGTAACTTTTTGGGGGTCGTCAGCGGACAATTTAAAAAAACGCCCTTGGCGAGAAAAAAAAGCCTTGTTGGAAATTTATGAAAAATATTTCCAGAAATTACTCAAAAGCAAAAAAATTTTTCAAGAAAAAATTAAAATAAACATCGTTGGACGTTGGGAAGAACAATTGCCTGGCAAATTAGTCAGACTGTTAAAAAGGGGGATACAGGAAACCAAAAATCACCGCAATTTTAATCTAAATTTTTTGTTAGCCTACAATGGCGATGACGATATTTTGATGGCTGTCAAAAATATAGCTAGAAAAATCAAAAAGGGCGGTCTCAAAATCACCAAAAAAACCATTGCCGAGCATCTTCTCAGCCAACCGGTCAAAGAAGTTGACCTGGTGATTCGCACCGGCATAGAAGGCGACCCGCACAATAGCGCCGGCTTCTTAATGTGGCAAACACAAAACTCACAGCTTTATTTCACCGAAACCAAATTCCCCGACTTCGGCGCCAAAGAGCTAAAAAAAGCCATTCATGATTTTGCCCGCCGACAACGACGCCTCGGTCGCTGATTAAATTAAAAGATAAAAAAATGTTGAAATTCAGTTATAAAAATGGCGCCATAATTCCTTCCCGGGAATTAAAAATAGAAGTTAACGATTTGGGATTCACTCGCGGTTACGGTATTTTTGATGTTTTCAAAACAGTGGGCGGACATCCATTTCTATTGAAAGAGCATTTTCAACGATTAAGAAAATCAAGTCGTCTTTTAGACTTAAGGCTACCTTTTGATTTGCCCGTCTTCAACCAAACCGTCCAAACCTTACTTAAAAAAAACAACATTACGCCCGCCGAAGTTAAAAAGGGCAACAGCCGGGATGTCTATATAAAAACAATAGTCACCGGAGGTCCTTCCGCCGACGGTCTCTCAATCAATTCACAACCGACAGTTATTATTTTTTTAGGGCACTTGAATAAAGTTGCCCCCGCACCAAAATTTTTTCAAAAAGGGGCCAAAATTATTACTGTGGAGTTCCAAAGATTCTTACCGGACATCAAAACGCTTAATTACATCACTGCCGTTAAAAATCAAAACAAAAAGAAGGAGGCGGGAGCAGTGGAAATTTTATATCATCATCAGGGGAAAATATTGGAAGGAGCCACCAGTAATATCTTTCTGGTAAAAAATGGAGAGCTGATTACTCCGGCTGAAGATATTTTGCCCGGCACAACTCGCAACTTTCTCCTTCATCTTTGCCGTCAAAACAATTTACCGGTGACCAAACGAACTGTTTCTTTATCTGAATTATTATCCGCAGAAGAGGTTTTCTTAACCGGAACATTTAAAGATGTTTTACCAATCATTCAAGTAGACAACCGAAAAATCGCCACTGGCAAGGTTGGTCCTGTGACCAAAAAATGCCAACAACTTTTTCAAGAAGCTTTGGAAATATTCAGATAACTTCAAGCGAGTTTCAAAATTTTTTTAATTTACAGTTATCCATTTAGATAACAAACCTAAAAACTAAAATTCAAGAAATGTTTTTCTTTAGAAAAAAGAAAAAAAGAGCTGCCAATCAAAACAAATTCTCCAAAGAAAATAAGTCGCCCTTGGCCATCTTTGATGTGGACGGCACCATTTTTCGCAAAAACTTGCACTTTGAGTTGATTAACCAATTGGTTTTAATGGGTGTTTTTCCCGAAGAAGTCAGACATATTTTGGTTAAACTCTATTCGCGCTGGCTGGAGCACGAAGGCACCTATCAAGAATATCGCGACGCCCTAATTTCCCTCTACAACAAAAATATCCGAGGCGTTTCCGCGGAGACCGTTAAAGTAGCCAGTAAAAAAATGGTGGCTTTCCACAAAAAACGAACTTATATTTTTGCCGAACGACTAATTAAATATCTCGAAGAAAAAGGTTACCATATTATTGCCATCTCCGGCTCTCCCCAAGAAGCGGTTCTTGAGTACAACCGACAACACCTGCATTTTAATGAAGTCTTTGGTACTGTTTACGAAATAAAAAACGGTCGTTATACCGGAAAAGAAAAGGAAGCCCCGGTGTTAGACAAAGCTCGTTTTCTGCAAGAATTCACGCGCAAACACGGTTTCAGTTTAAAAAATTCCTACGGTATCGGTGACACCCAAAACGACGCCGGCTTATTGAAACTGGTTCAAAATCCAATCGCTTTTAATCCCGACGCTGAATTAAAAAGTATTGCTGAAGTTAAGGGTTGGAAAATTAAAGTGGAGAGAAAAGATGTTGTTTACGATATTGTTTAAGAACAAAATATAAAAGGATAAATGAGGAAGGCGATCTGCCGGAAAACAAAAACCGGATACAACTCACATTTGAATTGTATCCGGACAATGATTCAGAGAAAATGGGCTATTTTTCAAAACGTATAGCCCTTAAAACAACTCCCCCTCCCTTGGGGGAGCGATAAAAATCAATTTTAAACCCCTGGCTTCTTTCGATGAGCCAGATAGGACTTCGCCGGCTAACGTTGGCATCGCCGGCCGGGATCTCCAAAAATTGTTCTCCGGCCGAACCGGGAATATTATATCGGAGAACGCCTCGACCGGAAATAATCCGAGGACCGGCCGTGTTATCCACGACCAACTCAAAACTGCCTAAGCTTATTTTAGTGGTCCTACCCACAGGCGTGAACCACTCTTTTGCTAGTTGCCGAGAACATTCACAATTGTCCTCGGCTAAAGAAATTCCGCAAAAAAAACAAAAAACCACCAATCCAAAAAACACAACAAAACTTTTCATTATAATCCCTCCTTTATTTTAATGATATTTTTAACAAAATGTACTCGGTTCAAAACCGTTCCGCTCAGTATAGGGCAAGAATAAAATTTGTCAAGAAAATGTATAGTTAACACCTAGAGGTAACACTTTGGTATTTGTTGAATCAATATTTGCCGAGAGCAATCAAAATTGTAATTCCAACAATAAACTATAAGTCTAAACAACAAACTACCAGTCAACTGGGTAAGTTACATCTCGGTCGGTAACCAAAGCTTCTAACATCTCTCCCTTGGAAATTGCATTTAAATGAATAATAAGGAGAATAAGCTTATTTTCGTTTTCATCTCCACTCTCATTTTTTTGTCTTTATCTCTATTTCATTCCCATCTCTATTTTCGACCCCATCTCCATTTTACTTTCACAATCTTCTTTATGATATGGTGATGCATTATGATATTATTGATAATATCATAATACATTACTGTTATCAGGGTTGAGAAAAGGAGAACACGTTCTTCCTTTTGGCTTGAAAAGAAGCTCTAAAGATGAGAGTTGCCTTGGTGATTTATTGCGACAATAAATGGTCAATCTTTATCCAAATTTTTGAAGTAAAAAGTTGAAATTTTCAGCTATCTTTCTGCAAGAAATATTTTTATCTTTGGATTAGAGGTTAGCAGAGAATATCTTTTTTGTTTGACTTTTCAACCGAGCTCCAACTTCCCCGTTTGGCGCAGAATCTTCGTGGAACTATCCGGAATCTGTTTTATCTTGCCGGGAGAAGTTGGCACTGTCGCGCTTCTTTTCTATTACCTAAATTTCCCGCCTCCGACCAGTTTTCGTCTTTTTCAATTTTTGCCATTTTCCGGAAAGGTGTTATAATAAAGCAACAATTCATAATTTAATTTAATAAAAAAATAAAAATGAATTTAGAAAAATTTACCACCAAATCTCAGGAGGCCATTCAGGAAGCCCAACAAGAGGCAATCAAGCGCCAACACCAACAAATAGAAGTTTGGCACTTGCTCTTAGCTTTAATTAAACAAGATGGTTCCATCGTACCAACTATTTTAAACAAGTTGGAAATCGACACCACTTCATTGGAAAACAAAATAGAAGAACATTTAAGCAAACTCCCTCGTCTCACCGGGCAAGTTGACAGTAGTCAGGTTTACGCCAGTCCGGCAGTCGGACAAGTTTTGGAAGGCGCTTTTCAAGAGGCGCAAAAAATGGGTGACGACTATGTTTCCACCGAACACATTTTTCTCAGCCTACTCAAAAACAATCCCGAGATCAAACAGCTTTTCACCGAACAAGGTATCACCGAAGAAAAGGTAAAAGAAGTTTTGGAAAGTGTTAGGGGTGGACAGAAAGCCGACTCGCCCGATCCGGAAGGAAAATACCAAGTCATTGAAAAATATACTGTTAATCTGACAGAGGAAGCCAGAAAGGGCGAGATGGATCCCATTATCGGACGCGATGATGAAATCAGACGGGTTATTCAAATACTTTCTCGTCGAACAAAAAATAATCCCGTTTTAATCGGAGAACCGGGCACCGGTAAAACCGCCATTGTGGAAGGCTTGGCCCAAAGAATCGTTAACAACGATGTTCCGGAGAATTTGAAAGACAAAGAAATCATCGTAGTGGATATGGGCTCCCTCTTGGCCGGAGCCAAATATCGTGGTGAATTTGAGGACCGCCTTAAAGCATTGATAAATGAGATAGAGAAATCAAATGGCCACTACATCCCTTTTATTGATGAATTGCACACCCTAGTAGGCGCCGGCGCCGGCGAAGGACAAGCAGACGCCTCCAATATGCTTAAACCGGCCTTGGCTCGGGGCAAACTGAAAATGATTGGCGCCACCACTCTCAAAGAATATCAAAAATACATTGAAAAGGACGCTGCCTTGGAACGAAGATTTCAACCGGTTTATGTTGACGAACCCAGTGAGGAAGATACATTGGCCATTCTGCGAGGAATTAAGGAAAAATACGAACTGCACCACGGGGTCAGAATTACCGATGAAGCCGTCAAAGCAGCCGTTAAACTTTCCACTCGCTATATCCCGGAAAGATTCTTGCCGGACAAGGCCATTGACTTATTGGATGAAGCCACTTCCGCTCTGCGTATGGAAATAGAATCCAAGCCAACGGAAATTGATCGTCTGGAAAGAGAGCTGACCAAATTGGAAATAGAAGAAAAAGCTTTGAAAAGAGAAAAAGGCGACCAAGCCAAAAAACGACTGGAAGAAATAAAAAAAGCCAAAGCCCAAATCAAGGAAAAATTAAAAGCCATCAAACTGCGCTGGCAATCGGAAAAGGAATTGATTGACAAGATTAAAGAAGACAAAAAGAAAATTGATGAGCTCAGAACTAAAGCTGAACAACTAGAAAGAGAAGGGCGATTGGATAAAGTAGCCGAAATCAGATACGGACAAATTCCTCAAATAAAGCAAGAAATTGAAGAAACCCAGAAAAAACTAAATGAACTGCAAAAGAAAAGTGGAGCCATTCTTAAAGAAGAAGTCACCGCCGAAGATGTGGCCAAAGTCGTTTCCCGTTGGACCGGAATTCCGGTGGATAAAATGCTGGAAACGGAAAGCGAAAAACTGGCTCATATGGAAGAAGCTCTTTCCCAGAGAATCGTTGGACAAAAAGAAGCCATTAAAGCAGTGGCCAATGCTCTCCGACGCAACCGCGCCGGCCTCACCGAGGAAAACAGACCGATAGGCTCCTTTATGTTCCTGGGACCAACCGGAGTTGGTAAAACGGAACTGGCTAAAAGTTTGGCCGAGTTTCTCTTTGACGATGAAAATGCGCTCATTCGCGTAGATATGAGTGAATACATGGAATCACACAGCGTGGCTAAGTTTATCGGCTCTCCTCCCGGTTACGTTGGGCACGAAGAAGGAGGACAATTAACGGAGAAAATCAGACGACGGCCTTACAGTGTTATCCTTTTTGACGAAATAGAAAAAGCTCACCCGGAAGTTTTCAATATCCTCCTGCAAATCTTGGACGATGGACGATTAACCGACGCCAAAGGAAGGTTGGTTAATTTCAAGAATACGATTATTATTATGACTTCCAATCTGGGTAGTGATATTATCATTGAAGAATTCAACAAAGCCCGCAAAGAAAAGAAAAAGGTGGATATGAAAAAATTAAAAGAAAAAGTATTGGAAGTTCTTAAAGCCAGATTCAGACCGGAATTCCTCAACCGTTTTGATGAAATTATTGTTTTTGAGGCTCTCAGTCAAGAAGACATCGCTAAAATTATTGACTTGCAAATTCAGAAAATAAATAATCGCCTCAAAGAAAAGAATATTTCCCTCAGACTAACCGATAAAGCCAAGAAATTCTTGGCCGAAAAGGGCTACGACCCGGCCTATGGCGCTCGTCCTCTGAAAAGAGCTATTCAGAAATACGTTCTGGATAAACTGGCGCTTCTGATGATAGAAGGCAAAATAAAATCCGGAGAAGTGGTCGTTGATGTTAAGAATGGTAAAATAATCTTTAAGTAACAGTCAGCAAAATAAATGGAAAGACTACTGGATATTTACAACGAAAACAATCTGCCCTTGGGAAAGGTTGAGTTTGAAAGCGTTGTTTATCGCCACGGCTTATGGCATCGTACTGTTCTGGTGGTCATCCACACTCCGGCAGGGGAGGTTTTGGAAATAAAAACCTCCCCCAAGAAGACAAGAAATGGGCTACCAGATAGATTTACTCAAACTTGCCAACTAGGCTTGTTTAGCTTTGTGGAAAGAGGGAAAAAAGAAAGGGAAACAGCTTGCAAAATGCTTGAACAAATTCTACAGAAAACTCCGGATGAAAATGAACTCCGTCCTTGGTTGGTAAAAATTATAGAAGAAAATCAAGACTGGGAGAAAAAACGAGAGTTTCGCTACATTTATTTTTTTCAAACAGAAAAAGATAATCTCCCGGACAACTGTGGCAATTTTATTCCCATTAACCAAGCCAAAAATTTGTTTCAAAAATATTCCAAAAACCTGGGAGAAAATGAGGATTTTTGGCTGGACATTCTAAATGAATTGTCAAATTAAGAAATAAAAGATTAAGAAATAAAAGTGGTGACACGAAAAAATGTTTTTCAATCTTAGAGCATTTTTGGCCAGTTGGATATTTGCCGGCGCTCTGATTCTTTTCTCCCGCCAAGAAGATTATTATTTTTACGTTCTGTTATTTTTGTTTCTTTTCAATCTGCTTTTAATCTGGCCTCTGGCCGGACGGCTGAGATTCTTAGCTATTCCTTTCTTTCTCAGTATTGGTTCCCTTAATCTTCTTTACCTGATTGATGGCTGGGAAAAAAGAATTTTATTCACCGCTCTGGCCACCTTCATTTATTATCTGTCCCTTCTGGGCGCCAATCGTTTAAAAAAATATGACTGCGATCAAACCGCCCAGAGTATGATAAACCTGGCCACTATCGTTACTGTCTTTTTTTGGTTTACATCCAACTACGGTTGGTATTTGAACTTCAGTATAGACAGTTGGGTGTTGGTCATCACCACCATTGCCTCCACTTTTCTGATTATTTTTCCTTCCCTGACCATTTGCTTTATTTCCTGTTATAAGGTGCATTACCGCCAATCTCAAAAAGGGGAGGGCAAGAGAGATAAACTTGCTTTTTTGTTAGCTTTTAGAAAACAACTGCAGGTACAACGTTTGGCCTTGTTCTTTAGTTTTTTAATTGCCTTCGTCGTTAGCGAAATAATTTGGGGCTTGTCTTTCTGGCCTTTCGGTTATCTAACCACCGGCATGACAGCCGTTATAATTCTTTTTGTTTTCTGGAGTATCGTCAGGCGTTTTATTCAACGAAAATTGACTAAACGCTTCGTTGTTGTTAATATAATAACCATGCTTATCCTCATAATTCTGTTAATCGGCACCTCTCCTTGGCAAATAATAGAGTAATAAAATCAAATGTTTAAAAAGGTATTGTTTTCCATTTTTTATTTGCTTTTATTTTTTTCAGTTGCGGTTTTTTCGCATTTTTTCATAATTCCCAAATTAAACCAGTATCCCTTTTTTCTAAAGCACGAACTGCAAAATAACAAAAACCCTCAAAACATTATCATCAAAAAAACTGAGCATATCCAGGTCAAGGAAAATTTTTCCATCCAAAAAACAGCTGAAAAAGTTTTGCCTGCCTTGGTAAAGGTCTATTTTATTTTGCCAAGCAGAAATAAAACTTTATACAATAAACACAAATTGGTTTATTCCGGCTTGATAGTTTCCGGCGATGGAGCCATTGTAACAGCCTTGCCACCGGAAAAATTTAGCAAGGCTAAAATAAAAATAATTCTCAGGGACGGTCGAGAGTTTATCCCCACAAAAATCAGCCCTGACAATTACAATGAGCTTCTATTCCTGAAAATCAAAGCCGACAATCTGCCGGTGGCCCCTTTCGGCGATTCAGACAAATTGGAAGAGGGGGAAAAAGTTGTTTTGGCCGGTTACCGTCCGCCTAATATTAATCTTGCTTTAAGAGTCATCACCGAATTTGACCATTCTTTTAACAAAAACAACTTGGAATTTTTATTCTCCGACAAAAACGCCGACGCCCTGGTTCTAGACGAAAAATTACCCGGAAACTTTCAAGGAAGCGCCGGTATTGATTTTCAAGGAAACCTTGTCGGCTTAGTCAAAGGCAACTCGGAACGCTCCTTCTTGATTCCTCTGCAAAATATCAAAAATAAACTGGCAGACATATTTAAAGAAGGAGAAAAGTCTTTCCAACTGGGAGTTTACTACCTGAATATTTTTCCCGAGTTGCAAAAAACGGATTCTCTACCAGTAGCAAATGGCGCTTTAATTTATGAACCATCGGGGAAAACCGGCCTGGCTATTCTGGCAAATTCCGTCGGACGAAAAATCGGGCTTCACCTTAATGACATTATTCTGGAAGTTAATGGAGAAAAAATTACTTATGAAAACAACCTCTCCCAGGTACTTTCCCGTCATCATGCCGGAGAAAAATTGCTCTTTAAAGTCCTGAGAAATAACAAAATTATTACTCTCACAAACAAAGAATAAACAAGATTTTTTGAATTTTTTCAGAATTATGCTATAATCAAAACCACGTGGAAAAATTCCTCGTGAAATAAACTCAATAATAATTATCATAAAAAAATGCCTATTGAACTAACCGATGCTAATTTCACGGAAGAAGTAATTAATGAAAAAGAAAAACCGGTCTTGGTTGATTTTTGGGCTCCCTGGTGCGGACCCTGCCAAATGATGGGACCGATTATTGAAGAAGTGGCCAAAGAGGCCGGAGACTTTGCCAAGGTTGGAAAATTAAATGTGGATGAAAACCCCAACACGGCCGGACAATACGGCATTATGTCTATTCCAACTTTGATTATTTTCAAAAACGGACAACCGGCCAAACAGTTGGTGGGAGTTCAATCCAAGGAAGCTTTATTGGCCGAACTGAAAAACGTTTAGTTATCCGCCAAGTAAAACTTTATAAAACCATTCTCATTGTCTTTAGAATGGTTTTATTATATTTCAGTAATTCCTTAGAACCACCTTATTTCATCAAGCCTAAAAGTTTGTTGACAAATATCACTCTAACATTTAAAAACGATGTTGAAAATTCCGGAAAAATATACTTTAGATAACGGTCTCAGAGTCTTGCTTTTGCCTCAAAAAAACTCTCTCTCCACCATTGCGCAAATCTTTGTCAATGTCGGTTCCAAAGATGAAAGTTTAAAAACCAGCGGCATTTCTCACTTTATTGAACATATGGTCTTTAAGGGAACAAGAAAAAGACCAACACCCAAGAAACTTACCGAGGAAATTGAAAGAGTGGGCGGACAATCCAATGCCTACACCGGCCAAGAAGAAACATCTTACTGGGTAAAAATGCCCGCCAAATATTCCTCATTGGCGCTAGACATTGTCTCAGACATATTCCTTTTTCCACTATTTCGTTCCGAAGAACTGGAAAAAGAAAGAGGGGTTATTTTGCAAGAAATGGCCATGTACGAGGATCAGCCAATGCGAGTGGTGGAAGAAAAATTTTACCAACTGGCCTACGGCAATCAACCGGCTGGTCGCAAAATAATTGGTTCAAGCGAAAATATTAAAAATTTTAGCATTCAAGATTTAAAAGAATATAAAGAAAGGAGATATCTACCCCAATCATCGGTTCTGGTGGTGGCCGGAAGTTTTAATCTCTCTCAAATTAAAAAACAGATAGAAGAAACTTTTTCTGTTTTGAAAAAGAAAAGAAAACTTCGCCGGCAAAAAACAATTATCAAACAAAAAGAACCACAACTAAGCTTCACTGTTAAAAAAACCGACCAAGCCCATTTAATACTCGGATTTCATTCTTTTGATCTCTATCATCCACAACGCCGGGCTTTGGAACTCCTTTCTGTCATTCTAGGAGGAGGAATGAGCTCCCGATTATTTATAGAAATTAGAGAAAGAAAAGGACTGGCCTACTATGTTAATGCTCACAACGACTTCAGTCAAGATTCCGGTCTTTTTCTGATTCAAGCGGGAGTTGGTCCGGAAAATCTTGAGAAAACGATCAAAATCATTCTTCAAGAGTTAAGAAAAATAGTGCGGAAAAAAGTCGGTGTGAGAGAACTGCACAAAGCCAAGGAAAGAATAAAAGGCGGTCTGACTATGGGATTGGAAACAATCCAAGCCCAAGCTTCCTTTTTCGGCAACCAAGAGCTTTTCTATAATAAAACCAAATCCCTCAGAGAAATTTTGGACGAATATGAGCAAATAGATGCCACCGCCATCCAAAAAATTGCCACTGAAGTCTTTGTCAACAACAGACTAAATCTGGCTGTTGTCGGTCCCTCTGGGGAAAACGACAAAATTAAAAATTTGCTAGAAATCTAGTTTGATTTTTGACTTGTCCGGAAAAATTTGCTAGCATTGAAAAGCAAGAACTTATCTAGGGTCTTTCTTTCCAATATTCAGTCAAACAGAAAATAGCATCCGGAAAGTTTGATGGACAAAGAATCTAGAAGGAGAACCCTGAACAAGTTAAAAATAATCACAAAAAGTATCACTATGAAAGTTATTCTGACAGAAAATATTAAAAACATCGGACAACGCGGTGAAATAATAGATGTTAAAGACGGTTTTGCCCGTAATTTCCTTTTTCCGCAAAAAAAGGCGCGACCGGCTACGGAAAATAACATTCGCCTAATTGAAAAAGAAAAAGAAAAAGAACTGCAAAAAGAGGAAGAGAACAAACAAGAAAGCCTGATTGAAAAGAAAAAAATAGAAGGGCAGAAGATTGATTTAAAAGTAAAAGCTGAGAAGGAAAAGATTTTCGGTTCCTTGAGCGAAAAAGAAATTAAAAAAGCATTAGAAGAAGAGGGAATAGAGTTAAAATTGGGAAAAATTAAATTATCGGAAAAAATCAAAAAACTGGGCGGTTACCAAATAGAAGTATATTGGCCCGGTGATATCAAGACAGAATTTACTTTGACGGTAACAGCCGAAAAATAAAAATACCCAGATCAAATAAGGAGGGGGCAAATCTGCTCTCTTTTAAGTTTTTCAAAATTTAATTTAATCTTATGGCCAAAACAAAATACATTTTTGTCCTAGGGGGAGTGATGTCAGGCATCGGGAAAGGTGTAGCCACCTCTTCCATTGGAAAAATAATCCAGTCCCACGGCTACAAAGTAACGGTTATGAAAATAGATCCATACGTCAATGTTGACGCGGGCACTATGAATCCAACCGAACACGGCGAAGTTTTTGTTTTGGAAAGCGGTCTGGAAACAGATCAGGATATGGGAAACTACGAAAGATTTCTAAACATCACCTTGCCACCGGATAATTATATGACCACCGGCAGTGTCTATCAAACCGTCATAAACCGAGAAAGAAATCTGGAATACAAAGGGAAATGCGTCCAAATAATCCCCCATATCACCAACGAAGTTATTAATAAAATCAAAAAAGCCGGTCAAAAAAACAAGGCCGATGTAGTTATTGTGGAAATCGGTGGAACAACCGGCGATTATGAAAATCAGCTTTTCACGGAAGCCGCCCGGCAAATGAAACTACGCGATCCGGACAACGTTCTTTTTGTAATGCTTTCTTACATCCCTTATCCGCAGAAAATCGGAGAAATGAAAACCAAGCCGACTCAACAAGCCGTCCGTTTGTTAAATGCCGCCGGAGTTCAACCGGAAATCATCATTGCTCGCAGTGAAAGGAAAATTGATGACAAACGCAAAGAAAAAATAGCTCTCTTCTGTAATGTAGAACCGGAAGCTGTTATTTCCGCTCCCGACGTGGAATCTATTTACGATGTTCCCTTGAATTTTGAAAAAGACGGTTTTGCCAAAGTTATCCTAAAAAAACTTGGTCTGAAAAACGGTGAAAAAACCGACTTTCGCCAATGGGATAAATTTGTCCAAAAAGTACACCAAGCTAAAGACAAGATAAAACTGGCGGTGGTTGGCAAATACTTCAACACCGGCGATTGTGTTTTGTCAGATTCCTATATTTCGGTTATTGAAGCAATTAAACATGCATCTTACAATAACGATTTGATTCCTCAGATAGATTGGATTGATGCCGAATTATTTGAAAAAGAGAAAAAGAAAGTTAAGATGTTGGCTGATTATGACGGCATAATTGTCCCCGGCGGTTTCGGCAGTCGTGGCATTGAAGGCATTATCTCCAGCATTACCTTTGCCCGAGAAAACAAAATTCCTTACTTGGGCCTTTGTTACGGTATGCAATTAATGGTCATAGAATTCGCCCGCAACGTCCTGGGGCTAAAAAACGCTCACACCGCCGAGATAAAACCTCGCGCCAGAGACAAAGTAATTGACTTGATGGAAAAACAAAAAGCTCATCTGCGTCAGGGAATTTACGGAGCCACTATGCGTCTCGGCGCCTATCCTTGTCGTCTTAAGTCAAAAACCATTGCCGCCAAGGCTTACGGCAAAAATAAAATCTCCGAAAGACATCGCCATCGTTACGAAGTTAACAATCAATATATTAAGCAGCTGGAAAAAGCCGGACTGATTTTTTCCGGCACCTCTCCCGATGGCCAACTGATGGAAATTGCCGAGCTACCGACAAAAATGCATCCTTTTATGCTTGGTAGTCAATTTCATCCCGAATTTACATCCTCGCCTTTAAAGCCAAACCCTTTGTTTAACGAGTTAATAAAAACCATTAAACGAATCAAAAAAAGTAAATAAAAAACAACTAAAAAAACAAAACACGAAAAAGAAGTGCCAAAAGACACTTCTTTTTCGTACTTTGCCATTTATCATAATCAGGTCTTGTCAGAATTATACTCTTCCAGTTCCTCGTTAAACTCAATTTGATAAATATCCAACAGATTTAGAAATAAAACCACCACTATGGGACCCAATAAAAAACCGGCCAGTCCAAAAACTTTTATTCCGCCAAGTGTTGCCAAAAAGACCAACAGAGCGTTTAAACGAGTAGCATTACCCACCAAATAAGGCCGAAGAATGTTATCAACACTCCCGACTATTAAAGCTCCAAAAAGCGCCAGCGCAATGGCCTCCCAAAAACGACCGAAAACAAACAGAACAACAGCCACCGGTAACCAAACCACTGCCGTTCCCACCATTGGCACCAAAGCAAAAATAGTAGCCAGTAAACCCAGGAGAACAGCCGAAGGAATTTTCAGAAAGAAGAGAAATAACCCAATTAAAAATCCTTGAATAACAGCGATTACCAATGATCCCTTTAGCGTCGCCCGGGAAATTTCCGTAAAATCACTCATAAATTTCTTCTCCAGGTTATCCGGTAGGGGAGAAATCCTATAAATTTTCTTGATAAAATTTTCCCCCTCCTTAAAAAAGTAATAAAGCGAGAAAAATAGAATTACCAAAGTAAAAAACAAATGACTGATGTTTTGGTAGAAGTAGCTGACAGAAGTTAAAATAAAACTTCCCACATACTTAGAGACACTCTGTATATTGCTCGCATCTAAAAAATTTTTCAAATCCAAATCATTATAGAGAAAGTCATATTGACTTAACTTGGCCTGAAAAAGCAAAAGGTACTCGTTAAAAGTCTTTGAACTCACCAAACCATAAAGATTTGATAACTCAACTAACAACAATTTGCCTAGCAAAGCCAAAGGAAGAAAGATTAAGAAAAATATTAGCGTGGCTGTCAAAATCGCCGACCAGCTCTCAGAACGTAGCCGACCCAAAATCATCTTGTACCAACCGGCAAACAGACGAGACAACACAAAAGCCAAAAAAATGGCCACCAAAAATGGCTTGAACATCTCAAATAACAACCAGCCGACCAAAAACAATAACAAGAGCAGAAAAAAATGATTTAAGTTTCGCATATTTTTATTTTTTAACTAACATTAAAATTTCTTCCTTGGTGACAACTTTGGCCAGAAGCAAAATCAAGAAGTAGATCAGCGGAGCGGTCAATAGAAGAAAAAAGAAAGGCCAATGATAGAAAAACAGGATGTAAGCTGTCATTGCCAAACCGGCTAAAAACACCCAAGGCGCCTTTTCAATTTTTGGCAAAAAGCGCAATTTTTTATACATTATTCCGGCGCTCAGAAAAACCACCAAAAACTCCGTCAAAACCGAAACATAAGAAGTGGCCAAATAACTGTATTTGGGAATGAAAATCAGGTTGGCTACCACATTAAAAAGAGCCACCAAAGAAAGAGCCAGTAATTGTTCCTTCTGTAATTTGGCTGCCACCAAAACGTTGCCAAACATCATACCAAAAAATATAAAAACTAAACTAAAAATAACTATACGCAAAACGGTGGCCGACTCTTCAAAACCTTGGCCGGCCACAATTTGAATAATCTGATCAGCAAAGAAAAGCGTAATAATAGCCAAAGGCACCACCAGAATAACAAATAATTTCAAATTTTCATTGAGGATTTCTTTAAATTTTTGAACATCTTTAAAAACATAAAAAGAAAACATGGGCATCATGAGACCCATAATCATCCCCGGAAAGAAAGTGATATTCTCCAAAACCTTATAAGCTGCTCCGTAAATTCCCACCGCTCGGTCGGTACTCAATGACTTAAGCAACAAGGTGTCCGCCTTAAAATAAACAAAAGTGACAATCACCGACAAGCCAATCGGCCAAGATTCTTTCAGGAATTTCATCCATTTCCGATAGTCAAAATTTAACCTGAAAACAATGAATCGTCGCGACAGAAAATAAACCAATATAAAATTGCTCAACATACTGACAACCAAAGAGGCAACAATAAAATCCAATCCCCAATCAAACTTGACTGCCAAAAAAACAAGGCTGATTTGAATAATCTTCCCCAACAATTCCACCAAAGTAACCTGATACATTATCAGCCTTTTTTGAAACAAACCAATTAGGACTTGATAAAAAGAATAAAATATATAGCTTAACAAAACTAAAACTAAAGCTATTTTTAAATCGGTAGAGTAGGGTAAGAAATAAATTACCACCGGAATAATCAAAGAAAGAATCAGAGAAATTGCAATGCGCAAAGCCATCACATTTCCAATAATAGTCTTTTCCTTTGCTTCCGGTCGGGAGATTTCTCGCGTTGCCGTCTGATACAACCCCCAATCACCCAAAGCGTTAAACAAAGCGCTGAAAGCCAAAGCGGTAATATACAAACCAAATTTTTCCGGTCCCAGATAACGAGTGATTAACATCAGACCCACCAAAGCCACTACCGTGTTTAGAACTTTGGAAACAGAGGCCACCACCACGTTAAAAGCTATTTTTCTGGAAACTGACATAAATATTTAATTGTATTTTTGCAAATAAGTTAAAAAGCTAGTTGCCAGCCGGACTGATAACGACTTTCCTTTCTTCACCTTCACCGATACTTTCCGTCTTCACTTCCGGATTTTTTTCCAGTTCCAGATGAACCAATCTTCTCTCGTAGCCATTCATCGGCTCCAAGGTAGCTGCGCGCCCGTTAATAACCACCTCTTGAGCAACTTCGTTGGCTACTCTACGAATGTAATCCTCGTGCTGTTGTCGGTAGCCATCCACGTCAACAATAAAAGAAACGCTTTTCCCCAACTTATTTTTAGCCAACAATTTAACAATGTGTTGCAAGGCGATCAAAGTTGAACCCTTTTTCCCTATTAAAAACTTTGATTCCGGCGACCTGATTTCAACCACTAGATTTCCTTGTTCATTCTCGGCCGAAAAAGTTTCCTTCAAAGACAATTCCGCTTCAAAGCCCATCTTGTTTATTAAATCCAGAATTATTCCCTTTATAATTTCCTGCTCCTCTTTGTTTATCATAGTTTTAAACATTACTTCTAATTCTTAGTTACCGCTTCCTCCCGCATAACAAACCACTGTTGTATTATCATGAAAATAGTGGTTACCAACCAATACAAAATCAGTCCGGCGGCGAACTTCATTCCAATAAAAAGAGTTAATAGGGGACCCATATAAACCATTTGTTGTTGCATCATCGCGCTAAAATCCGGTTTATCCTTGTCATCTGACTTCTTCTCTGTCAGCTGATGTTTTTCTACCATCATTTTGCCCTGGTAATACTGCACTATTGCCGTTACAATCGCCAAAAAAATATTTGGCTTAGACAGATCTAAAAAACCGAAAGCTATCATATTTAGATGGCCGGGATTCTTTACAAAACTGTATAACAAATCGCCGGAAGCATTCGGGTCCAAACCAAGCATAAAAACCCGATACAACGCTATTAAAAAAATTAACTGCACTATCATCGGCAAACAACCACCGGCCGGATTTACACCTTTTTCTTTATAAAATTCCATTACCTTACGACCTTGCAACTGACGATCATGTTTATATTTCTCCTGAATTTTCTTCAGTTCCGGTTGTATTTCTTGCATCTTCTTTTGCGCCTTAATGGAATGCTTGGTAAAAGGCATCAAAAGAAATTTCATCAACAAAGTTAAAAGAATGATAACAACGCCCAAATCGGGAACAATCAAATATAAAAGAATAAGAATATTATAAAGCGGCTGAAAGACGCCTACTAAAAAAATTGTTTTAATAAAATTCATAATTCTATACTTACTTGTTTCTTAATTGCCGAATCAACCAATCTATTTCTCTTCTGATATCCGTTTCACCAACTTTTCGCAAGGCCGACCTGGCAATAAGCAAAACATCCATTGCTGGCAAATCTCCAGCCTGTCGCCGAAAATGCTCCTTGATAACCCTTTTAAGTCTGTTTCTGTCAACTGCTCTGGTAATAATTCTGGGACTGATACTGACAGCTAAACGAAAATTACCTTGTTCATTCTTCAGATATTTCAACAAAAAATATCTCCCGGTCAGAACTCTTCCTTTTCGAAATACTTCCTTAATTTCCTTGTTATTCCTTAATCTAAACTTTTTTGCCAACATCAAAAAGATGCTAAACCGTTAGTCGCCGGCGACCTTTCTGTCTCCTTCTTTGCAGAACTTTCCGACCGTTCTTACTGCTAGATCTTTGTAAAAAACCGTGCCTGTTTTTACGGCGTCGCTTTTTAGGATTATAAGTTCTCTTTGTCATAACTCTAAAAATTTACGAAAATTATCTCGGGCAACTTCTCTAAAGCAACCTTTAATTCTTTAAAAACAAAAATTGCCCAGCCAACAACCGGCAACCGTAACTATAACATTTATCGCCAGAAAGTCAACAAAAAGCAAGTTTTATCACATTTTATTCTTTACCACCGTTCCTTCCGGGGTGTCTTCCACCAAATAACCTTTTTTTTCAATCTTTTTCCGTAATTCATCCGCTAAAGGAAAATTTTTCTGCTGACGAGCTTTTTTCCTTCTCTCAAGCAAAACTTTCACCGTTGCGGGAATTTTTTTGAAATCACTTTTTTCAGCAAAATCAAATTTTAATCCTAACACTTTGTTTACTTTCTCCCAAAAAACAAGGATTGCTTTAATTTGCTCGGGAGTCAATCTTGGTACCTTTCTTACTTCTTTAATAAATCGGTAAACCAGACTGAGAGCCAGGGGTGTATTCAGGTCGTCGTTAACAGCCAGAACAAACTTATCTAAACAATGCTTTGGCTTCACATTTCCAATAGATATTTTCAGAAATTCATTCCGTTCTCTCTCAGAAAAACTGGAAACCTCAACCTTGTTCTCCTCAGCCATTTTTTTTATTTCCCTTAAAAAAGTTTCTATCTTTTGCAAATTTTTTTCCGCTTGTTGCAAAGAAGTCCAGGTGAAATTTAAATTGGAGCGATAATGGGAGCCCAGAACTAAAAGCCGAAAAGCCATCGGCGAATATCCCTTCTCAACAATATCAGCCAAAGTATAAAAATTACCGGCAGATTTAGACATTTTTTTACCATCCACCAATAAATGACGTGGATGCACCCAAAAATTGGCAAAAATTTCGCAGGAATAGGCTTCCGATTGAGCAATTTCATTCTCATGATGAGGAAAAATATTGTCCTCGCCACCACTATGAATATCCAAAGTCTTCCCTAAGTAGCGCATACTCATCGCCGAACACTCAATATGCCAGCCGGGATAGCCTTTCCCCCACGGACTATCCCACTGCAAAAGGTGATTCTTCGGCGCCTTTAGCCAGAGAGCGAAATCATAAGGATGTTTCTTATCCGGATGATCTTCCAAACGAGCGCCGTGCTTCAACTCAGATAACTTCTTATTTGACAGACGTCCATATTTTTTAAATTTATCAACATCATAGAAAACATTCCCGTTTTTTTCGTAGGCATAACCCTTTTTCAACAAAGTTTGAATAATTTTTATCATTTCCGCCACATGTTGCGTCGCCCGCGGATAAAAATCAGCCTTCTCAATGTTAAGTTTTTCAATATCTCGCCGAAAAGCCTTTTCGTAAAAAGAGGCAATGGCTTCCGGCGTTTTTCGCTCTCTTTTCATTGCTTTTAGCATTTTGTCATCTCCGGCATCAGCTTGTCCAATGTCATCAGCCGTCAAATGTCCCACATCGGTGATATTCATTACATGTTTCACTTTGTAACCATTCAATTCCAAAACTCTTTTCAAAATATCCGCCAACAAGTAGGTACGCAAATTACCGATATGAGCATAATCATAAACAGTTGGCCCGCAAGAATAAAAAGTAACCTCGCCCTTGTGTAAAGGAGTAAATTTTTCTTTTTGGTTGGTAAGCGTATTATAAATAGTGAGCATATTCTCGATTATCAGTTATTGGTTATCAGTTCGCAGTGTTTTAAAAATCTTCAACCTGTCCGCTTAGAACATGGAGAGTGGAAAAACTTAAAAAATTTAATAGAACAGAACAACATTAGTACATCAAAACCGCCACCGGCTTCATTCTGGCCACCGGTTTCATGATTTTATTGGCAATCATTCCTTCCACCGCCACCGTCGGATCTTTGTAATGTCCGGCATCTTGTTCAATAATCTTTTTTGATTTGGCATTGTACAACTTTACTCCTCGCTTCCGCATTTTTTCCAACAACTCTTTTTTATTGCTGGGCACCTTGGAGGTCTTCTTTACCCCTTTCCCGGTACCGTGAGCCGCCGAAAAAAACGTATCTTGATTTTCATCCGTGCCCACCCCGATATAAGCGTCAGTACTCATAGAAGAGGGCATAAACAAGGGCTCACCGGTCTCGGCAAATTTGGTTCCTTTCATCCTGGTCGGCCCGAAAGCTCTGGTAGTGTTACTGCGACTAACAATAACTTCTTCGCCAAAGTGTTCTTCTTTGTTCATATAAACATGAGACATATCGTAAAGAACCCGCAAAGCCTTTTTCTTGCCCAAAACGCGCTCAATCTCTTTTTCCATATGAAATTGAATCATTGTCCGGTTGGCAAAACCATGGTTACCGGCCGCACGATGGGCTAGATAATATTTTTCACCCAATTCCGACTGACTGTCAATCGGATAAAACTCATCTCGCCTGGCCCAACGAGGCAAATCTTTTTCCAGAGAGCGATGCCAATCAACTTTATCATTCAAAAAAGTGAAGCGAGACAATTCCAAAACCATCTTTTGACTAAAGTGTTCCTTTTGTTTGGGGGTGTAAAAATAGCTGGCATACTGACCAAACAAACCGGAACCGGTATGCAATAAAAAAACATATTGACCGGGATGCAAAGAAAATTTTTTGGCAATTCGCTCATCCAAGACTTCCTCAATTTTCATCAAATCCAAAAAATGATTACCGGCCGCCCCCAGAACCCCCAAACGAAGCTGAGCCAAACGAAAAAACAAGCGGGGCAGGGCGGAAAACAAATCCTTGTCAGTCACTTTTTCCTCTCCAAACATATTCCCGCGGAAAAGGAAATTTTCATTCATTTCTTCATCCATTCCCAAATAGCGAGTTAGAGCTTTATTTCCTTGGCGGGAAATATCCAAGATTACCCGATGAGGTACCCAAGAGCCAACATAAGCTTTGGTCGGCACTGTCTCTACCAAACGCCGAAACAATTCATCTATTTTTTTCTCCGATAAATTATCCTCACTAAAAGGAGTAGTCATCAATCGCATCCCGCAGTTAGGCGCCGTATCTAGCAACTGAGGTAGAAAATATCTCTTGGTCGCCACCACCGTCCCGGACGGGTTCTTCCGACCCGGTTTGCGATGGATATCACTCAAAGCATTGGTATGGTGAAAAACATGTTCATTGGAAGCCACCTTGATCAACTTCTCAATCGTCCGTTCATCCGGCATTAACTCCTTGGAGATATGAAAAACCACCGGCACTCTTTGTTTGCCCCGCGGGCGAATAATTTGTTTATATTTATTTATTTCTTCTATTTCAAATTTAGTCATTTTCTTTTCCTAATTTTTAATTTTGCTTCTTCTTTTATTCCTTTCCCCCTTCTACAACCTCTGGTATATATCGTTATATTCCTCCGCTACCAATTTGATATCAAATTTTTTTTGGGCGAAACGGCGAGCATTGCTGGCCAAACGCTCCCTTTCCGCTGGATTATCATAGAGATCCTCAACAATCTTAATCAACTCATTTCTGTCACCCGACTTGATTATAACAGCATTGTCATAGTTGGCAAACTCCCGCAACAAAGGCAAATCGGATAAGATCACCGCTTTCTGACAAGCCATTGATTCCGGAATTACCAATGGAACATCAAACTTTCCGTTCATATTATGAATAGGGTAAATCATCAAATCTTGCAGGTTGAAAAGTTCACTCATATCCACTACTTCATAGTCCAGTTCATCTTCAAAAACAACCTTGGTCAACAGGCCTCTGTTTTGCAACTCGTTTTTAACAATTTCCTTTCGACGCGCATCTTTTTCATTCTTTATTCGTAATGCCAAAAACAAACGCAAAGAGGAAATTTTCTTTTCCAAACGAGCGAAAGCCTCCAAAACATCTCGCAATCCACCCAAACGAGAATACTCCCCGGCAAACATCATTACAAAATCATTTTTTTTTAATCCGGACTTCCTCAAAAGATTAGCTGATTTTTTGCGTGGAGAAAATTTTTCCAAATCAATTCCCGGATAGATATGTTGTACATTGGAAAAGCCTAAATCCTTTAATTTATTTCTACTGTAAGCGGAATAAGTCACCAATAAATCGGCAAACATATTTTTCTTGATTTCCTTGTCTGTCAAAAGATCCTCCCGCAGAGTGGGAATGGTCTGAATGGTCTTGCTCTGCCTCGGTAAAAGAAACCTTTTAATCAACCAGGTATTTAATTTGGAAGGAGTGAAAAAATATTGAACAATATCAAACTTGTTTTTCGCTTTCCATTGAAAAAACAAGGAACGCAATTTTTGCGAAAAAGTTATATCGTTTTCCGCCACCGTGTAAATGGGGTGTTGTCTAATATTTTTGGGCAGAGCGGGATTGTATTCTCGCAAATCACTTTTAGTCAACAAGTGAATTTCCAATTCCGGGTTAATTTGCGCCACATTAATAGCCAAGTTGTAAGCAAAATTTTTACTGGCCTCATCCCAAGGCGGAGAGAGAGGGCGGGTAACAAATAAAATTTTCTTTCGCACCGCCAATTCCTTGTCAATTTCCGTCGGATAAAAATCATCCAAAACTGTTGCTTCGGAAACCGCTTCTGAAGTTGATTGTAGAATCTCTTTTTTCTCAGACATATCTTCTATTTAACCATTAGACTTGACTTTTAATATTATACAGGTAAAATTATTTTTTCCAAAAACAAAAAGAGAGGAGGAAAAAAATGGAAAACTGGAGAAAGGTGGAAATTTCCGCCGAGCAGTTATCGCTCCTGCGAAAAATTTCCACCAAACCCAATTCTTTCCTCTGGCAGAAATTGTCAGAGGAAGAAAAAATTGTGGCCAAAAAACTGATGAAGAAGGGACTGGCCATCGGTATAAATGGCCATCCCACGCCCCAGTATCTGAGAATTTCAGATCTGGGGTGGAAAATTCTCGGGAGATTCAAAATCTCCTGAGAAACAAACGGGGTCTCGTCTTAAATAAACGGGACCTCTTTTATTTTTTCAACCATTTACCCAAGTAAATTTTCTTCTTGTTCGTTTTTAAAAAAACTTTTACCAACAAAATTTTTTCTTTTGTCAAATTTTCCGCTAATTGGCCGTCCGGCAAATCAACAATTTTTTCCGCGCCGCTGGCTAGATCAATCTCTTTGGCAACCGTTCCCAACTCCTTTCCTTGTCCGCTCAAAAAGTGCCATTCCAATCGTCCAGATAAGCGCCGTCCGGTATGGTTTCGTACCAGCACCGCCAGGCTATCTTTTTGCCTATTGTCGGACAAACTTTGCCAAGCCAATGTCAATCCCGTTTTTTCACCGGCTTCTTCAATTTTCCTACTCCCATAAGTAAACAAAACACCACTGAAAACAATCAACAACAAAACAACTAATCCGACTCCCAATTTTTCTTTACGGTTTAACATAGCAAAAACTTACAAATTAATGAATACTGGTATCAGCGACTCTTGTAATCAGAATCATTCGCAACTTTGGGCAAGTCAAATCTTTCCCAAACAACCACGTTTTCACCAACATACACCGGCTGAAACTCCGGTTTTTTGGCAAAATTGACATCCTCATAACCTTTCCGGACAACAAGATATTTCGTTCCCGTTTTAGCAAAACATTTTTCCGCCTCGGCCGAGAAAGGTCGGGACATCATTTCTCGTGTACAAGTTTCTCGTTGCGAATAAGGATCATCATAACGACGATCATAGGTTCGGGAAAGAGGGTACCGGTAGCCTCTCATAAAAAATAGCTTCATCCAAGTATCCCCGGGAAGAAAACGATGATCCTTCAAAATAATGTCTTTTGCCGAAGTCCTTTCCGCCAAATAAACAGCCGACAAATAAGTCTGCATTACCGCCGAATTTTCAACTTCCCGATGCTGATTGACGTTTATTTCCCGAGCCAAACCAACCACAGATAAAACTCCCAAGAAAAATACCAGCCACCAGGTTATCACCTGCTTGTTCAGTTTACTATACAACCAGCCCAAGAAATAAACAAAACCAAAACCGGCCAACAAAGAAACAGGAAAAGTCAAATAGGTGATAATCCTCCGCGAAGGAATATCAACCATCAGCCAAGCCGGTTTCCAACTCATCAAAAAAATAATTCCCGCCCATAGCCACAACAAAGAAAGCCCCGCCAATGGCCAAATCAATTCTTCTTTCGGCCTCTTTTGTTCCTGCCGAAAACGGCGCCAATAAAGAATCAATGCCAGGAAGGAAATAAAAACAAAAATCAAAGCAAAGGTGACACGCCAAGCTCCCAAACGATCAACAATGGTCATCAGAGAAAAGCCCACTCGCGTTAATTTTACCGGCTCGCCTACAGCCGTTTTAACCGCCCCCGGATTTAAGTAAGAGGGAGTTCTAACAATCGTTAAAAAAACAATTCCCAGTAAAATCAAAAAGAGAGATGTTGGTTGCCAAAACAAAAACAAAGGTTTTTTGATGATCTGCCAAATTCTTTTGAATTTAAGACCCTGGAAGACAAAAAGCAAAGTTAACCAACCCAGCAGAAGAGCTAATAAAACATAAAGCAAAGCAAAAGTGGAAAGATGGTGGGTATAAAGCAAAACCAACAAAGAGATAATAAACAAATTAGCGAAAACAACTCTTTTTTCTTTTAACAACAAAAGTAAAGAATAGATGGCCAACAAAAAGAAAAAATTGCCCATCACATTGCCTACCACACCGCCGGAAACAAATTTAATTTGCGGAGGAGTTATGGCGTAAAAAACTGAACTCAGAAAAAAAATCGCCAAAGCGCTGTCCCAAACGGTAATCCGAGGAAGAGACTGAAAAAGTTTTTTCAACAGCTTGTTAAAAAGCCCGGCCAAATAATAACTGAGAGCAAAAAGCAACAATAAACTCAAAACATTAAAAAGGGATAACCAGAGAATCGGAAGGGGACTGAGATAAGGAATATGCGTCATGATATTAATGGCCGCCAAGGATAAATGTTCGCCAATAATAAATTTTTCCGAATAATGTGGTAAAGATCCTTTTATACTGATGTAATTGGCCCAATAAATATGGTGCCCCAAATCGGTCGTCTTGGGAAAAATACCATCCGCCAAATATTTCCCTCGGATTAATAAAGCTAAACTGAAAACCAAAATAAATAAAAGAATTTGCCGATAAGAAGGGGCAATATAGTCATTCTTTTCTTTCTCGTCGTTTTTCTCTTTTTTTTCAATGAAAGTCTGTCGCCATTTTTTTCCCGCCCACAAAAGAAAACAAAGAACTAAAACCGCCAACAATAAATTCTTGCGAGTAATACCCAGGTGAAAATAATCCATACCAAGCATCAAAAAATCAATTACCGCCACCCCCAAGCCAAAAACAACAGGAATTATTTCCCAAAAAGAGAATTTTCTCTTTTCCGACACCAATAACAACCGCCACAACAGATAACCGGGACAAACAAAAAGAAAAAACAGGGCAAAATAATAAAGCAACAATTGGCTAAACATAAATTCATAAACAAATTAAAACCGTTTAAAGTATAACATAGCCCCAAAAATTGACAATCATCTATACCACCTAAGTAAATACCGTCAAAAAACAACTCTTTTTATAATTCTACCATATTAACATTGAAAGAATTGGGAGTCTTTCTTAGAGTGTTTTTTCGGATAATTTGGCGCATCCTCTTAATATCCATCTTAGAATAGTGAAACATTCGGAAAAAATTAAAAATTTTCTAATCAGAATCAATTCTGTCAAACCTTTCCCTTTGTCAAACCTTTTCTCTTTGTCAGATTTTTATTCTTTGAAACTTGAAAACAAAATTACCTCACATTCACAATGAACTACCCCGCAGCAAGCTGACGGGGAATTCTTTTTGATTAAACAAAATCTCAATTCAAACAAAATCTCAATTTTTCCTATACTACCATATTACGTAATATGGTAGTATCAGTATTGAAACCATTTTCATTTTTTCGTAAGTAAGAACGAAGAGTAAAGTGAGAATACAATATTTTTTAGTCACTGATAATCCGGATATCCGACCGCAGAAAACGCCGTTATACAACCATACAATTTTGCGCAACGATAGAAATAACGACGGAAAAGATGTTGTCGGTCTGTCTTTCACCGATTTTTATTTTTACTTTAATGAAAGCGCCTTTACTACAAACCACCGGTTTTAAAACCATATTTTGCAAACAATCAATTGGCTCTTGTTTAAGGAAAGCAACCCATTTAACAACAATACCACTGCTCCGAACTGTAACACATCATTTAAAGATTTTTTACAGCTGTGTTATTATGGTGAAATGAGATTTTTATTAAACCAATGAAAAAGAAAACTGAAAATTTAGTTCTGGCTCTATTCCTGATATTTCTAGGCTATTTTTTTGGCGACATCTCAGTCAAAATAAAAGAAAGCAAAAAGCCGACTCTTCCTAAAGAGGGAACAGCTACTCAACCAGATAATGCCAAGACACCCTTTCCCGATTTAAAAACTCTTCACCAAGACCTCAGAAAAGGTCGGGTTAAATATGTTATTGACGGCGACACAATTATCCTGCAAAACAGAGAGAAGGTGCGATACATTGGTATTGACGCTCCTGAACGGGGAGGATGTTGGTATGAAACCGCCAAGCGCTATAACCAAAGACTTGTTGCCGGACAAACGATACAACTGGAAAAAGACAAATCTAACCGCGACCGCTACCAAAGGCTGCTGCGTTACGTCTATTTGGAGAAGACAAATCCTCCACAGAGAATTTTTGTTAACTTAGAACTGATCAAAGCCGGTTTGGCTCAGGCCAAGGAATATAAACCGGACACCAAGTATCATCACTTATTTTCCGAAGCAGAAAAAGTCGCCCGCCAAAATAAACTTGGTCTTTGGAGTAATCAATGCGCTCCCTAAAAAGCTGATAAAAATAAAATTACAAATTTTTCAGAACTTCTAAATAACGTCTGCCAATATTTTCCCAACTGAAGTTCTCCAAAGTATAGCGACGCGCCTGTTTAATAAATTCCTCTTTCTCAAATCCCGGAGATAGCACTTCTTCAATTTTGTTTTTCCAAGCCAAAGAATTCTCCGGTTCCAACAGAAAACCGTTAACGCCGTCCTTAATGGCGTCTTTTAAGCCTTGCAAATCGGCTGCCAAAACTATTCTCTTACAAACAACTGCCTCCAAAGCATTGATGCCAAAACCTTCCGCCGAGCCTTTAATTTCAATGTTGGGGCTAATATACAAATCAGCCGTATTAAAAAGAATATTCATTTCTTTTTGCGGAACATTGGGAAACAGAATCACCCGCTTCTCCAAAGAATGTTTTTTAATATATTTTTGACAAGTAGTGTAATTTTCTTTGTCTCCGGCTGTTCGTGGATTATAACCGCCGGCGCCCACTAAAACATAATCATCCGGCAAAAGAGGCATCACCTTGTCAATAAACCAATGTAATCCTTTGTGCGGAACAAAACGTCCCACTCGCAAAATAATTTTTTTGTCAGCGAAAAAAGAAATATCTTTCCCGGTTTTTCCCGCCAAAAGTTTCTCCAATTCCAACCGACTATGAGGTTCAAAAACTTTTTCCACATCAACCCCGTTGGGGATAAAAACACATTTTTCCCTTTCAATACCCAACTTCACCGCTTCCCCAATGGCATAATTGCCAACCATAATCAACTTGTCCAGACTGCGCAAAGCCGGAATATTAAAAAATTTATACACCTTTCCCAAAAAGGTGTCTTGATAAACATAAGTCAAATCCAGAGCGTGAATAACGCTGACAAATTTTTGTCGTCTGTAAAAAAAACGGAAAAATCTTCCCACCGGCGCTAAAACACCGTCACCAAAAAGAACAACATCATATTTTGGCAAAAGAAAAGGCAACCGTCCCATTAATCTCAATAGAAAAAAAGGCAGATTTTTTTTACCTTTTTTATTGGCAATTATCCTGGTTGTCGTTAATTTACGTAGAGCTTTCCCTAAGTTATAATTCTGGTCCTCAATCCCTCCCAGAACGGGCGGATAGGCTCGCGAAATAAATAAAACCCTCAGATCTTTTTTGACAATATCTTTTGACATTCTCCGAAGAATTAACTCATTTTCCGCCGACGCGCTTTCCGCCAACGACGCAACTTTTCCCGGTAAGCCAAATACTCAATCATTTGCCGATTGGTCTTGGTCATATCGGACAGCAGGGCAAAGACCAAAAACTGTAAACCGACCAAGAAGAAAGCGATAGCTACCAAAAGATGATTGCGGTAGGGCGTAATTTGCAAGTTGGGTAAATAAAGATAAAGAAAAACAGCAAAAAACACTCCCGACAGAGATATCAAAACCAAACCGGGCAAACCGAAAAATTTCATCGGTCGCACATCTCTGATGGCCTTAATAATAATTTTAAAACTGTTATTAACAAAAGACCAAACACTTTTCACAATCCTTGATTGTCGGTCCTCAAAATATCTCACTCTGACCGGGATCCATTTTAGTTTCAATTTTTTTCCGATGGCGTCAATAATCGTTTCCTGAGTGTAGGTAAAACCGGTCACCTGATTCAGGCGCAACAAGGCCTCTCGGCTGTGCGCTCGAAAACCGCAAGTCAAATCATGAATTTCCACATTCAAAAAAGCTCCCACCACTTTGGCCGCCAATCTGTTCAAAAAACTTTTCAAAAAGGGAATGCCTTCCGCCGTTCCCCGATTAAATCTGTCGCCAATGGTAATATCCGCCTCACCACTTAAAATAGGAGCAACCATTTCCGGAATCTGTCGGGAATCAAACTGACCATCGGCATCAATATTAACCATTAAATCAGCCCCGTTATCTATAGCGCTTTCCACCGCCGTGTTGAAAACCGCTCCCAAACGACGGTTGGTGGAATGGGAAACAACAATATCGGCGCCGGCCTCCTTGGCCACTTCAGCCGTACTGTCTCGCGAACCATCATCAACCACCTGCACCAACACCTCGGAAATTCCGGCTATCTCCCGCGGAACACTTTTAACGGTCTTGGCGATATTCTTCGCTTCATTGTAAGCGGGAATATTTACTATCAATTTTTTCATAAGAATTTGCTTAAAAATAAATTTCTGCCTAAAAAATACCTCCGGCCAATTCTCAACAATTTACTTTTCAAACTATTTTTCCTTTTCAACAACCATTCTTTGGCAACAGTCTGTCAGCGCCCTCATCAACGGCCAATTCCTTTATAAACCACTCCCGCCTTTTCAATATCATCCTTGTCCAAAGCGTTAACTCCGTCAACAATAACTTTAACCTTATACTCTTTCAACATTTCACCATCCAGGTCTTGAAATTCCCGATGATTGGTTACCAAAATAACCGCCTCCGCTTCTCGCAAAAGCTCAGTCAAGGAATTAACATCGGAACGCTTGGGAATATGCGGATCAAAAGAAACTATTTCCGCCTTCTTTTTACGTAGCTCCGCCACAATATCATAGTAGGGCGATTCCCGATCGTCATCAACATTCGGTTTGTAGGCAATCCCCAGCAAACCAACCTTTGTTCCGTTCAAAGGCATTTTTAAATCATTCAATTTTTCTTGCAAAAGACTAACTGTATAAGCCGGCATAGAATTGTTAATCGCTCGGGATGTTCGTAAAAATTTGTGATCAAAACCGGCTCTCTTCGCGCGCTCAATCAAATAATAAGGATCAACCGGAATACAGTGCCCGCCAATACCGCGACTGGGGTAGTGCGCCAAGAAAGCAAAAGGTTTGGTAGCCGCTCCGTCAATTACATCCTTAACATCAATTCCCAAGACATCAAAAGATTTGGCCAATTCATTGACAAAAGCAATATTAATATCTCTGAAAGAATTTTCCACCACCTTGCAAGCCTCCGCCTCTCTAATGTGTTTCATCGGCTTAATTGGCGCGTCAATAATCGTCTCGTAAAACCGCAACGCTTTCCGTAAACCCTCTTGGGTAAAGGCTCCCACCACTCGCGGAATGTTGGTCACGTTCCACTTGGGATCTCCGGGATTTATTCTCTCCGGACAATGAGCGATAAAAACATCTTTGCCAACTTCATGTCCCTTCGCCTCAAAAATTGGTTTGACAATTTCTTCACTGACTCCCGGATTAACCGTAGATTCCAAAACAACCAAAGCGCCCGGTTTTAAATTCTCGGCCACACTCTCCGAAGCTTGCCGAACCGGACCAATATCCGGATTGTGAAATTCGTCCACCGGCGTCGGCACACAAATTAAAACAATATCACACTCTTTGATTCTGGCAGTGTCGGTAGTGGCCTCAATGGGGTTTTCTGGCAATTTTTTTTCCAAATACTCATCCTCAATAGGGGATTGCCCGGAATTGATAATGTCCGCTTTTTCTTGGGTTCTTTCAAAACCCAGAACCCGAAACCCTTTTTCCCTGGCTCTAACAGCCAAAGGCAAGCCGACATAACCCAGGCCGACCACTCCTACCGTTTCTCTTTCAAGTTTTTGACTTCTATCTTTTTCTTTTCTTTTTTCCGTCTTTGTTTTTTCAGACATAAATTTTCCTTACATTTTACTCCTTCAATGGTAACACAACTATTTTTCCCAATCAACCTGAAACAAGATCCGGCAAAAATCCGTCCAAGGAAAGACTTGTTAAAAAAGAAGAAAAATTATACAATGCCAAAAAACAAACAACGAAAAAATTTCCGGAACTGAACCAAAAAAGATTCCGATAAACACGCGCATCATAAATGACAAACTGCAAATGTAATTAACAACAAATTTTAAACATTAAAACAAAAACCATGTCCCAAATTTTGCAATTCGTTCAAAATAAATTGATATTCCTTATCTTAGTTGTTATTCTCGCCGGCCTCTTCAATGTTCATTTTTTTGGTGGTTGGCATTTCACTCCGCTCATTTGTCTCTTAGCCGCCCTGGTAATGATTTATCCGTCTCTGGTGCCACTTTCTTTTAGCGGATTAAAAGAGCTAAAAACACACCGTTCGTTACTTTTTCTTTCCGCTCTCTTGAATTTTCTGGTTGCTCCCCTGATTGCCTATTTCGTCTCCGGATTTCTTTTGGCCGACCAACCCGCCTTACGCCTGGGCTTCATCGTCTTGGCTCTTTTGCCGGGCGGGGGAATGGTAACCACCTGGGCATTAAAATCCAAAGCCGATATGCCTTTGACCGTCGGGATTATCGTCCTCAATCTTCTTTTAGCCATCGGTCTTACTCCCTTCGGTATTTCTTATGCCACCAAACTGCTAATCAAAGAACAGGCCCCCCAAATTAAACAAACGACTCCGGCAAAAAAATATCAAACCAGCAAAAAATCCTTCTCTTTGCCCGAAAAAAATTCCGCTTACCACCAATCACTGGTTAATAATGAAAAACCGGACAACGCCAACGAAGAATGCCTTATTGAAAAAACCACTGCCGGACAAGCTTCCTGCGGTCTATCCGGTTCAACCATCACTCCCTTTAAAATCGCCATTCCCATTTTATTCATTGTCGTTTTTCCTCTCGGCTTAGCCTGGCTCACCCAACGCTTGATTATCAAATTCAAAGGTCAAGAATATTTTCAAACAGTCAAAAAAGAATTCGGGCAGTTTAGCAACCTGGGACTTTTGATAGTGCTTTTTGTTTTAATGAGTTTGCAAAACAATGCCACCATTTTTGAACAAAAATATTTACTCGGTGAAACTTTTCTCACTCTCTTGCTTTTTTACGGCTTAATCTTCTCAGTGCCTTACTTTATCTACAAAAAATTCTATCCCAACGCCAAGGGGGTGGCTCTTTTCTGGGGCAGTTATTTACGTTACATCACCCTGGCGCTCGGTTTGGGCATTTCTCTGGTCTTTCAAAACGACCGCCTTTCTCCGCTTATCCTGGTCATTGTTCTTTCCTACTTCATCCAAATTCCTTCTTCCTATTATTTATCCAAAATAATAAAGGCTGAAAACTAAACAAACCCTAACGAACAATCCATGGTCCACCGCAGTAAACAGCGAAAACAAAAAACGGTTGAACTTCTGGCTCCCGCCGGCAATTTGGATAAATTGAAAACCGCTTTCTTTTACGGCGCCGATGCAGTTTATTTCGGTCTGCCTGACTTTTCTCTGCGCGCTCGCTCCAACCAGTTTAAACCGGAAGACTTTCTCATCGCCCAAAAAATCTGCCGGAACCTGAATAAAAAATTCTACATTACTATGAACATTTATGCCCATAATGTTCATCTGCAAAAAGTGGAAAAACAATTGCTCTGGTTGAAAAAAAACAAGATTCATCCCCAGGGATTGATCGTTTCCGACCCCGGCATTATCCGACTTGTCAAAAAACATTTACCGAACGTTGACCTGCATCTTTCCACTCAGGCCAATACTACCAATAAAGAAGCGGTCAGGTTTTGGTGGGAACAGGGCATCAAACGCATTATTTTAGCCCGTGAACTGACCTTGCCGGAAATAAAAGAAATACACCAAGCTGTCCCGCAAATGGAGTTGGAGGTTTTTGTCCACGGCGCTATGTGTATGTCTTACAGCGGACGTTGCTTGCTTTCCAAGTGGATGACCAATCGTAGCGCCAACCTGGGTGATTGCGCCCAGCCCTGTCGTTGGCGTTGGCAAGAAACAAAAAATGAAAGCGGACGACCCAATCTGGAGAATCTCCAAAAAAAAGAATTTATAGACGACCAACAACGTTTTCAAATGAAAGTGGAAGAGGACCGCCACGGCAGTTATATTTTCAACAGCTACGACATTTGCCTGTTAGAACACCTGAAAGAATTAAGTCAAGCCGGCATTACCTCCTTCAAAATAGAAGGGCGCGCCAAAAGCGTCTACTACTTGGCCATTGTCACTCGCGCTTACCATTTGGTGCTGGAATCTCTGCAAAAACTGAAGGAAAATAAAATCAACTCATCAGAGTTTCAAAAGATTGTGGCGGAACAAATGAAAGAATTGTCCACAATATCCCACCGCGGTTACTGGACCGGTTTCCTCTTTGGCAACGAACCACCTCACCTCTTTGATCAATCCTACTTGCCAACCGACTGGGAATTTGTCGGTATTTCCCGGAAAATATTGGACGCGCAACCTTCAGACTTTCGTCAAATAAATTCCAAAACCAGACAAAGAACTCACCCTGTTTTTGTCCACAATAAATTGAGTTTGACCGATCAAATCCAAGCCATCTATCCCAAAAACAACGAAAAAGTGTATCTGGAGAAAATCATTGACCCCGAGAAGGGCGTTGTTCAATCGGCTCACGGCGGTTTGGGAAAAATTTTTCCAGTCACTTTTCGGGAACCCATCCCCAAAATATTCCTTCTGCGCAAACAAATAAAATCTCAAAAATAAACAAATAAAAATCAGGCTCAGATGACCTTGCACTCTTTCAAAAAAGAACAAATTATTCTTCAACTAAATTCTCTCTTGTTGTTTCTTTTTATTATTTTCACTCCCAGTATTATCAAAACCGGCTTTTGGGGGGTTCCGGAACCGGCCGTAGAAGGCATATTTTTGTTTCTGGAACTGATAATTCTCAGTAAACTTTTTCAAAAATACAATCAACACAACCTTAAAAACGTCACTAAAGTTAATAAATTATCAGCCAAACTGCGTCAACAAGAAAATTTGTTGATTGACTCTTTGGAATATCTCGGCAAAATCAACATCCAAATGTCCATTGTTAAAAAAGTCATCAGTCAAGTCAAAATTCCTCGTAACGAAAATCGTCTGGATTATTTAATCCAAGAAATACTGCAATCAATCAGTCAACTGAGCAAAAGCAAAAAGGTCACTCTCAAGTTGATTGATTTGAAAAACGAACATACTCTCAAAAAAATATCCCTGGGCAAGAATCAAACTTGCAAATTGGCAAACAAAATTTCCAATAAAAAACTCTTGCGTCAGGATTTTTCCAACAAGAAAACGGAAATCCTTACTTCTTCTTACGACAACTTTTCCATCAAAAGTTTCTTGTTTTTGGAAAAAGACAAAAACCGACAATTAAACTCCGACCAAAAAACCCTGATTAAAGGCTTAGTCAATCAATGTGAAATCCTTTTCCTTCTGTTTAACTCCAAATATTACAGACATCGCTAAATTTTAAAAACGCCAAATCCACTCCTCTGGAATATAATCAAAATTTGACGTATAATGAAGAAGTCTTAAAACCAAAAAAATTTCAAGTAAAAATTTTACTTAAAACGGTTACTTACTCCAAAACAATGAAAATCAAAAAAGCCATTATTCCCGTAGCCGGTTTTGGCACCAGATTCCTGCCGGCCACCAAAGCTCAACCCAAAGAAATGTTGCCGGTGGTGGACAAGCCGGTTATCCAATACTTAGTGGAGGAAGCGGTCGCTTCCGGAATTGAGGAAATTATTTTCGTCACCGGCCGGGGCAAACGCGCCATTGAAGATCACTTTGACACTTCTTACGAACTGGAGCAAACACTGGTGGAAAAAGAGAAAAGAGATTTACTGGAAGCGGTTAAGAACATTCCCAAACTGGCCAGATTTTCTTATGTTCGCCAAGCCAAACCTCTGGGAGACGGTCACGCCATTATGTGTGCCCAGCATCTCGTCTTCCCCGGCGAAACGGTCGCCATTCTCTTCGGCGATGATTTGGTTGACAACAAGGTTCCCGCTTTGCAACAACTGATAGATGTTTATCAAAAAGAAAAAGCGCCGGTCATCGCTCTGGCCAGGGTTCCTCACGAAGAAGTTTCCAAATTTGGAGTTATTAAAGCCGAAAAAAGCGACGGGCGTTTACACCAAATAAGCCAATTTGTGGAAAAACCGCCCGTGGAAGAAGCGCCCTCGGACCTGATTGTTATCGGAAAATACATTATTACTCCGACGGTTTTTGAATATTTGGAAGCCTCCCGCAACGACCAAGGAGAAATCCGTCTGGCTAACGCTTTTATTAAAATGACCAAAAACCAGGAAAAAATTTACGGCTATGAAGTTGAAGGGAAACGCTATGACTGTGGCGACAAATTCGGTTTTATTCAAGCTACCATTGAAATGGGTTTAAAGCATCCAAACACCAAAGAAAAATTGCGAAATTTTCTTAAAAATCTGGAAATTTAAAAAAATAATTTTAAAGCTATGCTCAAAAGAACAAAAAGGAAGGTAAGAATTGTTTGGATTATCATTTCGCTTTTGGGAATAATCGGTATGTTGGCCTTCACTCTAATCCCGCTTCTGCAAAGCCTGCGTTATTAAAAGAACACCATTACTTAAAACAACTATGCCCACCCGAAAAAAGAGCAAAAATGGTTTGCTGTTTATTCTGCAGTTTGTTTTCGTGATTATCTTGCTAATCATGATATTTGCCATGCTGAAAAAAATTTATTACAGTGTTCAAAAAGAAAAAAAGATTAAGCAAGAAATAGAAACACTACAGAGAGAAAATGAAAAATACAATCGGGAGAATGATAATCTGAACAAGTTGATAAAGTATCTCCACAGTGAAACTTTTAAAGAAAAAGCTATCAAGGAAAAATTAAATATGGTCAAACAGGGTGAACAAGTGGTGGTGATTCAAGGCGCCGATAAAACAAACCTAAATCCAACAAACACAGAAAAGGAGAAAGCTCAGGTTGAGATTGAATTTCCCAACTACTACCTTTGGTGGCAATATTTTTTCGGCAAGCGCTGACGCTGATAAACAACAATTGACGCCGGGCGCGCAATCGGCAACAATCAATAAATGTAAAGAATAAATCGGGGCGCTAAAATTTAAGTTATAAATTCCGAGACAAACAAACCGCAAACCGCAAAACAAACCGCAAACAAATCCAATTAAAAATTTAAGAAAGCAAATGAAATCCTTAAAACAACAAGACCAAGAAGTTTACCAAGCCGTCAAAGGAGAAGAAAAACGACAAAAAGAGGGAATGGAACTGATTGCTTCTGAAAATTATGTTTCCCGAGCCGTTTTGGAAGCTCTCGGTTCCGTTTTCACCAATAAATATTCCGAGGGTTATCCCGGCAAAAGATACTACGGCGGTCAAGATTTTACCGATCAAGTGGAAAGCTTGGCCATTGAGCGAGCCAAGAAACTTTTTCGCGCCCAACACGTCAATGTTCAACCCCATTCCGGAGCGCCGGCCAATATGATAGTTTACAGCGCCGTTCTCCAACCGGGTGATAAAGTTTTGGGAATGGACCTCTCTCACGGCGGACACCTCACCCACGGTCACCCCGTTACTCTTTCCGCCCAAATTTACAATTTCACGGGCTACAAAACCAATTCTCGCGGAGAAATAGATTACGACGCTTTGGAAAAAATGGCCCGGCGCGAAAAGCCAAAATTGATGCTGGCCGGATTCTCCGCTTACAGTCGCAAAATCAACTATCGTCGCTTTACCCAAATTGCCAAAAAAGTCGGCGCCATTTCTATGATGGACATGGCTCACATTGCCGGCCTGATTGCCGGCAAAGTCTTAACCAATCCCGTCCCTTATTTTGACATTGTCACCACCACCACCCACAAAACACTACGCGGTCCCCGCGGGGGAATGATTCTTTGCAAGAAAAAATTCGCCAAAGTTATTGACCAAGCCTCATTTCCCGGTTTTCAAGGCGGTCCTCATATGAACAACATCGCCGCCAAAGCGGTGGCTTTCGGCGAGGCTCTACAACCGTCTTTTCAAAAATACGCTCGCCAAGTTCTAAAAAACGCCAAAGTTTTGGAGCAAGAACTGAAAAAATACGGTTTTAAAATCGTTTTCGGCAAAACGGAAAATCATTTGATTTTGTTAGACGTTTTTAATAGCAAGGGAATTTCCGGCAAGCAGTTGGAAGAAGCTCTGGATAAAATCAATATTACCGTCAACAAAAACGTTATCCCTGACGATCCTCGTTCTCCTTTGGATCCCAGCGGAATTCGTTTGGGAGTACCGGCTGTCACCACCCGCGGTATGAAAGAAAAAGAAATGAAACAAATCGCCGCCTGGATTCAACAGGCAACTGAAAACATCAATTCCGACCAAGCGTTGAAAAAGATTCGGCAAGAAGTTGTCAGATTTTGCAAAAAATTTCCTTTACACAAAGAATAAGCAAACATAATCAACACCGCAGAGCAAATCTTTAACCGATTAGATTCAAAAATTATGCAAATCATTGACGGACAACAACTGGCCACGGAAATAAATCAACGCACCGCCCGAGAAATATTCAACCAATCCCCGGAACAACGACCGGGCTTGGCCATTATTTTGGCCGGCCAACGACCGGATTCCGAACTATATGTCAAATTAAAAGAACAAAAAGCCAAAGAAGTTGGCATTGATACCCATCTTTACAAAATCAAAAACAAAGAAACAACTGACGATATTTTGGAACTTATCAAATTCCTTAATCAAGATCCGGAAATAAACGGCATTCTTATCCAACTGCCTCTGCCGGACAAATACGATACCGACAAAATTATTTCCGCCATCGCCCCCCAAAAAGATGTTGATTGTTTTCATCCGACCAACGTTCAAAAACTGCGAACTTACCAACCGGAAAAAGAAATGATTTTACCACCGGTTTATGGTGCCGTTCTTTTAATTTTGGAAAAAATTTATTTCATCCCTACGGGACAACAAGCTCTAGTCTTAGCCAATTCAGACCTTTTCGGACAAGGTTTGAAAGATATTTTGGAAACAAAAGAAATCAAAGTCAGCGTAGCCAAACCTTCAGACAAAGATTTGAAAAATAAAATTAAACAAGCTGATTTGCTAATCACCGCTTTGGGAAAAAAGCATTTTATCAAAGGAGATATGATTAAACCCAATGCCGTCGTTATTGACATTGGCATTGTCCGGGAAGGAGGCAAAGTTTACGGCGATGTTGATTTTGCCGAAGCTAAAGAAATGAGTTCGGCTATCACTCCGGTACCGGGAGGAATTGGGCCCCTAACCATTGCCAAAGTACTGGAAAACACCTGGCGTCTCACCAAACAGCAACGGGGGCTGAAATAAGATTGCCTTTCTTGCCTAAAAATGTTAAACTTCCGAAGCGTAGCAACAAAACAACAAAATATCAATAAGTTTTAATCAGCAAAAATTATGTTCAAATTTTTCCGAAAAAAGAAAAAGCAAATGTCAGCCAACGACAGCCAAGTAACCGATAACAGCGCCGTCAAAAATAACGACAATAATTCCACCGAAAATTCCAATCAAGAATCCAACAAACAACAATCTGTTAAAAAGGAGCAGGGCAGTCAAGCGGATATGATGCAAGCTGTTATGAGTGGGGCTCTCGGCGGCGCCGATATCAACACTCTCCTGGACAATATAGACACCTCCCAACTGTCTCTCAAAGAAAAAATGGGACTAAAAATGCTGAAAAAACTCCCCCGTCATAAACAAGAAGAAATCATCCGCCAAGCCCTCAACCCGCAAGAATTATACAAACACAAAGACAAAGTTTTGCAACAAATTGATGAAATGGTTAAAGCCGGACAAATAGACAAATCGCAAGCCGAAGCCATCAAATCACAAATGGGATTAAGATAATTTTTTCCTTTAATCTCAAAATTTAATCCCAAAACAAAACTGAACAACCTCAGGCGCCGGGAGAAAAACCTCCGGCGCCTGTTTTATTTTTAATACTTGGTTTTTAATATCTGTAGAGATCTTAGCCTCCCCAAAGGTTTTTTACTAAATTTTTTTACTAAATTTCCCGAAAACGGGGCATTAAATTCTTGAACTGGTATTTTTACCAGCTTTTCAGCTAAAAATAAGTGTTTTTAAAAGAGAATATTACGACCCCACTGTCAAAACAAAAAGGTATTTTCTGGAGAAAAAAGCAACTACTACTCCATTTAACCCCAAAAGTAGCCACACCCCCTTGACAAAAAACAAAAAAAGCTAGAATGACGCGTCAAGGTGGAGGTTGAAACTGAAGCAAAAAAGAATAAATAAATTCCATAAACCATTTCAGACCACCAACCCCTTGACAAAAAATCAATAGTATGCTATAATACCGCGTCAGGCTGAGAAAAGGTGAACAGACAGTTAAACAATTTAAAACAGAGAGAGCAAGAAAAGAAGCTGAGTGGGCAAAGTAAAAAAGAGCAAAATAGCAGAACCTTAGACAACTAAATAGAAGCGATGCTGGAGAGAGACGTCGCTGGTAAACACCAACAAGCAGACTATTTTCCGTTTGTTAAACTATTAAATCAAAAGCCGAAAAAGGAATAAAGTCTTCACTTGTTTGGTCGCAAATCCTGAAATCAAAGGTAACAAATTTTACAGTTTTTCTCCGGCCACCAGTCAAAAGACTGTAAAATTTGTTACCTTTTTTGTTTGTCCAGCAACCGCTTGCCAAAAAAAATTGCGGGAGAAAATAGCGGAGGAGAGAGATAAAGTTTGGGACAGAAGTAATTTTAATAATTGGTCCCAAAACTCATCTTCGCTATTTTCTTCCGACAAGGAGGAAAATAGTTTTTTGATATTGTAAAAATATCACAAAATAAAATTGTCGTTTTGAATAACTTAGAGCCAAATTTTGGAGAGAGATGTTATTCAAGACCGACAATTATCTTAGATGGAATAAAACTTCTCCGACAAACAACGCTTTGCCGAGAAGACATTGCCCTAACGGTAATGTTGTCAACCGAATATTTTTTAGACCCGAAGCGGAGTAAAAAATATTCCTACGACACTTCCATCACCCGTTCTCGCAAGGAGATCGGCCGAGCGTGAGGACTAACCACCCTGGCGCTCGGGAATTTCCTTGCGAAAGGAAAAAGTTGTTCTTTGAAATACCGCTAACGCGGTCGCAGAAAGTCGCAGACTAAACGCAGACTAACGCGGAAGAATTATGTAATAGTTCTTTGAAAAAATCCCATTTTCTTTGTCTCCATTTCATCTCCTTAATGGCCAACCTCCCCAACCCAACCTTTTTCGAGTGGTTTTTGGGACAGCAATTTCAAAAAAATTGCCACCCCAAAAACCGCTCGGAAGAGTGGGAAAAATAGGGAAAAGGGATTGTGAACATGCTCCACAATTCCTGATTCAGCAGGATGGTCCTGTTGGACAAAAAAATTACCGCGCTACCGACGGTCAAAATATCGGAGAAGGAGAAAAAATGAGAAGACATCAGATCAACATTACAAGCATTACCGGACTGAATACTAGGGGCCTCTCCTCTGAGGAGGTGAGAGAGGTTGTGGAATGGAAGGAGATAGTCAACGCTGGGCAAATTCCCATAGATTGGAAGCCCAGCTGGGACAGAGCCGGGCTTGAGGAACTCGTAGACTCCGCAAAGGAGTATTACGAGGAAAGAACGGGATTAATCCTACCACATAACCTCGCGGTTCACGGCCCCTGGGTCGGTCATCCTAATGGTTACAAATTATATGAGGGTGACCGGTTCGACTCTGCTCCGGCAGAAGAAATGGTCAGCATTGCTGCTCGCTTTGCGAGCTGGCTAAAAATTATTGCTGACCAGAAATTGGTTGGTCTCCAGCGGTTGCTGGAGAAAAATTTAAGTTCAAGGGGGATGAACTCCCCACGAACAAAAATCGATCCGTACCGTTTGCTACGTGTTTGGAGTTCTCCGCACACTGCGGAGAAAATGTTCTGGAAGTCCTATAAAAGGGCGTGGCAGATTCTCAAGCCCTTTGGGCTTGCTCCAAGCTGGAAAGCTGTTGGGCAGGTTATGACCAATTGGCATTCCTATCGTGTTGGCAAGATGGCATTTATCATTGCTGCTCGGACAGTGAACCAAATTTTGTCTCTTAAAGTGAACCGGGAATTTACCGGTAAGTCAATCAAAATTTTGGAGAAATCCAGAGGAATCGGTCAATTTGTCAATGATGGTGATTATGCGATCTTGGCATGGGCGGTGGATCGAATTGAGACTGGAGAATTTTCTTGTATTCGCGAGGCAATTGCGAATGCAGGTCGGCTGGAATGGGATAAAACAGATGGTGTCGGTTTATGGATCGACCCGAGCTTAACGAAAGAAATCCACCGTGTAGAAGTTATACACGGATGGGATAGACAAGGATGGTTTTATTTCCTTCTCCGCCAGAAAGGAACCGGGCGGAGTTACCACTTCAGGCCATGGAAACATACAGCTCGTGAAGCTGTAAAATTCGCCATCGGTGAATGGCACAAACAGGTCAGAGCGGAGCGCAAAAAACGTAACATCCTTAAGGTTCTTCAGCCGAAGAATGCATCCGTTCTGGTTTGGATCCAGGATTCTCTGGATTCTGGGAATTGTTATATTGGAACGAGAGCTTGGTCTGAACGCAACGGTTTCAACGGGGCTATGTTTGCCCCTGCGGAGAAACTCCTAAAGTTCGCAGATGATTTGCGTGTCTTCCGGGTTCTCCAGACGGTGGCCGAAAAGGTTGCTGAGTTGAAACTTAAATATTGAATCTCTCACCCGCCACGCCGGGTGATACAAAAATTTTTTTAGTTCTTTTTTTAGAAATTTCTAATTTCCTCCGGGGCGTGGACTGTGGGAATAGGTTTCCGGGAGCAAGTTGTGTGGTTTACAACCTCTGCTCCCACCATTTCTTGAAATCGGAAAATGATAAAACATTTTGCGGTTTCAAATAGATGGTTTCTTTTTCTACTAGCACGGTCGCAGAAAAATGCCGACCTTACACAGACTGACGCAGAAAGACACAGACACACACGGAACCAATAAAATAAACAAACTAAAAAATTAACAAATCAAATCGCTACAAGCTCGCAGGGCAGAAAAGGTGGTGAGCAAATTCTTTATCTCTCTCCAAGAATAATTCACTTATGCCTTTTGCTTATTACCCTGCGAACTTGTGGCGATTTCTTAATCCAGCGAGAATTCCCCGCCTGTAAGGGCGGGGGTATCTATTTCAACCAGACAAATCCCTTTTGTGAAAATGATGCCCAACACCAAAAACTTTTTCTCTCGCCAAGACAAAACCGGCGCAACTCTTGACAAATTTTCTATTTTCCTTAATATAAAAACCTGTTGCTTACGGGAAAAACAAGCTTAATTAGAGAAAAATTAAACCAACAAAATCCCTCTGACAGATCAAAAAAATTAATTTTTTACAATAAAATGAATAATAAAAAAAGAAATTTTTTAATCATTATCGGTATCCTATTTATCATTGGCGGAGCAACTTGGGCTCATCGCCATAATTTATCCCAAACGGAAAAAGCGGCAGACAATAATCCGCGCAAAGTTAAAGTGGTTTCCGTTAGCTCTCAATACAAGGGCTTTGTTCCTTTGGAAGGAATCATCAAAGGAAAAAATGAAATTTATTTGGCCCCCAAGGCTCAAGGCCGAATTGTAAAAATATACAAAGAAATGGGAGAAAGGGTTTGGCGTGGACAACTCCTGGCTCTAATAGACGGTCGGGAAACTTGGGCGCAAACACAAATTGCTCAAGCCGGCTACAACCTGGCTAAACGTTCCAGCAAAAAAACCAGAAAATATTTTGACAAACAAGTCTCTCAAGCCAAAAAAGCCAAAGAATTAGCCAAAGAATCTTACGAAAATGCCAAAGCTAGCGGTGATCCGGAAAAAATCGCCCAAGCCAAGTATAACTACGAAATGGCTCGCAAACAGTTGGAGGTGGCCGAAAAAGGGCGCGATTTGCAAAAAACTATTGCCAAAGGCAAAAAGGAAGTGGCCAATCAACAACTTATAGCCAGCCAAATCGTAGCCGAGAGCAATAGAGTGCGAGCGCCTTTCAGCGGTATCATCGCTCAAGTAAAAGTGGAGAAGGGTGATTTGGTTTCACCGGAACGACCTCTTTTTCTCCTGGTGGATGATTCCGCTTGGGAAATAAAAATATCGGTCCCGACGGAAATCATTTCTCAAATCAAGGTTGGCCAAAAGTTGAAAATAATCGGCTCTGACGGTCAAGAAACCTTCGGTCTGATTAAAGCCATCAGCCCCATGGTGGATACCTACAGTCGTAAATCGTTAATCAAAATCAGTCTAAAGCCGAGCGATGGTTTCCGCTTAGGAGAATACGTCAAAGTTCTGGTACCAACCGCCAGTCAAGAAAACCTATTGATTATTCCTCGTCAAGCTCTATTGCAGGAATATCTTGATAATTTCATTTTCACTGTTGAAAACGGCCTAGCCAAAAAAATTCCGGTGGAAGTGGTACAAGACTTTGGCAAGCAAATCGGAGTCAAGATCAAAGATGAAGAAAACAACATCGACCTTTCCAATGTAGTTGTTAACGGACAATGGGAAATCGGCGACGGAGAGAAAGTGGAAATCATAAAGGATAAATAAAACTATGTCAGAAGAAAAGAAAACGAACAAGCAGAATTTCTTTGCGCAAATAGCCACCCTGTTTATCCGTCACAAGGAGCTCGGCTTTTTAACTTTCATAGGTATCTTCCTTTGGGGATTGTTTTCTTTTGTTATTATGCCCAAACAATATAACCCCGACATCACCGCGCCCGCTTTCCAAATAGTAACCGAGTTTCCCGGCGCTACCAGTGAGGAAGTTTATCGCCTCATTACCAAGAGAATGGAAGATCGTCTCAAAGAAATCCCCACGGTGGACAAAGTTATGTCCCAGTCTTTTGACGGTGGAGCCAGTGTGGTCATCGTTCAATTTTACATTGGTGAAGATTTGGAAAAAGCCAAAATCACTCTCATTGACAAACTGCGCAGTAATATGAGTGACAAACCTTTCGGCGCCAAAGACCCTCAAATCAAAGCCATTGATCCCGACGATGTTCCCATCATCACTTTAGCTCTGACCAGTCCAACCTTATCGCCGGCTTCATTGCGGACTCTGGCCGACGACCTGGTTGATGAATTTAAAAAGGTTAAGGGTACTTCAGTTCTTTCTGTTATCGGCGGCAAGAAAAAAGAACTGCGAGTTAATCTGCATCCGACCCAATTGGCGCAAAATAATCTAACTGTCCAAAGAATAATTGACACCATCAGAGGAAACAATATGTATGTCTTGGCCGGCAACCTCACCGACAAAGATAACAATTTCAAGGTCATAATTGACGGACTCTTAAAAACCAAAACCGACCTGGAAAACATTGTTATCAAGCAAGAAGGGGACAGTGTTATTTACCTGAAAGATTTAGCCGACATCAAGTTGGCCGACGAAGATACCAAGTCAGCCACTTATTTTTGGCAAAAAGGTCAGAAAGAGGAACCGGCCGTCTATCTGGCTATTTCCAAACTTAAAGGAACCAATGCCACCAAGATCAGCCAGGCCGTCAAAAAGAAAATTAAAGAATTGCAAAGACGTCAAATTATCCCCGCCGATGTCCAAATTAAAACCGTCAGAGATGAAGGGCAGGTGGCTCAGGAAGCTACCATGACCTTAACCTACAATCTCTTTAGCGCCATTGTCATAGTGGCCGCGATTCTGCTAATGTTCCTTGGCTGGAAAAGCGCCCTGATTGTCCTCATTTCCATCCCCCTTACCCTGGCCATGGTTTTTGGTATCGGCAACTTGGCTCACCAAAATATCAATCGTATTACGCTTTTTGCCCTTATTCTCTCCCTGGGAATGCTGGTTGACGCCGCTATCGTGGTGGTGGAAAATATTTTCCGGCTTTTCCGTGAAAATCCGGGAAAGAATCGTGTTCGCCTGATTGCCAGCGCCGTCAGTGAAGTCGGTCCCGGCCTGGTTCTCAGTACCACCACCGTTACCTTGGCTTTCATTCCGATGGCCTTTGTCACCGGCATGATGGGACCTTATATGCGTCCCATTCCTTTCTTTGTTCCTTTGACATTGATTTCCTCCTTGCTTATCGCCTTGTTTATAATTCCTTACCTTCTCTACAATCTCTCGGGTAAAAAAGGAAACAACTCCAACCAATCATCTGAAGTCAAAACAACCAAAGATAATCGCTTTTTAGCTTTCGTTTCCAAATTAAAAAATTCTTATGCCCGTTTTCTACATTATCTTCTCAATCATCGTCCGGCCCGTCGCGCGCTAATGTTCACAGTCGTCATTTTATTGTTTGTTTCTCTCTCCTTACCCTTGCTGAAAATAGTAAAATTTCGTATGCTACCCAAGGCTGACAAAGAACAATTCTTTATTTACCTTGACTTCCCCCAATACACCACCTTGGAAAAAACAGAAAAAGCCGTCCGGTTAGCGGAAAATTTTCTCCAAGAAAACCCTCAAGTGGTTAGTGTACAAAGCTATATCGGCACACCACCGGTGGTTGACTTCAACGGTCTTTTCAAAGGTTCCGACGGTCGTCGCCAAGAAAATCAAGCCACTTTAAAAGTCAACCTGGTCCACCACAAGAAAAGAAATATCACTTCCGAAGAAATCGTCAGTCAAATCAGAAAACCTCTTCTGGAAAAATTGTCAATCTTTCCCGACCTGAAAGTTAAATTGATAGAGGATCCTCCGGGCCCACCCGTTCTTTCAACTTACCTCTTAAAAATCAGCGCCAAAGATGAGAAAGTTTTAAACTCCGCCACCAACCGATTAAAAAAATTCACCAAAAATATTGATGGCTTGGTGGACACCGACACCACCCAAAACGAAATCACTGCCAACTACATTCTAAAAGTTAAAAAAGAAGAAGCTTCCCGTTCCGGATTGAGCGTTTACCAGATAGCTACCACTCTACGCACCCTCCTACACGGAGAAAAAGTGGCTATGTATCACCAAACGGAAAAATCAGTCTGGCCAAAAGCCGAGCAGGAATTTATTGTCGTCCATTCTGACAAAAAAAATCGCGACGATAAATACGATCTGGACAATATTTATCTCACCAATCTTTTCGGGCAATCCATTCCTTTGTCCAGTGTGGTGGAGTACACTCAAGAAAAAATGATTCCCGTCATTTATTCCGATGACAGGGAACGAACCGAATATATTTACGGAGAAATGGACAAGAAGAGCGTTATCTACGCTATGCTTGACACTCTCAAATATCTCCTTAAGGACTACCGTCCTTTCGGCGCCGACACCAAAATCGCCCATTGGAATCCTCTAAAAGTCGTTTACGAAAATCAAAAGACCCATCAACAAGTCAGCGTTCGTTTGGGCGGAGAATGGAAATTGACCCTAGAGGTTTTCCGAGATTTGGGTATTGCCATGGCCGTCGCTTTGGTAATGATTTATTTTGTCCTGGTGGCGCGTTTTCGCTCCCTAAGAATTCCCTTGCTTATTATGGGCACTATTCCTTTTTCCTTTATCGGAGTTATGCCCGGCTTCGCTCTCTTGGGTTGGACCAAAGGAGTTTACTTTAATGCCACCAGTATGATTGGCGTTATCGCTCTCTCCGGCATCGTGGTAAACAACGCCATTATGCTCTTGGAATATCTTAACCAATTAAAATCAGAAGGCTTAGGCTTGCAAGAAGCAATCATTAAAGCCGGTCGCACCAGACTACTGCCAATTATGCTCACTTCCCTGACAACCATTTTCGGTTCTCTGACAATCATTTCCGATCCCGTTTGGGAAGGACTGGCTTGGTCAATTGTCTTCGGACTTTCTCTGGCCGCCTTTTTGACACTGATTCTTTTCCCTATAATGTACAACCATTTTGAAAAGAAAAAGTGGCCGGCAGAAAATGAAAACGTTGCCTAAATTTGCTTTGGAAAAATTTTTGTTATAAAATAAGCAACGTAACAAATTATTTTTAAACACCAATGTTTGAAATTTATCAAGACAAGAAGGGGGAATTTCGCTTTAGATTGTTGGCTGCCAACGGCGAAACTATTCTCTCCTCGGAGGGATACAAAACAAAGGCGGCCTGCAAAAACGGCATTGCCTCTGTTATTAAAAACAGTCAAGACAAAGAATTGTTTGAAGTTAGAGAGGCTAAAAACGGAAAAAGTCATTTCGTTTTAAAAGCCAGAAACAATCAAGTCATCGGCCAAAGTCAAATGTACGCCAGCAAAAGGGGGGCTAGCTGTGGCATCCGTTCCGTAATGAACAACGCCAAGAAAAAAGAAATAAAAGATTTGACAAAATAAATCACCCCTGGCGATCGCAATTTTCCGTTAACTTGAACCAAATTAAATTGAAAAGACCGCCGGCTGACCAGCCGGCGGTCTTTCTGTATTCGCCCAAAAAGTAACAACCATTGTAAAACCTACTTAGTCTCCGGAAATACTCTCAAAGCGTCATTAAAGCGATTGATAAAATTAAACAAACCAACCACTGCCGTAATCTCCACTAATTGTTGATCACTAAAATTTTCTTTCATTTTTAATATCAATTCATCATCAATTTTGTAAGCCTCATCGTTGACCGCCTTGGCATACTCTATAGCCAATAATTCTTTTTCATCGGAAACAGCATCCAGTTTATCCAAATCATCACCTGTCAATCCCAAAGCTTTTAGTTGCATTTTGGAAACACTGACGCAATACTCACACTTGTTCAAATCGGAAACCACCAAAGCGATTTTCCATTTTAAAATTTTATCCGTTGGCGCATCATCCATCAGCGATTTAAAAAGACTGAAAAAGCCAACCAGAGTATCTTCGCAATTGGCCATTACCCGCATCCACTTGGGAACTTTCCCGGTTTTAGTCTTCATCATCTCAAAAATTTCCCTGGCTTTTCCGGAAACTTCATCTTCGCCAACGACCTTCACCACCGGCGCTTTTAATTCTTCCATTTGATTTTTGTTTACTTATTAAACTCTGCAACTCATTTAGGACTACTCTCTTAAATCCTTTGTCCGCCAAGCTTTCTGGATGTTATTTTCGAACGCATGTTTGGTTCCTTTTTTAAAATTAACAAAGCGTCAGACATCAGGTGGAAAATAACATCCGGAAAACTTGACTAAACATTGAAAGGAGAAAACCCTAGATGAGTTCCTACTTTTTTATTATAACACAACAAAGAATAAATTTCCAAAAAACAAAACATTTTATTAATCACCAAATTACCGGTGTCGATTGCAAATAAAAATGTCATACTTCATTACCAAATTAAAATGTCATACCCGGAGAAAAAGTTAAAAAACCAAAAATAAAACATGTTCCACACAATAGATACGCGCCACACGCCAAAATAAAAAACAAACCTCTTAAGCCGACAACCGCCTCATTAACCAACGAGCCCGGACAAACAAAATCCCATTCTCAAAAAACCTCTCACAACACTAAAACGTATTATGATATTATCAATAATATCATAATAAAAGCTTCAACAACAGCAGGATTGGGTATTATGATATTATTGATAATATCATAATGGGAGCATAACAGAAGATGATAGCGGAGAAATAAAAAGGATTGAAAAATTACAAAAAAGTTTGGATCCTCAATTGCTTGCTCACAATAAAATTTACAATAGAAAGTTGAGAAATAGTGACAATCATTTACTAAACAAAATACAACAAAGATTGAGTTAGCTAACAATTTATGCTATCATCCTAACATCAAGAAATTAATTCCGACAACTACAATGATTGGAAAATTAACCGGAAAAATTGACGAATTATCAAACACTTCAGTAATTTTAGACGTCAACGGCGTCGGTTACCAGGTTCTTCTAAACGAAAACACCCTCAATAAACTTTCCGCTACAGGGGAGGGAGGAACAATCAGTCTGTTTATTCACACCGATGTTCGCGAAGACCACATTCAACTCTTCGGTTTTTTGGACCCCGCCGAATTAAAAATTTTTAAACTCTTACTAACCGTTTCCGGCATCGGTCCCAAAGCCGCCCTTGGCATCCTCAATGTCGCCTCCGCCGGCACCATCAAAAATGCCATCTTTCAACAAGACCACAACCTTCTCACTCAAGTACCAGGCATCGGCAAAAAAACCGCCGAACGGGTTTGCTTGGAACTGAACAACAAAATAGACAATCTGGAAATCAAAGATGAACCGGCCACCCAAACAAACCGCGAAGTGGTTGATGCTTTGGTGGCCATGGGCTATTCCGTCAGAGAAGCTCATCAAGCCTTAAAACTCCTTCCTCCGGAGATAACTGATGAAGCGGAAATGATAAAACTGGCTCTGAAAAATATGAATAAATAACTTACCACTTGATATCAATGATAGCAAAAGACGGCGGTTTTCTACAATCAAAATGTTGGGATTGTTTTCAGCAAGCACTGGGACGTAAAACAATCTACGTTGTAAAAGATGGCTTCAAATTTTTAGCTATCAAGCAAAATCTACCTTTAAAGCTGAACTATTTTCTAATCCCTCGCGGTCCGATTTTTAAAAAAAATCCAACTAACACAACCACTGCTCTCTCTTTCTTAGAATCTATTTTCAAAGTAGCTCAAAAAGAAAAAATTCCTTGGATAAAATTTGAACCGCAAAAATCTTCCGACCTAAAAACAATCAAAAAAGCTCTCCAACTCTACAATCAACAACAAGGAACCGACTACTTTATCAAAAAATCCACTAAAGAACACCAACCGCGACAAACCGTTTTCGTTAACCTTCAACAAAAAAATCTGCTTTCAACCTTCAAATCAAAAACTCGTTACAATATTCGCCTTAGCCAACGCAAAGGCGTGCAAGTTTTTCAGGCTCGGCAACAAAAAGACATTAAGCAATTTTTGCAATTACTGCAAGAAACCGCTCATCGCAATCAAATTAAAAATCATCCTTCCGTCTATTACCGCGCAATGATTGAAACGGGAACAAAAGGTTGCCGTGACAAAAAGGGTGGGAAAGCTTGCCAAAACAAAATTCGTCTTTATCTGGCGCGACAGCAAAATGATATCCTGGCCGGAGCCATCGTTTCCTTTTCCAGCCAAGTAGCCACCTATCTACACGGCGCCTCCTCTAATCAGAAAAGAAATCTAATGGCTCCCTTTGCCCTACACTGGCATATAATCCGGGAGGCTCAAGAAAAAGGTTATCGCTATTATGACTTGGGTGGAGTCAAAGCTTTTTATTCTCGGAACAAGCTGCAACCGGAACAAGGAGGTTGGTTTGGTCTAACCAGATTTAAACTGGGCTTCTGCCCGCAGGGACCGCTGATTGAGTTTCCCGGCGGTTACAATTTGGTTTTAAACAAAACGAAATACAATTTCTATCGCCTCGCGCAAAGCTTAAAAAATAAATTTCCTTTCTAAAATGTCAAGACTGATTTTTTCACTCAAAAAAATAATTCCTGAGAAAATCTTAAACAAATTGCGACCAAGTTACCACCTTCTTTGGAATTTTTTCTCCGCTCTGCGCTACAATTTCCCCGCTCAAAAACTGTTGGTCATTGGTGTCACCGGCACTACCGGCAAAACCACCACAATTTTAATGTTGGCTAAAATCTTCCAAACAGCCGGCTTCAAAGTCGGTTACACTTCCACCACTTTGTTTAGCGACGGCGACCGGGAATGGCTCAATGATAAAAAAATGACCATGTTGGGACGATCATTAACTCAAAAAATGCTGGCGAAAATGCTTACCAACGGTTGCCAAGTCGCCATCGTGGAAACAACCTCCGAAGGCATTACGCAAAATCGTCACCGTTTTATAAACTACGATATTTGCTTGCTAACCGACCTCTATCCGGAACATATTGAATCCCACGGCAGTTTTGCCAATTACAAGCAAGCCAAACTGGAACTCTTTCAACATCTGACCAAATCTAAAAGAAAAAAATTAAAACTAAACAAACTTCTTTCCGGTAGAATTCCCAAAACAATTATAGTCAATTTGGATAACAAACATGCTCCCGAATTTCTACAATTTCAAGTTGAACAAAAATTTGCTTTCAAAAAAGAAAGCTCCTCCTCCGCAACAAAAATGACTAATATCCCAACTGGCACCAAAATAATCACTTATCGTCTTTTGGAAAACAACGAAAAGGGGAGCGCCTTTTTGGTTAACGCACAAGAAAAATTTCATTTGAACATTTTGGGCGAACACAACGTTATCAACGCCGTTGCCGCTTTAACAGTTGCCAAATCTCTACAAATCTCCTCCGCCAAAATTCGCTCAGCCTTAGCCGCAATCAAAAACCTCCCGGGACGTTTGGAAAAAATAGAAGGGGGCCAAAATTTTACCGTCATCGTTGACTACGCTTTTGAACCGAAAGCTTTGCGAAAGTTGTATCAAAGCGTATCACACTTAAAACCGCAAAAAATAATTCACGTTCTCGGTTCGGCTGGGGGAGGGCGCGACACCGCTCGCCGACCAAAATTGGGAAAAATAGCCGGCGCTCTGGCCGATTATGTCATTGTCACCAATGAAGATCCCTACGACGACAATCCGCAAGAAATAATCAAACAGGTTGCCGGTGGCGCCTCGGCCAAGAATAAAATCCTCAACCGAAATCTTTTTCTGATTGAAGATCGTCGTCAAGCCATCAAAAAAGCTCTCTCTTTGGCGCAAAAAGGAGACTTGATCCTAATCACTGGTAAAGGAGCCGAGCAAGCCATCGCCGGACCAAAGGGCGAATTAATCCCCTGGGACGATCGTCAAATAGTCAAAGAGCTTTTGCAAAATACCATTAAAAAATAAATTCTAGACAAAAACGCTTGGTTAACTTCATAACACCAAAAGCAAAAAGACCCTTTTAACAGGGTCTTCTTTAACTTAAAAATCCGGCACAGTTTCACTTGGGAAGCACTTGGAAAAGTCTTTCTGAATTTAAAACAAAAACCAATCCTACTTCCCTTGAGCAACAACCTCCACAAAAGTCTTCTTTTTCAACTTGCCGGTAAATCCACTGATTTTTCGGGTGATAAAACTAACCGTACCGGTCGTCAAGGCTATCAGGGAATCATCAGCCGTTCTTTTAACGTTTTTACCCGGTTTAAACTTTGTTCCCCTTTGTCGCACCAAAATCTCGCCGGCTCGCACCTTTTGACCGCTAAAACGTTTCACTCCCAGATATTTTGGCCTGGAATCTCTTCCATTATCAGTTGAGCCTCCGGCTTTTCTATGAGCCATCTTTTTATCAATTAATTCTTAGAAAACGCGCTTTACTTTTTCTTTGCAATATGCTAGTTTCTCTAGAGAATTTAGCGCACACTGTATCCATTCAACTCTTCCCAGTATACCTAAAAATCAACTTTATGTCAACAAAGAAAAATTGGTGGAAAAGGGAGGGACACGCTAAAACAATAATATTTTTTCTCAATATAATTTTAGCCGGTCTGGTTGGCTTTCAATTAGGAAAAGTGCAAGCCGGCCAAAATATTCCTATCAAAATTAATCTCCATAATCAAGGCGCTCAAAATCCCGCCAAAAAAGAATTAGAAATCGTCTCTCAATCACTAGAACGACAAGGCGTCATCAAAAAAGAAACTCTTATTAAAAACAACCAACAAAAATGTCTTTTTGTCGCTTCTCGTCGTTGCAAAAAATATCACCGTTCTGATTGTCGTTATGCTAAAAATATCAAAGAAAGCAACAAAGTTTGTTTTGCCAGTACTCAAGAAGCCGAAGCTAAAGGATACGGTCCCGCTCAAGGCTGCTTGGGTAAAAATAAGAATAAAAAATAAAAATCAAATAAAATAATGGGGAAAAGAAAAGGGGAAGGGGATAATAATCAAATTCCCGTCATCATTTCTCTAGGCGGTTCCCTCATCGCTCCCGTCGCCGGTCTTAATGTAAACTTTATCAGAGAGTTTAAAAAGCTTATTCTGCAAGAAATAGAGAAGGGCAGACGTTTCGTGATTATCACCGGTGGCGGACAGCTCAGTCGCAACTACGTCAAAGCCCTTAATCAAATCACTCCCAGCGATGAAGAAGAGCAAGATTGGCTAGGCATCCACGCCACCAGAATGAATGCTCATTTTATTAAAGCGGTCTTCAAAAAATATGCTCACCCTCGCATCAACAAAAACCCTCGCACCAAAGAAAATTTGCAAAAACATTTCGCTCAGGGAGAAAAAATTATGGTTGCCGCCGGTTGGCGTCCCGGTTGGTCCACCGACTACGTCGCTACCATTCTGGCAGAAAGATTTAAAGCTAAAAAACTGATCAACCTTTCCAACGTTGAATATATTTTTGACCGCGATCCCAAAAAGCATCCCCAAGCCCAAAAAATCGAAGAAATCAGTTGGACTGATTTCCGCAAAATCGTCGGCAACAAATGGAGTCCCGGTCTAAATTCTCCCTTTGATCCCATCGCCGCCCGATTGGCGGAAAAAAATGACCTGGAAGTAGCCATTATTGCCGGCAAAAACCTGAGCAGTCTGTCTCGCTATCTCAACAATCAACCCTTCACCGGAAGTCTAATAAAAGGCTCAACCAACAACAAGGCTTAAACAACCCTCACCTCTTGACAATTTGCTTTTTTCTTTATACAATCACCAGATTGATAAAAGGCAAGAATACTTAAGTAAATTTCACTAAATTGACAAAACAAACAAAGGGGTTTATCATTTGAGTGTTCAACAACACAAAATACAAACGAACTACCTGTAAGTGTAGAAGCAGGTTGTTTTTATTGTTGTTTCGATAAAACATATCTTAAATAACACCCCATCTAAATTTAGTTAAATCTATTTCAAATAATCATGCCCCCGATTTTTGTTCAAGGAGAATCATCTAAAAATTTCTGCCATCAAAAAAGCAACCCTCTCAATAATGGATTAGTTTTTAAGGGTAATAAATTCATTACCCATACTAATCTACATCCTAAATACTCTGCTCTGGAAACTATACAAAATCACCAGAAATTGGTAATCATTGGTCTTTTGACTATTCTGTTACTTGGAATTATTGTAAATTGGCACCAAACAGTACTAATAACTATTTCCGTTTTAACAATTCTATACTTTGCTGATTTATTATTCAATCTCTTTCTAACCGTTAAAACTCTTAGAAAAACACCTGAAATTGTTGTCAACAAACAAGAGATTTCGCTTCTCCAAGATAAAGATTTACCGATTTATACCATTTTCTGCCCCTTGTATAAAGAGTGGCAAGTATTACCCGACTTTATTAAATCCATTAGTAAAATAAATTGGCCAAAAAACAAATTAGATGTCCAGCTACTTCTGGAAGAAGACGATAAAAAAACAATTGCTGAAATAAAAAAAATGCGATTACCGAACCATTTTCGAGTTATCATCGTTCCACATAGTGAACCAAAAACCAAACCAAAGGCTTGTAATTACGGGCTACACCATGCGCAAGGCGAATATGCCGTAATTTATGATGCTGAAGACAATCCTGATCCTAACCAGCTTAAAAAAGCTTTTATTGCTTTTCAAAAGACAAGAAAAAATAATGTGGTTTGCGTACAAGCAAAATTAAATTTTTATAATTCACATCAAAATATTCTTACCAGATTTTTTACCATGGAATATTCTCTTTGGTTTGATTTAATTCTTCCTGGTCTGCAATCTATTAAAGCGCCCATTCCCCTGGGTGGAACATCTAATCACTTTCGCACCAAAGATCTAAAATATCTGCAAGGATGGGATCCTTTCAATGTTACTGAGGATTGTGATTTGGGAATAAGAATAGCTAAACTCGGTTTGCACACCGCCATTATAAACTCTACCACCCTGGAAGAAGCAAATAGTAAACTCGGCAACTGGTTCAGGCAACGCTCTCGTTGGATTAAAGGTTATATGCAAACCTATCTGGTACACATGCGACGACCCCACGAATTTATAACCGATTTTAAAAATCCAAACATTTTATTCTTCCAGCTAACAGTTGGTGGTAAAATCTTGTCTCTTTTCATAAACCCCCTAATGTGGATAATGACTATATCATACTTTCTATTCAAAGATTCTCTGGGGCCAATCATTGAATCTTTCTATTTAACTCCTGTTTTCTACATGGCCATCTTTTCATTAATAATTGGTAACTTTTTTTATATCTACAATTATATGATTGGATGCGCAAAGAGAGAACAATGGGATATAATAAAATATGCCTTCCTGGTACCATTCTATTGGTTGGCAATCAGTCTAGCCGCCTGGAAAGCTTTATTTCAACTTGTAACCAAACCTCACTACTGGGAAAAAACAGTGCATGGATTACATCTAAAAAAATAGAATTTTATGTCTGAGCAAAAAACAAAGATTTCATTATCAAAAAGACAGATTGTTATTTTAGCTCTATTTTTTACTTTTTACCTCTCTATAGCCTATTACCTTGTCTTTGACTTACAGCTTGTTTTTAGAGATGCAGTTTCAAGGACGGAAAAAGCATTCTTGGTTTTCTTTGACAATTCAGCAAAAATTTCATCTATTGGGTTTATTTGGACACCTCTCCCAAGTATATTGCAACTACCACTCGTTATATTTAAACCACTGGCTAAATATGGATTTAGCGGAAATATTATATCAGCACTGTTCGGCGCTTTAAGTTGTTTGTATATTTACAAATTCCTCAATAAATCACACTTAAATTTCTTTTCAAAAATAATTTTTTTGCTATTGTTTGGGCTAAATCCAATGATTATTCTGTACTCAGCAAATGGTATGTCTGAAATAATTTTTGTCTTTTTTATAATACTGGCCAGTTGGCACTTAATAAAGTGGAACAAAACAAAGAGAATGACCGAACTCATTTTACTAGGAATAATCTTATCCTTAGCTTTTTTCACCAGGTACGAAACGATTCCACTTGCCATCACAATCGGCTTCCTTGTAATCTTTTTGAACTACGGAAAAATTAAGACAAGATTTAATGAAATTCAAGGAAGTATTGTCCTATACTTTCTGCCAATATTATTTTCTGTTTTTTTATGGATAGTCGCCAACTGGTTAATCATGGGAGACCCCTTCTACTTTCTGCGTGGAGAATATTCTAATATTGAACAATCAAATTTTATAGGAGGGGAGCTGAAAAAATTAAAAGGCAATCTTGTCGATGCAATTTATTATGCAACAAAAATGATTGCCCATCTTTACCCGGTTTTCTTCGCAACACTAATATATGCTATTTACAAACAGTTTTCAAAAATATCATTAATAACTATTTCCATAATATTCTTATCTTTAAGCATAATCCTATTTCATATATTAATGTTACTTAAAGGCGTTTCCTACGGCTGGTTAAGATTCTACATATACATAATTCCATTTTCGTTCATACTATTTAGTATCACAATAGAAAATGTAAGAAAAAAAATGCTGGTAGCAACACTCTTCATCACACTTTTTTTTATTTCAAACATATACTCACTCAAATCTATTTCAGATAAAAATTATGGCAAAGAAGAATGCCATGTCATAGAAGCCATCAAAGGACACTTTGACGAAAATTATTCATACATCAAAGATATGGAGGTTGTTGACTACATTAACAAAAACAATCTAACCAATAAAAAAATTATTGTCGATGACTTTACCGGCTTTGGAATTATTCTAAACTCATTGAACCCTAAAATATTTATTAACAATTCTGACAAGGAATTTAAGAATAGTTTAGAGAATCCAAGGCAATATGCTGATTACATTTTGGTAAGACGCCCCACAGGAATTGGAATTATTGATGCAATAAATAAAAAGTATCCGGATATGTTTACTAAAGGAGCCAGCTATCTTAGACTAAAAAAAGATTTTGGCATTTGGAGATTGTATGAAATTATCAAATAGAATCCCAAAACTGTTCAAAATTACAAAAGCGATTAACAAAAATTTATTTTCATTCTAAGGCAAATACAAGATTTAAGACATTATCATTGGTGCCTTAAATCCAAGTAAAATATTTTTCATATCCTGAAATCAGAAATAAACAAAAAATGAATAACACCCCAAAAACTATAAAAAAAGAAAAAAATATCGGCAAAAAATTTAACACCATGTTGCTTATTCTCTCCTGTGTTTTGTCTCTTGTTTTTTCTTTCTTCTATTATCAAAACAAGTTAAATATTTCTTACAACGACGCTCGTTCGCATTTAGATATCGGCAAAAGGGTGGTTGACGGATTGCAGCCAGGACTTGCCCAGTTGGGAAGCGTTTGGCTACCACTACCACACATCTTGATGACTATCACCATTTGGAATGATTTTATGTGGCACAGTGGTCTAGCCGGAACAATATTTAGCATGCTTTCTTACGTCGGTATTGTTTTTTTTATTCTAAAATTTTTAAATCAACTAGATGTTGATATCTGGGGCAAAATGGCAGCCTTTGGTATTTTCGCTTTTAATCCCAACATTCTTTACCTACAATCAACTCCAATGACCGAGTTATTACTGTTGCTTACCATGTTGGCCGGCGTTTACTATTTCCTCCTTTGGCTCAAAAACAACAGTAACATTCTCCTAATTAAGTCAGCTCTTTGGATTATGCTTTCCACTTTAATTAGATATGATGGTTGGTTTTTATTTATCTGGGCCACTCTAATCTTGACTGTTTACAGTTTTAGAAACAGGAATTGGAAAATAACTGAAGGAAGGATATTCCTATTTACCTCTGTTGCTGGATTCGGAATCCTGCTATGGTTCATTTGGAACTATATTATTTTTAATAATGCTTTATACTTTATGTTTGGACCATACTCTGCTCATAGTCAACAAGAAACATTTGCCCAAGAAGGCCTTTTAAGCACCAAAGGAAACTTATTGCTCTCAATCAAAACCTACCTTTATGCCGTCATTCTAAATTCTGGAAAATATGTATCTTTCCTGGGAATATTGGGGGCATTGCTTCTGGCTGTCAATGCCAGAAAAAAACCAATCTCTCTCTACGTTTTTTTATTACTCTTAACACCAGTCATTTTTAATATTCTAGCTCTTTACCTTGGTCACTCCATATTATTTATCCCGGGTTTTAATGGTATGAAAGACTGGTTCAACATTCGTTATGGAGTTATGGCCATACCCTCGTTAGCTATATTTGGCGGATTTTTATTGGGAAAAATAAATGAAAATTGGCTAAAATTAATTCTATTACTTTTACTTTTTTTCAACTTAACAGTTAATTTAACAAAGGAGCCGGTAACAGTTGCTGATGCCAAATTTGGCAAAAGCCAAAAAAACATCGATGCTGTTGCTAAATGGTTGCATGAAAACACCAAAAACAATGATGGTTTGATTTTAATCTCCGCCGCTTCGCACGACTCAATTATATTTTCCTCCAATTTGCCAATGAGAAAGTTTATCCATGAAGGTGTCAATTTAATTTGGCCAAAAGCCACAAATAATCCGGAGAAGTGGGCTCGTTGGATAGTTTTAATGCCTGAAAAAGCGAGAAAATCCGACTTTCTCTGGCAAGCCATTAACAAAAAAGACAAGCTACGTCACTATCATCCGGTTGCTACTTTCCCCTCAATCACTATTTTTCAATTAGACGACAGTTTTTTTAAAAAAATTAAGGATAAAACTAATCAAATATATCATGATAAGGAATAAAGTTATTATTTTTTCCATTCTCCTGAGCACAGGCTTGCTTTCTATTTACAAATTTCACTTCCAATCTGCCAATAAATCCGGAAATATTAACAAACAGTCAGCAAAAAATATAACTTGCCCCGCGCCAAGTCAACAGACATTTTGGAAAATACAATCAATTGATACTATGAAACAGTCCCGAGATTTGGCCCGAGCAAAAAAAAATGACAAGAGCTTTGAAAGAGAAATTGACCAACAGGTATCCGCTATCTCTTCAACAGGCGCTACGCACATTACTATTGATACTCCGTATGATCCAGAATTTATCCCTTTTTTAAAGAAGTGGATCGCCAGCGCCAGAAAATATAATCTAAAAATCTGGTTCAAAGGAAATTGGTCTGGCTGGGAAGGGTGGTTTAATTACCCCAAAAATCTCAGCCGTCGCCAACATCAGCAAAAAACAATTGCCTTCATTCTCCAATACCCGGAGTTTTTTGAAGACGGAGACATTTTTTCTCCTTGTCCCGAGTGTGAAAATGGAGGACCGGGAGATCCGCGTCAAAATAAAAATGCTGTAAGCCATCAACAATTTATTATTAAAGAATTTGAGGCCTGTAATAAATCTTTCAAAAAAATTAACAAAAAAGTTTTGGTTCTTTTTCCGATGAATAACGATGTCGCCAAAATGATAATGGATAAAAAAACGACTGCGGCACTGGGAGGATATGTCACCACTGATCACTATAGTAAGAGCCACCAGCAACTAATTGAAGACCTAAGACAATTGGCCATAAATTCTGGTGGAAAAATAGTGCTGGGAGAGTTCGGTTTACCCATTCCCGACATCCACGGCCAAATCTCTCCGAAAAAACAAGCTGAATGGATCAAGGCTTTACTGAAAGACCTGTCCATTCATAAGAAAATAATTGGGGTTAATTACTGGGTTAACAAGGGGGGAAGTACAGCCATTTGGCAAAACAATAATGAAGCAAAACCGGCAGTAAACATATTAAGAAAAGCCTTTAAACCCCAAGTTTTTTACGGACGAATAGTTGATGAATTTAATCAAAGCATTAAGAGTGCCGAGATCAAAAGTCAGAATTACTCAACCGGTACAAACCAGCAGGGTTGTTTTTTCTTGTTGGTATGGCCTCAAGAAAAATCATTGTTCACCATCAAAGCTGATAATTTCAACGATAAAAATATTACTTTAAACAATCAGTCAAAGTCATATCAAAAAATAGTCCTTTCCCAAAAGGACGTCAACAAATACTATCACATCAAACTGGAACTGTATAAAAAATTTGGTTTAAATTTACAAAAACACAAATAAAATCCCCGTAACAACAAAACAAAGAGATATGAAATAAACAGAGGCTTGACACATAATTAAAAGAGTTATACAATGGCCGGACGGCAAATGAATAAAATAAGATAACCAGATGCAAACTAACTAGATGCGGTTTTTGTAAACAGAGAAAGAAGTATGAAAGAGACTCTACACAATATCAACAAGAAGATAACTGAGAGAGCTGTTATTTATTTTATAACAATGTCCGTTTTCATTATTTTAATTGGTAAAGCTTTCTTTGTAAAACCTGATTATTTCACTTTATATATTTACGGAGTTTTAGTAACACTCGTTCTTTTAATTAACTTTTACTACGCCATATTTAAATACGAGGACCCGGCCATAACAGCTAAAAAAATTATTCGCCAAAAACCAACTTCTCAGAAAAAACCACTGGTTAGTTGTATGGTAGCGGTTTATAATGAGGAGAAGATTATTGAAGACTGTATTCTTTCCTTGGCAAATCAGACATATCAAAACAAAGAAATTATTTTTGTTAATGATGGTAGCACGGATAAGACCGCCGAAATCCTTGATTATTATGCAAATAAAGGTCTCATTAAAGTCATTCACCAAAAAAACGCCGGCAAAAAAAGAGCTTTGGGACGAGCAATGAGAGAAGCCAAAGGAGAAATTTTCGCTTTCTCCGACAGTGATTCGGTTTGGGCACCGGACGCCATTGAAAAAATCGTTCCTATCTTCATGGCATTTCCTGATATTGGAGGAGTAAGTGGTCATTTTCGCCTAAAAAATTCAGCAACCAACATTCTCACTCGCGCTCAGGATGCCTGGGCGGAAGGGCAGTTTTCTATTAGAAAAGCATTTGAGAGTTATTTTGGAGCAGTCACTTGCGTTTCCGGACCTTTGGCTGTTTTCCGTAAATCAGCCATTTACAACTACATACCCGCCTGGGAACAAGATACTTTTTTAGGTCAAGAATTTAAATTTGCCACCGATCGAACATTGACCGGCTTTTTGCTTGGCAACAAATACATCGGCGAAAAATTAAAACAAAAATATCACAATGATGATTGTGTAAAAAAAATAGACTATCCCATCAAAGATTGGAAGGTTGTTTATTCAAAATCAGCCAAAGCTTGGACGGTCCTACCGGATAACTTTAAATCTTTGCTAAAACAACACATTCGCTGGAAAAAATCTTTTATACGCAATACTTTCTTCACCGGTTCTTTTTATTGGCATAAGCCATTTTTGGCCGCTCTTGCTTATTATCTTCACGTAGTATTTGTTTTAGTGGGACCTTTTATTGCTTTCAGGCATATAATCTATCTACCAATAAGAGGGGACATATGGGGGGCAATTTTGTATATTTTGGGAATTATTTTTATAGGATTTATGTTTGGCTTGGCGTATAAAATTGAAAACAAGGAAGACCACATTTGGATTTACAGACCAATTATGAGTATCCTAAGTACTTTAATCCTTTCTTGGTTAATTTTCTACTCTGCTTTAACGATTAAAAAGATGGTATGGCACAGAAACTGACAAAAAAATTCAGACAAACATTTTTGGAATACCTTATTCTAACTACTATAGTGATAATTTTTATTGTTTTGTTTGACAAATATATATTATCAACCCTGCAACAAAATCAAAATGAAAAACACCAGCACATTAAGACAATTGGTAATGAAATCACAACAATAAAACATTCTCCTCTTAACTTTAGCCAAAGAGCCCACCACAATAAAAATGAGAAAAACCTTCAAAAAAAATACTATGCTAAACTGCAGAAAAACGGTGAAAAGTGGAGCTTAGTCGGTGCCCCTAAGACATTTCATCTCAGCTTTTCCTCTGACAACAAATTACAAATAAAAGGATACGCTCCATTTATTGTTAAGATTAAAGATTTTACTCAAGAATATTATTCTATTGATAAAACAGTTACATTGGATATCCCGAAAGATGCAAGTTCATTTATGGTTTACGAGCAAGAAGATGCATTACCAATCTTTGGTTATCATTATGTTGTCAGTGATAAAGACCAAATCAACAAACCCTCTTTAGAAATCCATCTGTCTGAATTTGACAAACAAATTAATTATCTAACCAACAAACTCGGCTGTCGATGGTTTACTTTCGCTGATATCATGGAAAATTATGTCATAAAAAATAAAAAAATACCACAAAGAGCATGTGTTCTGAATTTTGATGATGGCAGAAAAGATAGTTATTTCTATATATTTCCAATACTAAAAAAATATAAAGCTGTAGGCACATTCTATATAATTACTCACTTGCTAGGTAAGCCAGCCTATATGACTTGGGAACAAGTTGATCAACTTTATTTAGATGGCAATGAGATAGGATCACACACACTTTTTGGTGGAAGTTTAGTACACCATCAACACTGGTTTGAGGAAAAATTAGGAAAAAAATTTACACACAACGAATTGGAAAAACAAATTATCGGTCCCAAAGAAGAATTAGAAAGTAGAGGATATTCTGTTAAAACATTCGCCTACCCACTAGGAGAGTGGAATCAAGAAATAGAAAACATAGTAAAGAAAAACTACATAGCTGCCAGAGATATTGAACGCCCTAGCAAAACTCTCTGCCCAAAAACTCCAACACTTTCTTTTGATGATTCTTTTATTTGGCATATGCACTACCATCACATTGAAAATGAAAATTTTACAACAATTAAACAAGGAATGGCCTATAATCATTGGTGGCAATTTGAGGATGGCTACAAAATTATATCGAGTAATCAAAACAGTGTTAGACAACTGAATAGTTTATACGATTTAACCAGTACAACTTATCATATTGTTGATTTACGCGCCAAAAATGACCAGATTATAAACAAATTTATAATACCTAGAAAAGGTTCTTACCAAATTGAAATATTTGGTTCAACTGGAGAGCTGGGAAAATCCAAATACTATTTCCTCAAGAATATCAAAATATTCATAGACAACAAACAAATGCGTATTTTCGCCGGAAATAGTAAACAATGCAAAAAAAATCACAACACTTATTATTGCAGTTATTTTATAAAGAATGTAGAATTGGAACCGGGAGTTCATACTATCAGCGTAAAAAATATTGGCAAAAAGTTTCTTCGCTTGGACAAATTTAGGATATTTAGGAAATTTAAAACAAAAAAAAGTTATGAAATTGAAATTATTAGCTAGTTTAGTAATTATTTTCATCGCTCTAATGTTGACCAAAGATAATCTGAAATCTTGTTTCAGAAGTAAATTTTCCAAACAAATAGGACAGGGAACAACAAAAATAACACTCCTCGAGAAACCCAAAAACAACGATCGGCAACAAAACAATACTCACCAAAAAACAAAAGGAGCAGGAAGTTTTGTTGAGACTTTTTCAAAAGATTTTATTTTGGAGGAAACCGGCTCTATACTCGAAAGTCAAAATGACAATTGGTGGGTTAATTCGGGAGCTTTTCTGTATTCCGAGCATGGTATCGGTCGGACAATATTCGGCGCGTTGGATAAAAATAATAAATGGCGTCTTGATTATAAAAATTATAATGCTGATGAGACAGACAATGGATACCACCCTCAAAATATTTTTCGACTAATCACCAAAAGCAAATGGAAAAATTTCACTCAGTCAGCTTATTTTAGAATGAAAAAATATCATCTCAGTTCCAGCAAACATCGCTTTGAATCAAATGGAATTCTGTTGTTCAATCGATATCTGGACGGTAATAACCTTTACTATACCGGACTGAGAGTAGATGGAGCAGCTGTTATCAAAAAAAAGTACAAAGGGAAATATTATTTAATGGGCTATAAAAAAATATTAAAGGGAAAATACGACAGACAAAAAAATCCCAATCTAATCCCGACAAATCAATGGATTGGTATTAAAAGCAAGGTAGCAACAATTTCCAATAATAAGACTGAAATAAAATTAGCTATTGACATCAAAGGAAACGGAAATTGGCAAGAAATTTTAAGAGTTATTGATGACGGTAAAAAATTTGGCGGTCCAACTATTTCTCAGAATGGCCATGCCGGCATCAGGACTGATTTTATGGATGTTCAGTTTGACAATTATAAAATAGAAGAAAGGAGGTGAAACAAGTATAATAAACAAGAGTTCTTTTGGGGTTTTTAAAAAAAATTTAAAGGAGGGAGAGCAGTGAAAGTTAACGTAGAAAGAAACGGTAGTCAACTGGTTAAAAAGATTTCAGACTGTGAGTTGGGAGATGTGGTTAATTATTCGGCAGAGAATTGCATTATTATCGAGAAACGTAAAAATATTACGCAATTGGTCTCTGCGGATTTCTCCAGAAAATTCGTAGTAGCTAACCACATCGCCTTGCCGGTCGCCCAAAAAGCCCAGATGACTATTCAATTCTAATTAATCTAAATTTCAATCTAAGTTTCAATTTTAACTCAAACATGCTGATAAAATTTATCAGCATGTTTTTTGTGTAAACTTATAATAGGATGAGCGATGAATAAAAAACTAAAGTTTCAATCCGGCATCTAATATGTCAGTCCGAATATTAATAAATTGGTAAAACTTAAGAAATCAGGAAAGTAAGATATGAAATGGTATGGTAGGGAAGCAGGGTAAAGATATAAAAAATCACAATAAAATCAACTGCAAAAAGAATTATCGGTTTATTACTAATAAATTTATTTGATCAATCATTTATACAAATACAGACAACGGATTTAGACATCTATTCTTACCGGTGATTGAAACTTGATAATTCAGACAAAAGAGAGGAAAAGAGGGGAATGGTTAAGATTCAAACTTAAAAATCAAAATCGCAAAATATTACAAGATAAAAATATGGAAATAAAAATAAAAATAAAAATAAAAAATTAAAACAAAACTAAAATTGAAATAGATACAACGTCGCACAATATATCTTTTGCGACATTATATATTGCCACTTGATAATTAGCAACAAATGCTAAAGCCTGAAACAACAAAACATAATGAACGAACTTGAAGAACAAAGCAAGATAAGCAATTCTCTCTGTTTATAGCCATAAATTAAACAATTAATTTGATTTCAAATTCAAAAAATTTACAAACTCTTGCTATTCATAATATTATATTTATTTTCATTCAGAATATCATCCATAAATTCATTCTTATTTAGCTTTTCAGGTATTTTCCGGCCAAAAGGTACCCTTCCTAACGAAAGCAAATTTTTTTATTCAATTTACAAGATAAGCCCCGGTACCTACCTACCTTTAACTTTTTTCAATTCGCTTCTAAAAAGCGAGAATTCATCAAACCTCCACCAAACAAGAGAAATTTAGCCAAATTTTGTCAAAAATTTCTAACACAAACAAAATTTTTAGCCGGTCCCACTTATTAACAATTTCAAACAATCTAATTTGTCATTCCAAATTTTCTGAAAAATTTTTTCAATTCAAGTGTCCTATTAATGAACATTTTGCCAAGTGACTTAAAAACAGAAGCATTCACAAAGACGATAAATAAAATAAAAAATCCGAGAAAACTTCTTAAAAAAATAAAAACAAAAAAATTAGCAGTCAACTACCTCAACTGCTAATTTAAAAACGAATAGGGCGACAATTTCAAAAACAACCTAAAAAGCAAGACGAAGACAAATAAAACAAATTATTCGTAAACTATCATTTGATCTATTACCACCCCGCTTTTGTATATAGCGCTAATCAACTTTTTACTGGTGTCCAAAAATATATTGGGACCAAACAAAGGATCATGCACAACATATTTACCTTTCTTGTCCTTGTGATGAATAACGACATAATGCCCTGCCCCGCTACGCGACCTGATGAAAACAATGACCGGGTGTTTCTTTTTAAGCTGAGAGTTAATCTTACTCCAACTGATATTTCCGTGACTACGACCATATTTCAAAGACAAATCACCCCATTTTGATGGCCAAACTATCAAGTCTTGATAAAAAAGCGGCTTTTTGGCTAATTTACCAGGATTTATCTTTTCTCCCTCCTTAGTAAAGACCATTGCCAAGGAAGTTACCGCGCAACCATAGTCTTTCATTAAAGTTCCGGAGAAACCAATCGTCTTCTTTCCCCAGCGAGGATCATCCTGCGCGTAATACCAGGAAGTGCTGGCCAGACCGCTTTTAGGTTTCTTAGCCTTTCTTTTAATTTCCGCCACCGTAGCCTTGACCGCGCTGGAAAACGAAGACATATTCATAATCAATTTTTTTTGAGCTTCAATTCTGGCCAACATAGCTTTATATTTGGCCTCATCCCCCGCCGTACGAGCCAAGAAATCATTCTTAATCCTCCGTTGTTCTTCCAAAACCTCTTTTTCCCTTTTGAGCTTTTTCTTTCCTTTTTCAATTTCCTCAATTTTCTCTTTTATCTTGGCCCGCTTTTCCAAAATCTCCCTTTTGTCGTCTTTCAAGCGTTTTAATTTTTCGTTAATTTTTTCAGATAGTTTATTTAGATAATTCGCCCTATCCATCCAAACCGTCAAATTGCTTTCGCTGTTTAAAAGATTAATTTCAAACTCCCGCCGATTCTTTTCGTATAAAACTATATTGGATTTCAGTTGTTCTTTTAATTCTTGCATCTCCTTATTTTTCATTTCCAGTTCAGTCTCCAACCTCTTCAACTCATTCTGATTACGCTCAATCTCTGCCTCAATATTTCTTAAATTATTCTCTGCCCTACTGACACGCAAATTGTATAATTTGACTTGATTGGCCAAAATATTTTTTTGCTGAGTGGTTGTTTCAACCTTGGCGCTTAAAACACGTTTACACTTCTCTAGCTTTTCCAGGTCTTGGGTGTTTTCTTTGATAATACGTTTACATTTTTCTATTCTTTCTGAAGTGGGAATAATAGCTTGAACATAAGCAAAAGCAAGCGCCCAAAGAATAAAAGCGCTCAGCCACCTAATAACAAAAATACTCATTTTTCCTATTCCTCTCGTAGTCATAAAAAAATTTATCTCACCCCCAATTCTACCATTTATTAACAATTTTGTCTAAAGACAATTATATGTTATGATGGAAACCGCTTTGACGTTTTTTATAAAAAATAAAACAAAAAATAACTATGAAGGATCTGCAAGAAATTTTTGATGAACTCCAAACTCTAAAAAAAGAAAACAAAGAAATAAGAAAGGATTACAAAAATATCCTTCTTCAAGATGGAGAGTACGAAAAAATTACCGATAAAATCGCTGAGTTAAGAGAAAAGAAAAAGGAAAGAGAAATTAGCGCTCAAAACGAATTGGGTTCCGCCTGGAACAAATTGGAAGAAAACAAACAGAAAATCAAAGATTTGGAACAAATCCTGACCGACGTCGCTATGACCAATCTAATGGATGGCAAGACCGTTGAAGTTAGAGACGAATGGGACACTCTCTACGAACCGGTCTATAGAATCACTTTTAAAAAAGTGAAATAAAAAACTCCATTGCATTCAACATTTTTGTATATCTGAAGTAATGCCCGGAAAATTTTGCGAAATAAAAATTTAGCAAAATATCAGAAGAGAAAAACTTCACCCGATAAGCTCAGACTGCAAGTTAGCCGATCGAAGACATCGAGCATCCATTGTGGCCAGGAATTAACACATTATAACAATTGGAAGCCGACATTATAATTCAGATATTGCTTTTTCAATTCTTTTCAAACTTTCTTCTTTACCCAAGACCCAGGCCACCTCAAAGGGTGAAGGTGATTTTTTCTGTCCCGTTAAAACCCAGCGCAGAGGAAACAAATAATCACCTCTTTTTTCTCCAGCCAGCCCTAGCAATTGTTCTTGAATATATTCTTCTGTCCATCTTTCTCCTGGTATATCCTCCAAAACTTTCTTCACCTCAATTAACGCTTTTTTCGTATCCTCAGCAGTATTGTTTTTCCAATGAATATCTTTTAGAGAAAAATTTAGTTCTTCCGCCGTTTTAAAAAAGAACTGATTCTCAACACCAATCTCGGTAAACTTATTCAGTCTCTCCTGCTCCACCCGTAAAACTTTTTTAACATAATCTTTTATTTCCTCAACGCTTAAATCAGTCCTTTTCAGAAATCTTTGATAAAAACCGTGCTTCCCTAAAAATCCAATACCTCTATTATATAAATCATCAATGGACATTCTTTTAATATGCTGATTACTAATCCAATTCAAACGATCCAAATCAAACACTCCCCCGGCCTTATTCATTTTCTTGAGATCAAACTGCTCAACCAATTCTTCCATAGTAAAAATTTCCTGCTCTGTCTTGGGGTTCCAACCCAACAAAACAATAAAATTTATCAAGGCCTCCGCCGGATAACCTTGGTTTCTAAAATCTTCCACACTCACGCTTCCCTCCCTTTTGGAAAGTTTCTTTTTATCCTTATTCAAAATGTTAGCCATATGAACAAAATAGGGCATTTCTTTTTCCCAACCCAAAGCCCTATACAACAGAACGTGCTTGGGCGTACTAGGTAGCCACTCCGCTCCTCTGATAACGTGAGAGATTTTCATTAAATAATCATCCACTACTGAAGCCAGATGGTAGGTGGGAAAACCATCCGACTTTAGGATAATTGGATCATCCAAGGTTTCGTTTTTAATTTTAACCTCACCAAAAACCGCATCCTGAAAAACTGTCTCTCCTTTCGGAATTTTAAAACGCACAACATAGGACTCACCAGCTTCAACTTTCTTTTGCGCTTCTTCCGCTGACAAATTCAAACAGTGCCTGTCATATTTCGGAGCCTGTTTATTTTTTTGCTGCTCCTGACGCAATTTTGCCAATCTTTCCGGAGAGCAGAAACAGCGATAAGCCTTGCCCTCTTCCAACAATTTCTCCGCATATTTCCTATAAATATCCAGTCTTTTAGATTGAACATAAGGGCCGTATTCACCTTCTTCAACCAATTTTCCGGTCTCACCAATTTTCACCCCCTCGTCTATCTCCAGCCCGGCCCATTTTAAAGATTTTACAATCCGCTCCATTGAGCCCTCAACTAACCTTTTCTGATCCGTGTCTTCAATTCGCAAGATAAAATCGCCACCATTTTGCTTAGCCAATAGATAATCAAATAAAGCGGTCTTTAAGCCGCCAATATGCAACTCTCCCGTCGGCGACGGTGCAAATCTGGTTCTAATCCTTTTGTGATTTTTATTCATAAAATCATTCTCTAATTATATCTTTAAAAATTTTTCAGAGTTTTAAAACATTAACACCCAGCTTCTTCAAACCCAAATACAATTTTGTCAAAGGCAATCCGATTATCGAGAAAAAATCCCCCTCCACCGCCTCAGTCAAAATCGCCCCTTTATTCAACAAACCAAAACCGCCGGCAAAAGTCAAAATATTCTTTTCACTGCTAACATAATCCGCTATTTCTTTTACAGTTAACTTTCGGAATTTAACCCAGCCAATCCCGTAATCACTAATCGCTTTTCCAGTCTTTGCATTAATAAGCGCCAATCCAGAAACAAGACCAACTCGCTTCCCGGAAAATTTTGTCAAAACATTTATCGCTTCGTTCTCATCTTTGGGCTTACCGATTACTTCATTCGCCAAGAAAACCATTGTGTCGCCGGCGACAACAATTCCTTCACTATAATGACTAGCCACCTCCTTAGCTTTTCCCATCGCTAAAAATTGAGCCAACTCTACCGGCTTTTTATCCAGAGTCATATCTTCCTGATAATCACTTTCCCTGACAATAAAATCAGTTAAACCAATCTGTTTTAACAATTGTTGACGACGCTCTGATTTTGAAGCCAAAATTATTTTTTTCATTTCTCTCCCGTCTTTTTAATATTTTCCACAATCTCCGGGAAATCATCCGTGATAAAATGCCCCTTGTCCTGGAAAACAAAAAACTTTGCTCCCGGCAAAAGTTTTTTATACTTCTCCATATCGGTAAAAGGAACAATCGGATCATCAAGTGAGTGATAAAAAAACAACCTCCCCGCCAATTTTCTTCCCACATTGTTCTTTAATTTTTCTGAATCTAAAACAAATCCATCCAAATAATCATGGTTGCCATTTTTATCTCCAAACGGGGGCGCAATTAAGTGCACCTGCCCTATTCCCACCGGAAACTCATTCTCGTTAAGATATTTTAACCAAAAAATTCCCCCTAAAGAGTGACCAATTAAAACAACATCATCCGTCAGATAAGGAAAATATTTCTCTATCCAAATCTTCCACTCCAAGTATTTGGCATTCCTCGGACAAGGCATCCGAGATAAAATCACTTGATAGCCATCTCCCAAATCTTCTTGTAAAAGATCCTTCCAACGTTTTTCTCTTTTTTGACTAGCGGAAAAATCCAATTCATAGCCCCTCAGATAATCCAAATATTCATCGTAGGTTTTAAAAGTCTCTCCTCCGTGAACGACCAAAACTTGCTTTTTCATAACAATCTTACTTACTACAAAATCCAAATAGCATAACTCGAACGTATCCTTCGGAAATTTACGTGGACAATACAGGATTTGAACCTGTGACCTCTCGCACGTCAAGCGAGCGCTCTAACCAACTGAGCTAATTGTCCATACAACATTAATCTTACCTATAGCTTCTCGCCCGTCAAGAGAGCGCTCCTCGCCCAAACATACCGTTCGGTACGGACGGGTAACCTACCGAACTAAACTAACTTCCCAAAATAAATCAAACAATTTTCCGCCTATCATTTATCAATTAAAAATCCCAACAGCCCACCAAAAATCAACGTGGAAACAAGCATTGGAATTATACTACTGACATCACCCCTTCAAACTGGAAAAGTGATTGGTAACAACGTCAAAACAACCAGCACAACTCCTTTGTAGATGCCTCTAATTTTCATGTCTGTCGTGGCCACCAAAAACCCAACGACTAACCAATGGAAAAAAGCAGAGAAATCAGCTTCCCACTCCAGTTTCATTAAAATCATCGATACAACATCCAGTGGATCAACCACCGCTCCCAAAAAAAGAGCTTTTTGATTTTTTCCATAAAGTAGCAATAAATAATTTTCAAACAACTACTTAAGTCAACTATTCTCTGACTCGTTTATTCTATATTTTTTTCCATTTTTTTGCAACCAGATCCCCACAATTTATCCCATTTTATTTGCCAAGCTTGTTTAACAATCAACTTCTAAATGAAGCAACATATCTTCATGCAAATCCCGCAAATAATCAGTGAGCAAAATCCAACACAATCAACAAGAGTAACACTCAATCAATTTAATCGGTCAATCTGCATTTCCGAATCACCAAACAACCAACATTTACCACCAAGTACCGTGATTAAATATAACTGAAAAACCTAAAAACAAAAGATATCACATATTCTCCAGTCACTTCCTCTTCCGCTATTATAATTACCACCTTCCATTATGATATTATCAATAATATCATAATGGTTACGCTTACAGACAAACTCTTTTCCTCTTCCTCATTCGATCATAACTGTCATCACCACTTCCACTATCTATTTTTCAGTATCATAAAACAATACTTCACAAGCATATTTATCGCAAAATCTCAAAAAATCATCCTTTTTTATTTTCAAAGAAGCCGTATTCCGAAAAGGATGGAAATGAATATAGTCGGAAACCAAAATATCCTTGTCTATTATCAAAGGAATATTTTTAGCTCCGGGATAAATCAGTGCCAACGGTGTCACTGAGCCGGGACTAAGACCCAAATATTTCGCCAATCTTTCCTCAGAAGCAAAGCCCATTTTCCGATGTTCACCTAAAAACTCAGCCAAATGGGGTATATCCAAACGCTTATCGGCTCTCAGCACCAATAAATAATGCCTGCGACCTCTTTTATCACGCAAAAACATATTTTTACAATCAATTCCCATTTCATTTTTCTGGTAAAAATCTCCCGAGGCCTCACAAGTAGCAAAAGCGGGATGTTCAAATTTTTGATATTTTATATTCAAATCATCTAAAATTTTATACAATTTTTTTTCATATTCCTCATTCATTTTTTTGAATTTATCACTTAAAATTTTTAAATTAAATTTCAGAAGAAAAACCTTTGAAAAGTCTAGTTTGTCGAAACATATTTTAAAAGAACAATGCCAGCAAAGCGACCGGTTTGATTGTTTTCGGCGCGACGATAAGAAAAGTAATTTTGGTCACAGTGATTGCAAGTTTTGCTGACAAATATATTTTCCTTTTTAACGCCGACTTTTAACAATTGGTCTTGGTTTAATAAAGGTAAATCAAGATTAGTTTCGTTATAAATATATTTTTTACTCCACCGTTTTTCAAATCGCTGGATAGTATTTTGATCTATTCTATAACAATCCTTTTGAATAGATGGTCCTAAAAACACCTGAATATCTTGAGTATTGGAATTGTATTCCTTTTGTAACTTTAAAATCATTTTTCCGGCAATATTTAAAAAACTACCCTCTCGTCCGGCGTGAGCAACGGCAATTACTTTTTGCCTTGGATCATAAAACAAAATCGGAATACAATCAGCTACCAGAACCATCAAAGCCAGTCCCGGTTGAACGGTAATTAAGCCATCGGTTCCCAAAGACTCTCCGCTTTGAGCAACGCTTGCAATTTTATCAGAATGCACCTGATTCATCCAAACGAAATTTTCCTGATCAACTCCCAGTTCTTTCGCCAACAACCTTCTATTTTCCAAAACATCTTCTCTTTTATCTCCAACATGTAATGCCAGGTTCAAAGTATCGTAAGGTGATTCACTCACCCCGCCCCACCGATTTGTAAATCCCGCCACCACTGTCTTCGTTTCCAAAACTTTTTGAAACATAAATCAATCTTTTAAAGTCTTTTAATTTAATATCTATTTTTAATTATCCATCTTTTAGCTATCTGTCTCTCAGTTGCCAGACATCTTTTAATTATTCGTCTATTGGTTGTCTGTCTCTTAGTTGTCTATTTGTTAATCGTCTGTCTCCTAGTTGTTTGTCTCCTAGTTATTTGTCTTTTAATTGTTTATCTTTTAGTTACCTATCTCCTGACTATCCATCTTTTAACAACTTTTACTCAACACTCTTTAACCTCTTACTATCATATAAGGTTGTGTAGTTGTATGATAGTATTTCGATAGTATTTTGGTTGGATTTATTATTTTTTAGCCTATTTTACCAAATGCTTGTCATAGCCTTATTTTATTAATTCCTCCCTTACTTACTCAACAGCTTGCGAAACATCTTGCGGAACATCTTGCGGAATTTGAAAGCCCTTCTGCGGATAAATTTTTATTCTTTGTAAATCACCGACCATAATGTTAACCACTCTGTCAAAAACATTGAAACCGTTTTCTTCCGGATAATCGGCAAAGGATATTTGCGAAGAAGTAACCGTTATTTCCACTCCCCGCTCCGACCAAAAACAACTTCGCTCCTCGCTCCGCCACTCGAGTATCATGACTGCCCAATACCAAAATCAAATCCGCTTTTTTTAATTTGTGATTTAGATGATAATAATCCCAAATTCTCCGCGCCAGTTTTTTTATTTTCTTTTTATCTTTAATGGTATTATTCATATCGTTTTTTTATTTTTTTAATTTTATTTTCCAAGGCCGTTTTTATATCAACGGCCGACACCTCAGCCAACAACAAAGTGGTGATTATAACATCCGCCAATTCATTCGGTAAATTGTTTTTCACTTTCATTTTTGACAATTTTTCTTTTCGCTGGTCATTATCCAAAGCTAAAATTTCCGCGCACAACTCGCCAACCTCCTCATTAAGTTTGACCGTTCGCGGTAAAACAATCTCCCGTGAGGATGATCCTTGACCGTGTTTTTTCACCAATCGCTCACTTTCCGATTTAATAAATTGCAACAATTCTTGAAAGCTCATATAGTTTTAAAATTTATAAAGTTATCCATTTTTACCCCAAAATTCACTCTTTGCTTTTCTATAATTTTGATACGGCTTACCTTGATGCTCTTTTTTTAACAAATTGAAATCTTGTCTGGCACATTCGTCTTTCTTTAAAATCTCCATAGATACCCCCGCCCTTACAGGCGGGGTTCTTTTTATATTACAAGCTGCGCTTGTCCCGCATCTTCCTCGCCTTGTTTACGGACATATTCTTGAATTATTTTTTCATTGATACCGACAGTGGATACAAAATATCCTTTTGACCATATTCCTTTGTTGTCCCAATACACTTTTTTGAGAAACTTGAATTTGTTTTTTAAGCTTCTGCCAGTGTTGGATTTTATTGTTTCCACAACTTTACTTATGGCATATTTGGGGGGAATTATCATATGTAGATGAATATGGTCTTTGTCGATTCCCATTTCAATATAAATCCGGTCCGGATAATATTTATTCACTTCTTGGAGTTTTATACGGAGACAGGAATCAACTCCTTTGACCAGTATTTTCCTTCTGTATCTGGTTGGCCACACTATGTGATATTGGGTTCCGTATACACTATGGTTTGCTTTGTATAGTTTCATATCCTCCATTATACAGGAAGATGCGGGATTTGGCTCTCATCCCCGCCCTTACAGGCGGGGAGTTCTCGCTGAATTAAATATATGAAACTCATCAAAACGAGAATCTTTAATAACCAGCATGATATCAACAGATTCTAAATCAGGTGGAATATTTTTTTCTTTGAATATCGCCAACCCCTCATTCTTACCAACAACCCAGACGTCCTCATGTTCGGCAACAAATACTTCTTTAAACTTTTCTATCGCTGATTGGAAATCACTTCCTCGCACTCGCACGGTTATATCCAAATCTTTTTTGGTTAACATTCCGGAAACCGCCGAACTACCCACATGTTCAACTTCCGCCTCCGGTACCAATTCTAAGATTTTGTTTTTTATTTTTGCATATTCCGCCTCAATCACTTCTTTGCATAAGATGAGATACATCTTGGACACCCCTAAAAAAGATATTATGCTAAAAAAGGTTAACCAATAATGTATCTCAAAAAAATGAAAACCAAACAAGTGGGATATTATCTGATTCCCAATATTAAAATATCCAAAACAAAATACATTCGTTGGAAAAAGATAGCTAAAACATTAAATCTATCCCAGAAAGCCAGACAAAGATTGGATTGGATAATATACTATTACACCAAAGCCAATCAGAACGCCTCTCTAACTTGCAAGCACTTTGGTATTAGCAGATCCAAATGGTATTTCTGGATAAATAAGTTTGCTGAAACCAACTTGAGAACTCTAGAAAATAATCCCACAGTTCCTTTTAAAAAAAGAGAAAAAGAATACACTGATTTACAATATGAAAGAGTGGTAAAATTAAGAAGACAATTTATCAAATACGGAAAGGTAAAACTGCTTAAAAAATATCAATCATTATACCCGGAGGATAAAAACATCAGCCAATGGAAGATTCAATGTATTATTCAAGTATCAGGAATCTATTATCACCCTAAAAAAGCCTTTAAAACGGCTAATAAACGAAGAAAAGCCATTCAGAAGAAAAAGATAACCGAATTGAAAAAGAAACCTAAGAGTGGTTATCTAATAGCTTTGGATACAATTGTTAGAATAATCAACGGTCAAAGAAGATATATCATCACCGCCATAGACACTTATTCCAAAATAGCTTATGCCAGAATGTATAGTTCTCACAGTTCAATACAAGCTGAAGATTTTTTAATGAGATTAAATTATCTCCTAAATGGCAAGATGGAAAACATTCTAACCGATAATGGCTCAGAGTTTCAAAAACATTTTGAAAAAGCTTGTCAAAGATTAAACTTAAAGAGATACTACAGCCGAGTGAGACAACCTAAGGATAATCCCGTTTGTGAAAGATTTAACAGAACTTTAAATGAAGAATTCATCCAATTGGGCAATTTAACAACAGATGTAAAAACTTTTAACAGTAATTTAACTGATTGGTTGATTGAATACAACTTTCACAGACCTCATCAAGCTTTGGATTATATGACTCCTATAGAATTTACTCAAAAATATGCCAAAGTGTCCAAGAGGTGGTCATCTAATACATTCTTTGATTGATTCCTGCGGAACAAAATTACATATTCTTTCTCGCATAGTTTTAAGAACTTATAAAATCTCCAACAAATTATTTTCACCTATTATGATATTATCAATAATATCATAATACTCAAATATTTTTCAAATTTGCAATTATCAAATTTTAATCATCTCCAACAACAATTTCTTCTTTTCCTCCAAATCTCCTTTGATATATTCTACCTGATGAAACAAAATATCCCAACCCAACAAACCGATGGCTCTATTTGCCAAAACCAATTTAACCTCCTCTCGGTTTTCGTTAGGTAAATATTTGTTCAACCAGTCAGAAATTTTATTATAAAATTCCTGAGTATTTTTTGTTTTTAAGAAAGCAAAATCAATCGCTCGCAAAAAATCATAATAGCCCCGCCCGACTCGTGGAACAATATTTAAATCCAACAAATATAATTCTTCACCGGAAACAATAATATGATCGCCAATAATATTACCGTGCGCCCAACCGAAAAACTCTTCTTCTTTTTCATTAATCACGGTTTGCATTTTATCGGCAATATTTTTAATGTCATCATACCGCAACAAACCAGCTTCCACAATCGGTCCGCCCCAAGTCAAAATAGAACCCATCGTCCACCTTTCACCGTCTTTTCGCAAATCACCCACCCTTTCCGCTTGCAATAATCTATCAATAACCTTTTGATAATCATCGGCTATTCTTTTGCTTTGTTCAATGACCCAATCCGGATTTCCATCAATAAACTCATTCAGACTATCTCCGGCAATTTCTTCCATTAAAATCATTTCTTTGTCCGCTTTAATGATTGTCGGAACCTTAAAACTCAATTCCCTTTCCATTTCTTTGGCGATTTCAAAAAGTTTTGTTTGTTGCGGTTCAATTCTTTCCGTTTTTAAAATATATTTTTTACCGGTCTTGTCTTCAACCCGAGCAACACCGGATTTATTCCGGAAAAACCCCTTTTCCACAACTCGCAAATCATTTTCTCGCGCAATTTGCTCAACTGTTTTTTTCTTGGTTTTTGATGACATAATTTTAAGACTTAATAATTAACTATCTAATAATTAACCATTGTAGGTCATAAACAATTAGCGTAAACATATTTTACCCCGCAACACTCTCCAACCCTATATCACCACCCCATAACACCACACGACCACACAATCCAATACTATCATATAAGGTTGTGTAGTTGTATGATAGTATTTTGTTTTTTAATTATATTTTTCCAGTGATTTCTTGCTCCAATTTGTTTGAAAATTTCCCGTAAAAAATTTAATCGTTCTTCACCTCTCTTTTGTCCTTGCTGGACATACAATTCATCCGAATTTATCCGATAAAAATTTTAACTTTATTTCAAACTCTATTTGTAAATTATATTTTGCTTTATCTTAGATTTTACCGTTAATTTTTTCTCCCAAATTTTATCTGACGTGTTTCCCAACATCAATCTTCTTACAAATTCTTGCACTATTTCTTCTCGTTAAAACAAAACCAATAGCCATACCTATCACTCCGAGAGCGTCCAGTTTGTCCACGTCAAACAAAGTTTACGCTTTTTTTGCTTTTTGGCTTGTTGCCCGTTCTATATCTGTGCGCGACAATAAGCATTTATACATCTTATCTTTCTACCACTTCTACTAAATTTCCACTGCAATCTTTTAAAAAAATATATTTTAATATTTTTCCTTCGGTAATGTCTTTATAGATCTCTATTTTTTTCTTTTTTAATTTATTTTTAAATTTCTCTAAATCAGAAACAGAAAAAGCAAAATGATTTATGCCAATAGTTTTTATATCTTTTTCCAAATCTTTCTTGTATTTAGGTAAATCATTAAATTTTCTAAACCAAAAGATTTCCAAGATAATATTACCCTTCAATAAATAAATTTCCATTTCATCATCTTTGTACTGCTTAAAGATTTGCAAACCAAAAATATCTTGATAAAATTTCAAGTCCTTTTTTATATTTTTACTTGTAATTGAGATATGATGAATTTCCATATCCTATACGTTTTTTATTTAACGGTTTTCAAAAACTCCTCTATTGTTCTGTATCTCTCTTGAAAAATCAAATATAAAGTTTCCGGCTTTTCTGGCTCGCCGATCAAAATCAATGGTTTACCCAATCCGTAAGCAATTCCCGCCTCAATATGAACAGCATTTCCAGCCGGCAACAGAACAATAACTTTCTCGGCATTTTTTAACGCTCGTAAATCTCTTTTAAATATTTTCCAATAATATTTGTCCTCATAAAAATTTTCCACCGCTTCAAATTTTTCCATATGTTTTTCCGGATTAATATCCGGATCGTTTTCATCCACCGACAAGTCACAAAAATTATAACAAGATTTCCCTCGTCTCCTCAATCCAAAAACCAATTTCTCTACATTTTCTTTGTTTCTAAATTTTCCTAAAACAGTATAGTCAGTCATAGTAATTATTTTTACCTATTCCTACCTTCTGCCATATATATATTCTTATTTTATTTTGAATAGATATTCCATTTCTACAGGAAAGAAATGTTCGCCGGTTAAATCTTATCGCATTTTGTTTTTTATTACAAAACATCATGCTAATTTTCAAAATCACTCAAAAAATCTAAAACTTTCTTCTTTCAAATTTTTTATATCCCAAACCTCTACATCCTAAGCTCATATTCAAACCTCCATATGCTAACCTCACGTTTAAATTCACAATTTACAACCATCCAGCCACAGCTATTCATAACTCACAAAATCATCAAACCACTTACTATCATATAAGGTTGTGTAGTTGTATGATAGTAAAATTCATTTTTTACTTGTTTAATTTGATCTGTTTGTTTAAATTCGAGCCAACTATAATCCCAGCAATCTTTTTAAAAATCTATGCTGAGGATACTTATCTAATAATCCCGTATATTCATATTTATCAGCTCTTCCCTCTTTTTTTCTGATCCGCTGATTTTTACGTTTCATCCAATTAGCCAAAACTCTCCTGTAGGCATTGTCCCGAGCATTCATCCAGTGCTCAATCCCATTAATTGTATTATAACTTACCTTCATATTTTTTCTTATTTCATCGTAAGTTTTACCTTCAATCAATTGCTTTGCCACCTGTATCCTACGCGCTAACATTAAAGATTCACTGGGCGTCAATAATCCAATCAAAAAATCAATTGTGTCTGTTTTTGTTTTTAATCCGTACACAATATCAAAAAGATCCCCCACTAACTCCATTCTTTCCTGTTTAGGTATGGAGCTTACTTTTACTTTCGCCATATTATTATTTCTATTGTTAAATAATTATCAATCTAAATTAAATGGATACAAAGCAATTCAAACAAATACAAACAAAGCAAATACGGATAAATAACAATGATATGATAAAAACATAATAAAGATACAATAAAAAATAGTCAAAAATGAAAGTAAAACAAAATAAAGTAAAATTAAAACAAAATAAAGTAAAACAAAGTAAGACAAAAATAAAAATAAACAAATAGACAACCCCAATATTTTACTATTATAACCTTACTATCATATAAGGTTGTGTAGTTGTATGATAGTATTGTTACGATTATAATATAATGTTTTATCGTGAAAGTCAAAAATTTTGAAATCTGCCTGCTTGCTACTTTTTCCTCTTTATCCATTAACAATCCCTCTCTTATTCGCTTACCAACATCATATTCCCACCACTCAATACTTTTTTATTATCCGCCAACAAGCACTCCTTCCCGCTGATGAATGAAAATCTCACTAAACCAACTCCCCTTTCAAAAATTTTTTCCTCTTTCTCTCATCCATTCTTTCAATGGCGTAACGGAGAGTGGTGCGGGGAATTTTATTGTAATTTTTAATCAAAAATTGTTCCACTTGTTTTTGCGCTTTTTTACCTTCATCTTTCTTGTTTATAAACCCACCCCGTTGGTTTCCTTTAGATACACGAGCAGATTTCCTGCCACCTTCTCCCAATTTCCAACACTCCCTCAACATCCACCCCACCGCCTTGTGTATTAAATCCTCTTTATCCGCTAATAATTTCCTTGCTAAACGCAAAGTTAAATCTATTTTTCCATTTTTAATAAAAGCCCAAGAAGCGATAACGGCAATCCGCCTATCCCACATTGACGAGGAATTAACTAATTCTGTTAAAATACTTCTCGGCTTTAGCCTATCAAAAACCGCTCGTCCCAAAATATAGTGCGCCGACAAATCAACCAAATCCCAATTATTTACCCACCCTTTATTTCGCAAATAGAGATTAACGATTTTTTTCTGTTTCAGACGATTTCCACTTTTAATCACCTTCTCATTTTCCTCAACCAAAACCAGCAACGCCAACAATCGCTCTTCATGTACTTCTGACCGCAAAAGCTTTAGCAAATCTTTATCTATCAATCCAACAAACCGCTTGGCTATCTTCCGGAGATCCGGTACTCTTACTCCAATAAATTTATCCTTCTTCTCGCCCTCTTCCGTGATAACTCTAAAGAAACGCTGATAGTTTTTCTTTTGTTTCTGGGAAATATATTTAACTAATTCTTCCCTGATTTTTTTAACCGCCATTAAGCAAACAACCGCTTAAACTATTTTTTTTGTTTCCCATTTTTCTTAGCCTTTTTACGCTCCTCACCCTTCTTACCTCTCTTCTTGCCTTTACTCCTCCTGTCATCACCCCCTCTGCCAGTCATCCTATTTTTCGCCATCCATCCTAGTAGGCCGGCAATCACTAAGAGTAAAATGATTATCAACCATTGATAAATGTTTAGTGGATTGCCGCTCTTGCTTCCGCTATTGTCTGTTTCGGAAGCGTTTACTGAGGAAGTGGTTTGATTGGCTACTTCATTAGTAGAGGTAGCCGGAGTTACATTGGTTTCCGTTTCAGAATGATCAACAACTGTTTCTTCCTCAACCGCCCCTCTTTCAGCGGTTAAACCTTTCTCGCCGGCAACAATTTCAAATTTATTTCTATCTGTTTTATAAACTTCCTCCCCATTCCAGTAGCCTTTCAAATACCACTGGTATTTCCCCGGGGACAACCGCCTGTCACTTGTATAACTCGTGCCATTCAAATCAACTTCCGCATCAAAAACTCTATCCCCATTCTCCTTTTTTAATACCAAAACCAATTTACTTAAATCATAGGAGTGATTTCTCTCACTCCAAACAAAAGTCGGCGTTTGGTCGGTGATTTTTTCACCATCTCCCGGGAAAATCAAATGCAAAACCTCCGTACGCTCAGTCACCCCATCATCGGAATCATCTGTATGACCCATCTCGTCTCCGCCCCCTTCTCCGATATTATCTCTATACTCCACTGTTAAATAAGAAGGACTACCCCGTCTGCCAATAGCCATCAACCAACCGGTATTGTATCGAAATACTGACATTCCTTTATCCGGATCCAAACTACCATCTAACCAACCACGCACCAGAGGAGTAATGTCAACTGTTTTCCAATCTCCGGTACTTAAATCAACATCCGCCAGAACAGAATGGGCAGTGTCAAAAAGAGATGCCGGCTGCCGGGCCCATGTTACTTCAGTCGCATTCCAGGAGTGAGCAGCCGGACGAATTCTTAATCGTGCCTCATTGTTTCCCAAGTGAGATATAACTCTAAAATGCCATTCCGCTTTAACCAATTCTTGTCCCGAATGATGCGGAATATTTTCAAACTTTATATAAGCACCTGCTAAAGTCCGCCGAGAAGTACTTGGATTGGTGTAATCCGCCACCAATAAATATGGTCGCGAATTCAGGTTTGTATGCTGGTAGGCGAAGTCAATATAAATGTCTTCTTTTTTCGGCACCGTATACCGACTGGCGAAACTTGCCCTGGGAAACAGTGTCAACAGAAACACTCCGCCCAAAACAACCACCAACCAGCGACCTTTTTTGTTTTCTTTTCGCATATTTTCCTATTAATTTTTAAAATTATGCTCTACTTATTTCGAAATTACTAATGAGATTTTCATATTATTCCCTCACAAATGCATTCCGCTGTTCTCAGTTTCCAAATTTTTCAATCGTCTCTTTTGCCTTTTCTACCAGCTCTTTTAAACTTACCCCATTTATTGCTATAGTATTTTCTCTTTTCCAACTGGGCAAACCAATATTAAAAACAAAAAGATATTCCCCTTTCTTAATTTTCTCCATAGGGCCAACATATTTTATATTAACCGGATTATTATATTTCTGCCTTAAAATCTCCTTGGCCCGCCTGGCAATTTTTTTACACTCCCCCTCTTTCTCTACTAAATATCTCTCAGTATTCCCGTCTTTCCCCAAATCAATTTTCTCCAAATTTCCCACGTCTTTTTGTTTTTTCTGTTAATTTTTAAATTCAAATTATTTTCTTTCAAAAGCTGTCCTCATTCCTGACATTTCTAACGAAACCAAAATCAGCCAGTCAACCCAGCAACGCCTCCCGCCCTTTGACCACTTGCCAAAAAAGCGCTAACAACAAAACAATCATCGGCACAACATAACGCATCAAAATTTTACTGTGACGATAAGAAATATTCACCCCCAACATTCTCAAGTAGGGATACAAAAAAACTGCTTCCTTGTCATTGGGAAAATGCCATTTATTTATCAAGCAACCATTCAAAGCAAAAAATTGTAATTCCAACAAAACAACCCCCAGTAAAATCGACTTCCAAAACAGCAACAAAGGCGAAAGAAGAAAAAGAACCTCCAAAAGCAAATGTAACCAAAAGAAAGGGCCGAATAAAACTGCTCTACTATAACGTCGGTAATTAAACTCTTGATTATTTTTTCGCGAGCAACTGTTCATACTTTTTTATCGCTTTTTTAATTTTCTTCTTGGCTTTTTGAGCAGAAGCAAATCCCCCTATTTCCAGTTTAGTTTCCTCTCCGTCTTTATATCTTTTGGTCCACTCGGCAATCTCCGAAAATATTTCCTGTTTTCTATCGTCAAGCCTTCTCCGCCAAAAATCATCACTGGCAATAACTGCTATTATCTTATCATCTTCTTGGCTTTCATCAAGCATTTTCATCAGACCAACAACTTCAACTCTCACCACTTTTCCTCGCGACAGCTTGTCCTGCGTCAACACAATAACATCTAAGGGATCGCCATCTGCAGTAATGGTCCGAGGAACAAAACCATAATCAAAAATAAACATTTGCTCGCCAGACAGCTTCTTTTCCAAAACAAAATCAGCCTTCTGTAAATCATATTCGTACTTATCCCGCGAATTTTTCAAAATTTCTATCACCGCATTAAATGTACCATCGCTATTCTCCGCCTTTACTGTCTGCCAAAGATTTCTCATCGCTTTATTATCTCTTTAAAAAAACCATCAAAGGAAAGATAACCACTGCCCGCCAAACTCGGCGCCAGCGATAACGAGGCTCCAAAAACAATCGCCACAACCACTCTAATCCAATTTCACGCATCCACCACGGCGCTCGCCTGATTTTTCCAGTCAAAAAATCAAAACTGCCACCCACGCCCATCGCCAGTTTTACACCAGTATCTTGTAAATTGTGTAACAATATTTCTTGTTGTGGCGCGCCGAGCGCACAAAACAAAACATCCGATTTATGATTTAAGATATAAGACTTGAGAGAACGCGGAACTACATTGTTTCCTGAATCATAAATCATAAATCTTAAATCTTTTTTATTTTTTTCTATGGCAACATTCATTCCTTTAATTTCTAAATCAGGATATTTTTTTTTCATCACTTCCGCAATCTCTTGCCAGGTAGTCAGTCCTCTTTTATTTGCAATTAAAAAAACTCTCTGTTTCTTTTTGTTGGCAACCTTCAAAACCTCCTGCATTAAATCCACCCCCGGCCAACGACAACGTAAACTTTTTCCCTGCCACCAAGTGACCAGTTTTACTCCGAAGCCGTCGGCAATATTCAGAACTCTTTTAGCATTTAAAATTTTTCTGAATTCAACATTTTTTTGCCCCTCCAAGATAATCTCCGGATTAACCGTCACAATTTGATAGAATTTTTTATTCTTATTACTCAAAACAAAATCTACTTTTTGTAAAATTTCTTCTCGTGACAAATTATCAATTTTGACACTCAAGCATTTAAAATTCATTTCCGTCCCAATTATGATTCATTAGACCTGGGATACAATATTTTAAATTTCCAGTCCAAGGCTGGTCAGCCAGCGGAAAAATTTAAAATTTAAAATTTTCCATTTTTTATCTCGTTCAAAAACTCCTTTATTTTTTCAACACTCTCGTCATCCAAGATACTGAGAGTTCGGATATTCTTGTTATATCTTTTCAACTTCTTCTTTATTTTCTCCAAATCCTCCTGACTCACCTCATCAATCCGACTCAATATTATCCATTCCGGTTTTTGTAACAACTTTTCGTTGTATTTACCCAGCTCCCGTCGTACAATCAAATAATCATTAACCGGATCCAGACTATCCGCCGCTATAAAATGAAATAACATCTTCGTCCTTTCAATATGTTGCAAAAATTTATGTCCCAAGCCTCTACCCCGAGAAGCCCCTTTTATTAGACCGGGAATATCGGCCAAAATCAAGCCGTAATAAACTCCCAGATGAGGCTCCAAGGTAGTAAATTGATAATTAGCCACCTTGCTTTTGGCCCCGGTAAAAACATTTAAAAAGGTTGACTTGCCCACATTGGGATAGCCAATTAAACCAATATCGGCAATCAATTTCAATTCCAAACGAACATCAAATTCCTCCCCTGGCTCCCCTTCATCCGCTCTAGTCGGTGAAGTGTTCCGACTGGAACGATAATGATAGTTACCAAAACCACCTCGCCCGCCCCGAGCTATAATAACTCGCTCCCCCACTCCGGTAATTTCTTTTTGTTCCCCGGTCTCCAAATTATGAATCACCGTTCCCACCGGTAATTTAATAACAGCATCTCTACCGCTGGCGCCTTCTCTTCTGTTTTGTCCTCCCGGTCGTCCATCATCGGCCACCACCTTTTTCTTGTATCTAAACTGACGCAAAGCACCCAAATCAGTTACTCCTTCCGCCACCACGTTACCACCTCGTCCGCCATCGCCACCAGTCGGACCATTTTCCAAAACAACCTTGGAGAAAGTTGCCAAACCATCACCACCCTTACCCGCTTTCACTTTAATCGTAACATCATCAATTAACATAAATTTTCTAATTTTAATCTCAACCTTAAAAACTTTACTGATTTTTGACTTTATAAGCTTTACCTCCCACCCCCCTATTCACCAAATCATCCCAAACAACATTTAAAGCCGCCGCCAAGGGAACAGCCAAAATCAAGCCACTGACTCCGGCTAGTTTCCCGCCAATCAACAAAACCAGAATAATCACCACCGGGTTTAAACCAACCGCCTTGTTCATTAACAAAGGAACAATAATATGATTTTCCAACTGTTGAATTAAAATATAAGCAACAACAACCATCAACGCCACCAAAGGAGAAACATTTAGGGCAATCAAAAAAGCCGGGATTACGCTGACAGTCGGCCCAATGTAGGGAATTATTTCCAGAAGTCCACCCAGAAGAGCTAGAGTTAAAGCCATCGGCACCTGCAACAACAAAAGAACCGCGTATTCCAAAACAAAAATAATCACCACCAAAATAAATTGACCAATCATCCAACGTCCCACTTGCCCCTGAATTCTTCTAATCAAATCTATGGCGTAAGCCTCGTATTTCGCCGGCACCAATGATTTTACAAAACCCCAAGCGCCATCCTCCTTGACCACCATATAAAAAGAAAGAGAAATAACTATCAAAGTTTTGAAAAGACCGGCCAAAGCCCCCAAAGTATTGTTGAAAACATTTGCCCCCAAAGTGGAAGTTGCCTCGCTTAAACCGCCAATTTCTCGTTGAATATTCCAAGTGTTTATAACCTTGGTAAAACTATTGAACAGACCAGACCATTGGACCAAATACGTCTCCAAAACATCAGTCAACTCCTTCACTTCGGAAAAAAGAACTGGTGTAATAATTTTAATGAATAAAATCAATAAAGTAATAACAAAAATATATATGGAAGCGGCGCTGAGCAGTCGCGGAATATTCTTCCTTTCCAAACGATCCACCACCGGTTGTACCGCGCTGGAGACAATAATAGCCAAAAAAAGTAACAATAAAATATCTCTAACGGCAAACAAAAACCAAGCAATCGCCAAAATACCAACCGTCTGCCAAATAGTCTGTAGAGAGATCTCCACTCGTAAAGTTGACTTGGCCATAATTATTCCGGATTAAACAATTTATTTTATTTGCGAATACAACCTGGCTCACTCTCCTCCGTTTTACCGGCTAGCTAATTTTATTTTTTAGCGCTCCGTCTCTTTTTCTCAAAAATAGTTATCGCCGCCACCGCGCCTTCGGCGCAAGCGGTAATAATCTGCCTGAAACCGTTGGAATTGGTGGAAATATCACCAACCGCATACAAATTTTCCACACTGGTAGATTGATCCGCTTTCACTTTGACATAACCTTTCTCGTTTAATTCCACCTTCAGTTCTTTTATCGGAGCCGTATTGGGACCGGAACCGATTTCAATAAAAACTCCGTCTGTTGGATACTCCCTGGAACCATCCACCTCTCTGTCCAAAACAACACTCTTCACCCTCTCATCCCCTTTTATCTCCACCACATTGGCATTGGGAATTAAATGAATTTTCGGATTTTTTTTCATATCTTCAATATAGGACGGTTCACAAGTCGGCAAGTCACCCCGATGAATCAGTGTCACCTTCTTGGCGTGTTCCGCCAAAATAAATACCGCTACCGCCGCCGAATTACCGCCGCCAACCACCACTGCTTCCTTGTTCTTAAAAAAAGGACCATCGCAAGTGGCGCAATAAGAAACACCTCTGCCCTTAAATTCTTCTTCACCGGTAACACCCAATTTGTTACTGATTGTACCCACCGCGTAAATCACATTTTTCGCCAAAACCTTATTCTTCTGAAAAGTATGCAAAACAAATAATTCACCCTCCTTTTCAATTTTTTCCACCTGCTCGGGAACAATTTCTGCCCCGAAACTCTTGGCATGGTCACCCATTTTCTGCGAAAGCTCAAAGCCGGAAATAGAAACAAATCCCGGATAATTTTCTATTTTGTCAGTCTCGTTCATAAAACCTCCCACCTCCGTCGCAAAAATCAAGTGCGGAACCTTGTAACGAGAAAGATAAATTGAAGCGGTTAAACCGGCCGGACCGCCACCAACAATAGCGACTTCTTGAACATTTTCTTGCGCTTTTTTTTCTTTTATTTCTGTCATCTTAATAAATATTACTTTTTAGTAAACAAGCTCACTACCATAAATTTACCATAAAAAAACATTCTGAACAAACAAAAAAAGACCTCTCGGTCCCGGCTGTAAAAAATAAACTGAGAGTGGGCGCAGAGGGATTTGAACCCCCGACCTTCTGCTTAAAAGGCAGTTGCTCTACCACCTGAGCTATGCGCCCAAAATAAAAATAAAAGTTCACTCGCTCATTTTACTCCAACCAAGAAAGTTGTCAAGGGAAAAAACTTCCAACAAAGACTCAATCTTCGCCCAGGACAAAGACCGGCCTTGACCACTTCAACAATCATTTATCCTTCCCAACAATATTTTCTCCACACAACTCTAAAACCCTCTGCCATTCCTGATCATTTATTTTTTGAATATTCGCAAAAATTTCTTCTTTATCCTCCCTCTTGAAAAGATGTTTAAAGCGTCCTTGAGTTTTATAAAATTCTTCCACGGGAATTTTTTTCTTCGGACGATAATTTAATTTGTATTTTCCTTCCTCATATTCATACAACGGCCAAAAATTTGTTTCCGTTCCCAATCGCGCAATATTGATAGTTTGAGATTCCTGATATTTCCAAAGAGGAACACAAGGGGAAAAAACCAAAATAAATGTCGGCCCTTTGGTAGCTAGAGCTTTCTTCACTTTTCTTTCAAAATCACTTAAAAAGCCAATGTTAGCGGTAGCGGCGTAAGCCGGACGATGAGCCACCACAATTTGCATTAAATCCTTACGTCGCACCGCTTTTCCAATTGATTCTTTTCCGGCCGGAGTGGTTTCCGTATTGGAGCCAATCGGTGTCGCTCCGCTTCGCTGGTGACCGGTGTTCATATAACCCTCATTGTCATAAACCACATACAGAAAATCGTGACCTCGCTCCAAGGCGCCCGATAAAGCCTGCAGTCCAATATCATAACTACCACCATCACCGGCAAAAGCGATAAAACGAGGATTTTCTTCCACCTGAACCTTACCCTTCTTAGCCATTGCCCGCCAAGCCGTTTCAATTCCGGAAATGGTCGCTCCGGCATTGGCAAAAACACTATGAATATAGGGCACTTTCCAAGAGGTATTGGGATAAATGGTAGAAGTCACCTCCATGCAACCGGTGGCTCCCGTTACCACCACCGGTCCTTCAACAGAATTTAAAACCGTTCTGGCCACCAGGCCGATCGGGCAACCGGCGCAAGTTGTCATCGGTGAAACTTTTTCTTGGGTGTTTAATTTTATGTCCATATTCTTGTTTATTTTATTTTTAAATTAAAATTGCTTTTTTAAATTAACAACTAAAGCCAACTCCGAAAGTGAAAATCGTCTGCAAAATTTTCCAAGTCTCACTGTATATCCCTCAAATCAAATTGTTCTACCCTTGCCAATACTTCACTAATCAATTCATCCCCCTTTATCATTCCCTTATCTAATAAATAACGCAAAATTATACGGGTATCCCTGACCCACTTTTCCCCTTCCATCATTAGTAAGTGCATCAAATCATTTACTGTAAAGTCACCATCATCCTCTTTGATTATTTTCAAATTACGATAGAGAATGTTTTTACAATGCATATCATTCAACCTTTTAAAATTACGCATCAAAACCATTTCCATCCTGGCAATATCAATGGTTAGATTGTCAATCAATTCAACACCCCATATCGTTCCCTTTAGAGACGACAATTCGGAATCCATATAACGACGCGCCACCTCTTCTAAAGATACACACTGAAACCTTCCGTAGTCAAAACTCTGTTTTTCCAAACAAACCAGTCTATCCGCCGTATCAAGTCCAACCAAACAAGAATGAAATAAAGGATGACTCTTTTTATCAAAACCCTCCCTCCAAATCTGCAACAAGGCCAAATCACTCTTTTTACTTTTGGTTTTCAACTTATCTTTAATTTTTTCTTCTAATTCAACCAACGTTTCAGCCCTTATCCCCTTAGTCGCATCCATTTCCCAAAATAATCCCAAACCATCATCGTAAACCGCTTTCTTTGCTTCTTGCCACACCAACTTTGAATCGTCACTCCCCAAAACCGTAGATAAAAGAAAAAAGGTTAATTTGTGACAATTAAATTTCCGACAAATACCAACAACAATTCTTTCAGGGTTCCAATCATCTTTTCTGGCTCTTTCCATTTTTAAAGCCAAGCTCATCATCCTGCCCAACCCTTTCGGCAAAACCAAAAAATCTTTTTCATCTAAACGCGCTATCCACTTCCCTTCTTTTGTTTTTACCACCTCGCCCCGCCGGAATTGCTCTGCCAATTTATCCGTTTTGTTCTCCACTTGATTTAACGACATTGTTATCCTTCACTAAAACCTCCAAAATCAAACCGTCAAACACTGAAAAAATTATCACCAAAATTGTCATTATAATTGTGTACCACCAACCGAAATAATAAATCATTGCCGGTAGAAGAGGAATTTTGACATTCCGATTGTACAAAAAGGCAGCCAAATACTTCGTCGCCAAACCATGCTCTTTCATATTTCGCAACATCGGATACAAAGCATAGGGTGGCCCCGCCACCAATATCCCAAAGAGCAAAGCATAAAACCAACCTTTCAGACCGGCCTCCTTGCCAAAATGCTTCTTTACCAACTCCGGCGTCAAAAACAAATTGCTCAAAACCATTATTACAAAAATCAAAACAAAAATTGGCAAAATTTTCAACAAGGTCAAACCGGTTTCTTGTAAACTTTTTATAGCCAAGGAATTGTCAAATAAAAACGCGACTACATAGATAGCCAACACAATGCTCCAAAATATATACAAACCCTTTCCTCTCTTTGTTGTAGTTTTTATATTGTTATTTTTAGTCATATCATTTAAGTTTTTTAAAGTAAATTGCTAAACATTTTTATTTACCAAAATTATTTTAGATAAATCTATTGAATCATTCTGAGAATTAAGACTGTCAAAATGGAAATAATAATGGCAAAAATAAAATTAAAAACATTCCGCCAAATAGCAAATTTTGTGCCCAGCATTTTTGCCTCCAAGGGCAACATCGCTATTCCCACCGTCGTCCAAGTCATAATAAAAGCAGTTACCGCCAACAAGCTCACCCCTCTTTGCAAAAATTCTCCCCCAACCACATAACTGGTTAAAGCCATTCCAAATGACAAACTCCCGGCAATGGCTCCGATAAAAGTATCTTTTAAATAATCACCGGTAAACATTTTATCATAATAGCGTTGCGCCAGATTATTTATCAACATCGCTAACAACAACATCCCCACCAATATCGGAATCATCTTTTGCAAACTCTTTCCCGCCTTAATTACGCTTTCTTTTAAATTCACTTTGTTTTTTTAAAAATTATTTCAGATAAGTTCCATTTAAAAATATCTTGTTTCAACTCTCAATCACCCGCCTGCCCAAATTGCCGACTTCTCAATTTCAAAAACTTCCAAACTCTTAACCACCAATCAATTCCTCAATCTCTTTCACAAAAACGTCTCTGCCTCCCAAGCCGTAAACAACACTCCTGATTTTCTTCTTATCACCCACCGCTTGAAAAACATCACCCTCCAAAACTTGTTTGGCGCCCATAGACAGATTTTTGTCCATCACCACTACATCCTTCGCCTCTCTCAAAGCTTCCGCCACTTCTTTGTAAGGAAACGGCCTAAACATTTTTATTTTCAACAAGCCGACTTTTATTCCTTTTTTTTCCAGGTTGTCAATTGCCTCCTTAATAGTGCCGGCAATTGACCCCATAGCCACTATCACTTTCTCCGCCCCCTCCAGTTTATACTTTTCCACAAAATCATACTCCCGTCCGGAAATTTCGGCAAACTCCCGCGTTATCTCCCGAAAAGTTTCCGGCACTTTCTTCATCGTTTGATAAAGTTCTTCCCGAATATCCATATAACTGTCCGGCAACGTCAACGGTCCAAAAGTCACCGGCTCGGAAAAATTAAACAAATAATTTTTCGGTTGATACTCGCCTACAAACTTTTTAACCGTCTCGTCTGACAGCAAAGTCATATTTTCTACCGTATGTGTTATAAAAAAGCCATCCAAATTCGGCGCCACCGGCAAAGAGACTTTTTCCGCCAACTTCAAAGACAAAAAAACATCGTCATAAGCTTCTTGTACTGACTCGGAAAAAATCTGTACCCAGCCAAAATCTCGCATCGCCATAGCATCGGAATGATCGTTGTGGATATTAATTGTTCCGGAAATCGCCCGATTGGCCACCACCATTACTATCGGTAAATGCATGGCCGCCGCCACCGGAATCACTTCCATCATATACATTATCCCCTGAGAACTGGAAGCCGTCATCACTCGCGCGCCGCTGGCCGAAGCACCAATGCAAGCACTCATCGCGCTATGCTCCGATTCCACCTTGATAATTTCCGTATCGGCCAAGCCGTCAGCCACCTTTTTGGCAAAGGCTTCCACAATCGGCGTCTGAGGTGTGATTGGATAAACCGCCATTACATCGGGATTAATTTGTCGCAAGGCTTCGCCGACAGCAAAACCGCCCGTTAAAGCCACTTTTTTTTCAGTTGTTCTTTTTGTTGCCATAATTTCATTTTACTGTTTAATCTCTCAGCTAATCATCTTTTTTAACCATACTAATCGCTTTCACCGGACAAACCTCGGCGCAAATCCCGCAACCTTTGCAAAAATCATAATCAACTCCCGCTTTGCGACGACCATTTTCCTCTTTCATAAACATCGTTGCCTCCGGACAGTGGCGCACACATTTCTGACAGGCGATACATTTATCGGAAATTACCGGTTTTTTAGTCTTCCATTCACCTGTCGCCGGGTAATTGCGCTTGTCATTTTTTAACAAATATTTCATAAATTTTTCTGAAAGATTAATTGTTTATTTGTTCTTGACCGGAAACGTCGCCAACTCCCGCCGCCATTCGCATGGCCCTAATATTTTTCTCTGTCAAGTCTTCACCTATTTTCGCCAAATATTTTTCCCGAAAAGCCTCCGCCAAATTATTCACATTTATTTTATCAGTTTCTTTGGCAAAGCGTCCCAGAATAACCGTATTGGCTCTGTTTTGCCCAATAATTTCCCGCGCTATTCCGGAGGCGTCAATTGAAATAATTTTGCCTTTCAGCTCTTCGACCAAATTCAAGGCCTGAACTATTTCCTTCTCCAGCTCAAATGAAGATTTACCGGAGTTTATTACAACCAAGTTGGCTAAATGAATATTTTGCAAAACTGTTTTTGTTTTTAAAAGCGTATCATCCAAAATCAAAATGACCTCCGGCGCCACTACCGGTTCATGAGAGTGAATGAATTTATCATCCCAACGAACAAAAGTCCGTACCGGCGCCCCGCTCCGCTCCGGCCCAAATTCCGGAAAAGCCTGCACAAATAGACCGCTTTTTAAACCGGCTTGGGCCAACAACTCGGCCGATGTCTTGGCTCCCTGACCACCCCGTCCGTGAATAATTATTTCATATCTTTTCATAAAATTATCACAAAAAAATTATATCCTGCTTATCCTTACCTGGATTTTCCTTTTTCAGGCCCTTTTTCTTTCAAAACCAGCCCCAAAAATCTGTCCTCTCGCAAGTCCGTCCGCCAAGAAAAAATATTTTCTTTTTCCCGAACTTGCGCTGTGGCCGGTTCCCACCAGCTAACTTGCGCATTTTCCGGCAACTTAACAACCACTTCCAAATCAGAACCGATTGAACCGGACTGTTTCTGCACCAACAAGGAATACCTGGCCACTCCCTTTTGCCAATCCAATCTGAAAGGCAACTCATACTTATAAACCAAAGTCACTGTCTCCCCCGGTGAAACATACACCCAATTGGCCAAAACCGTTTTGCCGTCTTCATTATAAATTCTGGTTCCCGTTTCCGGATCAATCTTCATATAACGCTCCTCTTTCTCCACATCTTTATCAATCTGAAAACCCAGACGATCATAATCCAACCTTTCTTCATTCATCTCCCTGGTGTACCCACTGGCCGACAACAATTTACTGCCTTGAGGAATGTAAACTCGCAAATAATCGGCGTTCACTTTGTTCCACCACTCATATTTTGTCTGTCCGCCACGATGCCGTCGTACCACTGTCAAAGTGTCAACAACTCTTCCATCGTTATCAATGTTCACTTCCTCTTTAATGCTTTCATCAATCACTCCATCTGTTTTAAAACCATTTATGTTAGTGTTAACCACCATTAAATAATCCTTATCTGTTTGCAAAACCTCGCCAGACCAACCCTGTTCCGAAACTATTTTTTGCGCCGTCGGCTCATTGAAATACAAAAGAACATGTTTTTCCCGCAAAGAAGTCAGTAGAGCTTGTAAGACCTTTCCGCTTCTTTGCAAACCGTCAACATTGAAAACCCGACTAAGCAACTTCGGCGCCAAATCAGCCAGAATTTTTTTGGGATCACGAACTTCCTTTTCAACTTGTCCCTTTCGTTCTTCACTCGCTCGCTCCTTTTTCAAAGAACTCTTCAAAGAATTTCCGTTTTTCGTTTTCTCTTCCTCTTTCTTTTCCGCAAAATCTTTTTCCACCTCGCTTTGGATAGCTTCTACAAAATTTTTACTGGTAATAATTTTACCATATTTGGGCATCTCTACCGGACCGGTCACTTCCAAGAGTTTTTGCAAAACCACCGGCGTTACCGCTATCACCCCGTCCGTTGTCGGACCTCCGGTTTTTTCATAAAACCAAGCAATCTTGCGCGCAGATTTGGGAAAGTCGGGCCACCAATTGGCATCATGGGTTGACCAAGCCGCCGAAATTTTCTGAATCGGACGAGGGGGAACAACGTTAACTTTCAACTGACCGTCAGGATTATAAATCCCCTCAATTTTCAAGCTCTCCACCCGACCCTTGTTGGTTTGCAATAAACCATAACTGCCAATAAAACCGCCGGTGGCCCTCATTTCCTGATTGTTCTCAAAAACAATCAAGTATCTTCTCGGACCATTGTAACCCAAAAGCTCCAAAAAAATTTTTGCCGTCCGACTAAAATCATCCAAACTGTTTTTAACCAGAGGCAAAATTTCTTTAACCTTACGCATTTTTTCCTGATACTGCGGAGGGAGGTCTTCAATTTTTACTTTTTCTCCGGCCTTTTCCGCTCGCCCCAAATAATCCCTGGCGGAAACAATTTTCTCCTGTACCGCCAACAAAATGTCGGTCAAACTTGGCTGTTCTTTTACGCTCCGGTCCAAAGGATTTTTAACACCCTTCATCAATTTGGAAATCTCCGCCAATTCTCCCAAAGCTTTTGTTAAATTATCTCCGAGAATAATCACATTTCTGCCGGTGCTGACTTTAGACAAGTAAGGAACATAAACCAAGGCATCAAGTAACTGTCCACCGAGCTTATCGGTTTCCTTCTCCGCTTTCGCAAAACTTTCTTCTGCCACCGCTAAGTTATTCTGAGCTGACTCAAAATCGCCGGCTAACAAATCCGCCTTGGCCTTTTCCAAATAACCCAGAGCCTGGCTACCTCTTTTTTCCACTCTGTTTTTAGTTCCGAGAGCAAAAGCGCTCAAAGTACCACCGACCACTACCAATAACAAAATTGTCATTCCATAAGCCAACCTCCTACCTCCAAACTTTTGCCAGAGATCTTGCTTTTCCTCCGCTTTAAAATTACCAAACTGAAAGCTGGGAATAACTCGTTCTTCCCCGATCTGCTTTTTTCCTTGACCACTGTTTAACTCCTCAAAATAATCTTCGCCGCTTCGGTAATCGTGATTTTCTTTTTCCGGTAGCGACAATTCTTCCTCTGTCAAAACATTGTCACCTCCAAGTTGTTGACTCTTAAATTCCTCTCTTTCTTCCGAGAAAATTTTCCCAAAATTTTCCTTTTCGGTAACCGGTCCCTTATCCTCAGAAGCAACAGTCTGCTCCGACACGGTAAAGTCAGTCCCGTAATCAACAATCGGCTCCCCTTTTAGATAACTATTCTCCTCATTTTCAGTAATCGCTTTTGACTCTCCTTGCAACTCCGACTGCTCTCTTTGTGTCCCCCGACCCTTGGAAAAATAACGTCCCACTGCCTCTTCCCTCTTCCAAGCGCCAAGATTATCCTTCATTTGTTGCTCAATTGTATGGAGATCATTAACCAAACTGTCCCCATCATAACTACTTGACTCTTCGGTCAACCGATTCCCACCATATTTACCATACTCATCGCCCCTCAACATTACCTGTTTCTTTTTTTCTCTAAGATCGTCATTGTCATAAAACTCATTCCCGGCTCTAATATCCCTTTCCCTTTCGGTAGACTTCCCTATTTTTTCTGCTCCAACAGAAGAACAACCACCGTTATTCGCTGGTCTAATATCAGCCGTATTGGGTACAATTCTTCTGATAACCATCTTACTTTTAATTTTATTTTTCCTTCTCTTTCAACACCTCCTCATAAAGAGCTATTGTTTTTTTGGCCATTTTCCGCCAACTATATTTCTTTTTTTGGAGAAAATATTTTCCGGATAAACTCATCTTGCCTTTCTCGTGCGAAGCTTTCTCCAAACCTTTCTTCAGGGCTTCAAAAATAGAATTAACCGATTCAGCCTTAAAGTATAAAACATTTTTTCCCAATATCTCCGGCAGAGAGCCACTATCTGAGCTAATCACCGGGACTCCCCGCGCCAAAGCCTCCAATGGTGGCAAACCGAAACCCTCATATAAGGAAGGAAAAACAAACAAATCAGCTCTTCGGTAAAGGCTGTCCAGTTCCTCATCGCTAACCTGATTACTGATAATCACCTTTTTAATTCCCCTTTCGGCAACAAATTTCTTCAGCTTATCATAAAAATAATCATTTTTCCCCACCAGAAGCAACTTCCTTTTACCAACCAAACCCGCCTCGCCAAAACGTTGCCAAGCCAACAACAGCCTTTCCAAATTTTTATGGGGATAGGCATTGCCCACATATAAAATATACCCTTCCATTATAGCATACTTTTTCAAAATGTCCCCCTTGCCGGCAGATTCTGAAAACTCTCGCCTATCAACCGGCAAAAAATCATAACCCTCATAAATCACCTTTATTTTTTCCGCCGGTACCGCCAAAGTTTTTTGTAAATCCTTTTTTGTAAATTTGGAAATCGCCACAATCCGCCTAGCCTTTTTGACCACTCGCCTAATTAAAAAATGATAGGCCAATAATTTACCTAGATAAAAAAACTTGTTTAGAGTCGTATTTCTAAAAGTGGGATAGTGGAAAAGTGTCAAATCGTGAATGGTCACCACAAAATCTTTTTTATAAAAAAAGACCGGCACGTTAAAATGTAAAAAATGCACCAAATCTAGACGATACTTTCGCAACAAAAAAGGGAAGAAAAATTGTTCTCGCCAAGAATACCAACGCCAAGGCGCTTTGATTTTCTTGATATTTTTTGCTCGCGGTTGAAATTCATCGTATTTTTCCGGCAAGAGAAAGACATAATAAACAATTCTTCTAGTCAAATTACCAACCCCTGCCGAATTCTCTCCCTGCTTCTTTTCCTGGTCCAACCTGTCTATTCCCTGTAACAATTCATTTGTATAACGACCCAGACCCTTGTTCTCCAAGCCAAAAAAACGGGCGTCTATCCCTATACGGTATTCTTTTGTTTTTTCAGATCCGGGCATAAAAAATTTAGAATCAAATTATTTTTTCAGCGCGCTTCACCTGAAAGCAATTCCCTCAGAAAATTCATCTCTCAACAATTACCGGCTTTTCCATTATAACATAATTTGACACAAGCTAAACAAAACAATAAACTGAGAAACGAACTGTTTCCCGTTTAATCTCACTAACACCAAAACGAAGACAACTATGATAAATTTTGCTGCCATTTGTCCACATTCTTTAGTTTTGGCTCCGGATATCCAAAGCTCGGAAAAGAATCTTTTACGTAAAACCAGCAAAGCCATCAATTTGCTGGCCGACGACCTGCAAAAAAAATCGCCGGAAACCATTGTCGTCATTTCTCCCCACGGTCCAATGCGCTATGATAAATTTACTATCAACCTGGAAAGCGCTTTGTCGGGAAACTTCAGCGAATTCGGTGGCGATGATTTTGAATATTATTTTGATAATGACACGGAACTGAGTCGGGAAATACTGCGCTATTTACGCAAAAAACACGCCCCCCTGGATATAGTCAGAGAGTCAAATTTGGACTACGGTAGTCTGGTTCCTTTGGTGCTCCTCACCCGAAAAATGGAACATCCTCCCAAAATAATTCCCCTTACCTTTACCGCCTCTGATTGGCCGGCCCAATTTCAATTTGGCAAACAACTGGGCACTGTCCTGGAACAATCAGATAAAAATATTGCCATTCTTACCAGCAGTCATCTTTCCAATCGTCTCAGTGAAGAGTCACCGGCCGGTTTTTCTCCCTACGGTATCAAATATGACTCCACTCTTATTAAACTCCTGCAAGAAAACGAAACAGAAAAAATCAAAGCCCTTAATCCGGAATTTTGCGAAGAAGCCGGCGAGGGCGGAATTCAGGGCATCCTCATCACTCTGGGAGCTATTGCCCATACTCGTCACTCTTTCCAACAACTATCTTACGAAAATCCTCTCGGTGTCGGCTATTTAGTAGGCGAATGGAATATAAAATAATTTCGTGAAACAAGAAAAGAAAGCCAAAGTTCAAAAACTTTATTACTATCAAGTCATCCCTCTGACTAGATTGCCTTTGTTAAAAGATAATAAATTTACCTATCACTCTCTCACCAAAGTACCACCGGGTTCAGTTGTGGAAATAATATTTTCTCACAAAAAAATACGCGGAATAATTTACAAAAAAACTCAAGCCCCCAAATTTAAAACCTTACCCATTCAAAAAATAATCACTCCCGAACAAATAACTCCTCAACAATTCAAATTGGCCCAAAAAATCAGTTCCTATTATCTCACTCCTCTCAGCACAGTTTTAAAATTCTTTGCCTTTCCTTTAACCAAAAAAGAAAACCAAAATTATTTCGCCAAAATAGAAAAATTACTGCAAAAAACAAAACTCTCCCGACAAAAAATTCAACTAACACTCCCGCAAAAAAAAGCCGTTCAAAAAATCACCGAAAATCAATCCAAAAATTTTCTCCTCTTCGGTCCCCCTTCTTCCGGCAAAACTGAAGTAATCGGCCGGATTACTGAAAAAGCTGTTGCCCGCGGTGAACAAGTCCTTCTTTTGTTACCGGAAATATTTCTCTCCTACCAAGAAATAATTCGTTATAGCCTAAATTTTTTTCCCCATCTGAAAACAAAAATCGCCATCCTTCATTCCCAGCTGACCTCCTCGGAAATAACCACCATTTGGCGACAAGTGCAAAGTGGTCAAATCAAAGTGGTCATTGGTACTCGTATGAGTATCTTTCTGCCTTTTAAAAATTTATCCACCATTGTTATTGATGAAGAACAAGATGAATCCCACAAACAGTGGGACACGCCACCCTTCTATCATGTCAGAGAGTTGTCTCTTTTTTTGCAAGAAATAATTAAACACCAAAGAAACAAAAAACTTTCTTTAATCCTTTCCTCCTCCACGCCTTCCTTGGAAAGCTATCAATTGGCCAAAAAATCAAAAAATTGGCAAATCATTGAGCTTCCCCGTTTGAAAACTTCCTCCCTGACTGTTCGCCGTCCAGAGATAAAATTGGTTGACTTAAAAAAATATTTTCAAAGCAAAAAACAAATTATCATTTCTCCCGAGCTACGTTCTTCTTTGGAAAAAATTTTAAAAAACAACAAACTGGCCTTCATTCTTGTCCCTCGTCGGGGAAAAAGCTCGGCTGTTCTCTGCCAAGACTGTCAGGAAATGCCTTTTTGCCCCGATTGCCAAACACCCCTCATCCATAGCCGAAACCATTACCGTTGTCTTCATTGCAACTTTAAAATTTCCGATTTTTCCAAATGTCCTCACTGTGGCAGTTTTCGTCTGCAAGATATGGGTTTTGGCACCGAGGCCGTCGCCGACACTCTCAAAACACTCTTTCCCACCGGCAAAATTCTGGTAGCCGATCAATCAACTTTTCAAGACGATAAACATCGTCAAAAAATCATTCTCCAATTACAAAATAACGAAATTGATTTTTTGGTCGGCACGTACGCCTTGGCCAAAGGTCTGGATCTGCCCCAGGTTGAATTGGTGGCCGTTCCCAACGCCGACAATTGGCCCGGCCAACAAGGATTCCGCTTTGATGAAAGATACTTATCAGCGTTGATGCAATTAAGTGGTCGGGTTAACCGCCCCGGCAGCTCTCAAAAAGGTGTCAGTCTTATTCAGACTTTCAATCCCACCAATAGGATCTTTAATTATTTAATTTCCTTTGATTGGTTAAGTTTTCTCAAGTACGAACTACAAAACCGAGCTTCACTTAACTACCCGCCCTTTACTCACTTGGTTAAAATCAGTTACAAAAACAAAAGCCGTCAAAAAACAGATGATGAAGTGGAAAAAGTTTATCAAAAATTAAAAAACGCCCTTAGAAAGAAAAATTTGAAAATTCAAATTTTGGAACCATATTACGGTCAAAGACAAAAAAGCGGAAAATATTGGCAAAAAAACATTTTATTAAAAATAAGAAAACTTCCTCTTCAAGAAAAAAAGTTATTGGAAATTTTAGATCTTCCCTCCGGCTGGAAAATAGATGTTGATCCCTACAATATATTCTAGCGACATATCCCAAAGAACAACAACACATTCCAACAAATATTTTAGAACTTTACGGCCATTTCAGAATTTTGTAATCATCTCAAAACTTTACGGCACACTAACTAAAAGACTATTAAATCTCCCCCGATCAACTTCCGGCTTTCGTCACCTCCTCCTTCCCTGTTTCCCATCTCCCAACACCAAAAAACCCACTACCCACAAACCCACTCTATATCTATTTCCTCATTATGATATTATCAATAATATCATAATACCCAAACTCACCATTACTGAAGCTTTTATTATGATATTATCAATAATATCATAATACTCCCAACCTCACCGTTGTTTTTTATTATGATATTATTGATAATATCATAATGGATGAGTTATCACTATTTTAACCCTATTGCCTTGTCTGTTGCTTTGCCTGTTACCTTATATGGTTAAAAAGAAATATTGGTTTTTGTTTGATTTTCGCTTGTTGGAAATATTTTGTTTTCTGTATCAAAAAAGGCACCGCAAAGTAATGTTAACTTTGCAGCGCCTTGTCTTCTGATACATATATCTATCCTCATTTTCCAATTAAGGATATATATATATATCAGATTTAGGTTGGAGGTTTTTTGTTTTTTCTTTTTCTTTTTTTGCTTTTTTTCTTTAGTTTTCCACTTTAAACATAGATACCGGTGTTCCGCAACCGGTGTGGTCGTCGTCGTATTTTATTTTGACCTTTTTACCATTAGAGAAAGCTGTTAGAATTGTAGCCACCTTGACCTTGTAGTTGGGGTCAGAGTGACGAATAACAAACCTGTTCGGACAGGAACTACTGTTGTCTATCGTATCTCCGCCCAAGTAGAACTGAAAGTCGGAGTCGGGATAGACATTGGTAATTGTCCGGTAATCATTTGCCCAAATCATGTTCTCCGCTTGAACACTAGTAACGAAGAATAAACAAAGGGTTCCAATGGTTAAAGTCAGAGTTAAGGTTAAAAGTCTTTTCATCTTCTTTTCCTCCTTTTTCTGGTTTTTTGGTTTTTAATCATCTGATAACAGGAG